>Ga0315905_10002115_pt1 | contig 21029 bp, 15 predicted proteins | sample LakEriMetagenome_5_FD_203522 | JGI IMG/M metagenome (GOLD analysis project Ga0315905, IMG submission 203522) | Freshwater fungal communities from buoy surface, Lake Erie, Ohio, United States - Buoy 4 MA121 | ecosystem: Environmental > Aquatic > Freshwater > Lake | place: USA: Lake Erie, Ohio...
ATGGTTGTGTGCTGAAGGATACGTTTGCGATTGCGCAACCCGACTCAGCATTGTTGTCCATGGGCAAGGTAACGGATGTGAACTGTTTTGGGGACTCTACCGGATCGATCGATCTGAGTGTCTATGGTGGAACCCGTGATTACAGCTTCGACTGGTCCAACGGTGCCAAGACGGAAGACCTGAGCAACCTTAAAGCAGGGCAGTACATTGTTACGATCACCGATAAGAATGGTTGTGTGCTGAAGGATACGTTTGCAGTTGCTCAGTCTGATCCATTGGTAGTGATTGCCTATGACACAACTGTATGCGCCAAAGAAAGAATATTGCTAAGGGCTTCTTTAGAAGGTGGTGTATGGTCTGGAACAGGCATAGATGGTAATTACTTTGAATGGCCAACCCCAGGAGCATATAAAGTGGTTTATACCTATACCAATGTAAAAGGCTGTCTGGCTCGAGATACAGCAACGGTAATGGTAAAACTGTGCGAATCAGGTTTCTGCACTTATACGCAGGGTTACTATGGCAACAAAGGTGGTCTGTCTTGTTTCCAAGGTCAGAAAATCACAACAAAGGGCCTTATTCAAAAAGCATTGCTTTCTGGTCCTATTGTTCTTGGAAAAGCATCCCTTAACAAGACATTTACCGTTTCTTATTCAGCAGCAGATTCTGTTATCATGATACTTCCCGGTGGTGGCCCTTCTAATGCCTTGGCATATACTGGTAACAGAACTCCTTCAACCTTACCTTCCAGTATGTTAAAGAATGGAAGAATTTATAACGGATTATTAGCACAGACATTGACTTTGGCACTGAATATGAGGGTAAATGAAGGATTGGGAGACTTTGAGTTGTTGAGTGAGAAATATCTCATGACACAAGACAAAGCAGGATGTGGCTCAGACTCCGTTAAGAAATGTGCATATCACTCTTATCGATTGAATAACAGAGTTGTTCAGGCATTGGGAGCTGAAAACACGGTAAGTGGATTGATGGATATCGCCAACAAGGCATTGGCTGGGGTTCTTCCTAATGGTTTGTCTTACAGTGATATCACTAGTGCAGTTGATTTGATCAACAATGCCTTTGATGGATGCAGGGTTGGATGGTATTCTGATACGATCGTTTATTGTCCGGATCTAACACTTAATTCTTCTTCCCTGAACAACGGGTTTGTTCAGCAAGAGAATAAGAAGATTGTCCCTCAAGTAGTGGTCTATCCCAATCCATTCAAGGATCAGATTACCTTTAAAATCATGATGCCTGAAAATGGCAAAGGAAGTTTGTCAATTTATACGGCTTCAGGACAACTATTGTCCACTGTATTTGAACAGCAAATTTCTGCAGGAACAATGTTTACTTATGATTATAAAGCTCCTGTAAATTGGAAGGGTAATTTGTTCTATGTTTTCAGATTCAATGGAAAATTGTATTCCGGAAAATTAATGAGAGAGTAAGCGATAAGTGCGATAATCAAAAAGGCCATATCTAATTTGATATGGCCTTTTTCTTTTTCAAGGAAAATTTTATTTATTTGAAACTGCTTTCATCTCAGCTTCAATTTCAAAACTTATACAGGCAGTAATTCTGTATTCCTTGATCTTGTTGTTCGCATCAACCAACGCACTATGCTCTTTGATGTAAAGAGATCGAATATGTTTGATTGTCTTGGAAGCTTCAAGAATTGCCTGCTGAGCTGCATCTTCCCAACTCTTGGTAGAATTGCACATGACTTCAATGACTTTGATGATTGACATGGTTTAAAAATTTAAGTGAATAATTGGCAATCTAACCATGACGGTTAATTGTAATCATGATGTTCATCAATTGAATGGCTTGAATGATCATGAAAATACCTGATGGATACTCTTTGTTTTTTATTCTTTCATTTATTCATTTGCTAAAACAGAATAAAATGCAAAAGAAAAAGCCTTTACTACCAGAAAAAGAACCAGAAGTATTGCCACAAAAATATCCTGAGGTTCAACCTATTGTTGATCCTGATGATCCGCTGATTCCACAAGAGAATCCGGACCTGATTCCAGACAATGATCCCTTTATTACTCCTCCTGAAGAGATGCCTCCTCCAGGAGAGGCTCCTTGATGATCTGAGTCATGCAGCATTCGAAAGTAGATCATTGAAAACCGGATTTTTGAAATATAGCTTTGTATCAGTCGGTTTACGGGTTAATTTCCGATGCCGGTTAGATGAGAGCAGATGAAATGAACTGTAAAAAGTTCGGAAAACTGCACAATCCGGAACTGGGTACACCAGTTCCGTTTTTTTTGCTTTTATTCTTCAAAATGGCTAATTTTGCATCTCATGCCCAGATGGCGGAACTGGTAGACGCGCTAGACTCAAAATCTGGTTATCGCAAGGTAGTGCAGGTTCGATTCCTGTTCTGGGCACAAAACTCCGGGGCTGACCGGTATTGACAGCGTAGGTCTTTGAAAGTAAGCATGCAGTGCGTTGCGTATGTTTAGCACTTAAATCTGAATACGAAACCAATAAATGGCGAGAATACTTACGCCATGGCTGCCTAATCAGTGATTAGCGCACCCATTATAGCCGACTGACGGGCCTGCCTTTGCCAAGTCACTCCGCTGAATCAAAAAAAACAAGGCTGCTTTAACCATAGGCTGTGCCGGTTAATTAAGACCATCCAGCTAAGGAAACTATTGGTTCTTTTGGCTCCTGTAGGTTCCCGACAATTAATTCCAAAATAAGCATGTAGAAAGCTTTCGGAGGATATGTTTGGACGTGGGTTCGAATCCCACCAGCTCCACATATAATTTCTATATGAGGGCGTACACAATTGTTATATTCCTGGTCTTGTCTTTTCGCACCTTTTCACAGGTGGATACTGCAGAGGTTTTTGACATCAGCCAGTATGGCGATGCTGAGGGGGTCAAAAGGTATTGTACACAAAAGGTTTTGAACCAAACTCCAACGCGTATTATCAGTTTGGGCTATGAATACCAAGGATCTTTTTTGATGCCCGGGGTGCCTGTGTCACCCATGTTGCCGGCATTTCAGGATTTCAATGTGAAAAGTTTGTCATCCCTTCGTGCCCAAATAAACATTCCTGTAGTTTCTAATAACAGTGTCATATGGCAGCTGGGATTCAATTATTGGGGAAGTGCCTTTTCCTTTGATGCACCTGGCAATAATCAATTTGTCAAACAACTCAATGGGAGGCTCATGACCAGTACAGGGCTTAATTCAACTTTGTTCAAGCCCTTGAATGAAAAGAATTTCCTGATCGTTCAGGCAAGCGCTGATGCAAATGGCGTTTTTGAAAAAATGGGTGATGTCAGCAGTAAGTCTATAACATACAGTGCAACTGCCATTTATGGCTGGAAAAAGGATGAGAAAAGCATGATAGGCACAGGTATAGCCAGAACCTATCGAGCCGGTCAACTGATACATGTACCAGTATTTTTCTGGAATAAAACATTCAATGATCGTTGGGGTTTGGAGTTGCTGTTACCAGCAAGAGGTTTTCTGCGATATAACTTTTCAACATCGAGTATGTTGCAGGCAGGATTTGAGCTAGAAGGGAATCAATTTTGGATGCGGTTACCCAACACCACCAATGGAGCAGTATATGTTCAAAGGGGTGAATTCAAGCCCAGGATCATGTGGGATAAGAAAATCAGTGGATTTTTTTGGTTCAATGTTCAGGCAGGTCTTCGTTATAACTGGCGGTATGATGTAATGAATGAATATGATGCGAAGAAGCAGAACCTACGCTATTTTAGCAGCAATTTAGGAAATCCTCTCTATTTGAATTTTAGCATCAATTTTGTTTCCCCATGATCTGAGATTACATCAAAAACAGTGTGTCATGGCCTGACCTACACCCTTTGATGCATTACTTTGAGACTTGCCTTGTCCATGTATCAGTTCTTCCGATCAGTGATACACCAATGAATCCACGAACTTCAATTGTATTGGGATTGAGCATTTTGATTGTGCAGGAATAAGTATTGCCATTTTTGGGATCATATATATTTCCCTCATCCCAGCTGTTTTTGTCCTTGTAAACAAACCCCCATACATTTACCAGGCCAAGAATAGGTCGGGCTCGGGCAGATTCTTCAGGGTGGTTTTTATCCAACTTGGGTCTACCGGTCTCAGGATCGTTTGGTTCCTTAAGCCAGACAACCTTGCCCTGGTATTTATCACTGTTTTTATAGATGCGAACGATAGCATTTCCTTCGCCTGTCTTCCAAACACCAACAATGGCATCAGCATTGTCTTGGTGATGTTTGAATGAAAAAAGTGTCAGGGTAAAAAATAGAAAAGCCAATTTAGTATTGAGCATTTTTCTCATATTAGAATAATTTCCAGTCAAAAATGCTAAGAATTGCGGTAGCGGCCAACTTTATTTGTAACCTACGAGATTTCTATTCATGTGACATCCACCCCCAGCAGAACCTTTATAAGTTGTACAAGATCCTATCAAGATTATGATCGACAAAATGACAAATAAAATAGGAGCTCTTTTCATTTAAATAAATTGTAGTACAAATATAGAACTGATTTTTATCGATTTTTATGTGTGATCACCTATTTTTTTCGTTTTTTTAACCATTTTAACGATTTTAAGTCCGTCATTTTGGGGATTAAAGTCCCTTTTTAACGCCTTTAATCTTTCCAAATCATCTTATCTTGTGTGAATATTATTTAATATGAATGTAAATCTTCTAAGACCCATCGTTTTTCTTGACCTTGAAACTACTGGACTTAATTTGGCAACAGACAGGATTGTTGAAATTGCCTTATTAAAAGTTGATCAGGAAGGTAAAAAGCTGGTGAAGAGAAAGCTCATAAATCCGGAAAAGCCAATTCCTGGTGAAGTATCTGCCATACATGGGATCACCAATGATATGGTAAAAGATGCACCCACATTTAGGCAAATAGCAAATGAAGTGAAACAATTCTTGGAAGGTGCTGATTTGGGGGGGTACAATTCCAACAAATTTGATTGGCCTCTGTTGATGGAAGAGTTTTTAAGGGCAGGTTTAGATTTTGATATTGCCGACAGAAGACTTTTGGATGTCCAGAAGATCTATCATCAGATGGAACCCAGAAATCTTTCAGCTGCATACAAGTTTTATTGTTCCAAGGAATTAGAAAATGCACATAGTGCTGAGACAGATGTTAATGCAACATGGGAAGTTTTTCAATCTCAAGTGGCCTTATATCCTCAACTTGGTCAAGACCTTGATTCTATCATGAAACTGATTGGAGAAGATCAAATCATTGATTTTGCCAGAAGAATGGTTGTGGAGAATGGAAAAATTGTCTTCAATTTTGGTAAACACAAAGGCAGGTCTGTTGAAGAAATTTTACGAATAGAGCCATCCTATTATGATTGGATCATGAAAAGTGAGTTTGCCTTGCATACAAAAATGAAACTCACTGAGATTTTCAACAAATCGATGTTAAAGCAAAAAGAGAGGTGATTTGAAAAAGCTGGTCATTATACCAACCTACAAGGAAAGGGAAAATATCGGAAAAATTATTTCTGCCATATTGACCTTAGAAAAGGGTTATCATGTTCTGATCATTGATGACAATTCTCCGGATGGAACTGCGGACATAGTAATGGATATCCAAAAAATCAATGCGGATAGTGTTTTCCTGATTCAGCGGTCTGGCAAGTTAGGTCTTGGAACGGCTTATATTTTGGGTTTTGAATGGGCGCTTCAAAGAGGCTACACGCATATATTTGAAATGGATGCCGACTTTTCACATGATCCCAAAGATCTTGAAAGATTATATGAAGCATGTGCGTTACATGGAGCTGATCTAGCAGTTGGTTCCCGGTACATCAGAGGTGGGCAAATTGAGAATTGGCCTTTGAGCAGAAAATTGATTTCAAAAGGGGGAGCATTGTATAGCCAACTATTTACCTGGATGCCTGTAAATGATCCAACCGCTGGGTTCATTTGCTATACCAGCAAAGTTCTTCAGTCAATGAATCTTCAAAATATTAGATTCATAGGTTATGCATTTCAGATAGAAATGAAATTTGCTGCCTGGCGACTCGGTTTCAAAATTCGCGAAGTTCCAATTGTATTTCGCGACAGAGAATTTGGGGCTTCTAAGATGACCAAGGGTATCATCAAAGAAGGGATAGTGGGTGTTGTATCAATGCAATGGCAATATTTGACAGGGAAGTACCTGAAAAACATAAAAAAATAAAAGCCTGAGCAGATTCAAATGAAAAAGGCTTTTGTACAGTTACACATCGCAATTCTTCTTGCCGGCTTCACAGGTGTTTTGGGTAGATTGATTTCAATTAATGAAGGTTTATTGGTATGGTACAGGTTATTTTTTACTGCCATTACCTTGGGAATAATGACGCTCATTACAAAAAAAGTTTCCCTGCGTTTTCATAAATCATTTTTTTCACTCATTGGTATTGGATTTATTATTGCATTGCATTGGGTCTTTTTTTATGGTAGTATTAAATATTCAAATGTATCGGTAGGATTGGTTTGTTTTTCTTCAATTGGCTTTTTCTCATCGGTTGTTGAACCCTTAATTTTAAAAAGAAGGGTCGATCCTGTTGAAGTTGTTTTAGGAATTGCTGTAATGTTTGGGGTGTATTTGATTTTTCATTTTGCCAATAATTATCAGCTCGGAATTGTATTCGGCCTTATTTCCTCCTTTTTGGCTGCCCTGTTTACCATATTAAACAAATCAATGGTTGGGAAGCACAATCCGGAAACAATATCGTTTTATGAATTGGGAGGAGGATGGATTGCCCTCACGTTTTTTCTTCCTTTTTATTTCCAGTTTTTCCCTGTTGAACGCTACTTTCCTACTTCTTTAGATTTGGTATGGTTGATGGTGTTGAGTCTTTTTTGCACAGTTTTGGCATTTAATCTATCCATTCGTTCCTTGCAAAAGATTTCACCTTTCACGGTCAATCTTAGCTATAATCTTGAACCTGTTTATGGCATTGCACTTGCCTTTCTGATTTATCAGGAGCATAGAGAGCTTGGTTCTTCTTTTTATTTTGGAATAGGGATAATATTTTTAACTGTACTTATTCAAACCTTGCGAACCTGGCGAAAAAGAGTTTGATCATCCCTTCAATCCCAAGTTTATCTATATTTGAGTATACAAAAGACAACTATTCAATTAAAATTTTGATGAAAAGAATCACTGCCTTGCTTTTGCTTGCTACTCTTTTTGGAGCGCCTATCTATTCTCAGAAAAAGGTGCTGGATCATTCCGTCTATGACAATTGGCAAACCATTGGAGAAAGAAAAATAAATGCCAATGGTGAATGGATCGCCTATGTGGTGGATGTTCAGGAGGGCGATGGCACTTTATTCCTGCAAAAGACCGACTCTTCATTCAAAACTACCTTTCCAAGAGGATATGCTCTTGACTTTTCTTATGACGGAAAGTTTCTGGTTTTCAAGGTCAAGCCGCCATATGCCGAAGTACGTAATGCTAGAATAAAAAAAGTAAAGCCTGAAAATTTTCCAAAAGATTCTTTGGTTATTTATGATCTTGAAAAAAGAAAGGCTGAAAAAATTTCCAATGTCAGTTCATATAAAATGCCGGACAAAGCTGGTGGTTATCTTGCGGTACATTTTACAAAGAGGAGCATAGATACGCTTATTAAAAAAATAGTAAAAGACACGCTTGCTCATTCAAAAGATACAATTAAGCAGAACATTCCACTGATTATAGAACAAGTTCCAGATAAGAAACAAAAGAAAAAGCTGACTGGAAAAGGTGAACAGGATGATGATTTTAGTCAAGATGCTGAGGGGGATAATGGATTTCAGGCCCCTGTACAGGAAGGAACTGATCTCATTTTATATGCATTGGGAGCCGATTTTTCAAAATCTTTCCCTCTGATCAATGAATATCAATGGAGTGAAAACGCCAAAATCCTTCTTCTTGAGTCATCCGCTAAAAAATCCGATAAATCTATTTTGCCTTCTGTGTTCATTTGGCGGACTGCTGAAAATCGTGCAGACACCTTACTAAAAGGTGGTAATGATTTTAAATCTTTTTCGATTGATAAAAATGGTTATCAAATTGCATTTTTAGCAGAAAGGGACAGCTCATACAAATCTTTGCAAAAGTTCTATAAACTATGGTATTGGAAAAACGGAGACAAAGAAGCCAATGTTTTGGCAGATAAATTCACGGTTGGGATGAAAGCCAATTGGACAGTCAGTGAAAATAGTCTTCCAAAATTCAGTCTATCTGGAAAAAGAGTATATATCGGTACTGCACCTGTCAGGCCAATCAGGGATACAAGTTTGATTGAAATAGACCTTGTTAAGCTGGATGTATGGCATTACAAGGATGATTATCTCCAGCCCTATCAGTTGAGAATGGCAGATCAGGAAAGTAAAAGATCCTATTTGGCTTTGGTAGACCTTGCGTCTAGAAAGTTCACACAACTAGCAGATATTGACATTCCATCAGTTATAACCACTCCGGACGGTGATGGAGATTTGATCGTTGGTGTAACAGATAAGGGAAACAGGATACCCATGCAATGGGAGGGATCAACAAGAAAATCTGTCTTTGCCATTGATGCTGTTTCTGGGAGCAGAAAAAGAATTGCTTCCAATCTCAATGGTATGCCTCAGATATCTCCATCTGGTAAATATGTGTACTGGTATGATTTGTCACAAAGACATTACTTTACCTATTCCAATGGAATTTCAAAGAACATCAGTAAGTTAGTCCCTGCAAAACTTTATGAAGAAGACTATGATATGCCATCTGACCCCAATCCATATGGGATTCTAAAATGGCATCAAAGCGATTCTTTTCTATATGTTTATGATCGCCATGATATTTGGCAATTGGATCCTAATGGATTAATGACTCCCAAGAATATTACTTTGGGTATCGGTAGAAAAAACTCCATCTCCTTCAGATACATAAATCTAGATCCAGAAGAGAAATATCTGCATCATTCGAAGTCACTCGTTCTACGAGTTTTCAATGAAAAAAACAAGTATTCCGGTATTGCCACTATGTCACTTAGCAGCAACAATCATCCAATAGAGATTCAAGAAGGCCCTTATAATATCTCTGGCTTTTTAAAAGCAAGACTAACTGACAGTTATCTATACACAAAAGAATCTTTCAGTAGTTCACCAGAGCTGCATTTCACTAAAGATTTAAAGGCTGAGTTACAATTGAGCAAGATCAACTTGCAACAGAAAGAATATAATTGGATGACCGCTGAATTGTTTACTTGGAAAGCATACGATGGAAAAATGGCAACCGGTATCGTATACAAGCCTGAAAATTTCGATCCAAGTAAAAAATATCCATTGATCGCTTATTTTTATGAGACGCTTTCTGACGGGTTATACAGCTATCTGGCACCAGCGCCTACACCCAGCAGGTTGAACATACCTTTTTTTGTGAGTAGAGGCTACATGGTATTGGCTCCTGATATTCATTACAAAGATGGTTATCCTGGCAAAGCTGCTTTTGACTATGTAGTAAGCGGAGCACGAGCTTTGGTCAAGCGGGGTTGGGTTGATAGTACAAAAATGGGGATACAGGGACAAAGTTGGGGGGGGTATCAAGTTGCCCATATTATTACCAGAACACCTCTTTTTGCAGCAGCTTGGGCCGGGGCACCTGTTGCCAACATGACAAGTGCTTATGGCGGTATTCGATGGGAGAGTGGCATGAATCGTCAATTCCAATATGAAAAGACCCAAAGCCGAATCGGTGCAACCTTGTGGGAGAAACCCCAATTGTATATAGAAAACTCACCCTTGTTTCATTTGCCTAAAGTGAAGACACCATTGGTGATCATGTCTAATGACAATGATGGAGCCGTTCCCTGGTACCAGGGAATTGAGATGTTTACTGCCATGAGAAGATTGAACAAAAAGGTTTGGTTGTTGAACTACAATGGTGAAGCACATAATCTGATTGAACGAAAAAACAGAAAGGATATTCAAATCAGGGAACAACAATTCTTTGATTGGCTGCTAAAGGGAGAAAAGCCTGCTGTTTGGCTCACTGATGGTGTTCCTGCCATCGAGAAGGGTAAAAGCTGGGGCTTGGAGACCCAACTGGATAATATTCAGAGGTAAAGCAATCCTACTTTGTAAAGGTTGCTGATAGGTTTGTTTTCCATGAAGAGATCAAAATCGTCCAGACCTGTATCCGAATAGTCTTTTTTGAGTTGCTGAACGGTCATGATTTTACCCGGCGTTTCCAATTCATGAAGAATCTTGGTTAGCCACTCTCCATGCTTGAAAGGAACCTCAATTTTGATTGTCGTTGATTTATCATGTAAGCTGATGGCCATCAGTTCTCTTTTCATCCCTTTTTTGGATTGGATAATATTTTTTACCCCAGCAACTTTACCCATCCAAATTAGCTTGTTGTCATCGCGCAAATTTCTCCATTCAGGTTCCAATAGAATTTTTTCAATGTGATCTCTTGGAACCTTGGTATTGGGGATTTTAAATTCGAACCACTTTTGCAATGGGTCATCTAAGCAATTTTGTTGCATATAATTGAAAAGGGACTTTTTTAAACCAAAGCCATATCGCTCATGATCAGATCCACTCGGGTCTTCGTGTACGAGATCATTGTTGGCAAAGTCTCCTTGCATAGATTTATTTATCACATTGTATTTTGCTGGATTCAAGCCAACCGGACTATGGGCTGTCATTGCAAATTGATGCCAAAAGGCTGACTGTAGTACGCCTGTTTTGAAAAGCTGGCGAACCATTTCTAGTGAATCAACAGTTTCTTGGTCTGTTTGGGTTGGAAATCCATACATCAAATAGGCATGGACCATTATACCCGCATCAGTAAAATGTTGATTCACTTTGGCAACCTGGGCAACAGTTATGCCTTTTTCAATCAACTCCAGTAGCCTGTCCGAAGCTACTTCAAGTCCCCCGCTTACAGCAATACACCCGGATGTCCTCAATAAAATGCAGAGATCTCTTGTAAAACTTTTTTCAAAACGAATATTGGTCCACCATGTGACAACAAGCTTTCTCTTGATTATTTCCAGCGCCAGTGCTTTCATGAGAGATGGTGGGGCAGCTTCATCTACAAAATGAAATCCGTTTTCTCCTGTATCATTGATCAATGCTTCCATTCTGTCGCATATCATACTGGCAGCTACAGGTTCATAAATTTTTATATAATCTAGACTTATATCACAAAAAGTACATTTACCCCAATAACAGCCATGTGCCATTGTGAGTTTATTCCACCTTCCATCGCTCCACAACCTGTGCATTGGATTGGCGATTTCCAGTGCTGAAATATATTTGTCAAGTGGGAGTCCGGAGTAATCAGGTGTTCCGATTTCTGTCTGCTTATAATCTTTAGAAGTGTCAGCGTTTGTATATGTTACTTCGTTGTTCTCCCTTATGAATGTTCTTTTGAGTTCAGTAACCGGAATCTTATTGTTAAGATATTGGATAATATTTTCGACTGGCCTTTCGCCGTCATCCAAAGTTATGAAATCAAAATAGTCAAATACCCTTGGATCCTTCAATGACCGTAGTTCAGTATTCGGAAATCCTCCGCCCATCATTACTTTTATTTCTGGATGGTTGGATTTCAACCATTTTGCGCACCTGAATGCTGCATACAAATTACCAGGAAAGGGTACAGAAAAGCCGACCAGTTTTGGCTTGAATAAATGAATTTTTTCATTCAATATTTCAAGATATACATTATCAATATAGCTGCTGTTTTGGGCTAAACTATTTTCTAATTCATCAAAACTATTGGCGCTTCGCCCCAACTTTTCCGCATATCTACTAAAACCAAAATGTTCATCTGTGGTTTCCTGGATGAGATCGGAAAGGTCTTCCAGGTACATCGTACACAAATACTTCGAAAGATCTTGTATACCCATGTTGCCGAAAGCCCAATTCAGTTGATCTGTATTGGAGAAGCGGGAAGCTTCTGGCAGAAATTTTCTTTTGCTGATGCTATAGGCCAATGTTGGGGATTTGCTCTGCAAAAAGCCAATCACGTGATCAATGGTATTCAGGTATTCATTCTCAAGCGCTAGTATTCTGGCCGAATTGGGTGAAAGTTCCACCCCTAATGCCCTTATGTGTTGGAATAAATTTGTTAATCCTTTTTTACAAAATAGTCGAAGAATGGTTTCAATTCCAAGGTCTAGTTGTTCCGTTCGGATTTTTTTAGTGTTTAGGAACCCTTTCAAATATGCAGTAGCAGGATAGGGGGTATTGAGTTGGGTAAAGGGTGGTGTGATCAGGAAAACTGAAGAATCCACTAGATTGAACGATTGAGGTCAAATGATTCTAATTCATTCACAAATGCGGAGAGAAAAAGTGAACCAAGGCCTCCGTCAATGATCCTGTGATCGTATGACAATGAGACAAACATCATATGCCTGATGGCAATGCTATCTCCTTTTTCTGATTCCATGACAACCGGTTTTTTCTTGATGGCACCGGTAGCGAGAATGCCTACCTGTGGTTGGTTGATGATCGGAGTACCCATAAGGCTTCCGAATGTACCAATATTGGTAAATGTAAATGAACCATCTTGGATATCGGAAGGGTGGAGTTGTCCATTTCTTGCCAAGTTTGCCAACCGGTTAACGTGCTTGGCAAGGCCAATCATGCTGAGCTGGTCTGCGTACTTTATGACCGGGACAATCAAATTCCCATTGGGAAGAGCTGTTGCCATTCCAATGTTGACATCTTTTTTCAGTAATATTCTTTCGCCATCTACACTGGCATTCAACATTGGATATTTTCTGATGCATTTTGCAATCGCCTCTATGAAAATAGGGGTTAGGGTGAATTTCTCGTTTTCTCTTTTTTCGAATTCTTTTTTTACTTTTTCACGCCATTTTACCAGATTGGTGACATCCGCTTCGGCAAAACTGGTGACATGAGCACTAGTGTCAAGGCTTTTGCGCATGTGATCACTAATCAGTTTTCTCATCCTGTCCATTTCCACAACTTCAACATTGTTGGAATATTGGGGGTAATGTGGAGGAGGTGCTGCTGATATATTGCGTATTTCTTCTTTTGGGAAACTATTCGTTGCATTGTTGGCAACTGTACCATTTGTTACCTCTTTGTTCCTAAAATTGCCTGATCTTTTGTTTTCGATATAGTTCAGTATATCTCTCTTGGATACCCTGCCATCGTTTCCTGTTCCGGTTATTTGATTGAGTTCTGCTATTTCTATTCCCTCCCTGCTGGCAATATTCATGACCAAAGGGGAATAAAAGCGAACAGATTCCGATTTCGTTCTGTATTCATTGCTGGAGGGGATGAATGGAACAGCTGCTTCGGCAGCTTGTTCTAAAAGATGATCATCCTCAAATTTGTGTTGAGGTTCGGGTTGGTCGATGGGGGATGAAGTTTGGGGCATTTCAACTTTATCATCGGCAACTTTGGTTCTGACCCTGGCGATTACTGAGCCGATTGGAACAACTTCATTTTCCCTGAACAAAATCTCTTCCAGAACACCCTCTGCCGTTGATGGAACTTCGCTATCAACTTTGTCAGTAGCGATATCCAAGAGATTTTCGTCAATTGTTACCATATCGCCCACTTTCTTGTGCCATTTTAGCACGGTGGCTTCCATGATACTTTCCCCTAGTTTGGGCATTATGATATTGACGAGGGACATTCTCTTTAAGAGGTATTTGATGCAAAATTAGTTCATTTGGACATTGCATAGGGGATATTCCTGTATCAACTTATCCCATATTTTTCCTCAAAAAGTCCAATGCATGTGCTGCAGTAAGTTCTATGTTTCTTTTTCTGTCAAACCGAAAATGGAAACTGGTTGATTCAATCTTTTCTCGGGAAGCAATTGCGACAAAAACGGTGCCAACCGGCTTGGTTTCAGTACCCCCTCCAGGCCCCATGATTCCTGAGGTTGCCAAAGCAAGATCGGTCCCTGTTTTCTCTCTTATACCATTGGCCATTTGCCTGACTGTTTCCATACTGACTGCACCATGGGTATTCAATGTTTCCTCAGATACAGCCAAAAGCTTTTTCTTGACGGAGTTGTCATAAGCAACTACAGATCCCATGAAAAACCTGCTGCTTCCGGGCATGCTGGTAAACAGATGTGAAATATACCCTCCGGTGCAGCTTTCAGCCACTGAAATGGTTTTATTGGATTCCAGAAGTTTTTCTGCAACTGATTCCTGGATGGATAGATCCCGATCAATCACCATGTGTTCAGATACCATTCCTTTGAGCAGTTCAAACTGTTCATCGATTGGTGCTTCAGGTTCAATGCTGGAAAGCCTGATCCTCACCATTCCATAATTGGGTAGATAAGCCATTTTAACCGATTCGGGAAGCTGGGCTTCAAATCCTGTCAATTTTTCTGCCAAAAATGATTCTCCTATTCCAGCGGTCAGCAGGGTTTTATGGCGTATGGGTTTAAGATCAAATATTTCTTGTGCCCTAGGCAGTACATACAATTCCATCATTCCCTTCATCTCGTGGGGTACGCCTGGCATGCTTACATAAACAACACCTTCTTTTTCAAACCACATACCCGGGGCAGTACCTCGGGTGTTTTGTATAACCGTACAATTGTCAGGGACTTCTGCTTGTTTTAAATTTCTTTCTAACAGAGGCCTGTTCAGTTTTTTGGTAAATATATCGATTACATTATCCCTCGCTTCTTCATTTACAATCAATCGGCTGCCAAAATAACTGCAAAGAAGGGGTTTGGTGATGTCGTCTGATGTTGGGCCTAAACCACCCGTGATGAGAACTAGGTTGGCGTCCAGGCTTTCTTTTTCCAAAGCCGACCAGATATCCTTCCAGTTGTCTCCGACTGCAACTCTTTTTTGGATGTGCACGCCGATTTTATTGAGTTCAGTTGCCATCCAGGCACTGTTTGTGTCAATCGTTTGGCCGATCAACAGTTCATCTCCAATGGTAATGATGGTAGCCTTCGTCATTTCAGTTTTCCCGTTTCAACTAGATAATTGTTCAATTTATGCTCATTTGCTCGCTATTCCATCTACACTTGCTCTGCCTGGCCCGCACAGAAGCAAAACCAGAAAACCCGAAAGGAAAAGGGTTGCCTTTTCTCCAGTATCAAAGAAATCCATTTGATGAACCTTGAACAATGCTACTGCCATGGTGATGATCAATGGAATGGCAACAACTCTTGTAAACAATCCAATGATGATGAATAATGCACAGAAGAATTCTGCAAAAATGGCCAAAGTCAGTGATGTGGTAGAGCCCAGTCCCAGGAAGTCGTAAAACTTTGGTTTGATAGATTGAAAACCGATCAATTTTGAATATCCATGTGCCATCATCAATGCCCCTAACGTTATTCTGAGAATCAACATGGAACAGTTAAATGCCAAAGTATTATAATGTATACTTAATAGTTTTTTCATTTGGTTCCTATTGGGTAAATAAATCTTCGTTAAATATAGGATTACAAAGGTAATATATTGATGGGATCTCATGATTTAAAGGTTATTTTTGAGCCAGTAAACATAAAGTAGAGGCATGAAATCATTTTTTGCTAAAATCTTGTCATCCTTCATTCTTTATTGCTTTTTTGGATCCACGATTTCAATGGCACAGTCCACTATTGGGATGACCCAAAAGTCACTAATGTTGGAAAGAGCCAATGATCTCTATTCAAGCGGCAAATTTTCTTCAGCCAATGCCTATTTGACATCCAATTGGGGAAAGATCAATAACCTCGACTATAGTGAAGCGGAAAAATCAGCCTTGCAATTGATGTTGTTGGTTTCGGGTATCATTTCCAATGAAACTTATTCGGTTACAAACGGGAGGGCATTGATGCAGTCAACAGAACAGCGGTCTGTAGTTGTAAAGCTGGCCTATCACCTAGGACACTATTATTTTTCTCTTTCAATGTACCAGGATGCGATTGAAATGTTGGAAAAAACAGATCGATTGTATCTCAATAGTGATGAAGCAGAGAGGGTTCAGTTTGAAAAGGGAGTTGGATATTTCTCATTGAAAAGGTTTGATAATGCTAGGCCCTTTTTAAGGGAGATTTTACAAATCGATAAGTCTGTATACAAGGCAGATGCTCAATATTATTTGGGGTTTATTGATTTTTCTGAAAGAAGGTTTGATGAATCAGCTAAAAATTTCAATCTACTGTTGAATCATCCAAAATATTCAAAGGCCGTTCCTTTTTACCTTGCTTTTATTGCCAATGAAAAAGGGAATGCGAATGAGGCCATTCAGTATGGAGAAAATTATTTATCCAAAGGCGATGGGATACATGTGAAAGAAATGGAACAGCTTTTGGCTTCTATATATTTTAATAAATCAGATTATCTTAAATCAGTTGCACTGTATGAAAAAATTTTGGTGACGGGGAATATCATGAATCCTACACAGCGATTTGAATTGGGTACAGGGTATTATCACTCAAAAAAATTCACGAAGGCCATAGAACAACTGAAGCCTTTGTCTTCCGGCTTTGATAAATTAGCCCAAGAGGCCAATTATGTTTTGGCGCACTCTTTCTTACAGATAAATGATAAGCTTAATGCCCGTAGTGCATTTCAATTGGTTCTTTCAAGCAGACTTGCCAATGCGGAAATGACCATAGCGAGGTTCCAATTTGCAAAACTTTCACTTGAGTCCGGATTTGAGGACCAAGGCTTGCAGGGATTGATCAGGTTCCTAAAAGAAGATCCCAATTCTCCCATGATTCCCGAGTGTAAAGAGATATTGATTCGCTATTATGCGAAGACCAATAATTTTCGTCAGGCAATCATCATGATGGAAAATATTGGTGCTTCAACGGCAAATATTGCTGATGTGGCACCAAGAATTTATTTTGGGAGAGCCATTGAGTTATTCAAAGACTTGCAATATGAAGAAGCTGATCGCATGTTCTCATTCTTGGGAAACTACAAATCATCCTCTTTTTATGCTTCATCGCTTTTCTGGCGCGGTGAAATTGCCTTTATCAAAGAAGATTTTTCATCATGCATCAACCTATTATCAGAGTTGGTAAAGATGAACAATGGAAATTTCAAGGACTTTTCAATCGAAAATGCCTGGTACAATCTCGGATATGCCTATTTTGAGCAGGAGGAGTACTCAAAAGCCGTTCCCTGGTTTGAAAAAACATATTCTAAATTGTCTACTGCAGACAATGAAATGAAAATGGAGGCTATGCTTAGAGCTGCAGATTGTGCCTTCATGGAAAAGCAGGTAGAAAAAGCAAAGTCATTGTATACTGCCGTACAAAATTCAGGTGAGTTTGGGGCTGATTATGCTGTTTTTCAATTAGCAGTTATTGAAGGGATCAAGTCTCCCTTAAATAAAATAAAAATTCTATTGGGAGCAGAGAAAAAATATTCCAATTCGACCTTGATTCCATTGATAGCTGCTGAACTGGCGGACACTTATTTGTCAGAAGAGGAATATGAATTGGCCATACCCTATTTAAAAAGAATTCCTACTCTTGTTGATGAAGATGATGAAATGGTTCCCGAGTCTATTTTGAAGCTAGGAATTGCCTATTTCAATTTGGATAAAGTAGATGAATCCATTGGGCAGTTCAAGCAATTATTAAAGGATTATCCTACCTCTACCCAAGCAAAAGAAGCCATAGATAATGCAAAAAGTTTGTATGTAGAGTCCGGACAAATTGATGGATATGAAAAGTTTCTGCAATCTGTTGGCCTTTCTCTTGGGGGATTGCAAAAGGACTCCCTGAGTTTTGAGTTTGCCCAAAAGGTTATTGCTGATGCTAATTCAAAGCAGTCCATAGCGGCTCTTGAATCTTATATCTCCTCTTTCCCGGAAGGTTTGCATATTTTGGAGGCACTTAATTACAAGGCAGAATTCCTGGCTAAAGAACAAAAATGGCATGAAACTGCTGAAACGTATCAAAAGCTAGCTGCAAAAGGAGCCAGCAAATATCAGGAAAAAGCATTGCGTCAAGCAGGGAAGATTAATTTTTTTGAATTGAAGAATTATGAATCCGCTTTGAAGATATTCCAGGAATTATCTACCATGACTTCTAAGCCGGAGGTTTTGTTGGAGTCACTCAGGGGAGAGATTAGGTGTCATTTTTATTTGCATTCATGGGACAATGGTAAGTCAGTCGCTTTGCGAATCCTGGAAACTGAAGGTGTATCAATGGATGACAGGGCATTTGCCAATATGGTACTGGGATATGCAGCCTTACAAATGAATGAATACAGTGTCGCAGTTCGTTGTTTCAACGAATCTCTTGTGCTGAACAAGGCTGCACTTGCAGCTGAGGCCAGGTATCAGATAGCTTTGGCTTATTTTAAAAACAATGATTTCTCATCTGCTGAAAAATTTGCACTCATATCAATAGAGCAATCTGGTTCATATGAGTATTGGATAACCCGGTCTTATTTGTTGCTTGGTGAAATATCAATTTTACAAAAGGATTATTTCAATGCAAAAGCAACTTTCAAGAGTATTGTTGATAATTGTTCCATCCCATCCTTAAAGGAAGAAGCTTCTTCAAGATTGACATTTGTTGAACAAAAGGAAAAAGGAGAGGGTTTAAATTAATCTTATCGATGAAAGAAGTCCTATTTGTTAGATTGAAGTTGACCTGCACCTGTGCTTTCTTGTGCATGGTTTTAACCCTAAAGCCTTATTTGCTTGATGCTCAAGCCATTAAGCAAAACAAAGAACAAATCAATATCACTTCAAGTTTTAAACCCAGTATTGTCAAAACAGGTAAAATTGAGTTTGAAGCAAAGGTTCCTGAGAGAGATACATCTCGTTTTTTGTTCAAATACCCTTTTGAAAGCTTTGTATTTTCATCAACCGTCAGTCCTTTTTCCATCAAACCTCTTTCTTTTACCCATGGTGAAAGTCAGGAATCGTCTGGAGCTCATATCAAGTTAGGCTATGGAAGTTTGACTTCTCCCTTCTCTTCTCTTTCTTGGACAAGCAGAAAAGACAAATTGTTTTATTCAGCAAACTTCGATCACTTTTCAGCAATGGGCGACTTACCAGACCAAAAGGTTTCCCGTACTGCTCTTTCGGCTAACCTTAAAAACAGGTTAAATGAAAATCAGACTTTTTTGTTTGATCTGGGATTCGAACAACAGGCCTTTCGCTTGTATGGATTCGATCATGGGTTGTTTAATTTTAGTCCCAATGATTTAAAGCAAAATTTTAACATCATTCATTTGGGGACAACTTACCAGCAAGTTTCCGGTAATGAAGGACAAACAACGATTTCCCCTCATATGGAAGTTGATTACCTTTTCGCCAACAGAAAAACCAATGAGTTTTCTTTGTTTTTTAGCATGCCTGCATCTTTAAGCCTTTCTAGCAATTTGTACCTTAAAACGCAATTGGATATCTCTTCTTCTTTTCTAACTGACACCATAAAAGGAAATAGAAACAACGTTTTATTGGCTTTTCCAGTAAATATGGAAGGAAAACTAGGAAAATTGCAATGGATGGGGGGCTTTACCACGACAATGGGAGGCAAAAATTTTTCATTGCTGCCAAACATGAATATACGCTACGATTTGAATACCAAAGGAGTAAGGTTGAATGCCGGAATTCACAATGAATTGAGGCTCAATTCACTGAAAAGGCTCTATGGTATCAATCCTTTTTTGCTATCACCTGACTCAATATCTGTCAACAGAAAATCTGATTATTTCATTGGCATGGATTGGTTGAATCCCAGAGGATTGCAGCTTAATTTTAAAATGGGATTGACCCATTTCTATAATGTTCCCCTTTTTGTAAATACCGGATTTTCAGAAAAACAATTTAAAGTTCTTCAAGAATCATTCCTTTCGTCTTTTCAACTTGCTGGGGGAATTGAATATGTATTGGATGAGCGCCTAAAATTCGGCTCAGAAATTCAATATTACCATTTTTTACGCCAGGATGGTTATGATAACCCCTATGGATTGCTTCCCTTGGAATTCAAGGCAAATGTTTCCTGGAGGCCACTAGATCCTATGACAATTGGTTTTAATGCGTATGTGTGGAGGGGTGGAATGGCCTTGCCTGTTGTCAGTGGCAATATCGGAGGCGGATTTCCTCCCTTCAGACTTAAAGATGGTGCTGATCTTGGGGCGCATGTGGAATATAAGTTGAATAAAAAGTGGGCACTGTGGTTTGATTTGAATAATATTGCCAATATCCGCTACCAGCGTTGGAACAAGTATGAATCTTTTGGCTTTAGTTTCATGGGTGGTATTAAGTACATTTTCAATCAATCCAAGTGAGCCATATGGCGATAGAAAATTTGTCATTACTCCTTTCAAAGTATTTTGGTTTAAGCGGAAGAGTGGTTATCCCAGGAATCGGTCTGTTGAATCGCATGCATGATTCTGCAACCCATCAGTTTGTTGACAAGAAATATTTCCCCCCAGCCTATAAGATTATTTTTGAAGATAAAACTTCGCTTGTCCCAAAATCACAATTGACGTATTTATCTAGGTTGACTGGAAATACTTTGCATGAAATTCAAAGTCATTTAGAAGATTTGGGAAGATCCATTTATGCTGCATTGGAAAAGGATCGAAAAATTGAATGGATGGGCATGGGAGTATTCCATATGGATGTGGATGGGATCGTGTCTTTTCAGCCAAGGAACTCTTCCAGCGAATATTTAAGAGAAATCTCTTATACTCATGTTATCAGAAAAAATGCGGAACATGCCATTATAGTAGGTATTTCTGAAAAAACCAACCATGAGATGGAAGATTACTTTGAAGTTTTGAAGAATCAACCATCTTGGCAACCCTGGCAGAAATTGGCACTTGTCATGATATTGATTTCTTTGGCAATTGTTTTGATTCGTTATACAATGGGTAATTTTGACCCATTAGGGCCAACCTACGAGAATTTAGATCCTAAATTTCCTACAGCTACTTATTTGACCCTTTGAATTGACCATGGAAAACCCAAAATGTCCTGTTTGTTCCTCCTTTGCATCCGTTCATTTTTTGACTGTTAAAGACCACACGGTTTCCGGAGCGTTTTTTGAATTG
>Ga0315905_10002116_pt1 | contig 21024 bp, 9 predicted proteins | sample LakEriMetagenome_5_FD_203522 | JGI IMG/M metagenome (GOLD analysis project Ga0315905, IMG submission 203522) | Freshwater fungal communities from buoy surface, Lake Erie, Ohio, United States - Buoy 4 MA121 | ecosystem: Environmental > Aquatic > Freshwater > Lake | place: USA: Lake Erie, Ohio...
GGTGTTGCCGCCGCCGGTGTTGAGTTCGATGCGGGAGCTGGGGTTGCCGTTGCTGGCGGCGGTGATGGTGGCGGAGCCGATGGCATTGGCGATGAGGCGGGTGAAGACTGGTTGAGCGCCCTGAGGAGGGGTGAGGAACTCGAGGTAGCCGCCGTCGTCGCCCTGCCAGCCGACGTTGTAGGTACCGGCGACGGGGACGACGAGAGTGCCTTCGAAGCGAGAGACGAAGAAGTTGTCGTCGACGCTGGCGACATCGTTGGGGTTCGGGTAGTCGTTAGGGAAGAGCCCGGTGCCGCCTGCGGGGTCGCGGAGGTTGATCACGTCGCGGTTGACGAGCGTTGTGAGTGGCTGAGTGGCGAGCCAGTTGTCGGTTTGGGCGGCGGTGATGCCCCAGCCGGCGGGTTGGGTGGTGGTGAAGGGGAGGGTTTGGACGACGGAGAAGCCTGGGGCTTTAGCGGTGATGAAGCCGAGAGGGGTTGGGGAGGCTTTGTAGCCGACGAGACGCCAGCCGTCGGCGGCGTTGATGTTAACCCCGCCGCTGTTGGCGGTGGCACCGGCGGCGTATTCGCCGGTACCGAGCTGGTTGCCGGGGATGGCGTAGACCTCGGCCATGAAGTCGCGGGAGCGGTCGAAGGCGATGAATTCGATCTGGTGGCATCCTGCGGGGAGCATGATGAGCGAGCGGGTGACGATTTCCGAGAGTGCGGTGGAACCGGCGACCCATGTGAGGACGGAGGGGTCGGCTGGGTCGATGCCGCCGGTGCCGTTGCGGCTGAGCCATGGGTTATTGCCGATGCGGAGGGCGAAGCCTTCGCTGGAGCGTACGCCGAAGGTGTAGAGGGCGGTGGAGGGGACGAAGATGGTGGCGCGGGCCTGGACGACGACGTCGTTATCGTCTGTGAAGTCGAGGTCACCGGGTAGAGGTTGATCGCCGCCGAAGAGCCCGGCGGTGCCTGGCTGGGAGGGGTCTGAGAAGTTGATGACCTGAGTGGTGCCGTAGACGCTTTCACCGGCGTTGGAGGTGAGGGCTGCGACGGCGTCCTGAATGGTGTTCAGGGTGGTGCCGGCGAAGCGGACGTAGCGTGTGCCCCATTGGCCGGTGGAGGCGGAGGGGGAGCCGGCGATGACTGGAGGGAGGAGAGGTTGCAGGGCTGAGGTGTCGCCGATGAGTTTCCATGCGGCGGTGTCGTTGTCGGCGAGTTGAACGCCTGGGGCGTAGTAGAGTTCGGCGTAGGAACCGCCGGTGCCTTCGTAGTGGAGGAACTGGATTTCGTAGGTGCCTGCGGCGGGGAACCATGCGGCGGCGCGGATGTTGGCGTCGCCGGAGCCGACGAACCAGTACATGACGGAGTCGTCATTGGTGTCGATGTGGCCCTGGGCGGTGGTGCTCCAGACGCGGCCGCGCCATTTTGCGCCGTTGAGGAGACGGATGGCGACGGAGTCATCGGCGTGAGAGCCGATGGTGTAGATGCCGGCGGCGGGGATGGTGAGGAGCGTGCGGCCGCCCCATGAGTAGTTGTTGTCGTCGGCGGCGGTGTCGGCCGGTTGCGGGGTATCGAGGGTGAAGAGCCCGCGACCGCCGGCGTTATTGGAGTCGGCGAAGTTGATGACTGGGGCGACGGAGTCGGTGGTGGCGACGCTGTTCTGGAGGGCGGTGGAAGCGCCGGGGATGGTGGTCAGAGTGCCGCCGGAGCCGGGGGTGATGGCACGGATCTGCCATGTATTGTCGGTGGGGGCTGGGGCGTTGAAGGAAGCTGCGGAGGCGAGGACTGGGGTGCCTGTGGGGGCGGTGCCGAGGAGTTTCCAGTTTCCGTCCCAGTCGTTGGGGGCAGCGCCTTCGCACCATGAGACCTCCTGGAAGGAGTTGCTGGTACCTTCCCAGCCGATGTATTCGACGTCGTATTCGCCGGGGGTGGAAACGGTGAAGACGGCGCGGGTGTTGGAGTCGCCGATGCCGAAGGGGTAGTAGAAGGCGGAGTCGCCGGGGTCCTGCATGCCTGCGCCGCTGACCTGGGAGATGGTGACGGTGCCTGGGCCACTGATGCGGCAGAAGAAGCCGTCATCGCTGTGGACGTTGATGGTGTAGGGGCCGGTGGCAGCGAGATTGACCTTGGTTTTGGCGAAGACCGTGTAATTGTTATCGTCCGAGCTGGCGACATCGCCGACGAGGTCGGTTTTCGGCCAGAAGAGGCCAGTGGTGGAGCGGCCGGTGGCGCCGGAGACCGCGTTGTCAGTCTGAGAGAGGACTGGGCGGGTGGCCTGAGTGGCGGAGGTGGCGGTGTTGGCGTAGACGAGGGCGAGAGCGCCGGGGAGATTGGCGGAGAGGAGGCCTGCGCGCTGTTCCTTGATGGCCCATGTGCCGACGGCGTGGGCGTTGGCGAGGGCGGGGGTGGGAGCTGGCAGGATGGGAGCGGGGATGGCGGCTCCGGCGATGGGGGAAGTGCTTTCGGTCTGCCATTCGATGACATAGCGGCGGAGCGTGCCGGCGGCTGGGGTGATGTCGTTCCAGAAGCTGGTGCCGAGGAGTTCGATGGCGCTTTCGGTGCCGCCAGCGTTGTCAGGATTTTCGGCGGAGTTCAGGGGGAAGCGGGTGGCGAATTTCTGATAGGACCATGATTCGCCGCCATTGCGGTCCATCCATTTCCAGCCGGAGGTTTTGCTGGTGCCTGATTCGGAAGCGCCTGGTTCGCGGGCTGGGTCGTCGGTTGCTCCCAGCCATGTGGCGATGGTGTTTGCGCCGGCGTAGCCTGAGATGCGGAAGATGAAGTCATTTTCCTGCTGAGAGGCGACGGTGGCGAGAGTGCCGGTGAGGGTGGAGAGGGCGCCTGTGGCGACGCCTGCGATGCCTGTGGAGCCGGCGGTGGTGCTGGTGGCGAGGGATCGGGCGGTGTCGAAGTTCTGGCCTGCGCCGACCATTTTATAGAGATTCCATGTACCGCCTGGGCCGTAGGGGGCGGTGTAATAGATCGGGTGCTGAGTGGCTCCTGCTGGTGCGGCGGGGAGGCCGAGACTCCATTCGATGACGTAGCGGCGGGTGACGGTGGAGAGATTGTGTTTATTGTCGTTCCAGCGGCCGTCGGTGCGCATTTCTGCGGCGTTTTCTGTGCCGGAGTTATTGGGTTCGCCGGGGGCCCACGCGAAGTATTGGGTGTCGGTGCCGATGACTTGTTCGCCGGAGGTGCCTGAGCCTCCGGTGGTGCCGGCCCATTCCCACCCAGTGGGGCTGCTGCCGGCTTCGAGATTGCGGTCATTGGCTCCGAGCCAGATGCTGGAGTTGCCGGAGCCAGGGGCGAGGGCGGCGGCGATGGCGACGAACGTATTTTCCTCGTCGCTGCTGATCTGGACGAGGTGGCCGGTGGTGGTGTTGCCGGCGAGGGACGGGAGGCCGGTTGAGGAGGCCTGGGCGGCGAGGGCGGCGGTGTTGGCGGCATCCCATGTGGCGACGGTGGTGATGACGCGGTAGACGTTCCATGTGCCGCCGGGGCCGTAGGGGCCGGTGAAGACCTGCGAGTGAGCGGCGGCGGTGCTTGAGATCAGAGCCAGAGCAGCCAGATTCCTGATTTGCATGAGGATTAGGGGGGGATGTTCCGGAATCCGGGGGGATCCGGCGGTTGGTTTGGGGGGATGGTTGATTAATACCAGCCGAGTACGGATTAGCGGATTCCTTAACGATCTGCCAAGAAAAATCTCGGGTTGGGTGTCGCGAATGCAGGAGAGTCGGGTGTCAACCGCGCACGCGAAAAAAAGATGAAAATTTCGTGACAGAGTTGTCGGCTTGCTGGCAGAGTCTGGGGAGATGAAACCGCTACCATCCATCCTCGCTGTCGTTTTCACCTTTGCATCCGTGGCTGAGCGCATCAGTGCGGCGGAAGTTGTGGTGGTTCCCTGGGACCAGAATTGGGATTACCATCATCCGATGGGGCGGGATCCGGTGAGTGTGGATGCGGATTTCAATGCGACTTGGTTTCTGAAGGCGGCGGATTTTGCGGCGAGCTACAATGGTCCGGCGTTTGGCGGGGCTGCGGTGGTGGGGAGTGCGGCGAACACGGCGTCGTTTGACAAGGGGACGGGCGCGGGGCCTTTTGGATATGGGGCGATCAATTATTTCACGGCTGGTGGGGCGGAGTTGACGGCGTTTGGAACGGCGCTGACGACGCCGACGAACGTGAACCGGTACACAGCGTATTTCCGGACGACGTTCACGCTGGCGCAGGACTACACATCGCCGCGGATTCGGATGCTGCTGGACGACGGGGCGCTGGTTTATCTGGATGGGGTGCTTGTGGCGCGGGTGAACAAGTCGGATAACACGGAGGGGTATACGAGTTTTGCGACGGACACGACTGCGAATCGGAATGAGACCGGGGCATCAGCGGACAACGAACTGGTGACGCAGTCGTTTAGTCTGGGGACGGCCGGGACGAGTCTGCAGGCGGATTCGGTGGTGGTGATTCCTGTGCCGACGCTGGCGGCCGGGGTGCATACGCTGGCGGTGTCGGCGCGGAACAATGCGGTAGGGAGTTCTGACATGGTGATGGGGCTGCAGATGCTGGCGAATGATGCGGGGTTATCTGCGCAGGTTTCGGATGTGCAGCGGCAGTTGAACGGGCCTGGGTTTGCGGATGACACGTTTACGTTCAAGGTGGTGGTGACGCCGTTGAACATGCCGGGAGCGACGACCTGGACGAGCGACAATGCTGCGGCGAACGGGCCGGTGACTGGGTCGTATGCACCTGCGGTCTATACGTATACGTATCCTGCGCAGGTGAATAGCGGGCAACTGACGACGGCGACGATCAAGTTCACGGATTCGACGGATCCGCTGCTTTTCAGTTCGGTGGTGGTGACGGCTCCGGCGGCGCTGGCGACGACGCCGCTGGTGCTGAGTCCGGCGACGCCGGTGGTGGGGACCGAGTTTGAGGAAGCGGGGCCTGGTCAGGGTAATTTCCAGCGGAGTTATTTCAATACGGAGCTAGGGTTCACGTCGAGCGGGGCGGTGGTGAACGATGCGCTGGCGAACGGGACTGGGTCGAACATGCTGCGGTTTGTGGGGTCGCTTGGGACGATGACGTCTGAGGCTGTGCAGTTGGATCCGTCTGTGAAGGGTATCAAGGCCGGGCTAACGATGCGGAGTTACACGACGAGCGGGACGGGTTTTGAGCTGGATGATTCGCTGAGGGTGAGTGTGGAGACGAGTCCTGACGGGACGACGTGGAGCGATGCGGGGAGTGTGCTGCCGCAGATGATCGGGGTGAATGCGGATCTTGGAGGGATTGATCAATTGATTACGGCGACTGGGCCTGGTGCTCCGGGGGCTCCGGTGTTGAAGTCGCGTCGCGGCTGGTCGGCGGCTGGAGCGGGGACTGGGCCTGCGCAGGAGAACATTGATCTTCCGCCTTTGGCGGTGCCAGCGGGGCCGAATCCGGTGCAGGTAGAGTTCACGCACCGGTATAGTTTTGAGCTTGGTGGGGGGACGCGGTATGACGGTGGAGCGGTGATGGTGTCGGTGAATGGCGGGCCATACACGCACATATCGGCGACATCGTTCACGCAGAATGCGTATGAGGGTACGATAACGGGAACTGGCGTGCTGAACGGGTTTGACGGGTTCAGTGCGGATTCTCCCGGGTATGGGAGCGGGACGATGATTACGTCGAAGCTGACGGTGCCTGGGGTGGTGGCTGGGGATACGATCACGCTGCAGTTTCTGGGGAGCTGGGACGAGAATACGCTGGCGAGCAGTCCGAGTTGGGAGATCAATGATGTTAAGGTGACTGCTGGTGCGACGGTGTTGTTCAGCGACAACTTTGCGGCTGGGCCTGGGGCGGTGCTGGCGAGTCCGGGTTGGGTGTATGACGACGGGTCGCTGAATCCCGGGCCGGGTTATTATACGTTTGGACGGACGGCGATTCCGGTGCCTGCGGGGCATCGTTTTGCGCGGTTCCGGATTGCGCAGCCGTTGAATGTGGCGCTGTCGACGTCTGAGGTGCTGTTGTTTGACGGGATGAAGCTGGAGATTGGGGCTGACCCGCTGGCGGACACTGACGGGGATGGGGTGAGCAACGGCGAGGAGGATTTCTACGGCACGAACCCGCTGGACAAGGCATCGGCATTCCGCGCGGTGCAGACTGTGAGTGTGGTGCCGGGGGCGACGCCGCTGCAGCGCTTGAATGTGAGCATGACGGGTGTTGATCTGCGGGTATACAAGCTGCAGTCGAGCGATGATCTGGGCACGTGGACGGATGTGGAGACCCGGTTTGGGGATGCGTTCACGCCACTGATTGAGTTCACTGCGGAGTCGATGGATCCGACCAAGTTCTGGCGTGTGCAGACGCGCTATTGAGGCGCGGTTGGGTCAGGAGTTCTGACCGAGTGCAGTGGCGATTCTTTTCAAGTAATCGAAGCTGTAGATGCCTGTGCGGTGGCCGTCGCTGAATGCGAAGGCCACCGCGTAGGTACCGACGTATTGCCATGCGGTGACGCGGACGCCGGGGAATTCGGTGCGATCGTCGCCGCCGATTTTGTGGCCGAGGAGGTCTTGTTCGCCTGCGGTTTCAGCGCTGGGGCTGAAGGCGCGGAGGCGTTCCATGGGGAAGAAGTTTTCCGAGCCATCCGACCAGCGGATGGCGATTTCGGAGCCGATGGCCTGGATGTCTGAGGGGAGGAGCATGGGGTGTGGTCCGGCGGAGGGTTTAGTCGTTGAGGAGCCAGCGAGCGGCTTGGCGTGCGAAGTAGGTCAGGATGATGTCTGCGCCGGCGCGGTGGATGCCGGTGAGGGATTCGAGGATCATTTTCTTTTCGTCGAGCCAGCCGGCGGCGGCGGCGCTGCGGATCATTAGGTATTCGCCGCTGACTTGGTAGGCGGCGATGGGGAGAGGGGTGGCAGCGCGGAGAGCGTGGATGATGTCGAGGTATGGGCCGGCGGGTTTGACCATGAGGATGTCGGCGCCTTCGGCTTCGTCGAGGGCGGCCTCGCGGAGGGCTTCGCGAGCGTTGGCTGGGTCCATCTGGTAGGTTTTCTTGTCACCTGCGCGGGGTGCGGAGTCGAGCGCGCCGCGGAAGGGGCCGTAGCAGGCGCTGGCGTATTTGGCGGTGTAGCTGAGGATGGCGGTATTGGTGAAGCCGTGGGCGTCGAGGGCGGAGCGGATGGCACCGACGCGACCGTCCATCATGTCGCTTGGGGAGACGACGTCTGCGCCGGCGTTGGCGTGGGTGAGTGCCTGGTTGCAGAGGATGGCGACGGTTTCGTCATTGAGGATGGTGCCGTTGGGGGAGACGAGGCCGTCGTGACCGTCGCTGTTGTAGGGATCGAGGGCGATATCGGTGATGACGGCGAGGTCCGGGAGGGCCTGTTTGAGAGTGCGGATGGCTTTTGGGATGAGGCCGTCCGGGTTGAGGGCTTCTTCTGCGCGCGGGGTTTTGAGGGCGTCGTCGATGCGCGGGAAGAGGACGACGGAGCGAATGCCTTCGGCGAAGGCGGCGGTGGCTTCGGAGACGAGGCCATCGAGGGACCAGCGCTGGCAGCCGGGCATGGAGGCGATGGGTTCGTCGGCTGAGGAGCCGCTGAGGAAGAGCGGGTAGATGAACTGCTCCGGGTGGAGTCTGGTTTCCCTGACGAGACCGCGGAGGGCTGGGGACTGGCGGTTGCGTCTGGGGCGGATGGGAAGGTTCATGGGATACAGGGAACGAATGTGGAGGTTCGTGCAAGTCGGGTCGTGTTGATGGTGTCTTCTGATTTTGGGGGAAAGAAACGGCTTGCGTGATGAGGAGGGGTGCACTAGGGGCGGGTTCCCTTTCCGGAGGGAACAACCTAAACCATCCTCCCGGGTGGATCGGACGAGAGTCCGAGCAGGAGCAATTAAAGAGCGCCCGGTGGCGCGGCCTGTGCATCTGGGAGACCCATAAAATACATGAGCACAGAATCTTTGCAGGCCTTGATTGAGGCAGGCGTTCATTTCGGTCACCAGTCGAAGAAGTGGCATCCCAACATGAAGCCGTACCTGCTTGGTACGAAGAACGGGGTGCACCTGATCAATCTTGAGGAGACGCTGAAGCAGCTTGAATCGGCGGCGGAGTTTCTGAGCGGGTTGGCGAAGGAAGGCCGCAAGATTCTGTTTGTGGGTTGCAAGCGGCAGGCGCAGGACGCGGTGCGCGAGGCGGCGGAGGCGACTGGGCAGTTTTATGTGAATCACCGTTGGCTGGGCGGCACGCTGACGAACCTTGAGACGATCAAGAAATCGATTCAGCGTCTGAAGTATCTTGAGACGATCGAGACGCAGCCGGAGTACAAGATGATGTCGAAGAAGGAGCTGGCGGCGCTGGGTCGTGAGCGAGCGAAACTGCTGCGCAATCTGGCGGGGATCCGCGAGATGGGTGGGCTTCCTGACGTGATGGTGGTGGTTGACAGCCACCGGGAGTCGATTGCGATTGCCGAGGGCAACCGCCTTGGGATTCCGATTGTGGCGATGACGGATTCGAATGCGGATCCGTTGAAGGTGACGTATCCGGTGGCATCGAATGATGACGCGGTTCGTTCGATCAAGATCATCCTGCAGCATCTGGTGGAGCCGGTGACGGCTGCGCTGGAGAGCACAGGTCGTGCGCCCCGGAAGAAGTAAGCCGGAATTCGCCCCTAATTCCGGAACGGCGGCGGCACCGGCAAGTGCGCCGCCGTTCCCATTTTCCAACCGATCAACCAAACAAACCAAACTAAGACCATGGCTGAAATCAGCGCCAAAACTGTGATGGATCTCCGCGCGAAGACGAACGCGGGAATGATGGACTGCAAGAAGGCCCTCGCGGAAGCGGGTGGTGACATGGACAAGGCGGAGGAGATTCTCCGCAAGAAGGGTATTACGAAGATGGAGAAGCGGACTGACCGCGTCAGCAAAGAGGGCGTGGTACACGCCTTGCTGAGCGAGTGCGGCCGGAACGGCGTGCTGCTGGAAGTGAACTGCGAGACGGACTTTGTTGCGAAGAACGAAGGATGGCGCGGGTTTGTGTCCGAGATCACGACGCATACGCTGGGATCTTCTGCGGCGACGGTCGATGAGTTGCTGGCGGAGAGTTACAGCAAGGGTGGCGGCACGGTTGATGAAGTTGTGAAGGTGAAGGGTGCGGAGACTGGCGAAGTCACGGTGCTGCGCCGTTTTGTGCGGTTCAGTGGTGCTGAGAATTCGGCGGTGGCGACGTATCTGCACCTGGGCGGGCGGATTGGGGTGATTATCGAAGTCAAGGCAGGCAAGGCGGAGACGCTGAGTGCGGATGCGTTCAAGACCCTGCTGAAGGATGTGACGATGCACATTGCGGCGGCGAATCCTGAGTTCCTTGAGCGTTCGGAAGTGCCCGAATCAGTGGTCGCGAAGGAGAAGGAGATCTATGCGGAGTCCGACCGACTGAAGGGCAAGCCAGCGGCGGCGCTGGAAGGGATTCTGAACGGCATGCTGAACAAGTTCTACAGCCAGGTGTGCCTTTTGGAGCAGGGTTTCATCAAGGATCCTGACAAGTCCGTGGGAGATCTGGTGGCGGCGACGGGCAAGGAACTGGGCGACACCCTGACGATTCAGCGGTTTGCGCGGTTTGCGGTGGGTGAAGAGTTGAAGGCCTGAGTGGACTGAGTTGAATTGGGAGGCCGGGATTTCCGAGTGGGAATCCCGGCCTTCTGCGTCTGGCCGGGGGATGGGGAGCGGGGATGGTTTCTTCCCTTTACTCGCGCGGCGGCATGATGAAGCGTAGTGGAGATTCCCACCCGAACGAATGGCATTACTGGCGCATTTCATGTCAGGCCCGAGCAGCACGGACAGCGGTCCGTGGGCGATGTTCTTTGCGCTCGTGATCGGGCATGCTGTGGCTGACTTCGCGCTGCAGGGCAAGTTTCTGGCGATCCGGAAGAACCGGCACATCAAGAGTATTGATTACATCGGGGATTCGCCGGGGAGTCTATGGGTGTATTGTCTGACGGCGCATTCGCTGGTGCATGCGGGCGCTGTGTGGGTGGTGACGGGGAGTCCGGTGTTTGCGCTGGCGGAGTTTGTGCTGCACTGGCTGATTGATTTTGTGAAGTGCGAGAAGTGGACGAATTTCCACCAGGACCAGGGGCTGCATATTCTGAGCAAGGTGGTTTATGTGGCGATTGTGGCGTGGGGTTGACGGTAATTCTGCTGAATGCGATGGCAGATTCTGCAACACCCAACGAGATTGATGCGTGGCCTGTGCTCGAGTATCCTGCGGTACGGCACAACCTTGAGTCTGGGGACCTCGTGTTCTGTTCGGGGCGATATTTTTTCTCCGGGCTGATACAGAAGGTGACGCGATCGGTGTGGAGTCATTGCGGGATCATCTACAAGGATCCGACGCTGAACCGGGTGTTTGTGCTGGAGAGCGAGGTGATGATCGGGGTGCGGTTGGTGCCGTTGTCGAAGTACCTGAAGGATTACCACGGGCGGCGGCGGGCGTATCAGGGTCGTATTGTGATTGGGAGAGTGCATCCGGTGCCTGAGGCTGAGAAGATCCGGCGGGCGATCAGTTTCGGGATGGATGAGCTGACGAAGCCGTATGACAACTGGGAGATCCTGAGGATACTGGTGCGGACGCTGCTTGGGAAGGGGCGCCGGACGCGCGACCGGAAGTACATCTGTTCGGAGCTGGTGCAGGAATGCTTTCGGCATGCGGGGATTGTGTTTCCTTATGTGAAGCGATCGATCAGTCCGGATGACATCTGGAAGGACGAGCGGGTTCTTTCCGTGTGCCGGATTCTATGATGAGAGGCGAGGGCGTGGGGGGAAGCGGAGTGTTGGGTGTGAGTTAGCTGGAACACTGCACATGGCTAGTCACTGATCGCGCCTGCCGGACGGAGTGTCAGGAGAGGGGTTTGACGGGGATTTTGTTAGCGGTAGAGGGCGGTGACTGGTTCGCGGGTGAGGATGTTGTATTGGCGGATGGCGGAGTCCCACCATGGGGCGAGGTCGCCGGTGGGGGCGGACCAGAGGTCGTAGTGGAGGCGGATCATGACGTCAGGGTCGTACATGAGGGCGCTGAGTTCGCGTTTATTGAGGGATTGGGGTCCTTCGCGGATGAGGCGTTTGCGGAGACGGTCGAGGTAGTCGCGGCTTTCGGGGGTGAGGCGCTGGCGCTGGCGGAGGAGACTGACGTGGAGGGCGTTGACGAAGGGGTCGAGGATGGCCTGCATGAGCCCGTAGTTTCTGGCGAGGGCTGGGGAGGGATCGGAGCGCTGGTGGGCTTTGGAGAGATGGTGCTGGAGTTCGCCGATGACGGGAGGCGGGTGGAGTTCTTCGAGGGTGGAGAACCAGCCGCGGCGGCGGCCGCTGCGGAGGCCTGCGGTGAAGATGCTGAAGGGGATGGCGAGGGTGATGCCGATGAGGACTGGGCTGATCCATGCGGCGAAGGTGGGGGAGCACCAGAAGGCGATGAGGCCCCAGAGTACGGCCATGATGGTGATGCCTGTGAAGGTGACGATGCTTTCCTGCCAGTCGACGGCACCGTCTGCTTTGCGTCGTTGTTCGGCCCAGCGGACCCCTTTTCCGAGGAGGGTGAAGATCACGAATTTGCTGTGAAACACCATGAGGATGGGTGCGAGGATCGAGAAGAAGACGGTGTCGAGGAGGACGGAGGAGATGAGGGCGCGGCGGGAGTGGAAGTGTCGGGGGAGGTCTTTGCGGGTGAGCTGGCGGAAGAGGAGGAGGAGTTTGGGGACGAAGAGGAGACCGATGGTGAGGAAGAGGAGGACGAGGCCTGGGGAGAAGCCCTGGCCGATGGCGAGGGAGGATGGTCCTGGCATGGCGGCGAGGATAGTGGCGAGGACGAGGAAGGTGAACCAGAGAGGGGAGGCGACGTAGCTGAGGATGCCGTGGAAGAAGTTGAGACGGGCGAGGGAGTTCCAGCCGCGTGCGAAGAGGAGCCAGAAGTGCTGCATGTTGCCCTGACACCAGCGGCGGTCGCGTTTGAGGGTATCGAGGAGCGTGGGGGGGCCTTCTTCGTAGCTGCCTTCATCGACGGGGAGGAGCCAGACCTGGTGACCGGCCTTCTGCATGAGGGCGGACTCGACGAAGTCGTGGCTGAGGATGTGGCCGCCGAAGGGTTCGCGGCCGGGGAGTTCGGGGAGGGCGCAGTCTTCGATGAAGGGTTTGAGGCGGATGATGGCGTTGTGGCCCCAGAACGTGGCATTGCCCATGGAGAGGTAGTTGAGACCGGCCATGAAGGGTTCGCCGTAGGCGGCGTGGGCGAACTGCATGACGCGGCCGAAGAGGGTTTCTGCGCCGAAGACGCGGGGGGCGGTCTGGATGATGCCGGCCGCCGGGTGTTTTTCCATGATGCGGACCATGTTCGCGAGGAGCGAGCCGCTCATGATGCTATCGGCGTCGAGGACGACCATGTAGCGGTAGCGTTTGCCCCAGCGGCGGCAGAAGTCGGAGACATTGCCGGACTTGCGATTGATGGGTTTGCGGCGTTTGCGGTAGAAGATGCGGCCGAAGCCGTCGAGCTGGCGGCAGAGTTCGAGCCATGCGAGTTCTTCCTCGACCCATTTATTGGGGTTATCGGAATCGGAGAGGACGAAGAAGTCGAAGTGAGGGAGTTGCCCATCCTGCTGGAGGGACTGGTAGATGACGCGGAGGCCTTCGAAGATGCGGCTGACGTCCTCGTTGTAGACCGGCATGATGATGGCGGTGGAGGCGGAGAGGTCGGCGCGGCGGTCGTCGTCGGAGAGCGTGTTGAGGAGATTGAGGGGGTTGGATTTGCGGCTGACGGCGAGGCCGATGATGGCGGTCCAGAAGCCGGTGCTGAGTTGGTAGAAGAGAGGCGTGAAGACCACGAGCATGGCGATCTCGAGGCCATTGAGCCCGTGGCGGCCGAGCGAGTGGCCCATGAGCCAGAGACCGGCGATGAGCGTGATGAGGACGGCGGTGAAGAACGTGGCGCGGCGGCGCCGGATGCTGGCCTGGGAGAAGCGGGTGGAGGGGGTGGCGGGAGAGGACTGTGAGGTCATCGGGTGACGGTGTAGACGCCCCAGAGGACGAGCGCGCTGAGCGAGGCGAGGAGGGCGTAGCGGAGCCAGGGGTGGCGGTCGAAGAAGCCTCCGGCGTCTTCTGCGATGTCGGAGATGGGGCCGAGGTCGATGGGGCGAGGGACCATGCTGGAGAAGGCGAGGTCCGGGCCGGATTGGATGATGGGCTGGCGCATGGCGTCGACCATTTCCTGAGGCGGGCTATTGGCGGCGAGGAAGTACTCCGGGTAGGTGGAGGGACCGCCGGAGAGGAGGAAGGCCATGCGGCCGGAGGCGTCGAGACGCCCTTCCGGGATATTGAGGTCGCCGATGATGTTGCGGAGCCATGCGCGCTGCATGCGCCTTGCTTCGTGGATGGCGACTTCTATGGGGGAGACGTTGGGGTGGCGAGCGTGGGTTTCGGAGGCGCGTTTAAGGGTTTCGAGGATGAGGTAGGTGCGGTGGACGCGGCTGTGGAGACGGTGGGCGCGGAAGTAGTCTGAGAGACGGGCGTAGGCCTCGTTCCATTCGTCGGCGGTCCCGGTTTGAGGTGCGAAGTCGATCCGGATGCTGTCCATGGGTGGCGTGAGTCAGGGCATGGAGGCTGGGTGAGGTGAAGGCAAGGAGACAGTGAGGGGGATAAGAGGGAAGTCAGTCTTCCTCGATGGCCTTGCGGAAGGATTCGGGGAATTGGGCCCATGCGTCGCCGAGGGCGGCGGCGGTGGTTTTGAGGTTGATGGTTGAGCCGAGGTCGGTGGGGTCGTTGGAGTCGTTGGCGATGATGGCGAGGGAGAAGAAGCCTGAGGAGAGGCCCGCGGGGTGCTGGCAGAGGGCGACGGTGAGGACGTTGTCGGCCTTGAGGGACTCGGATTTGAAAGGAGAGGAGGTGGTGATGGAGGGGACGGATCGGGTGCTGCGGGATGTGGAGAGTGGGCGGAGAGGCTGGAGGGTGTTTTCCTTGAGGTTGTGGCGAGTGAACGACTGACCATTGAGCCAGACGGCGGCTCCGTCGTCGGCGTTGAGGCGGTAGAAGATTTTCTGGACCTTGGCGGGGTCGGCTTTGAAGCGGACGCGGAGCCAGCGGACTGACTGGGGGGAGAGTTTGGAGGTGATGCCTGAGATGTTGCCCCAGCCGACGGGGCCGGTGACTGGCGACCATGAGGAGACGTCGAAGTCTGGGTTGAGGGCATCGGGTTCGGTGATGGTGGTGCCGTCCGGGGAGGCGAGCCATTCGGTGGCATCTGAGACGAGCGTGATGGGAGCGAGCGGGTCGTTGGCGGCGGTGCGAGCTTCCTTGAGGGCGTCGGAGATGGATTTGAGGGTGGCGGCGGATTCGGCGTTGGGTTCGCGGGCGCCGAGTTTGCGGGCGATGGACCATGCCATGGAGATCGAGTGGACGGCGGCGGCGTGGTCTTTGGCGCGGGACTGGGCGGTGGCGGCGGTGCGGAGAGCGGTAAGGGTAGCGCGCCAGTTTTCGGGTTTGTCAGAGTCGGCGGTGACGGCGGCGGCGGCGGCGCGGAGGGCTTCGGTGAGACCGCCCTTGGCGAAGGCGAGTTGCTGTTCGAGCTGAGAGCGGAGCGTGTTGACCCGGTTTCTGGAGCCCGCGGCGACGGATTTTTCGCCGAGGGTGGATTCGGCTAGTGACTGGAGAGCGGCGAGGGCGTCGGCGGGTTTGTCAGAGCGTTCGAGGATTTCGGCGCGGGTGAGCGTGACGAGGACCTTGGCGGACGGGGAGTCGGCGGGGAGAGCGGCGGCGGCCTTGTCGAGAGCGGCGAGGGCGTCGTCAGGTTTCCCGGCTTCGGCCATGAGGACGGCGAGTTCCATGGCGGTGCGGCCGTCGCGCGGGTGGGTGGTGATGAGTGAGGGGGCGGCGGCGAGGAGTTCGTCGCGGTCGAGCCATTTGGCGTCGACGAGCGTGCGGAACCATGGGAATTCGGCTTTATCCGGGCCTGGCCATGCGATGCCGTTGTCGAGGATGCGGAGGACGAGCGTGGTGCGGGAGAGCCCGGAGGCCTTTTCGAGGTCTGGCCATGAGGCGGCGATGGCCTTGAGGTCGTCGGCGAGATTGAGGGCGCTGAGGGCGGCGGTGAAGCCGGTGCGGGCGCGTTTGGGGGCGGCTTCGGCTTCGGCGGCGAATTCGTCCATGTGGTTGTCTGCGGCGTGCTGGAGCATGGTGCGGACGAGACGGCGGCCGAGATTGGCTTCGAAGAGATTCTGGGATTCCTCGACGAGACTGACCTCGCGCCATGCTTTGCGGATGCGGGCGCGGCCGGGTTCGTCGGCGGCTTTCCAGAGGCCTGGGGAGGCCTTGTCGCAGGCTGGGTAGAGGGCGGTGATGGCTTCGCGGATGTAGCCTCCCTGACGGCTAGAGGCGTTGGCTCCGATCTGTTCCATGGCGGAGCAGAAGGCGTCGAGGTCGCCCTTATCGAGTTTGGAGACGAGGGCGGAGGAGTAGAGCTTGATGCGGCGGGAGCGCTGGTTGCTGTTTTCGACCTGGGAGAGCGTGCCGAGGGTCTGCTGGGAGGCCCATGCGGCGAGCGGTTCGGTGACGAGGAGAGCGGCTTCCTTGTCGTCGATGAGGACGCCGAGCGAACGTTCGAGGAGGAGCGGGTTGCGGAACGAGGCGGGCATGGTGGCGGCGAGGGCCTTGAGTCGCGCGCTTAGGTTAGGAGCCTTGTCCTTGAGATCGCCTTCGGTGATGCGTTTGTCGTCGGGGAGCGTGGCGAGGAGGAGGGCGGCGGAGAAGCGTTCGTCCTCGGCGTCGAAGCCGTCGAGGAATTCCTTGCGGACGGGTTCGTCGTCGGGGAGCCATGTGGCGCCGTCGGAGGAGGAGTTCGCGAAGATTTCCTCACCGGCGGAGCGGAGGATGCGGCGGGCGAGGTCGTGGCGTTTGGAGAGGACGAGTTTGGAGAACCATGCGCGGTCGACCATGCCACCGGCGGTCGTGAGGAGCTTTGTCAGGGTGACGTCATCGCCGAGACGGAGGGCGAGAGGGACGAGGGCGCGGACGACGCCGTTGTCCTCGAGTTGAGGGCCGCGGTAGCCGAAGGAACCGCGTGGATTGCCGCGGCCGGTGGCGGCGCGGAGCCATGATTTGACGAGACTGTCTGCGGCGGCCTTGTCGACATCGGAGAGCGGTTCATCATCCTTGCCTGAGGAGGCGGAGAAGGCGGCGATGATGGCGGCGGCGTGGGTTTCATTGACAGGTGAGGACTGGAGCCATGCCGACTCGAGTTCGCTGGTGAGGAAGCGGCGGAAGTCGGGAGATCCGCAGGGGGTGGCGAGGAGACGACCGGCGCAGGCGAGCCTGATGGAGAGAGGCGCGGCCGGGTTGCGGAGCCATGGTTCGAGGATGGCGAGGAGCGGGGCGGCGGTGGCCTCGTCTGGCGGGTTGCCTTTGGCGGAGGCGAGGGCGAATTTTTCGGCGGCGAGGAGGAGAGCGGCGACGGGTTTGTCGGGGCCGTCTGCGGCGGCGCGTTCGGTGAGGAATTTGCGGTCTTCGTCGTCGTTGGTGATTGCTCCTGGGGCGAAGGAGACGGTGAGAGGGATGGCGAGGGAAGGGAGGTTAGGGCCTGCGGCGGCGGCGATTGCGGCCATGGCGTCGGCGTTGAAGCGGCGTTCGCCGGGTTTATCGGATTTCCCGGTGGGTTGGGAGCAGGCGCCGTTGGCGAAGCTGCCGAGGGTGCCGAGGAGTTCCGGGTGCCATTCGATGGGGAAGCCCTCGGAGGCGAGAGTGGAGTCGAGGTAGAAGCGGAGAGATTTGAGGCACTCGTCGGATGGGGGGAGCGGGGCGTTTGAGGAGGAGCGCTGGGTGCGGAGCCCGTTGCCGAGGAGGTAGCCGAGGACGCTGGAGCCGTCGCCGTAATTGATCTGGGACTGCATGCCGGCCTTGCGGTTTTCGGCGACGATCTGACGGGCGCGGAGGAGGATGGCGGTGGCGTCGGCGGGTTTGGATCTGATGACTGGAGAGAGGAGCGTGGAGAGCTTGGAGGCTAGTTCGCTGTCGCCGGTGGGGTTGGGTTTGCGGGCGTTCGGCTGTTTGGAGGCGGAGGGTGGGTTGAGGAAGGCGGCGACCATGGCGTCGGCGTTGCCGTTGAGGGTTTCGTCGGCCCATGCGGTTAGGGTGGCGGAGTCCTTGTCATCGGAGGACGTGCCGAAGCGGTTTTCCATGGCTTTGACCATGGCGGCGAAGTCCTGGCGGTTGACGTCGGGGAGGTTGCGGATGGCGTCGAGGTTAGCGACGAAGAGTTTACGGATGGCGGGGCCGGAATTGCCGCTGGAGTCGGAGGTGAGGGCGGCGTTGATGAGTTCGGTGCCGAAGGTTTTGGGTTCCTTGGCGAAGGCTTCTTCGATGGCCTTGCGAGCGGGGCCTGCCTGGCTGAGACCGACGAGGACGTCGAGGGCGAGACAGCGCTGCGAGTTGACGGGGCCGGCGCAGGGGAGGAAGGTTTCGAGAGGCCGGACCATGGGGGTACGGCGGAGGAAGGCGACGACTTTTTCAGCGGGCTGGCGGAAGAACGTGGCGTCGGTGAGTTGGTTGCCGTAGTTGAAGAACTGGTCGTCGGTGGCGACGTCGCGGGCGGGGCGCTGGAAGTCGCGGATGTAGCATTCGGCGGCTGGGAAGACGAGTTCGGGTGACTGCCATGCGGTGCGCATGAGATTGAGCCACTGCATGATCATGGCGTTAGGAGAGCCACTGGAGTAGGAACGGGGGTTGTAGTGCTTGGCGAAATGTTCCGGGCGTTTTTCGGCGGGGCCGAGGAAGATGACGGCGATTTCGCGGAAGAAGGCGTCGACGGCTTCGGGGCCTTTGCGTTCGATGAGCCGTTTGGCGAACTGCATGATGTGCCAGAATTCCTGACCGCCGTAGTAGTTGCCGTTGGAGTTTTTGAGGCTAGCGACGATGAGCGGGCCGAAGTCGGCGTCGAGTTTGCGGAGGTCGGCGACGTGGAAGACGGTTTGCCAGTGGAGCTGGGGCTGGCCTGGCTGGACGGATTTCTGGCGTTTGGCGGCGAATTCGAGGGCTTTGGCTGCGAATTCGTCCGTGGTGCAGAAGTAGAGCGGCATCATTTCCTCGAGATCGCGGGCGGTGGTGGCGCGAGCGGCGCGGAGGCGCGGGAGGAGGTCGTCGGTGATTTTGGCAGGCTGATTCTGTTTCCACGCGCGTTCGAGGAGCCATTCTTCGGGGCCTGGCTGGCGGAGCGGGACGGCGTCGCCGCGGCCGCCCATGTTGTAGATCGGGCTGCCGATGGAGACGTTGGATTTGCGGGAGGCGCGTTCGAGTTCGAGGACGGCGGCGGCGAGTTTATCGAGTTCGTCGTTGGAGGATTCGTTACCGTCTTTGAGGGCGACGGCGGCGAAGCGGGAGAAGGCGCGGCGGGCGGTGGAGGCGATCTCCATGAAGCGGCGGGCGAAGCGGCTGTGGAGGTCGAGCCGCTGGGCCAGGAGTTCCTTGCGGCGGTTGTCGGCTTCCTCGCCGTCCGAGCCGTTGTAGGAGGATGGGGTCTGCTGGTAAAGAGAACCGATGTCGAGCTGGTCGCGATTGGCCCAGCCCTGCTGCATGGCGTAGTCAAAGACCTGGTAGATCGAGTCGAGATTGAGTTTGGCGAGGGCTGCGGCGTCGGACTTGGAGAGAGCGTCGAGGACGACTTCGAGGAGAGCGAAGCGAGCTGAGTGCGTCTCGATGGTGGAGATGACGTTGACGAGGTTATTGGAGAGAGCGAGGAGTTGTTCCGGGGCTTCGGTTTTGAGGATCTCGACTGCCTTTTCGGGGTCGTCGGCGAGGGCGGACATGATGAGGCATTTGCGGAGTCCGGCGTCCTTGGGTTTCTTTTCGAGGGCCTTGCGGTAGAGGGCGAGGGCCTTGCGTGGTTCACCCATGATGTCGAGGGCGGCGGCGAACTGGGCGGTGGCGTCAGGTGAGGGATTATCGCCTGGGTTGAGGGCGGAGGTGAGCGCCTGGGAGAAACCGTGGCGGTTGACGGCTTCGACCCATTCGCGGGCCTGGTAGCGGAGGGAATCGTTGCCTGCGAGCCATGCTTTGGACATGGACTTGAGTTCGCGGGTGAGGTCGCGGAGGGCGTCCTCGCGTTTTCCTTTGGCGACGAGCTGGTCGATGCGGCTGGTGCGACCGCCGGAGTTGATCATGCGGAGGGACACATTGGCAGCGCCGGAGAAGACCTGGGCGGAGGGCGGGCCCTGGGGACCGGACTGGGCGGCGGCGGCCATGCGTTCCGATTCGTTATCCATGCCGAGTTCCTTCATGGCGTCGGCGAGTTCCTGACGCTGGCCTGCGTTGGAGGCTTCGCGGCGGAGACGGAGGAGCGCTTCGCGACCTGCGGCGAGGAGAGGGGAATCCTTATCGACGGAGGCTCCGGCGGCCTGGGTGGCGGCGACGGACCATGAGACGAGCGAGCCGTCGACGAGACGGCGGAATTCGCGGGCCATGGGCATGGGCTGGGCGCGACGGAGGAGAGCGCCGGCGGCTTCCCATTGATTTTCCTCGGCGGCCTGGGCGGCGGCGAGGAGGAGCGTGGCGAGGGGGGCGTCGGCGGGATCTGTCAGGGATTTGAGGAGAGCGGTGAGGGCATCCGGGTCATCGGCGCGGATGGTGAGGAGGACCTTGAGGATGGGGTCCTTGATGGCGGGGAGGGCGGTTTTGAGTTTATCCTGGTCCCACTCCATGCGGTTGCCGTAGTAGTTTTCGGCGCGGGCATTGAGGAGCATGAGGGCGAGCGGGGAGAAGTCAGGGAGCCGCTGCGGAGGGAACGTGAGCGCTTCGATGAGGGGCGGGCGGCCGCCCATCTGGGAGAGGAAGTTTTTGGGAGAGCGCTGAGGGTCGGCGTTGTGAGCGGCGACCTCGTCTTCGATGAGGGCGACGAGCGGCTGGAGGTCTTCCTCGCGGGAGAGCATTCCGGCGAGCTGGATGAAGATGTAGGGGGCCTGATAGCCTTTGGGGTCGGATTTGCGGTACCAGCCGGGGAGTTTGGTGCGGAGACTGTTGAGGGAAGCGCGGTTGGCTTCCGGGATGGCGTCCGGGTTCTGGGCGTTCTGGAGGAGACTGGAGAGACTGTTGAGGAGGATGGGTGGCGGGACCTCGAGTTTTTCGAGGGCGGCGGCGGCTTCCTGCCATGCTTTGGAAGCGGCCTCGTCTTCGTCGTCGATGAGACGGAGTGCGGCGATCCATGCGAGTTCGCGGCGTTTTTCCTTGAGACTGGAGTAGACGCGGAGATCGACGGATGGGTCTGTGGTCTGCTGATTGCCCCAGAGAGCGGCGAGAGCGAGGAGGGTTTCGTTAGTTGGGTCCTTGTCGAGACGTTCGGCGAAATCGATCTGGCGGTCGACGCGAGTGCCCTGGATGAGTTCGAGGAGGAGGTCGGAGGAACCGATGCCGGCTGCGCGGATGCCGTCGGCGATGGTGGTGCGTGCGGGTTCCTCGCCCTCGTTGGCGAGGGAGGCGAGGTGGACGAGAGAGAAGGAACGGGATTCGTCGACCTTGGCGGGGAGATTAGGGGCATTGCCGCCGGCGTTGGCACGGTTGGCGCGGTTGTTCTTGTACTGGTAGGCCTGATAGGAGGAATACGTCAGGGAGATGATGTCGAGGACATCTGCGGGGACGTAGGGGCGGAGGGATTCGGTGTAGTCGCGGGCGGAGCCGGGCTGGACCGAGGCGGGCGCGCCCGGGGCGTTGCGGTTAGGGAGTTCGTCGCGGATGGCGAGCGCGTGGAGGAAGGCGGTGGCGGCGGGGGTGGGCTGATCACTTTCTTCGAGGGCGCAGCCGTAGAGGTACCAGAGACGGTAGTCGCCGGGGAAGTCCTTCATGCGAGGTTCGAGGAAGGCGGCGGCCTGTTTCCAGAGATCCTGGTCGCAGAGGGCGTCGGCGAGGGATTCGAGCTGACGGGCGTCGAGGGCGACGGAGGAGGCGAGCTGTTCGAGAGCGGCCATGCCTTTGGCTTCATCGCCGCTGGCGAAGTGGACGCGGGCGATGCGCTGACGGACCTTGCCAGATTTGTCGAGAGGTTCGG
>Ga0315905_10002117_pt1 | contig 21022 bp, 14 predicted proteins | sample LakEriMetagenome_5_FD_203522 | JGI IMG/M metagenome (GOLD analysis project Ga0315905, IMG submission 203522) | Freshwater fungal communities from buoy surface, Lake Erie, Ohio, United States - Buoy 4 MA121 | ecosystem: Environmental > Aquatic > Freshwater > Lake | place: USA: Lake Erie, Ohio...
ATTAACTGTTTCGTTAGAGGGCAAGATCTTATCAAAAGATCAGTATTTTAAACCCGTTTTTTCAGCGCTCAAAAAGAAATGGGAATCTTCGCAAATTGATAAAGTTCTCTCAAAGAAAATTCATGATAAAATGATGTCTGATGTACCTTTTGGAGTCTTTTTATCTGGTGGAATTGATTCTAGTTATGTTGCGGCAAAAATGGCTCGGACTTCCTCTGCTGATTTTAAAGCATATTCAATCGGTTTTGAGGGACCTCACAGTGAAATTAAATATGCCGAATACGTCGCGGAAAAATTGAATCTCGATTTAGTGCAAAAAAATGTGCATTCTAAGGACTTAGAATATATGCAGCTTCTTGTAAAAAACAACTTGGGAGAACCGTTTGGTGACAATTCAATCATTCCAACTTGGCATGTTTGTAATCTTGCATCAAAAGATGTAAAAATGGTTGTCACAGGCGATGGAGGAGATGAGTTTTTTGCTGGTTATCACAATTATATTAGTTGGCTCCAAGCTTCTTTTAAAGAAAAGCTAAGGGAAAAAATTCAAAAAAAACAATTGTTAGGGATTCCAAGATTCATTTTAGGCTCCTTAAAAGCGAGAACAAGAAAAAATTACTTAAAAGATTTAAGAAATAGATATTTTGAAGCAATGGCCTATTTTCCTGAAAATACCAGGAAAAAACTACTTCGCCAACGTCATTTTGATTGGGACTCAGTATTGAGTTTTGTTGAACTTCCGGAAACAAAAATCGATTATTTGAGTTTTGCTCAACTAATGGATATTCAGGGCTATTTACCAAACGATATTCTTCAAAAGGTCGATATTGCATCCATGGCGAATAGTTTAGAAACACGTCCGGCTTTTGTTGATACAGATTTATTTAAAATTGCTTCAGAATTAACCAATGATCAAAAAGTTAAAGAAAAACAAGGAAAATATTTTCTAAAAAAATTAAGTGCTCAAGAATTTAACGAGGAATTTGCTTTTAGAAGAAAACAAGGATTTGGTGTGCCTAATGAAACTTGGTTCAAAGAAAATAATGAAAGCATAACCTTTATGAAAAGTAAAATTTTCCAAGACCACTTGTTTAATTATATTGACAAAAAAACAGTTCAAGAAATTTGGGACGAATTTATAGCAAATAGATCTTCATTTGGTCCATTCAGTCAAGTTTGGCTGATATTTGTTTTTGCACTATGGTTGGATGACAACATAAACATCGATTTTTCATGAGAGTTGGTATAATTACAAATGAGTATGTAAGTGAAAAAGCAAATTTTGATGGTGGTATCGCCAATCATTTATCTAAAATTGCCATAGCTTTAAAAGAAATGGGGCATGAACCCATCGTTTTTGTAACTAGTGAATCAAATGAGACAATCCAGCATGCTGGAATAGAAGTAATACGTGTAAAAAAAGAAATAAATTTTTTATATAAGTTATTTGACAAGATTTCTCGATTTAACTATCAAACTTGGTTAAATGTTATTTGGGAAAGTTATGCACTTAGGAAGCGTATTCGGAAATATGATAAGTCGAATAAAATTGATGTTCTCTTGTTTACGAGTTTTAAGTCGCTCGGAATTTTAAGACCAAGAAGAATTCCATCACTTATGCTTTTGGCTGGATCTGTTGAATTATGGGATCAAGCAAATGGACTTGAATATAGATCTTTTCGTGAAAAACAGTTTTTGATACTCGAAAAATTTGATATTAAGTTTACCAAAAACATTTATGCACCAAGTCATTTTTTGGCCAATGAAATGGGAAAGAGATATAAGAAGAAAATAGATGTAATCGAAACACCTTTTCTTCCTCAATTTAAAAACCCAGATTATACTACGCTCGAATTAATTAATACCAAGTTTAAAAATCAACCATACCTTATCTTCTTTGGAAGAATTGCGTTATTCAAAGGAGCAATTGATATTGCTGATTTACTTGAGGATCTTTTTGAACACGATAAACAGATTAATTTTCTTTTTGTAGGCAAAGACTTAGGCTACCAAGGTGGTTCAACCATTGATTACATTAAGAAAAAAGTTTCTAATTATATCGATCGAATAGAGATTGTAGAACAAGTGCCACATAATCAATTATTTCCATTAATTCAAGGAGCCAAAGGAGTCGTGTTACCATCAAGAATCGAAAACTTATCCAACGCAAGTATTGAAACGTTGGCATTAGGTAAGGCATTAATTGCGTCCCGTGGAGTTAGCTTTGAGCAAGTCGTTGAAGAGGGTAAAAATGGTTTTTTAGCAGAGCATTCTAATCCTAAGGATCTGTTAAGAGCGATTATTCATTTTTTGTCTTTAGATGAACAACAAATTAAAGAAATGGAGGCAAATTCACTTAAGACAATTGAGCGATTACATCCGTCAATAACCGTTGGCCGATTAATTGATAAATTACAAGAAATTACATAACCAAATGATGAATCATATTTTAGTTACCGGTGGTGCGGGATTTATAGGAAGTACTTTAGTTACCGAATTATTAAGTCAAAATAAAAAAGTAACTGTAATTGATGATTTTAATAATTTCTATAATCCGAATCGAAAACGTTTAAATATATCGGAGCATTTAAAAAGTCCCAATTATCAGTTGATTGAAGACGATATTTTATCCTTCGAAAAATTTGAAAATCAATTGGATACATCAATAGATGCAATTGTACATATTGCAGCAAAAGCAGGCGTAAGACCATCCATTGAAGACCCTGTTGGTTATGAGGAAACCAATGTTGTAGGTACAATTAAATTACTTGAATTTGCAAAAAGAAGAACGATTAAACAAATTGTTTTTGCCTCTTCTAGTTCAGTTTACGGAATAAATAAACAGGTTCCTTGGATGGAAGATTTGCACCTCAATGAAATAATCAGTCCATACGCAGCATCCAAAAAAACGGCTGAATTGTATGGTAAAATGTACAGTGAAATGTATGGCATACGATTTATTGCCTTGAGGCTTTTTACTGTTTTTGGTCCCAAACAAAGGCCAGATTTAGCCATCCATAAATTTGTAAACAAAATAGAAAAAGGTGAAGAAATCGAAATTTATGGTAAAGGAGATACCTTTCGAGATTATACCTATGTAGACGATATTGTGAATGGATTTTTAAGCGCATTAAACTACCAAAAAACCAATTTTGAAATCTTTAATCTAGGAAACAATAAACCCGTTTCAATTATTGAGTTAGTAACTACGATTGCTAAGATAATGGACAAAGATCCTAAAATTAAACATATCGATTACCAACCTGGGGATGTACCCGTTACTTGCGCCAATATCGACAAGGCAATTTCTGAACTAAATTACAAGCCAAGTACAAGTCTCGAAGACGGATTACAAAAATTTTATAACTGGTTTGTAAATGAGCAATAATAACATAAAATGCTCTGTTGTTATGGCTGCATACAATGCAGAAAAAACCCTTGAAATTGCAATAAATAGTATTCTAAATCAAACTTGGAAGAATTTTGAATTCATCATAATAAACGATGGATCAACGGATAAGACCCAAGAGATTATTGAATCGTATAAGGATTCTAGAATAAAATTAATTAACAATATTAACAATGAGTTTTTACCCGCATGTTTAAATAAAGGAATAAGCGCATCAACTGGTAAATATATATTGCGAATGGATGCCGATGATATTTCTCTCCCTGATCGAATGGATAAACAGGTTGCATATATGGAGAAATATCCTAATATCGGAATAGCTGGTTCATGGTTTAAAATATTTGGAAATAAGAATAGTACTGCTCAATACGTTGAAAATAGTGATGAAATAAAAATTAAATTACTTTATGAATGTCACCTCCTTCATCCTGCAATAATCATTCGAAAAGAAATAATTGATACATACAATTTATTCTATGATGAAACATTTAGAAAAAACCAGGATTATGAGTTGTTTATAAGAGCAGCTGATTATACAGATTTCGGGAATGTTCAAGAAATATTATTTGAATATTGTCAAACTGATCAAAACGAAAAAAGAAATACCCTGAATCAAGTTAACAACATATTAAGTTTACAAAAGAACTTATTTAGTAAGCTTGGGTATTCAATAAACGACGAGCAGTTAAGTTTATTCAAGGAACTGAATTATCAAAACTATTTGCGTATTTCGGATAAAAGCAACGAAATTCATTCCTTATTAGAGAACTTGCTGACAGCAAATAAAACAAGTCAATTCTTTAATCAGCTGAAGTTCGATGAATATATCAAAAATCTATGGCTTTCATTTGCGCGCAATGTTGTTAAATCCAATGCCCAAGTTATAGAGATAACCAAAAACTCATCTATGGATTTTTCACGATTTGAACTTATTTATTTCACCAATTTATTAAAATTAAAACGCATACTCAAATGATAATTTTTAAATGGTACTATTTTATTAAAGCGAAAATTGTTTTCTCTTTTCATTATCGATTTCGAAAAAATACAAATTGGCTTAAGGATAAGCTAATTGGTGAAAATCGTCTTCGATGGTTGGATTTAGGTTCTTCGACAAGTTACAATGATGGTTTTTATTTCTCGGATATTCTTCCTGAAGATCAAATACCTGAGACCATGAGGGATCGATACATGTTTTGGAATGCCATTGACCCTTTGACAGAAGATGACAAACAGCGAATCGGAAAATTAGATTTAATTCGCATGCAACATGTTTTTGAACATTTCAGTCCTGAAGACGGTGAAAAAGTATTAAAGCACGCCTTTGAACTCTTGAATCCTGGAGGCTATTTATTGATTACCGTTCCAAATTTAAAAGAGTATATTAGAAGATATCGAAGAAGTTCATTAAGCTATTCTTGGTCTTTCGCCGAATGGGCTCAAACCCGAATTTCAAATGAGGCGCCCCAAAGTTTTTATTTTTCGATTTTTTCGCATAGTGTTCCTCATCAAGCGCATCTTTGGTGCTACGATAAAAAAGGATTAGAATATCAAATTCGAAAATCCATAAAACCAGCGTCAATAGAGTTTCTTTCTGTTTTTAGCGGAAAGGCCAACATTCCTTTTACGCACAATCGTCCTTTGGAAGATTTATGCGTACTAATTCAAAAATGACCTCATTTTTAAAGAAATATTATCGTTTACTAAGAGGATGCTATATTTATTTACGATACATAATTTTTCGACGAAAAAACACGGTGCATCAGAACAAATTGATTTTTTTTGAACTGAATCACAATCGTTTTGAACGATATTTTTATCTTCTCTGCAAATTCTATCTTTTAGAAGGATACCAAATAGGAATTAAAGTCAATTTTAATTTTTTGGGAAATATAGAACGCTACTCCAAACTTCTATTAGTAGATGAAAATGTTCATTTTTTTTTGGTAAATCAAAAGTCAAGGCAATTTTTTTGCACAAATCCCACTTCTAAAAAAGGAATTTTTCTTTCTGATCAATATTTTGAAAAGTCGTCTGAAGATAGTTATCATGTTCCCATGACCCTGCATCCCTTGATGTATCAAGATGAATTTTGGAATGAAATTATTGAATCGACATCATCGAGAAAAAAAGCCATTTTTTTTGCCGGTAGCCTAGAAAAAGGACATTATGATCGGAAGGAATTAGAACTGAAATTTGGTGTTTTTAATCGGGTTTTCTTAGCCAATTCTCTTTCAACATCTCAACATTGGTTTAAAGTAAGTAATTTTCAGGAAATAGAAAATGGCGCTGAAAAAAAGATTTATTTTTTAGACCGAAACAAAGTAAATGTACCTATGCCGATGTTAAGAAAAACACTCAGTAAATTTTCTTTTTTTTTGGCTTGCCCTGGTGTTTCGATGCCGTTTTCGCATAATATCATTGAGGCCATGTCAGTTGGTTGCATACCCATCATAGAAGAAAATTATGCAAACCTATTCAATCCGAAATTAATTCATTTGGAAAATGCCATTATTTTTGCGAATGATGAAGAAAATTTGAAAGAAACCATTGAGTTAGCTTTCTCGCTTGATGAGTATCAAATAAATAAAATGCATAACACTGTAAATGAATATTATTCAACCCATTTAATTCCAAAAAGTGTCCTGAATAATTTATTTGAAAATCAACTAAGCACCTGTTTTTTAAATGCAGAAGCATTCAGTGTAAGTTATATGAAATAAACATGAACCCATTTTTTTCTGTTATTATTCCTGCCTACAATCGTGAATATCTGATAGAGGAAACAATAAAGAGTGTTATCAATCAAACATTTGAAAATTGGGAATGTATTGTTGTTGATGATGGATCCACCGACAATACCAAACATGTCTTACTTTCTCTTAGTGAAAAAGACCAGCGTATCAAATACATTTACCAGGAAAATGCAGAAAGAAGTGCTGCACGAAATAACGGTATCCGAAATGCAAATGGGGAATATATCTGTTTTTTGGATAGTGATGACTTTTACACTAGCCAACATTTGGAGATGTTACATAGGGAAGTATTTCTTAGAGACAATCCGATAGCTCTATTTTTTACTGGATTTAAAATACAAGAAAATGGCAATTTAAAAGATCCAGAAATCAACAAACTAAATGGAAGCAAGGATATTGACTACTTTTTTAATAATGCGATTATACCAGCGCGAATTTGCGGACATCATTCAATTTTTGATAATGAAAAATTTGATGAAGATATTGTTATAGTTGAAGATATGTTGCTATGGGTTAGAATTGCAGAAAAATACCCAGTTCATCAGTTGTTTCAAAATTCTGTAATCTACTCAATTCATGAAAACAATTCAATTCATCTAAATTCAAATGCAGGATTAAGAAAATTAAAAGGATTAAAGATTTTCTTCCAACGGTATAAAGATATCATGAAGAAAGCGCATCATTCAACAAAAAATAAATTATTAACAGATTGCTATTTTCGTATTGCTCAATCACATATTTATCAAGGAAGAAAAAGAATCGCTATTCGATTTACCTTATTATCCATACTTTATAACGTTGACAAAGAACAATTGAAGCACAAATGGTATGTGCTTTTGAGTTTATTAATAAATAAAAAAATTAAAGAATACAAAAAAGAGTAAACGAGAATTTTTATTGATTATGCGTTACGGTGTTTTAAGCAATTTATTTTGGTTAACAATGTCAAATAATAACCAAATAGAGAATTATCAGCTCAAAATTAGAATGAAAGAGTGGAGTGTATTAAAAAATTTCATCCCCGAAAATAGTACGTTTTTGGATATTGGATGTGGATCTGGTCACAACATGTATTTGGCGAAAACAGAAAAAAAATGTACTGTTTTTGGGGTCGATCCGGATCCAGGTGGTCACGGTTTTGGCAGATACAATAAGCACAACGAATTTGATGAAGGCAGTATTATAAATGGTCAAGCGGATGAATTGCCCTTCGAGGATAATCAATTTGATGTTGTATTTTGTAGTCATGTACTAGAACACATAAAACAAAAGGATAAAAGTTTAAAAGAAATCAAGCGTATATTGAAGGATGATGGTATAATTATTATTGGAATGCCAAGCGCAACAATGAGTTGGATTGCATTTTTTTCAAACTTACTATTTAAATTTCACATCAATTTACTTTTCTTCTTGAAATCTCTAAATTCGAAGGATTTTTGGTTTCGGTTTTGTCAAATTTGGGTAATCAAATCACACAGTTATCCAATTGCTAAATATGTATTTTATGATTTCGTTCAATATAGAAAAAGTAGTTGGAGAAAGTTGATTCAAAAGTATTTTCATATCACGGAAGAACCAAAAATGTATTTGTATTGCTATCCTGATTTTCGTTTAAAATTTTTCCCGATTCATAGAAATAAATTTTTAAGTAGTTCTGCCTTTTTCATTGGTTCAAAAAAAACTATTTAATAAACGAACTATTCTGGCAACAACGCGAACCTGTAGTTTATGAAAATTCTACAAATAATTCCAAGTTTAAATAAAGGCGGTGCTGAACGCTTGGTATTAGATATTTCTCGGAACATTTTAGAGAGTAAAAAATCAGAGGTGAAATTGGTTATCTTTCGTGATGAGATTGAATACCAAGTAGATGATATTCGAGAATTTATTCAAATTATCCCCTCATCAGTTACTCTTTCACTTAAAAGAAAACCCAAACTAGATATTGATAAACTTCAAAAATTTATCGAAGAATACAAACCGAATATTATTCATACCCATCTTTTTGAAGCAGAACTAGTAAGCAGATTTTGTTATTATCCCAATGCACGTTGGTTCTCCCATGTTCATGATAACATGCCACAATTGAAAAATTTATCCTTCAATTCGATTTCAAATAAACAAGCAATTACAAATTACTTTGAAAAGAAAATTCTTTTCAAAAACTATAAGAAAAATGGTGGAACACATTTCGTTGCGATATCAAAGCATACGGAATCCTATACAAAATCAGTGCAATCGAAATACGCGGTATCACTCATCCACAATGCCATAAATGTTAAACGGTTTCAAAAAACGAAAGATTATAAACAACCGTCCACCCATTCAGCTGATAGTCAGATTACTCCTAACTCTCAACCATTAACTCCTAACTCTTCACTCCTCAACCCTCAACCCTCAACCCTCAATTTATTAAACATCGGCTCCTTCGTTCCCAAAAAAAATCAAACCTTTCTCCTAGACATTATTGTCGAACTTAATAAACTGAATCAAAAAGTAAATTGTATTTTTTTAGGAGATGGGAAATTAAAGAAAGATGTGGAAATGAGAGCAATGGATTTAAACATAATAAATCAATGTAATTTCCTTGGAAATGTAGAGCAAGTTGAAGAATACCTTTGGAAATCGGATGTGTATGTTCATACTGCGATTTATGAACCCTTGGGTCTTGTATTAATTGAAGCAATGGCAGCAGGATTGCCAGTAGTAACATTGGATGGACATGGGAACCGAGATTTAATGGAAAATGGGAAAAATGGATTTATTCTCAAAGAACAAGATCCAAAAATGTTTGCCACTAAAATCATTGAGGTATATAGAAACCAAGAAATTAAAGAATTTAATATCCATTTTGCCCAACAATATGAAATTGGAAATTATGTAGCCAAATTACAAGACCTTTATTATGCATGACACAAAGCCGAAATTCATTCATTGCTATACTGTCCTTTTTATACTAATTTTAATCCAATAAATGCCTAACAAAAAAAAGTATCTTTTTCTGTTTACATCCTCTTTTCCGATTGGGAATGACGAAGTTTTCTTAGAAAATGAAATTCCTTTTTTAACCAAAACATTTGATAAAATAATTGTTGTTACTTCGGCAAAAGGTCAAATTTTAGATAATAAAATTAATCCTTCTATTTCTGTTATACAGATTAATAAAGAAATGGGATTCATTACTAAAATTTGGTATACCTTAAAAACCTATTTTTCAAAAAATTATTGGCAAGAAAAATCAATTATCAAAAAAAAACTCAAACAATCTTTTTCTATAAGTTGTCAGCGAACTTTATTTCATACACACATTCTTCATTATCACATAGCAAAAAAAATAAGCGAAATTGTTCATAATCAGGGTTTAAATTGGAATGATATTGTTTTGTACAGTTATTGGTTTGATGAATATGCAGTTGCAATTGCAAAACTAAAAATAGATCATCCAGAAGTTTCATCTATTACAAGGGCACACGGATGGGACGTGTATTTCGAACGGCATCAAAATAATTATTTACCACTTCGCTATTTTACTTTGTCGAACTTGGATAAAACGTATGTTGTATCCGAATTTGGGTCGAAGTACCTAAAGAATAAGTTTCCATTTGTTAATCCGAATAAGATTGGTGTAGCAAGATTAGGTACAAAAGAGCAAGAATATCAAAAATTACCGCACTCGGATGTAAAAACACTTGTTAGCTGCTCAAGCATTATTCCATTGAAAAGAATTGACCGAATAATTCATGCGTTAGAAATTATATCAGACATTCAAATCAATTGGATTCATTTCGGATCTGGAAAACAAGAAGAGGAAATTTTTAGTTTGGCCCATAAGCATTTAAGCCATAAAAAGAATATAAATTTCACTTTCAAAGGGCATGTAAATAATCAAGGGATTTTAGATTTTTATAAAACGAATTCTGTTGATGCATTCATAAATACAAGTGAAACTGAAGGAATCCCAGTTTCAATAATGGAAGCAATGAGCTTTGGAATTCCATGTATTGCACCAAATGTTGGAGGAATAGGTGAAATAATTAATAGTAATTCAGGAATCCTTTTGAATTCAACACCGAATAGTATTGAAATTAGCACTGCGATTCAATCAATTCTTACATTAAATGAAAGCGATTCGATTTCGCTGCGAATGGGTGCGATTGCTAAACATAAAAGTGATTTTTCTGATCGTGTCAATTTTGAGAATTATAGTGCAGAAATATCGTCAAGCGCTATTTTACCAGATTTAATAATATGTAAAAGATGCCTTTATTCAACCCATATTTACCCATTACTCACTTTTAATAAGAATGGCATTTGTTCAATCTGCTCAATTTATGAGAATCTACAGGAAAAAACTGTGTTTAAAGGGGCAGAAGGATCTCAACGTATTACAAATTTGAGAAATGAAATTAAATTAAATCAAGTTAACACCAAATACGATTGCGTAATTGGAATAAGCGGTGGCGTGGATAGTTCTTACCTTGTCTACCTTGCAAAAGAGTGGGGATTAAAACCCTATGTTATTCATGTTGATAATGGTTGGAATAGTGATATTTCGGTTAAAAATATTAGAACATTACTTGAAAAATTACAACTAGAATTACATACGTATGTAATTGATTGGCAAGAAATGAAAGATCTTCAACGATCATTTATCAAAGCCTCCGTATTAGATATTGATTTACCTTTTGATAACGCGTTTATGGCTGTTCTTTTCCAAACGGCCCAGAAAATAAATGTTAAATATATTTTAACGGGACACAATACGGAAACAGAAGGTTGGATGCCTGAAAATTTTACCCATAACAAATTGGATGTCATCAATATTAAAAGTATTCAAAGAAATTTTGGAAAAATAAAACTAAAGTCCTTTCCATTGATGGGTCCATTAGGCATATGGTATGCTAAAAAATGGAAAAAAATTAAAATGATTTCACCTCTTGATTATTTAGATTATAACAAAGAAAATGTAAAACAATTTTTAATCAATGAGCTTGGATGGATAGATTATGGTGGTAAACATTTTGAAAACGTTTATACACGATTCTACCAAAGTTATATTCTCTACCATAAATTTGGAATTGATAAGCGTGTTTCCCATCTCTCCACCTTAATTAATTCAGGTCAAATCACAAAGGAAAAAGCGAGTGAAGAATTAACGAAACTCCCTTATGATGAATCACTAATTGAAAAAGAAAAAGAGTATTTTCTAAAAAAGCTTGGTTTATCCAACGATGATTTTAATGAGTACATGAGCTCTCCTAAAAGATCTCACCTCGAATTTGATTCGTATCTCAAAATAATTTATAAATTGAAAAAAATTAAAGATTTTATTACTCTAAAATGAATACAATAAATTTTGCCATTGTTGGTTGTGGTCGTATTGCACAGAGACATGCCGAGCACATTAATAATACCATTGGTTGTAACCTTGTGGCAACCTGTGATATTGAATTTGAAAAAGCACAAAAGTTAGCAGATGCTTATGGTTCAATTCCATATTCATCCATTGAGGAACTTCTTGAAAATAAGAACGTTGACATTTTGTCTATTTGTTCTCCAAATGGATTGCATGCACATCATTCAATTCTTGGACTAAATGCTGGGAAACATGTACTTTGTGAAAAACCGATGGCACTGTCTGCATATGATTGTGGTGAAATGATAAAAGCTGCTGAAAAAGCAAATAAGCGGTTATTTGTAATTAAACAAAATAGATACAACCCACCTGTGGTTGCAGTAAAAACACTTATAGAAAATGGTCAACTTGGAAAAATATCCAGTGTTCAACTCAGTTGTTTTTGGAATCGTAATGAAAATTATTACGCCAATAGTTGGAAGGGAACCAAAGAATTAGATGGTGGAACATTGTACACGCAGTTCAGCCATTTTGTTGATCTACTTTACTACTTAATTGGAGATGTAAAAGAAGTAAAAGCTTATGGAGGAAATTTTCAACACCAGGGTATCATTGAATTTGAGGATACTGGAGTGGTGATTTTGAAATTTCATAATGGAGCAATTGGAACCATCAATTATACAGTAAATAGTTACAAGAAAAATATGGAAGGTTCACTAACTATTTTTGGTGATAAAGGAACTGTTAAAATTGGCGGACAATACCTAAACGAATTGGAATACCAACAAATTGAGGGTGTTGAAATCACCAATCTTGAACAAGGTAATAAGGCCAATAATTATGGCGAATACCAAGGGAGTATGTCCAACCACGATAAAGTGTATCAAAACATTGTGGAAGTATTGAAAAATGGTGCAAGTGTAACCACCAATATGTTTGAGGGACTTAAAACGGTTGAAATAATTGAAAAGATTTACGATGACATCAATAGAAAATAGTCCAATTCTTTATTCCTCCGGAATCAAGCAGGTTTCCTTTGGGAAAGAAGTGAAAGTTATTGAGCCAGTTAACTTATATGGCTGCCAAATTGGAGATAACTCGTTTATTGGGCCTTTCGTTGAAATTCAAAAAAATGTACAAATTGGTAAACGCAACAAGATTCAATCCCATGCTTTTATATGTGAATTAGTTACGATTGGTGATGATTGCTTTATAGGACACGGAGTAATGTTTGTTAATGATTTATTTTCAGATGGAAAGCCTGCCGGGGGTAATCAAACCAAATGGAAAAGCACCAAAATTGGCAATAGTGTATCTATTGGTTCAAATGCAACTATTCTACCCGTTGAAATTTGTGACAATGTAGTCATTGGTGCTGGAAGTGTCGTTACAAAACCGATTCAAAAATCAGGTATTTATGCCGGAAATCCAGCAAAACTAATAAGAGAAATATGATTCCATTCGTTGATCTTCACAGACAATATAAATCAATTAAAACGGAAATTGACAAAGCGATTGCAGAAGTCATTCGTGATACTGCTTTTATCGGCGGTAAACGAATAACTGAGTTTGAAAATGAATTTGCAGCCTGGCTTGGTGTTAAACATTGCATCGGTTGCGCAAACGGAACGGACTCTATTGAAATCTTATTACAAGCGATGGAAATAGGTGTGGGAGATGAGGTTATTGTGCCTGCCATCTCCTGGATATCCACTTCGGAAGCTGTTAGTGCTGTTGGTGCTACACCCGTATTCGTTGATATTGATAAAGAAACGTACACCATTGATGTCACTAAAATTGAAGAAAGAATTTCGTCAAAAACCAAAGCAATAATCCCAGTTCATTTGTATGGAAACCCTGCAGATATGCCAAAAATCATGGAGATAGCAGAGAAATTCAACCTTAAAGTTTTAGAGGACTGCGCACAAGCGCATGGAGCAAAAATAAATGGTCAACGAATTGGGACCTTTGGTCATGCTGCTTCTTTTAGTTTTTATCCTGGAAAAAACCTAGGAGCTTATGGTGATGCTGGTGGAATGACAACCAATGATGATCAAATTGCAACAATTGCAAGGAGGATTGCAAATCATGGACAAGAAGGGAAACATAACCACTTGATGGAAGGTCGAAACAGTAGACTTGATGGTTTACAAGCTGCCATTTTAAAAGTAAAACTTCCTCATCTAAACAAGTGGGTGGAACAACGAAATCGTGTGGCTCAAATGTATTTAGATAAAGTAGATAATAACAAATTCGAACTCCCACAATTAAAAAGCGGATATGAGCATGCTTGGCATCTTTTTGTTATTCGATCTGAACGTAGAAATGAATTAATGAGTTACTTAAAAGGTAAAGGAATTGATACCGCTATTCATTATCCCACGGCGCTACCATTTTTACCTTGTTATCAAAATAGAAATTATTCACCAGCCGATTTTCCAGTTGCGTTTGCTTATCAAGCAAAGATTCTCTCAATTCCAATGTTTCCAGAATTGGAAGATTCGGAAATTGAGAAGGTGATAACGGTATTAAATGAATTCTGACACGAAAAAAATATTAATACTTTGTAATGATTTCCCTCCAATAAATTCTATTGGGGCAGAACGACCTTATAGTTGGCACCTCTATTTTAGAGAATTTGGATTGGATCCTGTTGTAATAACCAAAAATTGGACTACAAATGGGAATAATCCGTTCAATCAAGTAGGTAAGCATAGTCTTGTAGAAAAAACAAATGAAGGGGTTATTATACGGGCAAAATCATACCTTACTCCAAGTCATTATTTTTATAGATTATTCGGAAAACGCTTGTCTTTTTTTCGAAAAGGACTGACGTTCATTGAAAAGATTTTAGCATTTCAATTCTCCTTTCTTGATCAACATATTTCCATTTATAACGAAGCGAGACGTTATATAAAAGCGAATAAAATAGATCTAATTATTACTACCGGTGAACCTTTCCTTCTTTTTAAATATGGATATTTACTGAAAAAAGAGTTCAATATTAAATGGATTGCAGACTATCGTGATGGCTGGAGTTTGAATCATGTTAGAAGTGTTAAAAAAGACATATTAAATTCATTTATTTGGAGGAACGAATTTAAGTTTGAGAAAAAATACACAAAAACAGCCGATTTAATCACAACAGTTGATCCCGACCTTGCTAGGAAAATAGAACATTTAACGAACAACAAAGTTGAAGTGGTTTACAATGGATTTTGGGAGTATTATGAAAATAAAATTGGTTCAAGGAAAAAAGCCAAACTTGTTTTTAATCATACTGGCACATTGACAATTGGTCAGCGCTTGGAATTTTTATTAGATACGATAGTTGAATTAAAAAATGAAAACCAAATTACTGAAAAGGATTTTCGGCTAAATTTGATAGGTTTAGAGTATTTTCCTGATCAAATGTTGCGTTTACAACCCTACAAGAAATCAATTGGAGAATTCATTCATACTACTCCAAGATTACCTAAAAATGAAGCGGTGGCGATGAATTTAGAAGCCGATTATTTAGTTAACTTCACGGATGAAAATTACTCAGCCATATATGCAAAAACTTATGATTATATTGCATGTCAAAAGCCAATTTTGGTTATTCCTGGAGATGGTAATTTGTTGGATGAAATGATTACAACAAAAAAAATAGGTTATATACTGAATAGTAAAGAAGAACTTATTAATTTTATTAAGCAACCTGATACAACTACAAACGTTTTTTCAAAAGATGATTTTTTTAAAAGAAAAACTCAAACAGGAATTTTAAGTAAAGTAATTCATGAATTGATATGAGTTTTAGAATTCTTCTGGTATGCTTTACGTTGGCTTTGAGTATGAAGTTTTTTGCTCAACCATTAACAGTTATATGGCCAAAACACAATGAAGTAATTTCTGATCGAACACCATTATTGAGTTGGAATGGGATTGAAGGAATTCAAACCTATCAGATTTCACTTTCCCAGGATTCAACGTATAGTATTGGTGTGCAATCATTTTCCTCTTCAAACAATCATTATCAATTGATTAATAATTTGATTTCTGGAACTTGGTTTTGGAAGGTGAGCGGAATGATTAATGGCCAGTCATATGTTTCAAACAAGGGTGAATTTCAGGTTTTTGAACCAATAGATATTACCAGTTTGTGTCTTTGGTTACGGGCTGATACCAATTTGACATTGGATGCGAATAGTAAAATTCAACAATGGAAAGATTTAAGTGCCCAAGGATTAATTTTTGATCAAGCTTCGCCAACAAAAAGGCCATCTTTAAATACAAATGCACTGAACTTAAAACCAGCAATTAAATTTAACGGCGTTGAAGCATTAAGCGGAGGTGATGTTTTGGATTTAAATCAGAATAGTCGATCCATGTTTGTAATTGCTAATTCAACAAATTCAGCGTTAACAGGATTTAATCAATTTATTTTTTCAAAGGCATTGTTTGGAGCAGCCAATAGTCGTTTAGGTTTTTTCAATAATCCAACGAATGTCGGCCTCTTTTATTTAGATAATGGGGATAGATCAATTAATCTTAACTCAACGTCAAATTTAAATCAATACTATTTGAATAGATGTAGTGTAGATCGTTTGAATAATAGTATACAATTGCATCGAAATAATATTCAATTAGGGGTAAATTCCGGACTAAGCCCTGGATATAATTTTGATTCCCCATTTCGATTTCTAATTGGAGCATACAATGATGCATCAGATCAATCAGAACTTCTTAATCTATATGGCAATATATCAGAAATGGTATTTATAAATTCGGTAAATACAGCTGATGTAAATAAGGTAAATTCTTATCTCACAGATCGATATGCTCCACCTGTGAATTTAGGAGCTGATATCACCCCAACGTATCAAAACAATGGTACTTGTGTCAATGAAACGATTAGTGCTTCAACCATATATTCAAGTTATTTGTGGAGCACAGGAGCGACTACATCAAGTATCACTGTAACGCAAGCAGGAAGTTATTGGATACAAACCTTAGATATTTTCGGAAGAACATCAAGAGACACAATTGTAGTCAATAATCCTAAAATGAACATTTTTAATTTTCAGGATACAATTGTTTGTTTTAATTCGCAAATCAACATTAATCCAATTATCCCAAATAATCATTCATTTATCTCTTGGTCCGATGGAGTCGTAATGCAAGGGCATAATTTTATTTCTACCGATGCTGAGAAGTGTTTTTCAATTACTTTTCAAAATATCAGTGGATGTCAAATTAATTCAAATGTTTTCCGGATTAAAGTTGATTCTTCTCTGCAACAAATATTTTTAGGTTCAGATACTTCTTTTTGTTCCGGAAATCAGCTCTATATTCAAAATCTACCTTCCAATGTGCAACTGTTTAGTTGGAATACCGGAACTATGCAACCTGCGCAACTTGTAGATACAAGTGGCACCTATATTGTTGAGGTAACAAATATCAATGGTTGTCAAAACAGCGACACAATTCATATAAATGTAACCGGTGAAGGACCAACAGTTAATTTGAATATACCTTCAACGTTATGTAAAGATACTCCTTTGTTATTCACTGTTCAAGCAAGTGTTACACCCCCTAATTCAATATCTAGTATTTCTTGGAACCTTGACGATGGAATAACTAACAATGGTGATTCAATTTTGGTTTCATATCAGAATCAAGGTATCAAAAATATAGAACTAACAGTGCTAGCATCCAATGGTTGTTCGGTTGCACTTCAACAATCAATTCAAATTAATCCAAAACCGGTTATAGCTATTCAAAGTTTAGGGTCGTGTATATATGATACAATTTCCTTTTCTACGTTCAACAATGGATACACGATTCAAAGTTACCAATGGGATTTAGGGGAAAACATAACTAGTAATGTTTCAAATCCAGCTCTTATATACGAAAATATTGGTACTTATTTAATATCTGTAAATGTATCAGACAATAATGGTTGTCAGGGTTCCAATCAAACTACATTGAATTTAATCGAAGACCTTGAACTGTCGAATTCCACCTTATCTATTGTTTGGCCGAAACACAACGAGGTAATTTCTGATCGAACGCCTTTATTGAGTTGGGACGGAATTGAAGGAATTCAATCGTATCATGTTTCATTGTCTCAAGATTCAACTTTTGCATTAGATGTGCAATCTTTTTCATCATCTAACACCCAGTATCAATTAACAAACAATCTGATTTCAGGAGCCTGGTTTTGGAAGGTGAGCGGAATGATTAATGGCCAGTCATTTGTTTCTAACAAGGGCAAATTTCAGGTTTTTGAACCAACAGATATTGCCAGTTTGTGTCTTTGGTTGCGTGCTGATACTAATTTGACATTGGATGTGAATGGTAAAATTCAACAATGGAAAGATTTAAGTACCCAAGGATTAATTTTTGACCAATCTTCACCAACAAAAAGACCAACTTTAAATCCAAATGCACTGAACTTAAAACCAGCAATTAAATTTAACGGTGTTGAAGCATTAAGCGGAGGTGATGTTTTGGATTTAAATCAGAATAGTCGATCCATGTTCGTTATTGCTAATTCAACAAATTCAGGGTTAACAGGATTTAATCAATTTATTTTTTCAAAAGCATTGTTTGGATCAGCCAATAGCCGTTTAGGTTTTTTCAATAATCCATCGAATGTCGGTCTCTTTTATATAGATAATGGGGATCGTACCATAAACTTGAACTCAGCCTCTAACATAAATCAATACTACTTGAATAGATCTAGTATAAATCGTTTGAATAATAGTATACAATTACATCGAAATAATATTCAATTAGGGGTAAATACTGGACTAAGTCCTGGATATAATTTTGATTCCCCATTTCGATTTCTAATTGGAGCATATAATGATGCATCAGATCAATCAGAACTACTTAATTTATATGGAAATATATCAGAAATAGTGTTTATAAATTCAGTAAATACAGCTGATGTAAATAAGGTGAATTCTTATCTAATGGATCGATATGCTCCGCCGGTGAATTTAGGAACTGATATCACCCCAACGTATCAAAACAATGGGACCTGTGTCAATGAAACGATTAGTGCTTCAACCATTTATTCAAGTTATTTGTGGAGCACAGGAGCTACTACATCAAGTATCACTGTATCGCAAGCAGGAAGTTATTGGATACAAACCTTAGATATTTTCGGAAGAGCATCAAGAGACACAATTGTAGTCAATAATCCTAAAATGAACATTTTTAATTTTCAGGATACTACTATTTGCTTCAATTCAATATCAACGATAGTCCCAGTAATTCCAACTAATTTAGACTTTATAAAATGGAATAATTGCAACCCCAATTTAACAAATGAAATAAAACCAAATAATATATACTTCATAGATTTAACCGATAGTCAAGGTTGTAGTATAACTTCAAATTCTTTCTTTGTTAATGTTGATTCAACTTTGCATCACATCTCGCTCGGAGCAGACACCAATCTCTGCTCAGGAAACAGCTTGCAATTACAAAACACACCAACTAACATTACTCTGTACACTTGGAACACGGGAAATAACCAAGCCTCACAAATCGTTGATACTTCTGGGCTTTATATGCTAGAGGTTACCAATAACAACAATTGCCAAAATCGAGATACCATTAATGTTAACGTAATCGGTACTTCACCAACTTTAAATTATTCATTTCCTGCTAGTATTTGCCAATTTTCAGAAGGTCAATATAACGATAGTAGCGAAGTTCCAAATGGCAATGGTACAATAAACAATAAAACATGGTCTATCAGTGAGGGTTCTTCCTATTCAGGTAGTACCGGTACTTTTGTCATAGATACAGCCGGCACATTTAACGTAACGCTTCTCGTAGAAACGGAACAAGGTTGCAGCAGCTCAGCTACCTTCCCACTCACCGTCCACCCAAAACCAATCCTCTCCTTCACCACCCAAAACTATTGTCCATACGAAGCTGTAGAATTTACACCAACCAATTCTGCACTCCTCAATCTTATCCCGATAACTATCGGGACGCAATTCTGGAATTTCGATGACAACACCACAAGTAACAGTCCAAACCCAACTCACGTTTTTGGAACCACCGACACTTACAACGTTTCCTTACAAGCACAAGACATCAACGGCTGTCGCGATACCGTAACGCAAGCAGTTTACATTCAGCCGGCTCCGGTAGCAGCGTTCTCATTCAATAATACCTGCGAAGAAACAGCTGTGAATTTTGTGAATAATAGCAACATTGCGGATACTTTCAACATTACCACTAACTCCTGGACATATGGGGACGGAACGCAATCAATCAATCCAAGTTTCCAAAAGATTTACGCCGATGCAGATACCTTTGACGTACAATTAATCGTTACAGCAAACAATGGTTGCCAAGATACATCATTTCAAAGCATCATTATTTATCCGCGTCCAACCTTGGGTTGGCAAGTGGGTCCGGCTTGTAAAAACACCTGGACAACTTTTGAAAACCTAAGTTCAATTTCTGTTGGAAATATCTCCCAAACAGAATGGTTGGTCAACTTGCAATATCCACTAGAAGGAACAAGTTCTGCGTATAAGTTTGTCACCACAGGTGTTCAATACTTGAACTTAACTTCCACATCCGATCAAGGTTGCACCACGGATACACTGATTATTGTGAACGTTCAACCAGAAATCAATGCGGCTTATACCGTTAGTCCAACAACAGTGGTAGCGGGTGTACCGGTCGTTTTCACCAACAACAGCCTTGGTGGCACTTCCTACGAATGGAATCTCGGAAACGGAAACATCATCCAAACCACGGTTGATGAGCCCGTAGAAGAAATGGGGTTTGCTTCTTCCTTCATCGGAGATAGCATATTAACCTACCTCGCCATTCAAAACGCAATCGGTTGCAAAGACACCGCTTACCAATACGTGAAGGTCAACGAACCACGCATCGATTTGGCAATCAATCAATTGTTTGTGCAAGACATCAACGGTTTCTACAAAGTAGGAGTGGAGTTGCGAAACCTTGGTTTCGTGGAAATCACCCAAACGGATTTGTTGTTGAAATTGTACAATTCATCCCCAATCCTCGAAACGGAAACTGAATCCTTAGCGCCTGGTGAGAGCAGAATTTATTTATTTAATGCCAACCCATCAGCCTTCGTTTCTACACAAGACAATGAAATCAGTTATTTGTGTGTGGAAGCCACTTCCTACAACGATTACCAACTCATCGAAACGGAATTGAGTAACAACATCTCCTGCCTCAACACCGAAGGCGGAAACTTTGTATTATTACCCATTTACCCCAACCCAACCAACGATGACATTACCTACACGCTCATCGTTTCCGAAGAATCTACGATTACCACGTCCTTAACGGACGAAACTGGTCGCATCGTGCAATTAAGCACTGAGCTATTCGCCTCCGGTCTCCACACGCCAACCCTTTCCATGCGCAACCTCCGCGCCGGCGTGTATTATTTCCAAATTTCCGATGGAGTGAACTCCAAAACAGTAAAGGTTTTAAAGAATTAGTGGA
>Ga0315905_10002119_pt1 | contig 21015 bp, 20 predicted proteins | sample LakEriMetagenome_5_FD_203522 | JGI IMG/M metagenome (GOLD analysis project Ga0315905, IMG submission 203522) | Freshwater fungal communities from buoy surface, Lake Erie, Ohio, United States - Buoy 4 MA121 | ecosystem: Environmental > Aquatic > Freshwater > Lake | place: USA: Lake Erie, Ohio...
ACTCAACCTCATACTTTGTGCCGTTGCCATCGACTGTGATGACCTGATCGATCGCCACATTGGGTCCACCCACGGAAGTGATGGCTTGGGTGGCCAATATTGTGCCTTGCTCGGTTGCTACCGGGGTGTTGCGATTAAGGCGGATCTTTCCCAGGGCCCCTGTTTCACCTGTAACGGTAAAAGCTGTTGGAATTCCTTCCGAATCAAGGCCAGGCCATGAAGCTTTTGCGCCCTTGATATAGACGCCAGAGACCATTGTTGAAGACTTCTTAGCTGGCATTGAGATAGATGGAGCAGGTGATGCTGCCTCTGATGTTGCAGAAGGAGCGGCAACCTTCGCCGTTGGCTCCTGGGTTGTGACTGTTGGCAGAACGCCTTCTTGGCCAGTAAGTGAGTTAAAGCCTAGAAAAGCAGTGACTACCAATAACAATGAGAGTGCGACCTTAGAAGATTTAGCGGCAAGAACTGCTGCCTTCTTATAGGTGGTTGAAAGCATGTCGAGGGCGGTAAGGCCGCGCTCGTGGTCGATAACAAGTTCTGAAAGAACGCGGCGAAGGGAAGTGCGGGCGCGAGAAACAGTGTGGCGCACAGCAGATTCCTTGATGCCAAGCTCTGCTGCGATCTCTTCTGTTGAGCGGCCTTCCATCTCCCACATAACAAGCGCTGCGCGCTCTGCTGGTGAAAGAAGTGCCAAAGCCTGGCGAATGATTGCGGCATCTTCTGCCTGCGAAAGAACTGCTGAATGATCGCCTGATACCTGCCATGCAGCTTCTACTTCTGCCTGGGCATCATCGATAACCACGAGGTTTGGACGGCGCCCCTCCATGCGGAAGTAGTCAATGCAGAGGTTTTCGATGGTGCGGTGTAGGTATGAGAGAGCGTGCTCTGAAGATTCAAGCTCAGGGGCAGCCAACATGAACTTGATAAGAGAGTCTTGGGTGATTTCCTCAGCCTTGGCTGAATCCTTCAAAACGCGATTGGCATGCGCCAGTAGCTCTGAACGGTGCTCACTGTAAAAAGCCCCCAGTTCAGCAACTGTCCATACGCTAAGTGCCACTTTATTGATCCTTCTTTAACCGGTTTTATCTTGCAGAGCCCAGCCGTCGCTGCCTCTATCTGCTACTACGAATCCCAGTCTAGTTTGTAGCGGGGATGGGACAAAACGGACATTTCATTACCAATAGAGGCCTTTTTGAGGGTTTTTTTACCTTCTCCTTACTTATGAGGGGCTCATTTCAACCCAAGCCGAGGTACGGATCGTCCGTAACTCGACTTGGGTTAGAAATCAAAGGCCCATAAGTCTCGCCTGCTGGTCAAATTCTGGAACGGCCGCACGTACCTCATCAAATGTTCCAGAAGTGACAAGATTTCCGGCCGACAAGAAGTGTACTTGGTCTGCTGAGCGAACAGTTGAAAGACGGTGTGCCACCAAAATCAATGTAACTTCCCCCTTCAAATCCTGAATTGCCTTAGATACTTCCGACTCTGTCTGACCATCAAGAGCGCTTGTTGCCTCATCTAGTATCAATAGTTTTGGGTTTGTATACAAAGCGCGGGCGATACCCAGCCGCTGTCTCTGGCCGCCACTCATTCCTGAACCAAAGTCCCCGAGCTTTGATTGCAACGCTTGAGGTAAAGACTCAAAATAATCAAGTAGCTGAACTCTCGATAGACATTCTGAAACTCGTTCTTCATCAACATCAGCAATGTCATAACCTAATGCAACATTTTCGAGAACAGTGCCTCGAGAGATGAAGACTTGTTGAGGTACATAGCCAATGGCTCCAGGCCAGTTTCGAATAGCGTCTAGCGAATCTCGCCCAGATATCATGACACTACCTCTGGTTGGCTTGAGAATTCCGAGCAAGCAATCCACAAGAGTGGACTTTCCTGCCCCAGAACTTCCAACAAGTGCCACGACAGAACCCGACATCACCACCATACTCAAATCAGAAATTGCAGGATTTGGTTTTCCAGGATAATTCACTGTCAGGTTCTTGATCACTATATCGGGCACGAACCCTTGGTGCTCAAATTGTGCATGCTCTGCAACCCCTTCGGAATAAGTCTCCAGTTCAACAACGTTTTTGAGCTCATCGATGAGCTGTAATGTAGGTTGAGCCAAACCCAAGCTTGTACGAAAAGTTATGGCAGATTGCTGAATTCTGAGGAATGCCGGACCCATGCGGCTGCTCGCCGCCATGAATATTGAAATGACTCCCACCGCACGATAAGCATCGTTAGTTATAAATTGCAGCCCACTTACCAATAGCCCGGTTAAGACAATTGCGATTTCTAGCACATACTTACTTACTTGAGGCAAAAAAGCATTTTCTGCGTTTAATTTTGCGAGATTAACTCTTTCGATTCCTATTTTATTGGCATAAAAAGTTCTGCGGTCTCTTACCACAGCCTCTCTATAGCCTTCAAAGATTTCAATAATTGAATTGCTGTTCTCGACTGATAAAGATGCCGTTTCGCTGCCTATTGTTTGAGCGCGCACTTGGATAAGTTTGTACAGAAGTAGTCCTGCGAATGTGAAAACACTCACTGAAGTAATTGCAACTATCGGATCTACAATTACTAAAACTACTAAAAGCACAACTAAAAGCGCAAAATCTGCAATCATGGAAATACTGCACGCAATTATGCCAGTTCCGATCGCTTGTACGCCCGTCGTAAGGTTGTACAGACTCTGATACATCGTGTTTTGCTGGATCTCTTGCAGAGGACGATTTAGGAATTTCCTGATGAGATTAGTCGAAAGGTTAGCGGCCTTTAAATTCACAAAATACAATGATCTCTTGGTGAGGGTAAGCGAGATTAGTGTTTTTAACACTAAGATTGCGGTCGCTGTGATTGCTAGAATTGAAGCCTGGATCTGTGGAGTGAGCCCATCAATTTGAAGCACAGCAAGAAAACTGGCTAATCTGTTTCCGGGTGTTCCAACAGTTATTGCATTCACTGCTAAGGCACTTATCAAGCCGATAATCACAACACCGACCAGATCCAAAGCGCTCAACAAAATCTGAATGGCGGTAATCCAAGCCAATTTCTTCTGGTCACTTTTTTTGAATAAGGCTAGTGACTTCTTTAAGACTTCCAATATGTTCGTATCAGGTAAGTTATCATTCACTTTTTTCTTGTCCAGTCTGCGCCAATATTTCGCTTCTGTAGTTTCTACGTGCAGCATATTTGGTGCTTAAATGAAGAATTGGTTGAACATAAGAAGGACGTAGGCTTCTTAAAATAATATGGTTCTGTATTCTGCTTCTTTCCCTTGGTGAACACTCCAGGTGCGAAATTGCCTGGTAGAGATTTCCCAAGAAAAGAATCTTGCGTTCCCCAGAGTGCGACATCCCTTCGTACTCCTGGAGAATAGAGTCGGTTGAATCCATCGCTTGCCGAATGGTCGTTTGCTCAATGCAAATTTTGCTGACTAATTCTCCTGCTTTTCTTTTAGCTAAGTTCTGATGCTTTGAGCTAATTGAGTATCCGTGTAACTTATAACGCAAAAGTGGAGCGGGGACCGTCCTGAGTTCGCCTACTCTTGTCATCCTTAACCATAACCCTAAATCCTCTGCGGGGAAATCTTCTGGTCTATACTTCCCAGACTCCAGGAACGCTGCCTTTGAAAACATCGCCACAGGATGGGGTGTTCGGTTCTTTCCAAAGAGTGATATCGCCGTAGGTAGATGGGTGACACCAGTGGGAATAATCCCTAAATCTTCATCATTCAAGCCAACAATGTTGTAGTCGGAAAATATGGCGACCGTGCCACTGGAGATCAGATTTCTTTGCTGAGAAAGTCTGTCGGTCACGTAACTATCATCTACGTCAAATCTAGCGACCCAAGAGTATCTCGATTCTTGAATGCCAAGGTTTAACGCATGAACAATCCCCCCTTCTTCAACTTCAATGATTCTCATTCTGTTGTCAGACTCTGAAAGCCTCTTCAGTATTTTCAAGGTGGAGTCCGTCGTTCCATTAACGACAAATATTGCTTCATCATCCAAGGATAAATTCCTTTGGACATTGGAAAATGAAGTTTCAATAAAGCGCTCCCCATTTCTAACTGGGATAACTGCAGAAATTGGAAGATTGGGTGGAGTTTTATTCATTTTTTGATTTCATTAATTTTGGGTGAAAAACTTCTTTGATGAACCAAATCAACTGAATAAATCGTTGGACAAATAATTGAGTAAACTCACCACGCGAGACTAGAGACCTAATCCCAAAATAAATCATTGCCCCAACGTTAAAGATTCCCGAGTAAATCAAGCTAACCTTTGCTGGGTGGCGTCTCGCAAGGAATACGTTCCAGCACCCGCGGGCTTGTGACATAACGTGGTTATTGTCTCTTACAGACGAAGCTTGTAAGTGATTAATAGAAATTGTATTTATCGCAACTAGATTCGTGAATTGAAGCGAAAAATCTACATCTTCGCCTAATGAATAGCCTCCAGTTGGTCCTAACATTAACTCTTCACTAAATTTTTTTTTGCCTATAGCAGAGACTTTGTACGTCATTGAACATCCAGGTAGCCATTCAACATTGGTTAGTGTCTTTGAGAAAATATCGGGCACCCAAAAGTTGTCGCCGTTCCTTGTCACCTGCCCATATTTGGGTTGTTTGGTCGCGCCAACTCGGCCACGAAACATCTGCTGATCTGAGTAAAGGCCTTGAATTCGTGGCGAAAGGCCGTTTAAGTCAGGATTACTTTGGAAAGTTTTCCCTATTTCCTCAAAATAATTTTTTGGTAAGAGCACGTCATCATCCAGGAAGGTTACCAACCCCTCTGTCAATTCTTGTAAGGCCACATTTCTGGCACTAGCCAAGCCCGGTTTAGAAACAATTATTCTCACATTGATCTGCGAGTCTTCAAATTGTTTTTGTGTTTCTGCTAACTCGTTTTGAGTGTGGCCATTTAGAACAATTAAGACTTCAAGGGAATCAGGTTGAGTGCAGTTCTCAATTGACGATATCAAGTTTGTGAGGCTCTGAGAGCGACTTCGTGTACAGATTACAACGGTATGCGGAGTCTTCAACATCTACTTTTTCGCAATCCGGATGAACTCCTGAGGCAGTAAGTCCCTATCCGACAGTCCGCTTTTTGTAAACCAAGGTTCTGGAAATAATTGTATTCCATTTTTTGAGCCCATAATCATTCCTGCCCATAAACTAAAGGAGCTATTGGCGCCGACTAGCGCCTTACAGCGTGACATCAAGACTAGGTTTTCGGCTGGGGACGATAACTCTTTAGATCCTACATACAAAACTGCACCTGGAACTACTTTTCTCGCCTCCTCTGTGTCATCCGAGAAGACAACTATTTTTTGAGGCGCTTGGTCCAAGATTTTCAATTTTGCAAGGGCATTTCGGTAATACTCAGAGTTTAGAAGCCCATGATAATCCTCAAGTTTTGTATAGTCTCCTCTGCGAACATGAACAGCAATCAATTCTTTGAAGTCATAATTGCTTTGTAAATGTTTGAGTTGATCAGATTCATGGGCAAGATTTTGAGCAAGGCTATAGATCTGTTCTGCATATTGTAGGTGGTACTTCCAGGATTGAAAATACCCACGCAACACCTTGGGACTCTCAATTTCCAAAAATTTCTTGTCGAACTCAAAAGTTTCCTCTTGAAAGACTTCACTTTGAGGAATATTTTTTATCAATTTTGAAAAATAGACTGGCCTCATTTTAGTTTTGACATCCAGCCCGAACTTGAAGCTGTCAAGCTGATAGCCCCTTTGATGCAAACGTGACTTGTCAAGGATTAATTCGCATCCTAGCTTCTTGGAGAGCGTATATCCGGCTGCCCAACCAAAGAGTTGATTTCCCAAACCACCTTGGAGTTCAACAACCACACTTTTGCGTGACAACTTGATGCTCCCTAAATGTTTAGATTAAAAGCTATAAAACCATATCAAAGCATATTGCATAGACTATTCTTAAAGTAAGGTTATCCTATGGATTCCGCGAAAATAAACGGTTTAACGGTGTTTACTATTGCGACGAACAAGTATTGGGAATATTTTCTTCACCTTCTCCCCAATTTAAGGGATTCAGTTAACCCTGACTTTGATATACAGGTGATTGTTTTGACGAATAAGTACCCAGAAGGTGAGTATCCCACTCATCTAAAAAACTTAAAAGTTCTCGTCCGGCAATCTGAATATCAAGATTGGCCAGAGGTCACGTTATTACGGTATGGCCAAATTTTAAAGCATGCGAACTTGATTAAATTCGACCGATTTCTTTGGATTGACGTTGACATGAAATTCCAAAAGGAATTTAATCCTGGCATATTTTGCTCTGGCGTATATCTAGCTCGCCACCCCGGATACATTTTTAGCCGCAGTGGATTTATGAAATTATCTGCAGGTGAAAAATGGGATTTTATACGGGAACGAGTGAGGCTTGCACAAAAAATCCAATTCTCTAGGGGGGCTTGGGAAGATAACCCGATTTCTACAGCGAATGTCGCACCTCCAAAGCGAAAATCGTATGTTCATGGTGCAGTTTGGGGGGGATTAACCACCAGCGTTCTGCATATGTCCGAAGTCCTGAATACTAGAATATGTCAAGATCTAACAGTTCCATTTGTGGCAAAGTGGCATGACGAGAGTCACCTTAATTGGTACCACGCAAATTATCCTCAAGAGTTACTCCCTCGACATTTCTCAGGGGTTTTGAATCATTGGACTTCAGAACCTTCTAAATCAACGGTAATTAGCCTAAATAAAGAGACTCTCGATCTCGAGCTAGGGATTGAATCTTGAAAGGACTAGCTTTAAGAATTTCTAGAGCATTGCAATATCGACTTTTTCATCACATCAAGAGATACCTATTGCATGACGGCCGTAAAGTGCGTCAGATTCTCATCTTAAAAGGCCCCTTACGCAGATTACTGATAATCGCACCCGGGGAATCAAACATACCCAGCAAAGGATGGGGAGCGGTTGAGTACATTGTTATGAAGCATGCGGAAATTCTAAATAAAATAGGTTTTGAAATCATAATTTTAAATTCTTGGCATCATCGAGATTGGTTCAAGGCTTTGAAATTACGGCCTTCTTTCGTCATTCTGCACTACGACATGTTTTCCTTGAGGTGGCATATCTATCGAAAATTTCTTCATGTTCCTACTCTTGTGATTTCTCATTACGGTTTCGCGGCATTCCCAAATCGCTGGAATGACACTTTTCGAAGAAGTTTCAAGCGCTTTACTAAATTTGAATATGTTGGCTGCTTAAGTCAAGAAATCAAGAATGTATTCCATAGCCAGTCCCCTCACGCAAATTTTGTATTGACTCCAAATGGAACTCAAATAGAGGATTACGGTGAGTCCGTTACGAATCTGTACGATAAATTCATTCTGTTAGGAAAGGTTGAGGAGCGAAAGAAGCAGGTTGCAATCAGTCTCATCCTCCAAAATCAGGAGCTAGTTGACTTTGTTGGGCCAATTCAAGACCCCGATTTTTTTGATTTACCCCTAACTTCCCAGAAACAGTACTTTGGAGAATGGGGCAGAGATAAAATCAACCTCGAGTTGCCTAAATATCGAGGTTTGATTCTTCTATCAGACGCTGAAGCTGATGCACTTGTTCTACATGAAGCCCTTTCGGCAGGGATTGAAGTTTTCGTCTCGGTTAACGCGATTGGCTCACAGAAAATAACCGAGTGGGTTCATGTGGTCGACGATATAGAAAATCTCGAAGCCGTTTTGATTCGTTGCTTAAATAGGGAAAGAGTCTCCCGTGATTTGATTAGAACCGACGCTGCCCAGAGATCATGGGAAATTCGAGTTAATGAAATCTCAAAGTTGATACTTAATTCGCCTTAAAAGTGAGCCAGTTTTTTGACTCAGATTTGCTGTGCTCCAAAATGAGAATCTCGTGAGATGGTTTTGTAGAGCCTCTTCGCATTACATGAAGATTCTGTTTTAAAATACAAGGCGGGATTCCTGATTGGCCCACCAAATAAGTTAGACTTTAACCATGGGTTACACGGGGGGCACAAGCGACTCCCTAAAATCACGATTTATCGCCCATCGCGGCTTTTGGTTTTCGGAGCCCGGGTTTGAGGCTTTGCTCCCAAATTCTATCGCTGCGATAGAGAGAGCTAGTTCGGAAGGATTTGGTCTCGAGACCGACATCCGGGATCGAGGTTCAAAAGTTGCGATAGAACACGACGCGTTCACTGACTCGGGGCTTTATTTAGAAGAAATCTTGCATTTGTCCTTTAAGGGGCTTGTTTGTCTCAACGTTAAGTCCGACGGGCTTGGGGACCGGCTGAAAGTCATGAAAATTTGGGACGAAGCAATTTATTTCGATTTATCAATTCCAGAAATAGTAAAATTTGAAAGTTTAGGATTGCCTGTTGCAGATCGCTTAAGTGAGTATGAAAAATCAGGGTGCAACCTGCGAGAAAATATCTGGTTGGACGCATTTGTAAACGAATGGTGGGCTGTGAATCTCAATCTCGATGAAATATTACAATCTGGAAAAAATCTTATTGTTGTTTCACCTGAACTTCATAAAAGACCACATTTGGGTTCCTGGGCCTATTTGAAACCTTTATTCTACAAACATGATAATTTGCATCTGTGTACTGATTTGCCGATTTCTGCCTATGAATTTATGAGGTTATAGATGATCCGCGGCATTGTTTTTGACATGGATGGTGTGCTGATTGACGCGAGGGAATGGCACTACGAGGCGCTGAATGATGCATTGAAAATGTTCGGTTTCGAAATCTCTTTGGAAAATCATCTGAAAATATTTGACGGTCTGCCCACTAAGCGTAAATTAGATATATTGACTGAAATCCATGGTTTACCTGTGGGTTTGCATTCCATAATAAACAATATAAAACAAGAAAGAACCCTACGAATCGCGGCTTTCAAGTGCTACCCGGTTGCCCATCATCTTATTTTGCTGGCAGCTCTTAAACGTGCTGGATTCAAAGTCGGGGTTGCTACCAACTCTATTCGATTAACTTCTACGGAGATGCTGAGAGCGGCGGGAATACTTGATTCACTCGATACTTTGGTTACAAATGAAGACGTCTCCAAACCAAAACCCGACCCCGAAATTTACTTGCGGGCTTGCCAGAATTTGAATTTAGCTCCAAGTGACGTCCTTGTGATTGAGGATAACCATCATGGAATCGCGGCGGCAAGGGCTGCGGGTTGCTCAGTGCTCGAGGTAAAAAATCCCTCGGAAGTGCACATATTGAATGTCAACGCAGCACTTAATGGGATGCTACTGGCATGACGTACCAAGTCGTCGTGACCGCAGGTGGTAAAGACACCGTTGATTATCTAATTGATGACAAGGTAGTCCTAAAGCACGATGTTAGAGTAGGCGATTCCCGGGTTCTGGAAAAAGCTTATGATGCGTATGTATCACATGCCGCCAAGAAAACAATCGTGATACGAGCTGAGGCAGCGTCTTCAATAGCGCTTTTAGAAATCTTAAATCGAGATTCCTCGTTAGATGTTCAGTCAAGTAGCACGGATACCCAGGGCGCTCTTTGTTCAGCGTTGCTTTCCATTGACCATATAGATCTTTCTTTGCCACTTTTTATTGTCCCGGGTGACTCCTATATCACTGGTGATGTTGGGAATCTCTTTCGTGATTTTCTAGGACTGGAGGCTCAAGCGGGTACCTTACTTTTTAAGGCTACTGGGAAAAGATGGTCTTATGCGCGAATCAATAAAGATGGGGCTATTCTTGAAATGGCAGAGAAAATTGAAATTTCAGATGCTGCGAGCACGGGTGTTTTTTACTTTCGCTCTGGAGAAATTTTCATCAAGGCCGCAGAGTGGGTTCTCCTGAACAATCTACGAACCGCAACAGATTTCTATGTAAGCACCGCAATAAATTATCTTGCGATGGCTGGGCACAAAGTCGTTGGTAAATTCTTAGAAGAACCGAATGTGTATATCCCTTTATCTCAACCTAGCGATATTGTCTCTTTTAGGAGTCTCCATGAGAAGAATTAGATTAGAAGATACAACCGGTGGCTGGTTTACAGGTAATTTTACTCCATCAATTCTTAAAAGTGAAAATTTTGAAGTTTGCATTAAACGATATAAATCTGGAGAAAGAGAACCTCGTCATTATCAGTTGTTGGCAAGCGAAATAACGGTAATTATATCTGGCACCGCTCGAATGGGTTCGGAGCTCTTGGGGGAGAACGACGTGATTTTACTTGAACCCTTGGAGGAGTATGATTTTGAAGCTTTGAGCGACGTAGTTTTGGTTGCTGTTAAAAGCCCAAGTTTGCCCGACGACAAGAGACTCAGCGAATGATGAAGAACATCCAGTTAGTCATACCAATGGCGGGGAAAGGTCAACGGTTTGCTGATGCCGGCTACAAAGATCTAAAGCCGATGCTTCCTATTCATGGGGTGCCCATGATCTCTATCGTATTAAGGAATCTTTATTCGCGTCGTTTAAGTGATGTAATCCTAGTTTGCCAGAGAGAAACCCTGGAAAAATCTAATCTGAGAGAATCTTTAAATTGGTTAGACATCCCGCTTACAATTCTGTGTGTAGATTCAATTACTGAAGGTCCGGCTGACACCGTTCGCTTAGCTCGAATGGCCATACGGGATGACCAACCATTAGTTATAGCAAATAGCGACCAGTTCATTAATGGTGATTTGACAGAATTTTATGATCAGACAGCAGACCCGAAGCTTGGTGGAGTTGTTTTAACTATGCATGACATTGATTCAAAATGGTCCTATGCACGCGTCGATGGTAACAACAGAATCCTAGAGATTCGAGAAAAAAAGGTTATCTCAAATAATGCCACAGTTGGGATTTACGGTTTTTCTAGAGCGGATATTGCCTGGAATTGTTTCCGTGAAATGTGGGCTGCAGATGACCGTACCAACAATGAGTACTACGTTGCTCCCTCTTACAACTATATGGGAAATTCTATTTCAAAGATCATCTCTCTCGGAGAAGTGAACCAGATTATGCACGGAATTGGAATTCCTGAGGATTTTGAGTCTTTTTGTGCGAATAGAATTTCGCAAGACTTCGTTCAGAAAAACTTTAAAAAGTGAAGCGTGCTCTTAAATCATTAGCCTTAATGTATTTCTACTTAATGACCGTACCACTACGCATAACAAACCCGAAATTCCTGACTAGGGCCTACGAGTTTTTTCTAGGATCTCTCGAGCAATCTGTGCGTCGGCTCGGACCAGGGGCCTACGAGGTTTTTCTAGGATCTCTCGAGCAATCTGTGCGTCGGCTCGGATTCACTGGGAGATTTCAATTTGTTCCTAGTGGGCACAGTGAGTTCTCTTCTATATCCCCATACCCACGAAACACGGGAATTCTAATCCAAGGTCCTCTTGCGACCTCCACTGCAGTGGAGCAAGTGTCCAACACAATTAATCTCTACGCGAAACTCTTCCCAACTTCGCAAATCGTACTTAGTACTTGGGAAAACTCTTTATTTCTGCCGCATCAAATCGCTGATTTACCCAACTTTACTGAAGTAAGGAGTAAAGACCCTGGACCATCTTGGCCTACCAACTTACAGCGGCAGATAGTAAGCACATCCAGAGGACTTGGTGCATTTAGTCCAGATGATGATTTTGTTGTCATAAAAACTAGAACCGACCAACGTATAACAAGTCCTCGTGCAGTCGTATTGATACAAGAAATGGTCAGAAATGATGCGAATTGTTCTCGTTTATGGGCTTTGGACTATGGGACGGGCCGATTTCGAATCTATGGGATAACAGATCAATTTCAGTTCGCCCAGTTATCAATTATGAAAAAATATTGGAGTGACTCAACGGTGTTAGATAAGAGTCAGGCGTTACGCGCTACTGTGCCTGGCTTAGGAACCGAGCTACGTTATCTGTCCCCCGCTGTTCACGAGATTCTGCTAAACGTAAGTTTCCTAAATTCCTTGGGCCACCGAGTTGATTGGTCCTGGGAAGATCACGAAGATTGCTTAGAAAAATATTTTGGAATTTTAGACTCCTCCACAGTTGGATTAGATTTATTGGCGCGGATAAGAACCACATACGACCACGTTCTACCCGGCATGTCTTACTCAGAGGCACTCGTTGAGTCGCATTTAACTCATGCCGACTGGTTGTTAATCAAAAACGGCTATAAGTTCTTGCCACCCACTAAGGAAACTCTCAAACGGGCAATGAAAGTTCCGGATTCAGACTTGAAATTTGTAGATGAGTTTTGGGAAAAATATAAATAATTGAAGTTGTACGGTTTCTTTGGCCAAAAAGAGAATATTTCTAAAGAGTCCTGTATATTTTCTGAATCTTGAGTTTGCATTCGGGGTTAGTGATGCTCCAAGATTTTTTCGCCGGATTATGTAAGGTAAGGGCAATTCGATAACCTTCAAATGCTTATCGTGAATATATTGTCCGAGAAGAAATTCATTAACTATCGGTTGGCGCTTATCTTTTCCTGTAATTACATTTTCAAGATACTCCGTCAATTGGAGAAAAACTCCACTTGTAGCGTTGTTGCCAATATAGAAATGATCAATGGGTAAATTCCAATACCCATTGTCGATCTTTAAAACCATGTGAGGAATATGGCGTTTGCCAATTAAAATTTCATTATCTTTCAACCTGAACTTATTCAAGAATAAATTTAGTTGCACCAGATTCAACTTCAAAATATGTATGTCAGGTCTGAAAAGTATCCAATGAGACCGCTCCGATTCATCTGCGGTCAAGTATTGTGACCCTAAATTAAGCGCAGTAAACCAGCTGGATGTTGCTTTTAAATTTGGTTTCAAGTTTAGTTTATAGTCAAGTGCATGTGTCCAAAGAATGCTTGGGTTTACATCTGTTGCTTGCGGCTCCTGTAAATGAATTTTGAAATTGTCAACTTTGTCTAAAGCTAACTTGAATTCATTAGGAATCACAAGATTTGAGAAACTATCGTTTGATGATGGGATTGAGTCCGCATCTTTATAGTCCCAAAACGAGAGAATTACACTGCGAGCATTAAGAATCAATGATATTCGCTGATAATTCTTAATCGCGCGCACATCAAAATGGCGCATTAGCCCGGTGAAACATATGGTGGAATTAGCTGTTGATCTCAAACATTAGTCCTTTGTCATTGTCATTTTCTGGTGGTGCTTCAAATTCAAAAATAGAGAAACTCGGTGGAGGTTTTGAGTTTAGCCAAACACTTAATCCAAAACCACAACCCCACCCGGAGTGACCAGGTGAACTGCAACAATCCCAGACTGACCATCATTAGTTGATGGGTCAACCCACTCAATCGTTACATCTCCGAGAGAAGCCAGGATGTCCTCTTTAAACCATGAGTCAGCTAGTTGATCAGTGTCTGCAATAACAATCTTTTCAATCTCAGCTAGTGGCGTGCCATCTTGTGATGGATGATCGGCAGAGAGCCATTGAATGAAGAATGGGAATTCTCTTGTGTCAGTAATCTCATTTACTCCAATTTGCACCCACTTGAGATCTGTTCCGTTTGGTCGTGTGCGGTGACCTTCTGTTGCCGCGCGACCAAACTTTGTAGCTATTGGTTCGATGTCCTTAGTGCTAAAGACCCAAGTGAACCAACCGCCACCTTCATTTGCCTTCTTTGATACTGCCTTACCCCAAGGAGTTTGTTCTGTTGCTGGGTGATCAAGAGGACATACAACTTCTATGTATTGACCGTTCTTAAGTGAGGCAGTGAAGTTACGTGTACCAAAGCGTGGGTGGATACCGCCGTCTACAAATGTGCTGCCTAGGCGTGAACCTAGTCTTTGCACAGTGTCAGCTAGTTGGTCGTGGGAAGTCACATAAGAAACATGATCTAAGCGCATGGGGGAATTCTGCACCATGGTGGGGGGTGCTTTTAACCAAAAAAGGCTTGAGGAGGGCGATTTTGCGCTTGGTCGCAGGCGCAATTGAGTAGGCAAGTGAGACTTATTTAGGAATTATTGAACTGATTTGGCTATGAAGATATCCTGTTCCACTGTCCAGGATAGTTTGTTGTCAATCGCCCAAGCTACTAAAGTTGAATGTGCTGGATAGCCCGTCACTTCCGAGTTAACAAAAAGCCTGAAATCGTCAATAAAGACAACAACATCGTGGCTCCTTAAATAGCTGGAAATCTCGATTAACTCAGAAGTAATTGGTGAGATTTCGCTACCTTGAAAGGTTACATCTCCTGAATAATGGCCGTCCAGCCAAAAACAGGTAGGGCCACTTACTCCAGTTAGAACCGATGCAATGCAGTTTTCGCTCGTAGAATTCATTACCTCCACATTGGTATAGCGCTTTAGTCTCTTGGATGCAAAATAGCTTAACTCGACTTGGGGCTCAATAGAAATAACTTTCTGGGCAATTTTGGCAAGTTTTTTGGTTGTGTCTCCTAAATAAGTACCGGTCTCAATCCAGGTCGCATTTTTTAACGAGTTTGATTTAAGAATTCCGAATTTTACATGCTGAGGGCTCGGCGCTGAATAGTTTGAGTTTCGCCACTTTAAACTTTCTAATGTTAAGTTGCGCTTGAAAACTTTTAACCAAAAAAGAATTTCTTGGGATTTGGACAGTTTCATTCCAGTATTCTCTCACTCAAACTTGATCAAATCCACAATCCAAAGAATGTTTTACTTACAACGAACAGGTAAGGATTTTTTAGAGGCTTCCCCTTGCAAAAGATAGACATCCATAGCGTTGTCGACGCAGGCGCTACCACGCCCCTGACCGGTGTGGCCGTCGCCAATCAGAGAAAGCAGAACCGAATTAGTCAGAATCTTGTTCAGCCCCTTTGCCCATTGATACGGCGTAGCCGGATCGCCCGTGGTTCCGATAATGACAATCGGGTTAGTAGTTTTTGTGGGCACAACCGTTGTTGCTTTAGGAGTTTCAAAATACTTGCACCCAAGCCCACTGTAAGCGAGGTAGGGGCCAAAGAGTGGGGCTTGTTCATCAAATACTCGCGCATCTTTTTTCATCTCTTTGATGGTGCGTGGATCTGGAAAATCCAGACAATCAATGATTGCAGCAGAATCGAATTCATTGCTGCGATAACTGCCATCTGCTAACCGTCCGGTGTATTCATCTGCGAGTTTGAGGAAAGTGTTGCCTTGACCTTTCTTCACCTCAGCAATAGCTTTGCGCAAATCTGGCCATCCGGTCGCACTGTCGTATAAAGCAGAGGCGGTACCCAAGACCATCAGAGATTCACTCAAAATACGATTATCGCTCTTTGTCTTAATTGGTTTCTTCTCCGCCTGCTTAAAAAGCTGCTTCATAAATTTAGTTGCAGCATCTTTATCTTTTGGCAACGGACAGTCATTTCGCTTGTTGCAATCGGTAGCGAAAGCCGCAAATGCTTTATCAAACCCAATTACTTGTGTAAGTGATTGCTGGAAGTCAGAGATAATGGGATTTACTGCGCCATCTAGAACCATACGGCCAACTTTGTCGGGAAAGAATTGCGCGTAGAGAGTCCCAAGAAATGTGCCGTAGGACTTACCCATGTAATTCAGTTGTTTATCGCCAACCGCTTCGCGCAAGATATCCATATCGCGCGCAGCATTTGCTGTGCTAAACGATGTGAGGTGTTTGTTCTTCTCTTCGCATTGCTGAATAAACTTCTTTGAATCAATCAGAGTCTGCGCAAACTCTTTCTCGTTATCGGGCTTGGCATCGGATGCGTAGTTGGCATCGAGCTCCTTATCTGTAAGACAAATGATGGGCTCACTGCGCGAGACCCCACGGGGGTCGAAGCCCACGATGTCATAAGCGTTAAGAATGGCGGGGCTAAAGAGGTATTCGGCGGCGTAGGCGTAGTCAACGCCTGATCCGCCAGGGCCACCAGGATTAACAATGAGGCTTCCAAGCTTCTTCTTATTGGTTGTCGGGTGCTTCAGGACCGAGATGTTAAATGTGCCGGTCATTAAGTTTGTGTAATCGATAGGCACGAGCAAGTCTGCACATTGGTAATTCTCATAACAGCTCTGCCATTGCAACTCTTGTGCGTAGTAAGCGCTAAGTGATCTAGGAGTTTCAGGTCTTGATTGAATATAGGTAACTGTTGAAAAAAGTGCGAGTGCAATAATAGTGAGCGCTGCGGTGGCTTTACTTGCACGAGTAGATAAGAACTTTCGGGGGTTGGTGGAGAAGGTCTGCATCTATGGCTTTGCCAGTCGGCACATGAGAGCTTCGCAGGTAAGAAGTGGCGCCGCATTATGTGCAAGGTTGGTGCGTGCTTCCATGATGGCGGTAATCTTTGTAATTGTTGAGTGTGCTGGATGCTTGGCGGCGTAACTTTCAATGACTTCACGGATATCGGTATTAATCATGGATTCGGTGTTACCTGATTGCACCATCATCACATCGCGATAGAAGGTGGCGATATCCAGCAGTGCGCCATCGATAGAGTCGCGGACCATTCTTGTTGAACGCGACTTCTGTTCTTTTTCTAGTTCTTTCACAGCCTTAGCACCGCCGGTAGCCATGCCGCGACCGGTTGCACCTTTTCCATAAGCTTCTTGTAACTTTTCAATCTCTTTCTCATCGCGCTCTTCACTGGATGTATTTGCCTCGGTAGTTGCAAGGTCGACAAGTGTTTGCGCTGCGGCAAATGCTGCCGCGAGTGAGTTCAGTTGTAGTGGCAGCGCCATGATGCGAGCGCGGTTGCTGCGCACGCTTTCATTTGTGGCTAAATACTTTGCCCGGCCGATATGTCCTTGTGAAACGCGCGCCGCGAAGTCAGCCATTGCTGGTGCAATCTGGTCTCTAGCCACGAGCACATTGGTGACTGCTTGTAGTGATGGCGTGCGCAGTTGTAGGTGGCGACAGCGAGAGCGGATAGTGGGCAAGAGATCGTGCAGAGTGGGGGCGCAGAGCAACCAGACGGTGCGAGTGCCGGGCTCTTCAATTGCTTTCAACAGTGCGTTGGCCGCCGATTCAGTGAGGCGATCGGCATCTTCCATGACAACTACCCGCCAGCCGCCCATGGAAGGGGCCCAAGCAACGCGGGTAAGTAGCTCACGTACCTCTTCTACCTTGATTGATAGTCCTTCGGTGCGAATGATTTCAACATCGGGATGTCCGTGGGTTTTGGCCGCATTGCAATCGCTGCAGGTGCCACAGCCATTGTTAGAACAAATAAGTGCTTGAGCAAATGCGACCGCGGCACTGGATCTGCCGGAACCTGGGGGGCCAGTAAACAACCACGCATGCGTCATTTCTTGGCTTTCCTCACCGGTGCGAGATGCTGCAACGGCTGCCTGCAAAATTGTGGTGATGTGTTCTTGACCTACGAGGTCATCAAAGACTGAGCTCACTTACTTCTTTATCCGATGTGTGACGGCGTTGGTGGCAAAACGAATGGGGCGCAGTAAACGATTCTGGTGTGGGCCAGCGGCGTTGCGCTTAAGTGCTGGAAGTTCGGCAACGCGTTCGATAATTTGTGCGTGGATTGCATCCACAGATTGTGTGCCATCGACGACGAAGTAGCGCTCAGGATCCATCATGGCAATTTGTAAGAACTCTTGGCGAACGCGTTCGTGGAATTCTTTTGGTTCGGCTTCTAAACGATCCAGTGATTGCAGGCGACCGAGTCCGATTTCGGCAGGGACATCAATCAAGATGGTCAGTGTGGGATACAAACTTTCGGTGGCCCATCTAGAAATGCGCGCTACTTCACCGGGAATAAGAACGCGGCCAGCGCCTTGGTAGGCGGCAGATGAATCGAAGTAGCGATCGGTGATGACAATATCCCCGCGATCCAGTGCGGGGCGAATAACTGAGTAAACATGGTGGGCGCGATCTGCGGCATAGAGCAGAGCTTCTGCGCGCGGGCTAATTGCTCCGGTTTCATGGCCGAGCAAGATGGTGCGTAGATCTTTTCCTAGGGTGGTGCCACCAGGTTCTCTTGTGAGAAGCACAGTTTCAGCTTCTTGCTCTAACCACTTAGCAAGTAACTTTGATTGAGTTGATTTGCCGGTGCCTTCTCCACCTTCAAAGGCGATGAAGATGCCCTTGGTTTCGGTGCCGGTGATAGCACCAAGCTCACCTTGCAACGCTGAGACGATATCTGACCAGAGCGAGACTTGTGGACGATCTTTCATCTGCCGGTAGGCCAGAACGCCAATTAGGGCTGCAATCACACCAGCTAGCAACATAGTGATCTGGGCGCCGTTGTAGTCAAGTGTGGTGTTCTGGAATTGATATCTGTGCTCACCAATGGTGGCAGCGATGATGGGCGCGGTGGCAAGGACTGCTACCAAGGTAATGCGAATCAGTGATTGCACAAAGGCGAAGGTGCGACCACGGACATCATCGTGTACTTCCATGCCGAGCATGGTGAAGCCGGTGACCCAAGTGATGCCACTAAAGGCACCCAGGAAGATCACGATGATGACCGAGAGTGTCAGGTTTGAAATCAGTGCCAACAGCACCAGGAAGAAGCCAGCGGTGGAAAGAGATGCCCCAAATAAACGACGGCGTGAGAACTGAGCAAATATCTTTGGGCCAAATGCAATACCGATGGCAAGACCAGTGAAAACCGCACCGAAGAGAACACCATATGCGGCATCTCCGCCGCCTAGGTCACCAACAAATGTGCGAGCCAGGCCAATCACAGCACCTGCTGCTGAGAATGCACCAATCATTCCAATGATTAGCCCCCGAATAATCTTTGATTGCGAGACAGCCTTCCAACCTTGTAGAAGTGATTGCCCCATATTCTGCTCAGCATCTTTTTTAGAGGCAGCACCTTTTGGAATCTCTTTTAGGCCACGGATTGTGTATGCGGCGAAGAGGAATGAAAGTGCATTGAGATAGAGGGCGATATCTACCGAGTTACTTGGTAGCAGTGGGCTAATGGTTGCAATCGCACCTGAGAGCAGCGTAAGGAGTGTGAAGAGAATTGCCGCGATGGGGGCGGTGCCATAGGCGGCCAGCAGTGAGACCTGATTGGCATTTTCTAACTTATCGCGTGGCACAAGATTAGGTACTGATGCTTCCTTTGCAGGTGACCAGAACAAGGTAAGACACTCAACCAAGATCATGGCGGCATAGAGCCAGAAGTATGTGTGCACGATTGGAATGGAGATATAGAGCGCTGCGCGCAGGATGTCGATAACCACCATCAAGCGGCGGCGATCAAAGCGATCGGCAAATACGCCAGCAATGGGGCCAAGAAATACTGCGGGTAACAATCGCGCAATGAAGACACCAGCGATGGCAAAGTTTGCTGTGGCATATGAACCACCAGAGAGTTGTTGCGCAAGGGCAGTTGTGGCAAGCAGGCCGAGCCAATCACCGAGTGATGAGAAGACCATCGCATGCCAGAGTTTGCGAAATCCCGGAATTGCTAAGACGCTGCGGGTTGCATCCTGCTTAGGAGCTGCAGGTGTGGGCAAGCTAGCGGGCATGGGGGAAGTCTATCGGGCGCGCCAGATAATGACTTTGGGGCCTAAAAGAGACTTCTAATGCTCTCTTCCAGTGAGTACTTAGATTCAAAGCCCATCGCACTCTTTGCGAGCGTCACATCGGCACAAAGAAATGCCGGATCTCCTGCCCTACGTGGGCTCTTAATTACTTCAGTATCAGTCTTTTTAGTTGCTTGCAGAACTAAATCAATAACCTCACGCACAGATGCCCCGCGGCCGGTGCCAATGTTCATCGCTGGTGGCAGGGCGCCTTTCGCATCCGCTGCTGCTAGATGCGCCCTGGCAATATCTCTGACATCTACATAGTCGCGAACACAGGTGCCATCGGCGGTGGGGTAGTCGGCCCCGAATATCTCTGGCGCTTGACCTTTATTTAGTTTGCCCAAAACAATAGGGACCAGGTTCTCAACTGAGTTATCTAGGAGTTCTGGGGCTGCCGTTCCTACAACGTTAAAGAAACGCAGCGATGTTCCATGGTTACCGGGTGTATTAATAAAGGCAGTTACCTTTGATTCGGCTTGATACTTTGAATCTCCATAAGGAGATATTGGAGCCTTTGGGCCATCTTCTTTGCATGGTTCCGTAGTGTTTGGACTTCCATAGACAGCTGCAGTGGATGAGAAGATAAATTTCTTTACGCCATTGCGCTTTGCAATTTCAATGAGTTCATTTGTTGCCTCTAAATTGACTTGGAAATACTCATCAGGTTTCTCCATTGATTCACCGACCGCCTTGAGTGCTGCGGTGTGAACGATGCCATCGACTTTGTGGGTGCGAATAGCGCCTTCAATCTCGTTGTAGTCGCGGATATCTGCCCTAACAAATGGGATCTCGGCGTTGTGGTGGGCACGCAAGAATGTAATACGGGGCTCTAGCCCTTGATAGAGAGAGTCGTAGAGAACCACAGATTTGCCAGCGCGGATAAATTCATCTGCAATATGGGTGCCGATATATCCAGCGCCACCTGTGATGAGCCACGTCTCTTGCATCATGTGGGCGAGTCTATCGGCGCAGCTAAAAACTCCTATTAATAGGCGGCGGCTGGCTAGGGCTGTGGATAATGTAGCACTTTTACTATTTGTGCTACATTTAGCTATGACTACAAACCTTAAAAAACCTAGCACCCGAGCAATGAAGAAAACCCCAAAAGCAAAAGATAAATCTCTCGTTGAAGAGGCTATCAAAGAACAAATGTCGGTGGGCGTGCGTGAACTTCGCCAAGATGCTTCAAAAGTTCTAGCACTTGTTAAAAGTGGTGAATCCGTCATCGTCACTGAATGGGGCAAGCCTGTGGCAGAAATTAGGCCAATCAAAAACACAACACTGCAGGATCTAATTGATGCAGGAATTATTACCCCAGCTAAAAATAAATTTAATCCTAAAATCTTTAACCCGGCACCAAACACTGATGGGCGTAGTCTTGTTGCGATACTCCTTAAAGACCGTAAAGAGGCTCGCTATTGAATTGGTATGTAGATAGTTCAGCAATACTCTCAATAATTTACCAGGAGCCTGAGGGTAAAAACATCCCTTCTAAAGTGTGGGTTGGTTCAATTACTTCAAGGATATCTGGG
>Ga0315905_10002122_pt1 | contig 20981 bp, 23 predicted proteins | sample LakEriMetagenome_5_FD_203522 | JGI IMG/M metagenome (GOLD analysis project Ga0315905, IMG submission 203522) | Freshwater fungal communities from buoy surface, Lake Erie, Ohio, United States - Buoy 4 MA121 | ecosystem: Environmental > Aquatic > Freshwater > Lake | place: USA: Lake Erie, Ohio...
TTGGCCTCTTTATCCCCTTTACGCCCGCCTCCATCAACCTGTTCATGAATATTCCGTGGACCCCAGATGGCAAACTTGCTTTCGAACCGGCAATGTCAAAGCCAGGTGATTATGTTACCTTCCGCGCCGAGCTTGACTGCGTCTGTGCCATGTCGGCGTGCCCCCAGGATATCCTCACAATCAACAGTAAAAAACCAGTAGAGGCACATTTTGAGATCATCGACTGAGTGAAGCTGAGTGCTGAGTAGCTGTTCCGTCCCGGACGTTTGCATTGTCGAGCGCCGTATTTCCATTCATGCTAGTCAACCGAGCCGCCCTCAATAGGGAATGGCTTTGCTGGCACCTTGTTCATGAATATCTGCGATCCATTATGAATTACTATGACTTTTTAGAGATATCTTGAAAAACGGTGACAATCTATGAAAAACGATGATTTTTAAGCTTTTACATGAAATTCGAAATTTATCTCGACAAGGTGTCAAGGAAGACAAGCTAAAATCACGCTTATTCTGCCTGAAGCGACGGCCGGGTGCTCCGATGCCCGACTATCCTAGCTTTATGAAATTGGTTTTGTCCCGAAAATAGTTTTCCACTGCCGCGTTCGGAAATTCCCGTGACTTTTAACGTCAAGGATTGTCGGTGCGCACTCAGCGTGCTTCGATAAGGGATAACGCACACTGGTTGGAAAGCATCCAAATGGCTAAGGATATGTTCGAGTTCGAAAAGACCTCTGCCGGCCTCCAGTTTGTTATTCCAGGCACTGAAAAGCCCAAGGCCGTCCCAAAGATCACATATCAATTTGAGGGCCCGCAAGCCGTAATCCCGGGTGCGGAGCAGATCAGTCAAAAGCGGTTGATCAACAGATTACAGGAAAAGCCGATCACGCCGCGGGTCGGGCAGAAGAGCCTTGCGGGGTCTCCCTTGTTTGGGCGTTCTCGCGATCGCTCTGACTGATTAAGCAGGCAACCGGGCAGCAACTTCATGCCAGTCCTTGTAAAAAAGTGTTCCGGGCCTCGCGAAGCTCCGTAATTTTTGATCAGAAACCTTCCTCGATCTATCCTATTGAATCGTCTTTGGCGCCTCCAGGGCCAATCCGGAATAACCTGGAGCGTCAGTCAGTAGTCGTGTCTCCTGAAAAAGCGGAATCCAATTTTCAGCCAAATTTTTTGCACTTTCGAACTCGTCCTCGGAGAGGCGTGCGGCGAGCACATTTATCACGCCTTCAGCTGAAGTTTTGTTAAATCCATTAGGAAGAAGATTCATAGCTAGCAGCGCGAATTTCGCCGCCTCAATCAGCACATCACGGTCATCGGTAGAACGCGCCAGCAGGGTTGAAAGACTCAGATATGCGGTCGGCTCGCCTCTCTCGGCGGCTCGCGTAAACCAATAAATGGCAAATTGATCATTTTTTGCGACGCCTCGCCCCGTTTCGTAAAGGTCACCGAGATTATTCTGTGAACCCGCAAATCCCGAATTGGCAGCTTCCCTATAAAGATCCGCTGCGGCAACAAAGTCACGCCTGAAACCATACGCCAATTGAATTGCGAGGTCATGCTTTGAATGACTCTCCCGGTAGCGCGGATCGTGGCCCCGGAAAGCTCCATCAATGAAATCTTGAAGAAGCGAGATAAATATTAGGGCGCAGTCGCTGAATGCCTCATCGGAAATTCCGTCAAACACAAAGACGTCGGCTTGGAGAGAGACAAAGCGGTTTTTTCCGGAATCTCCGATTACGGCCTTCGCAAATCTTTTTAGGTTATTGAACTGGTTGCAGGCGTTGGCAAAGCTTACCAGTTCCCTCGCATTACCGATACACCACCCCGCTTCAAACTGGAAAGATCTGCAGCCATCATCGATGTCCGTCGGTTTATCGGCAAAAAAATAGATTTTAAAATCGGAACCGCAGGCCGCGCTTTCAACAATGAAATACTCGCCGGCCTGTTCAAGTTGGCCTCTGTATCCGAGTTTCTGAAGAAGAGTGGCTGCGCGTGCGGGCGTAATAAGTCGGGATTTTGTGTCGGACATGTGCGGCTCCTTTTAAGGCTCAAATAGTGTTTGAATGATTGAGTTGGAGTATAGAAACCAGGCATGACAAAAATTGTCGTATCGACGTATTTATTGAACGATTTCCCGAGCATTCTCTGACAAAAAAGTTGTATTTTTTTCTGCAATATGTTAGCTTGCTTTTATAAGGTTTTTTAAACTCTTCTTTATTGATAACAAAGAGTTAGCCGGTGTAGACATGACTGCCTCCCTTTAACTTTTGACGTCCCTTGATTGTGGTAATCCGGGGTCAGTTCAAACGTATTCTGGAGGCAAACGATGCGTGTCTTTACACCCTCAGTCGACATCCCTCGAACGGGATTGTTTGAACTTAGAGTTGCAGTTAGCTGGGATAAAGAAATAGAAATACTCTATAAAGACAGAATGGAAGAAGTAATAAATTCTGCCTTTAATATTCTCCTCGAAGAAAATCATCGCTTCATTCCCTACTTAACTTGCTCGATAAAATTAGACGATCGGAAATTCTTTATCGACGTCTGGCGGATAGGCGGCATATTAAAACTTCGGATAGCAATAAAACCGTTTTGCCCAGAGGACGACTGGATGACCCGGGATGAAACTCCCGAAGAATTGGAATGGAATAAGTCCAGATGCAATTAAGAAAATGGGGGGCGATGTCGATGATATCGCCCTTGCCTCGCGATCAGATTAACTGATCCAACTTAGTAGGGGCGGAGGTCGCCATATCCAGTTTCGACAAGATGTTGATGCAATTGCTTGGGAAACGAATTTTCCTCGTCAGTGCATTCTTTTTTTGAGTTGTCTAATAACTTACAAAAGTCCTTCGTAAAAGAGTTGTCCCGATCATAGAGAAACAACATCCTGCTCCATGCTCCGGCCCCCTCGCCAATCATGCTTTTAGCGGCAACCCATGCCCCCAAAAAGCCGTTTGAATTCCAGGTTCCTTCGGAGTTGTTGGCTGAAAACTCCATACCGAAAACATCCTGCCGGAGAAACGGCTGGAATTGTTTTTCAAATGTTACATTTCTCATCTCACCTTGGCGAAACTGCATGATTTCAACGGGCGCCCAAGATGCGGCATAAGAATCGAACGCGTATAGAAAACTCTGATCAATCTCGTCGAATTCGGCGGCGCCGTCTCCATCAATATCTTCAAGCGTAAAACGATCGCCGTCACGTTGGTCGCCCTCGGCAATCGCCCAACCGCCGGAATTTGTTTCATAGGCAATCATTCTCGTGCTGCAACAATGAGCGCCGCCACTGAATGCATCGAAAATGATTTCCGGGAACGAATTCGTCGGATCGATTTCGGCTATGAAAATCGAGGATTCCCAGTTCGCGACCCCGCTAACATTGTAGACCAAATCGAATATCTTTTTTGCCCCTTGTGTCCCGGAAAGTCTTATTTTCCAGCCGTCATTTGTTGAGCTCCGCCGTGCCTTGACCCTGAAAGAACCCGCGCTCAGCTCAGCACTGCCATCCGGTTTTAGCTCCTTCCGATCAAGGACAGGATTTGATCGCTGCCAGACTGTTTTCAGAAAGCCTTCGCCACGGGACAGATAAGCATCGTCGGGCATTTGAAACCAAAGTGCCTTTGCAATTTTTGTGAGGCTTTCAGGAGTTGGATCAACAACACTTAGAAACTCACCCCCGATTGTCTCGACGACCCGGGATGTTTGACCGAGTTTCCGAGCGATGCCGATCGCCTTGTCAAGCCTGTCACTCTCAGCGATGACAGCCCAATTCTGACCTTCCGGTGCGATCAGATTTTCCGAGTTAGCTTTCCCGCTGGAAACAAACAGACAAAGCCATAGCGCGAACGGAGCGAACATCAGGCGGGCGCGGGTGCTGACTGAAATCGGGTTGGACGCGGTACGCACAATACTTATTCCCCAACACTCAAATGTGCCTGTCGATAATGCCGTTTAAACACTCTAAATATCTATTCTATGACGGGATAGTATGGCGCTCCCCAATTCTTGTCGGGATTGTCCATCATCAGATCAATGAACAATGGTACCAAAAACGCCAGTATTTCATGCCCGTCGCGAATTTGCGATCTGTTCACAGAACTGTTCCAAGTCGCGCCACCGTGAACGATCTGGTTTCTTAACACGTAGAGCCGGTCAAAAACTGTTGCCAGAATCATCCTCGTATCGTGGTTCTGCAACGCCTTGTGCAGATGGACTTTGCTTTTGTGAAAACGATCTTCCCAATCATCATATCCCGGCACCTCGTTGTGATAACTCCAAAAGGGACTGAAGACGTATTTGTTGTCGATCAGCATCCTGATCGAACCGGAGAACCTCTTCCAGATCGCCTCATAGATGGCTTGCCGCTTGTCGAGTTCGATGAGTTTACCGAAGTAATCATCGAACGCCGTCCGTTCGCCAGTGAACGCCAGTTGCGTGACGTCTTCCGCATAGGCGCCATTAAATGCGATCCAGAGAAAAATGAAGGCGGCATCGGGATCATCTCTGGCCATTTCGGCGCGGTTGAGCCAGCTTAATGCGCGGTGGACGCGCAAGCCGAGATTGATCGGAAACCCGTCCCGGATGGACCGCTGCTTTTCTTTGAGGCGCTTGTAAATATCAGACATTGTGCGGGTTCAATTTCAATTGGCCAGGTGGTTCGATTTCGATTTTCCTGCCCATCAATTTATTTTTGCGGACGGGTAAGCATCTCCATCATTACGGCCGGAGTGTTTTTGATCAAGTATTTTACTGAATAATTGAAACATTTGTTCAAACGGATAATGGACCCACAAGAAAACTGAAAACATATTTCGAGTTGTCGTGGCATTTTTTACGGGGGCGTTACCGCCAAAGTAAGAATATCGCGACACTTGCCAATGGAGATATTGCGTCTACTGGCTTCTTCAACTGCGCCTGCCGAACGATAAGAACTGTCCCAACCGATCAATTTTATACTGATCGCTTCCCTGCAAATATCAACGTCAGCCTTAAGGGATAACTCCTCCAAGGCCAATGATCTTGCCTCATTTGGAGGTTGATCCGAATACAATGCATGCCAGTATAATCGAATTTCTTCCAAAATCTCGAGCGGAAACTCGGACGTCTTTTGGCCTCTTTTATAACGACCCAACGCATCCTTCAGTCTTGTTTCAACCGCAAAAATGAATAGCCAATACCCTCTTCGCGAATATTCCTGCAAGAATTCCAACGCTTTTGAACTTCCTTGCATGTCGGCGATCAGAAGCCAATAAACTGCGTCCGGGATGTTTAGTTTGGTATCAAGCTTTCCCTCCATGTAAATCTTTCCTGCCATATAGGCAGCTTCAGGATTTCCTTTTTTCGCAAGCAATATAAAATCAGATAGGGCCGCTTCGTATTTTGAACCCTTATAGGCGATCAGAGCTTCGTCAAAAGTAGAGGCAATGGCAGAACAATAGAAAAACGGAATGCAAATATAAGGAACCGCCGCCCTGAGAATCGTACGCATGATCATGATAAGCCTCTTTAACTTTTATGGATGTGGATATGATTTTGGAACGCGCGAAGGAAGAACACTGCCGTTTATAGGTGCTTCTGGAACAGCAAATAATCAGGCATCACATCGGAAAGAAGATTTTCAAATCGAGTTAGCTCAGTAAAACCAAGATTTTTTAGAACATTGACGATGTCATCTTTCGGCCAATAGCGAATAATGAACCTATCAGAATATTTCTGCTTTCCGTCTCCAAGAAGCTCGATCTCTTCAGAATAGTCATAACAGAACTCGTCAATCGGGTTAATTTGGACAGTACGATTCAGCTCGCCGTGATAAGGCGATTGACTTTGAAACAAAGACCTTCTGGGCACATCAATGAGTAAAAATCCACCCGGCTTTAGAGATTCATATGCCGATGAAAGACCGCGGATAAGGTCTTCTCTTTCGGCAAAATATGCAATGACCGTGAAAACGCATAGTGCCATATCATATGGATCATTGGCTACAAAGTTCTGCATCTCTGAATTGACTGTTTTAACATTTAGGGCGCCATCTTTCCGTTTTAAAGCCTCAAGCATTTTTGAACTTGGATCGACTGCCGTGACCGTATATCCGGAATTGGCGAGAGGAATCGCCAGACGGCCAGTTCCGGCTCCGAAGTCTACGATTTTGGCGGGTGTAGATTGCCATCTTTTGACAACCTCGATCGTGCTTTCAGTGAGCTGATCAAGGAAATAGCCAAGGGTCTCCTCGTAGGCCAGGTCATAAACATCAGCCCAACTGTCATGTGCTGTAGGCATCTTTAATCTCGCTGCTCAATAATTTTTCCTTCCCGCGCAAGGATGACAAATATTGTCATCCAGATGCGGAATATGAATTCCGATAGTGAACTATTTGAGTAAATGTCATTGACAACTATATATGTCAATGACATTTACTGATGATATTCAATTGGAAACAGTAAATGGGCAACTTTTCGCAATGGTCGGGAAACATCGAGGATCTGGTCGATGAGGCTAATCGTCGGCTTTCTTTAATTGGGAACCGGGATAATCCTTATCAAGGGCCGCTGACGATCCGCGTTGTTCGCGACTATATCCAACGAGGATTGCTCGGCGATATTGGTCGAATGGGCAAGGAAAGCCTATTCATTCAGGAAAACCTAAACAGGCTTCTCGCAATCCGCGTTTTGCTTGCTGACGGTTGGCCACTCGCAAAAATCCGCGAGCACTTTGATCTGAGTACTTCCGCCGCAATCAAGTCCCTTGTTCCTTTGAGCGAAAGCGACGCACTGCGTTCTATTCGCCGAATACGCGAGGGTATTGTCGAAGGGGCCCCCTCCCCGATACCTGATCCCGTCTTGAAAAGCGCAGCGCGGATGTCGGGAATTCAGGCGGAGATGGCCGCTGCACTGTCCAAACTCGGGATGTCGGGCCATGGGCCCATGACGGAAGAACTTACTTTGATCGCGATCGCGCCTTGGTGTCAGGTTCTTATCCAAGCCGATCGACTGCCAAAGATAACAGTCGAAGAAGCAGAAGAAATCGGACGCGCACTCACGGGCAGCATTCTAACAATTGCAAATCGAAAAAGGAAATAATCATGCTTTCTATCTCTTTCTCGCCGGAGCGCGACGCGCTTCTCGAAAACCGCTCAAATACAGTCAATGTTCTATTACGGGTAAGCGCTAACGATTTGGTTTCCTCCAAAAAGAAGCGCGAGGCATTAAACCTCTCGGTTGTTATCGACCGGTCTGGATCAATGTCCGGAAGGCCTTTGCACGAGGCAGTAAGATGCGCCGGAATGATCCTCGAAAGGCTGGATCAGAATGATCGTTTGAGCATCGTGACTTACGACAACAATGTCTCCGTCAATGTGCCGTCACAATTTGTAGGTGATCGACATGTCTTCCGGAATGCCCTGAATGATATCAGGGAAGGCGGGATGACCAATCTTCACGGGGGCTGGCTATCGGGCGCCGAACAAGTAGCCTTGCACGAAGATAAAAAGGCTATCTCCCGTGTCCTTCTCTTGTCGGACGGTTGCGCAAACGAAGGCGTTACCGACAGGGACGAAATTGTGCGCCATTGTGCCACATTGGCTGAATCCGGCGTGCAGACATCGACTTACGGACTTGGTGACGGGTTCAATGAGTTATTGATGGCGGGAATGGCAAAGGCTGGTCTTGGCAATGGGTATTATGGCCAGACAGCCGAGGATCTGATGGATCCGTTTACGGAAGAATTTGATCTTCTTTCTTCCCTTTGCGCGAAAAAAATCCGCCTGACGTTAAAGCCATCGAGGGGCGTCAAGATCGAATTGTTGAACGAGTACTCGAAGGATAGCGAAGGCCGGTTTATTTTTCCTGATCTTGCCTATGGTGGCGAGGCCTGGGCGATGTTGAGTTTAACTGTCCCCGCCGACATGGCCAAAAGCGATAGCGGTGCAATCCATTTGCTCACGGCGCAGATTGACTTCACAGATATGGAGAACTGCCTGCAATCCGACTTTGCGCATTTGAGAATTGAACCATTGCCGGTCAATGCGTTCGAAGCCATTGTAGTTGATCCTAATGTACGTGCGAGGGTTGCGGAAGTAAGAGCGGCCAATCTTCAGGAACAGGCCCGGGCTGCCGCAAGGCAGCAAGACTGGAACCGGGTCGAGGAAATTCTTCAGGAATTGAGGAAAGAGGTAGCCCACAGTCCGTGGATTGCGGCGACTATTTCCGAACTCGAACGGTATGCCCGAAGAAGAGAAACAGATTCATTCTCCAAGGAAGCATTCTATTCCGCTCAAAAAATGCGCAGTCGCCTTGCTGAAAAGAATGAAAGTGCGAATTGGTCCTTAAACGAAGAAACCGACAAGGCGTCATTTCTGCGACGTAAAATGGAACAAGGGAAGCGCTTCAGACCGGACGATCAACCGCACTGATCAGATTAGAAAAATGAACTCCGGCCTGATGCCGAACTGAAAATCTTTGGGGAAATTTGAAATGACAAAACTATCTCTCGACCAACAATCCCGCCGCGTTGAAATCGATGCTCTCTCGATCGAGAACGAACTGGTTTTCACCTATTTTGACAGACTCCCGAAAGACGAGCGCAACGACAAACTCTTTCGTGCGATCTATATCGGCGTATTGGCACTGATGGAAGATCGGTTATCCGCCTTCCTGTCAAAGACGGCGAATGAACTGGGTACAGAGCTCGAAAGCTTGAAATTCATTTTCGATATGAAGAAGGAGGTGTTTTATGGATCGACCGCATCCGGGGCAGTTGCCGAAGCGGATATTGTTGAATTCCTCAACATCCACTTCAAAAAATCGGGACTGAAGGACTTGGCAGAATTGACCGGCAACACCGCAGGTTTGATTGCCAGAAACAAGACTGGAGATATTGTCTGCGCTCTGGACGGCAAGAATGAGCGCCGTGTGGTCATAGAGTGCAAATTTGATAAGAGCCTGAAACTCGGCGAGATCGAAGACAAAGATATTTTTGCACGAAACTCGGACACAGCCTGGAGCCAATTGATTGAAGCAGCTGCCAATCGGGACGGCAAAGTTGCAATCATTGTTTTTGATCGGGCAAAGGTTGACGCCAAGATTTTGAACACCGTTCAAAACTTGAAATACATCCCTGAAATCGGGTTCATTGTCATCGTCAATTCGCAGGCCGGCGATTATACAAATCTTGTGATTGCATACTCGCTCGCTCGCGACATTGCCCTGAATTCAAAACCGATCAGTCTCGACAAAGATCTTTTGGCTGTAATGCTCAACCGGATTATCGGCGATTTGAAGGATATTTTGACCATACGGAATATGATTGAAGAAAATATCAACCATAACCAGAGAATTCTAAAACAGCTGAGCCAGTCTATGCTTTCGATGGAATTCAGCCGGGAGTATCTGTTGAATTTCCTGAAGGAGGGAACAATCGGCAGGGCTGATTTGCTTCAGTTCTATCAGGGTGGAGATTTGAAAGATAAATTCAAGCCTATTGAGGAAGAGATCTTACGTCTTGGTCAATAACATCAAGCCTGATGGTTGGTGCCAATGACGCTGATCGACGGGTCAAAACGATGGCGACAACATCATTCTTAGACCAAGGCTTCAATTTATCTTGATGGATGAATAAGCACCTCCGACATTAAGGCCGACCCATTTTTGATCAAGCCTTTTGCCGATAATTTGGCATAATTCTTCGATCCGTTGAACATCGGACGTCGCTATCTGAATCACTCGGGTCGGCAGACGCTTTCCGAGATAAAAACCTTCGGCAGTCAGGACCGTGAACGACGGAAATATCTCTGCAACGCTTTTGAATAAGGCGTCGAGATCCTCTTCGGAAAAGGGTAAACCTTCGCGCGAACCGACATAGAGAGCATAAAGTGGCGTATAATTTTCTGGCATATGATCCTCGTATCTGAAGGGGCAATTGTCTTGTTTGTCATATCCGGTGAGAGACTTCCCACGGACAATCAGGATTCGAAAAATGACCCCATCTTGCGATCTCGATGAGATCAATTTTCTTCGAGAAATTCATGCCCGATAGCTTGAGCGAACGATCAAACAAGGCCGAGATCGCCTTCGTTGGCAAGAGGCGCCCCTCCTCATCCACGATCCTGACGATACTGGCTTCGCGGTCTCCGGGAAACCAAGCTAAAATGATGGTTGCTTCTTTTGCCATGCCCAGTGCAACAATCGCTTTTGCAATCCGCCGCGCATGAAGCCCCCCGGCGCGATCGGCCTTGAAGAAGTCCTTGCCCGACCAGGCTCCGCCACCAATCGGAACGCGCGGTCCATAAGCATCTACGACGAGTTTTTTGCCTGAGAGGCCATTGTCTCCCTCCGTCCCGCCAACTTCAAAAGCGCCTGCGCCGTTGACCGTGATATGTTCGGGAACGATCGGAGAAAGCTTTGGGAATGTTCGGGAAAGACGTAATATTTCCTGCTCAATGCCCTGCCTAACGGCACGGTGCAGGGCTATATCGTCTGCGGCTTCAACCTGCTGAAGGGAGCAACTGAAATTTTCAAGATGAAAATGATCGTTCTCTTCCCGAACGAGGACCAAGACTTTTCCATCTGGACCGAGTTGCAAATGTGGTTGCTCGTTTCGTAACGCATAAAGGCGAGCGGCAAGGTGCTTGGCAAGCCATTGCTCGACAGGGAGGTAATTGGTCTCCGGTGTATTACAGGCATATCCGATACAAATGGCCTGATCGTCGGAAAGTTCGCGAAAGTCGTCCTCTCCGTCCTCAAGATCACCGAGACAGAGGTCGCTTTGAATGATCAGTTCCTCGGGCGACGGATACCAATTCGGTCCATAGCCTGCGGAGCGGAAAACACTTTTCACAATCTCAGGAATATCAATTTCTTCCGCCTGCCGGCAGGCGATCCGGCCGGTTATGAAAACCTTGTTTCGATGAACTGCTACTTCAACGCCGACGAGTGCGCGTTCCTCACGCGTGATGGCTTCGGCAACAAGGGCATCGGCAATCGCATCGGAAATCTTGTCGGGGTGGCCGGGAAATACGAATTCGGCGGTATGAATGGAAAAGTCCGTCATGTTAAACTCCAATCTGAATGTGCTTCGAAAAATCTGTAACTTTTGCGAGATCGTTCATGTTCGTATTTAGACCGAGGTAAGCTACTGCAAGCTTGGCACGGGCAAGGGTAGAGAAGTGCTGACCTCGCGGTTGTCCAACAAACCCGTCTGTGACTATGAGGGCGCGGCGGACCTTATTCGCCTCCATACTCTCGGCGACACAGACAATGTCTGTTCCTCCCGTCGACCGGCAAATGCCCCTTTTGAGGTCATTCATCGAGATATCCGCGATCTGCGTCGAAAAAAGATGGACCTGAGGATGGACAAACTCTTTGCAGTCAAGAATAGCGCCATAAAGTGCTTCTTTGACGCCATTCATACTGCCCGAAACATCAAGGTAGACATGAACCTTTTGTCCGACCCGGACTGACCGCCTGAAAGCGATAGACCCTTGATGGAGTAAAGGCTCCTGCCCAAGTGATCGCATCACGATACTGCGACGATCAAGAACGGGGATGGGCGTTGAAATTGGCAAATCGCCGGTATCGCGCCGCCGGATATTCTCTCCTTTCCCAAAGCCTGCAACTTTTCGAAAAAGTTCACGCAAAACGGCCCTATTGGAAGGGGCCTTTGGTTTGATCAGTTCCTGATTGATCAGATCGGCAAGGGACCGTCCCTTGATCGGATCGGGAGGTTGAGGCCATTGCTCAACAATACCCCTGACGACATCGAACAGAAGTGGCGAACGACCCTCGAAATTTCCCTCTGTCGCACCTCCCTTGGCGTGACCACCAAGGAGTACGATTTTGATCACATCGTCGTCACTTACGAATTTCGGAAGGATATCGAAGACCTCCTGGTAAGTAGCCCCGCAATCCGAGTAAAGCGCTCGATGAATTTCTAAGGCACGTGCACGGATCGTATCAGGCAAGTCTGAAATGCCTTTTGAGATAGTGAACCTATTCGGCCAACCTTGGGGCGGTCGAAGCAGGCACTCGGGAAATCGCTCTGCCGCATAAATCCCTGTTAGCAGTGCGGTATATTCGGCTTCCGGAAACATCCGGCAGGTCAACCCGTTGATGACAGTGTCGAAAACGAAATTCTGAACCGGAGTGACTGTCGGAAAGAGGGTCGTGTGGCCGAGCAAAACATGATGAAGTTCATGCATCACAAGCATCAGAAGTTTTTCAGGTGTTTGGGCATGTTTTGCGACAAAGTCGGGATTAACCTTGAGAAGCGGTTGTATTTTGCATTCGACGGCAGCGGTTGGAACCTCGCGGGTTTCGACAATATCCAGAAGACGCAGGAGTGCGGAGAGGGCATAGGCGCCACTCGGGAAGCACTCCATTATCTTGTCTTCGATGCTTTTCTGATTTTTTATGGGAGATAATTCGGATTGTTGAATAGTCATTGTTTTTTCCACTTTGGCAGTTTTGGGATAAAATCCGCGGGTAAGAGAAGGCAAACAGATCGCCGTTTTTCGATGACCGACAAAGCGGGGCTCTTTGATCTGAGCCACACAGACCCGGATGATTTTGTGATGATGGCCAAGGCAGATAACAGATCCGGCCAAATCACCGGATAATCTCCGTCGGGAATAATCAGACATCCGTCCGGCAATGGAAGTTCTGCCGCTCGCGCCTCGATCAACTTGATCAGAGCTTCGTCAGGAGTATCGGTTTTTTTCTCTCCGAGTATTTTCAAAATCACGGTTGACGCTCGAAATCTTGGTCTCTCCGGGAGTAAAAATTTGACGGCTCCTTTCAATGCATCAAACGGCGCCTTGCTTGATAAATTGTTGTCTCCTTCCTTCGGGGACAACATAGTCTTGAGACCGCCGTATTTAACGACAGACTTTGGCGGCGCAGACATGTTGTGGAGCAGTTGCGCTGGTTCGCTCATGCGGCAACTCCACGTAGGGCAGTTTCCGTTTCAGCAAAACAATTGAAAGCCCTTTCCGCATCTTCGGGCGTCGCAATCTCTTTCCGGGAAAAGCATGCAGCAATCGCATTCGCCTGAAGGTGCGCCCGAGGGTCTTCGGGGTTGAGCCGAGAGAGAAGATTTTTTATCTCACTCCAGGTCTTGAAACGGGGACTTGTGGCGTGGAGCGCTTCGGAGAATTGCAAAGGCGTAACAACCGACTGATAACGGTTGGCAACGTCTTCGGCGATCGCGGCATTCAACCGTCCGATCGAACCGGTTTCAAAAAGGTGAACCGCGGCGGCATCTCTTTGTCCCGGGCGCAATGTTGCGAAAGCATCAGCAACAACGCTCGAGAAGTCACTCTTGCCAAGATCAGTGCAGGCAATCGCCAGTCTCATTCGCTCAACCGGATCAAGCGTGGTCAGAATGGCACGCAGCGGATCATGAGGACTGACATTTGCGAGCCTCCAGGCCTCGCGATGCGCCGCCAGTAATTTTGCTTCTTGCATCGGTATTCCCTGCGCTCTCGAGGGCAACCCGTTGCGGACGGCGAGCATGGCGCTATCGGAGGCTTGGGCGGACGGGTCGAGCGCTATCGCCGCAGCATGGACGCAGAGCGTAGACCGGAACAGCATCCCGGCACGTCTCGGGCTGAGATGAATGCCGGCCTGTGCAAGAAGCGCCTGAAGTGTCCTGATGTAGACAGCAACTTCTTCGCCCATTGATTGCCTGAACAAGGGAAGAAGTGTTGCAGCTCTCGCAACAATTTTTTGAAGATATAATGCGTCCCTATCTTGGACCGGATTTGTATCCGCCTTGATGACTGCGAGTTGCTCCTGCTCCGACAGGCTTGTCCAGCACGGCATTGTGAGAACGAATGCGAACCGGTCGGCAAGTGCGGCGTCAAGCGGTTCAGATCCGAGATAGCCATTCTCGTCCTGCTCGGTCGAGGGCGGGTTCATCGCGGACCACCGATATCGCAACCCCAAGAGTGGGAGACCCTGAACGCGCTTCTCGTGGATAATCGGAAATAGCTTATTCTGGATATCCGGCCTGCAACGGCTGATCTCGTCGAAAATGACTGCGCCTGCTCCCCAGATCGAAGCAGGTGTTTTGATATAGTCTAGTGTGCCGTCTTTTCCCGGGTGCGGAAATCCGACAAGATCGTCAAAGTTCAAGAGGCTGGCATTGTAGTGCCTGAACGGCAGGTGCAGTGCTTCAGCAATTCTTGTCAAAAGCAGGCTTTTTGCCGTGCCATGAGGACCAATCAGTAAAAGAGGTTCTTCTGATACAAGCGCGGCAATCAAAATGGGCGCGACATTATCGAGGCCATAAAGTCCAAGACGGTTGAACGGGCACTTTGAGAGAACAGGAGAAATTATATCGGCCCCGATCCCATCGATGGCAGTATCACCCACGGAAAAACCATCCACGGTGTTTGAAGGGATTGATCTCTCAAGTGGATTTGAATGAATTTTTGTCATCTTTCATCTCGCATTCTGCGGGGGAGAGGAATGACGCAAATTTCATGATGAACCCGATTACTTGCCTCGTGGGCCACATGCCGTCTTTCGACGGAACCACCTTGCCCGGGTAGGGTAGGTTGGCGGAGGCGTCAGCCTCTCTCGCAATGTTATGTTTTGAAGTTAGTGTAGAGTTTTCAGGTCAGCCTCAAAGTCCGCCTATTGCCAGTATCGCATTTTCTCTCGAAAGCCCTGTTGTCTTCAAGATATTTTCGATCAGATCTTCGCGAAAATGCTCTGCCAAATTATGCTCTAATGAAGCGGACTTTCTCTCTTTTCCGGAGGTTGCTTCCATTATGCTTGATAGGTTTTCTAAAAAGTTACCTATTTGCTTTTCCGACATTGTCTCCAAGGTGGTCGTTTCATCTTCACTCAAAATAGGTGCAAACTTCTTTAATTCTGACATTCTGTTACCCTTCTTTTTGCTCCAACAATTTCAGGACGACAAGGAGCATGAAGGCGCCCGTTTCGTTGCCCTGAGGCCGCATTCCTTTTAGGGAACCACCTTGCCCGGGGAGGCAGGTTGGTGAGGGACAAGCCCCTCTCTGAATGCATATACGTTCGTAATATCACTCCAAAACGAAGTCAAGGAGTATTTTTCGTTCTTTATATCGAATTTTTATTTGGTATGACGTGTTCTGAGGAACCGTGGTTAAAACAAAACCTATTTTAAAGATAGAGGCACATCTGTTACGCTAAATCTAGTCGTCCTGACATTTATTGGTAAAAAATGACGAATGAGTGAGCTTGAATTTGACCGACCGGGACTGCTGAAAGAAATTCAGGATCAATTTGTTCTGAACTGGACCGGAACACACGGCTTTTGGCACTGGTCACGTGTGCGCCATCATGGCCTGACACTTGTCGAGCGCCATGGCGGAAATGCAGTGATTGTCGAATTGTTCGCTTACATTCACGACAGTCATAGAATTGACGAATATGAAGACGAAGACCATGGCGCACGGGGCGCGGATTATGCTGCCAAATTGAACGGAAAATATTTCAAGTTGGCGTCGGATGATATCAGAAGCCTTTGCGAGGCCATCGAGTTTCATAACCATGGACGAACGCATGACACCGAGATTATCCAGACATGTTGGGATGCGGATAGACTTGATCTCGGCCGTGTAGGCATCGTTCCCCGTGCGAAGTATCTTTCAAAAAATGCCGTTACCATGATCGCGAGTGCGCAGAAGCTTTTCAAATCCCGTTCGGAGACGATACCTATTGTGCCGGAGACGCTGCGGTCGTTTCTTCGGGATGTTCGAGAGTGAACGGATTTCAAGGTTTACGATATAGTGTAAAAATCATAAATCGCTGAATTGACAATGACGGGCAACCCAAAAAAGGCCAATTAGCATGCCAAGACTTCCAAGTGGGCTTAGATTTGGCGTCGCTAATCTGGCATTGTTCGATCATGGCGGTAACTGGTTTGATTGTCCTGACGGACATTTTTGGTATTGGGTCCCAGATCAGGAAATTATGGGACCAGGGCCTTATGAATTCGGCACTGAAATCATCCAGAATGCGGAACATGCTGCCGTTCCCAAAACACATTGGGAAGCCAAGAAATTTGTTCATGTTTTGGAGTTCATCGACGATCACAATTATGTCTGGCGGGGCGAGTGGCTCGATACATTCCCAAAGTTTCGGCAGATGTCAGAGGAGGATTTGCTCGCTTGGAAAGAATGGGTCGACGGGTCATCGGGGCAAAAATTTTTAGATAAAACGATCGGGGAATGCAGCCGTCTAGCTGAAATTAGCAACCAGAGAAAGAAATAGATTAATCTGGTCGCCAACCCATTGAAATCCAGTCCTTGAAAGTCAACTCGTACCCGAGCGACTCGATAAAACTGATGATCTCCGATGATCTGATTTCATCCATATACAACTCACCCTCGCTCTTATCAAAGTCAGGACTCGAAACATAGATTTTCCATTTCTTGCCTCCCGTTTGCCGGACGACCCTATGACTTGCAGACCCCTGCATTCCAAAAACACCCGTCGTGACGGTTCCAAGGTAATATGAACGGGAACTCGGAAGCGCCAATTTTTTTAAAACTTCCTTCAATTCACTTTTGTCCCCGTATAAACTGATATTTTCCAAACCGACTGTCGGAGGAATATCCCCTGCACGGACCAGTTTCCTGGCTCGGCCATGCGCACGAAACCAGTTAATCACTTTTGAGAGCTCTTCATCCATTTCGTCCATTCGATCCCCCTCATGTATATTTTTCATCAAAACATTACTCTAAATGATGGTTTCGGGATACTTTTAATCCAATCAAGCTCCATTTGAAACGACAGTTATTGTCACGTTTGAAAACGTGACATATTTTTTGTTTAGTTATTGACAAGTGTATAAACGTGACATATTTCTTGTCGCGATAGGAGATTTGATTGACCTTACAAGAATTATCCGAAGCCCTGAATATCCCGCCGCGACAGATCCGGTTCATGATTGCGGAAGGATGTTTGCCACCTGCAAACGGAACGGGACGTGGTGCCGATGCTTATGACGAGATCCATCTCGATAAAGGCCGCCGCTATATCTCGTTGCATGGATTGGGAATGAAGCCGCAAGCCATCAAGGTTTTGATGGCTTTTGATAACGCTATTCCGATTTTCCAGGGATTTGGGATCGAATTGCGGATTGACCCTTCGGTTGATCCGAAAATTACCGACGCCGATACCGCCATATCCGAAGTTACAAAGGCGCTGCGCGCCTATTTCGCAAAGGACTAATACGATGGGACTTACTGCATTTGGGCATCCTCTTTCTGCACTTTCCGACGGCATCGTGGAGATGCGGAGCGGACGGGCAACGCCTCTGCCTCTGAAAGAAAACCACTTCACGATCGACGTCCTAAACGGCCTTGCAACTGTTAAAACAACACGGACATTCGTGAACGAAGCGAGTGGTTCTATCGAGGCCCTGCTGACCTTTCCTGTTCCCTTTGATGCAATATTAACGGGACTTGCTGCCGAGATTGATGGCCGTCGTTTACATGCTGTTGCAAAAAACAAAGAGAATGCGAGAGAGATATACGAAGACGCCATTGATCAGGGAAAGATGGCCATCCTTCACGAGGAGCCACTCCGCGGGATCCATATGCTTTCCATTGGCCAATTGGGTGCCGGAAAGACGGTCTCGATCGAAACCGAAATGGTTATGGCTCTTGAAGATTACTCGGGAACGCCGTTTATCCGCATTCCGTTGACCGTTGGGGAAATCTACGGCAACTCGCCACTTCTTCCGTCAGATAGTTTGTTGACGCAGCCAGGATTGAAGATAGTCGGGCGTCTGTCGGTGACCAGTACTTCGGGACGCGCGGAATTTGTCTCGGGCGAACAGGTCGAAAGCGGCATGAAGATATCGATGACGCAATCGATCGAGTTGCTATTTCCGGAACAAAAATTCGGATTTGTTTCAGGGTTTGATGCCTGGGGGCGTAAGGTTTCTATCAATTTGAAACAGTCGGCACCTTCAGCCAAAAAGCTCGATGTGGCAATTCTGATGGACCGTTCAGGTTCGACGTCTGAAAATGTCGGAACGAGAGGCAAAACAATCCGGTCGGCGATTGAGGATGGCGTTCGCCATGCTGTCAGAAATTTTCACGGCAAAGACCGCATTGCCATATGGGAGTTTGATAATGACGCACGATTGATTGCCGAGGGTAATGCTGCGGAACTTCGAGAACATGGCTTGCAGTTCACACCTGCATCTGGTGGAACCGCAATCGGACAATCCATCGATACTGTTATCAGACATAGGCCGTCCGCGGTTGTTGTTTTGACGGACGGTCAGACATATGCGAGCGAGGCGCAGATGGCAGCGAGCCTCGGTTACCCAATATCGGCAGTTCTTGTAGGTGCCGGCAGTCTGGATGCCATGATCGGACATCTTGCTGCATCGACGGGCGGTAAGGTTTTTGCGGCCGCCGGCGATGACGTGGAAACTGCTCTTGAACGTGCCCTCGTGGGCGCTCGCAAGGGGGCAGTCAAACTGAACGGCAAAAGGGAAGGTCAGAAACCAAACAACCTATCGACGATGAGAAGTGGCACCGAAATCAGTATTGTCTGGGGCAGCAAGGAAGCAATGGGCGAGTGCGATGCTGTTGGTCGTTATGCAATGGCACTGGCGATGCCGCTATTTGACGAACGCGTTGCAGGCCTACTCGCCGAACTCCACGGACTTGTCACGCATCTGACAAGCCTTGTTCTCGTCGACGAAGTTGGCGAAAAATCACAAGGCCTACCGCAGACCGTCAAAGTGGCCCTTCCGGTGGCCCACGCTACCGGAGTTCGCATGATGGTGAGACCCAATATCTCTAAGGAGAGAAGCGTCATGCCAGGGAGTTATAACGCGGCATCGCCACCGGCGAGCATGATGTTGGACATGGACACATCTCCGCCCAGACTGGAAATGTCCGCAAGGCGTGACAGTTCCAATTCAATTGATGCAAATAGCGAAAAGATCATTCTGTCCAGTGCCAGTCGTAACCTGGTGGGGCGGCACATCGAAGAACGAAAAGTACTCGATGGGTTAATATTCAATTCACTCGCGGAGATGCTGGATAGTTTCGAAAATGTCTCGGTTGAATGGGATGAAGTTGCTTTGAATTTGAACAACGACATATCGTATTGGCCCGCCGAACTTGTCAACTTCATCGAACAATCAAAGACTGTTCCGGAGATCGTCGAACTTGCGATGAAACTTGGACTAACGTTTCAACTATTACTTGTTCTGCATCTGGCAAAGCGCGACGAAAACGATCATCGCAATGCGGCACGCGTCTATCGGAATATCATTTCAACGGTTGACCAGAGATTTGAGAGACTGATTGTCGTTCAGCAAAGCGAGCTTAAATTGAGTTGAACTCCGCTGTCGGTGTCGAAGCGATTAGAAGGCAATTAGGGGGCTGGTAAGCCGAAGCTGTTTGCCTCGTAAGGTGGACAGCCCTCTAATCTGCGCTAAGTCAAAAGAGCTCGGCGCTCGCACGTAAAAAAGTTGACTTAACAAATAAAAACGAGAAAATTCAAAGTCTAATTTATCTATCTATAATAACTAGAGCAGGTCTATAAAAAATGACAAAACACGAGAACTCAGAAATAGCAGAGCTAGAAAATTCGATGATTGAACAACGAGACCTGTTGTTACCAAATGAAAAAATTCTTGCTGTCTTGGAAGCTGCTTACCATCCCTGTTCAAATTTTGGAATATGCCCGCAAGCAAAATTCGACCCCAGATCAGGTCACATTCCGCGAGGTTTTCTTGGTGCGACAGGCAAGTTATCGGATGTTAAAGTTGTATTTCTTTTTGCTGAGCCGGGCCACCCACACGATGGCGAAATATATCCAGATATATCAGGTATGGAATTGCTGAAATCTGGTCTCGGACATGTTTACAATTGCTTTAAGAACTCACGGGATCAGTTTCATGCAAACACCCGTTGGGTAATGAACCAAATTTGGCCAAATCTTACATTTGATCAACAGCTTAAACATGTTTGGCTTACCGAAGGTCGATTGTGTTCGATTACAAATGAAATAGGACACTTTAATGATACAATTTGTGGAAAGAGGTTCCTTGTAGCGCAGTTAAATCTTTTATCCCGTGCCACAGTGATAGCTTTCGGAGGCAAGGCAGAACGTAGACTGGCACAAATTAGAGGTGATATTTCAAATTTCACGATAAGTGCTTATTCTCTATCGCCTCCAGGGGCTAATCATAAGCCGGCAAAACCTAGTTGGCTGAAAGCAGTTGAAATTGTGAAAGAACAATCGTGAAACTTGCATAACTGATTATTTGCCGCATCCTGAGGATGGCCAGGCTTGTACCGTCTTCGGAAGTCCTTAAAGTGATACCTACTATGCATTCGCTTATCCCCATCGCAGTCACCTCAACAGGTTGCAGGAAGTTGCACTTCGAATTTGAATCTAGGAAGTTTTGAAGGCTATGATGTTAGATATTGATGACAAAAACAAATGGGAGTTGTTAAAATATTTTAACCCAAGGCCAACGAATGGATTGCGCGTATTGGATCTGTTTTGCGGTTGCGGTGGCCTATCATTAGGCTTTCAGCGCGCAGGCTACGAGATTATTGCCGGCGTTGATTTTGAACAAGCCGCTTTAGCTACATTTGAAAAAAATTTTGGCCCCAACAAAGCATTGCATCTTGATGTTTCGAATAGCTATTGGAGCGAGCGACTAAAACAATTAGGACAGATTGATGTAATATTAGCGGGGCCACCTTGCCAAGGATTTTCATTGACCGGTCCAAGGAACCCAGACGATACTAGAAACCAGTTATACAAAGCAGTGTTTGATGCTGCTCGTGTTTTGAGTCCAAAAGCAATCCTAATTGAGAATGTAAAGGGAATGGCTGGTCTGCCCCCACAAGGTGGTCCAGTTTGAATGTTAATGTATGGTTAGCGTTTGGTCTATTGGAATGATTGCTTCGGGTGCGGGAGGTCGATACCCTAATGAACTATGTGGTCTGAGTGTATTGTA
>Ga0315905_10002123_pt1 | contig 20978 bp, 18 predicted proteins | sample LakEriMetagenome_5_FD_203522 | JGI IMG/M metagenome (GOLD analysis project Ga0315905, IMG submission 203522) | Freshwater fungal communities from buoy surface, Lake Erie, Ohio, United States - Buoy 4 MA121 | ecosystem: Environmental > Aquatic > Freshwater > Lake | place: USA: Lake Erie, Ohio...
GCAAGAGTCGCTACCGAGCGATCCAATCGGGCGACAGCCAGATGGACTCCCCCGAAAGGCTCGGCGCTCAGGATTCCTCCCCACCGGTTTCCGCTTGGGCAAGGAACTATGCCGCTTGGGTCAAATCCCATCACCGAGTGATCTGCATCCTGGGCTTTGCGCTCCTAGCCGTAAGTTTCTACGGGCTTTGGCATCTGAAATCCTCGACCAAATTCGACGATATGTTTCCCGAGCAAAGCGAAACTAGGCAGTCGATGGCTTGGATCGAGGAACATCTCGGTCCGATCGCATCGGTCGAGGTGCTGGTGAAGTTCCCCAAGCCCAATGCGTTGGAACCTTATGACCAACTCGTTTGGGTCGATCGGCTGACGCAGGAGCTTAAGGGGAACCTGGAGATCGGCGGGGTCATCAGCGCCGCGACGTTTTTACCGAAACTGCCCAGCGGAGGACGAATACGGGACATTTCGAAACGTGCGGTTCTAAGGACGGAGGTAGGCAAGCAATTCGATCAACTCATCGATCGCAACCTAGTGGCCCAGGATGCCGACTCGACGGCTTGGCGCATCACGGCCAAGGTCTCGGCGCTATCGAAACTCGATTACGGTCAATTGACCGAGCGAGTACGTCAAGTCGTCGAACCGATTCAGAGGGAACAACAGGCCTTCGATGCCATTTACACCGGACTATCGCCGGTGATGCACGACACCCAATTGGCACTGTTGGACGATCTAGGATCAAGCTTCTCAACAGCGTTTCTGCTGATCACCCCGGTCATGATGCTCATTGCAAGAGGGGTCCGAGCCGGATTGCTAATCATGGTTCCGAACATACTTCCTGAGACCCTCGTCTTTGGCATGATGGCATGGTTCGGCTACTCGATCGATATCGCGGGGATTCTCACTGCCTCGGTTGCCATGGGAATCGCGGTCAACGATACCCTGCACTTTGTCAACTGGTACAGCCACCGCCTGGAGGTCGGTGACACGCGAGAACAAGCCATCGCCGATTCGTTTTCGAATTGCGGTAGGGCGATGGTCCATACGATGCTTATCAGTTGCTGCTCGATGTTGCCATTCCTCTTTGCGGAGTTCAACCCAACACGTCAATTCGCAACATTGATGATCGCCATGATGAGCAGTTCGATCCTAGGGGACTTGGTCCTCTTGCCCGCGCTGCTCTTGAGCCCCCTGGGACGAACCGCACGCACGTGGGATAGGCTTCCAGCCTGTCCGCCTTCAACAGAAACTGGACAGTGCCCCTGAGCATCCCCGCAGTTCAAACAGCCATCGAGTACGAGTACCGCTTCGCTGAGTACCGCTTCGCTGAGTACGAGTACGAAAAGCCAGGGAAAACATCGATTAAAACTCCGAAACATGCCAATAGCGCATCTTCAAAGATCATGGGCGACATGCGTCTGTGGAGTATCGGTTGCCACCACAATACTGGCCCCGCAGAGCTAAGAACCGCAGCATCTGTCTAGAGCTTATAAGAGGCCTTGGGCAAATCAACAAGCCTGAGCTTCTATTGATCTACCCAAGGTGCCTGGATGCTACCTTTTGGAAGAATTCGAAGAAATCTCCGCTGGGCTCGTTTAGTTCGGCTGCTGGATCGGGAATAGGTAAACAAAGATGCGTTGATTTGGTTCATTTTTTATGCCTATGGAGACTTGGCGATGTCTAGCAGATTTTACGAAGAAGATATGGAGTTTAGCCCTAGTGATTACGGCAATGTTTTTTGCGAGTTGACGGGCGGGGGCGCTCAGGACGGTCTTCTTTTGCGAATGGCTCGTCGCTTCGCACTCATCACCAACGTGGCCAACGTGTCTGTTTACGACGGCGATCCGCGTGTGCTGAGATGGTGCGTCTTTGAAGGCACTTACGAGTATCAGGGTTCGTATCGCCTATGTCCAAATGTAGGTCGAGTTTATCAATACAAGTACATTGGAGTTGAATGCTATGAAAAAAGTGACTTTGAGCAACGAATGGAGGACGCAAGCAAAGAAGCAGGGTGCTCCCTCAGCCTTGCCGACTTCTACGGAACGCACGGGTGGGACGAGTGCCTAGGAGAGTATTAAGTTTTGAGAGTTGGCGACGCCCAGGCATTTCAAAGTCACGCCTTTGATCGGTTCGTTTGACTCCTGGCAGGGTCCACGTCGGTTTTATGTCGTGTAAACGGTAGAGATTTCACAGTGTTGAGCAATCAAGGGTTATCAAGTGGCGAAAAAGAAAAAGCTGGCGGAGGGCGAGGTGTCCTTACCCAATCGAAAATGCCTGTCGTGCGGACAGGAGTTCAAGCCAAAGGGCCGCACGAATCGGATCTGCCCCAGGAAACAGTGTCGTGTCAAGCGCTCGCGTCCGGGCATGTACACCGAGCCGATCGGGCACCCAAACAAACCAGGTCCCGACTACGGCGTCGTCTTCCCGTAGGTGGGCACTTGATCGCAACGCGGCCAAATGGAACCGTTTTGATAGAAACGTAAGCCGGGACGGTTGGACCACTAAGGTTTCGCCCCCTGGGCCAGATGTGGGAGAGCAGCGACCTCGTCAGTGCGATTTATCGTGCCTACGAAAAGCTACCTGCCGAGATCCCAGCGGCAAGTACCGGGCAAGAGCACCATTTCGTTTAACAGTCAGCCGTAGGCGTACAGGGCGTCGAAGACGGCAATCAATCCAGTACGCCTGTGGTTGACTGTTAAACAAGATCAGGCGTCCAACTCGATCGCCATCGAGGAAATAAAACGAGGACACGTAAGCCAGAGGCTGCCAAAGCGGTGGGGGCGGCGCGAGGAGGGCTTCCACCGTCTGGTGACAGGTGGCTACGGGCGACAGGTGGCTACGGGCGACAGGTGGTGAGGGCTATGCTACCGAGTACCCCAGGCAGGATTCGAACCTGCGACCTCAGCTTTAGGAAAGCCGCGCTCTATCCAACTGAGCTACTAGGGCATCAAGACCGCCGCTGGGCGGCACGCCTCGATTTTAACTTGTACACTTGTTTTGTCCACCTTGAGAAAACAAGCGGTTTTCGCGGAATCCGACCGCAATTCAGCCCGCAATTCAGCCCGCAATTCAGGCCGCTTGCGCGCCACGGACTCTTGGGGCTTATGGGCTAGGAGCCAAGTATTTGCTTGAGAAGGAAGCAGAGACATTGAGGTTTGCCGGATCGATCATTTTCAGATCGACTAGGGTTTGGGCAAGCTGCGTCCAACGTTCGGCGCTCATCGCACCGATGAGGCTCATGTCGTTGTTCTCATAACACAATGGCTTGAGGGCCTCAACACCGTACTCGAGGGCCTCCTTGGTGAGTCCTTGCTTGTTGGCGGCCAAGATCACGGCGTTGGACTGTTGAGGATCGCTCAAGTATTTTTGCCAACCTTCGACACAGGCTTTGACCATCCGCTGGCTGATATCGGCGTGGTCTTTGACGTAGGACTCGGTGCTGACCAAGAGGCTTGCATAGGGGTTGTACCCGATATCGGACATCATCAACTGATGGACTTCAATCCCCTGCTCTTTGGCCATGAACGGTTCGCTGAACGAATAGCCTTGGGCTGCAAATCCAGGTCCAGCGACGATTTGGGCGACGCTGCCGAAGTAAGGAGCCAGTTTGACCGAATCGTCGAGCAGGCCCTTGCTTTTGAGGAACGGGACATACGGTCGTCCGGAATCGATTTGGAGGGTGATGTTTTTGAGTTCCTCGAACGTTCGGATGCCCGAATCGGCGCGGACCATAATGCATCGAGGTCCTTTTTGGATGGGTGCCATCAGGGCCACGATGGGGGCTTGTTGATTTCGGGCCATGAGGACATCGTCGGCATTGATCACTCCGAACTCAGCGCGTCCGAGGGTCAGGGTCTGAGGCACGACGGTTGTTTTACCTCCGGGCTGGATCTCGACGTCCAACCCGTACTTTTCGAAGATGCCGTGGACTTTGGCTGCGTAGAAGCCGCCGTGTTCGGCTTCCGGGTACCAGTTCAATACCAAAGCGACCTTGGTCAAAGGCTGCTTGGAGTCCGAAACGGCCGAGGTGTTGGGCTTGGGTTTCGAATCGCAGCCTGCCGAGGCTAGGACCCCGACGCAGGCCAAAAGCCCGACCATCGACCTTAGGGCGATGCTGGAACCTGCCGCGATAACGGATGAAAAAGTGGGGTTCTGGGGTTCTCTGGCGAGATTTCTCGAAAGATTCATGGGAAAGTCACGGCTCGGTAGAAGTCGTCTGAAAGGTAGGGTTCGGTTTGCTGGGCGAGGCTCAGCATCATCATAGGATATGCGATCTGTCTAGCCGGGAAACTCCTGGAAAGTTGCTCAGGGATTTCGCGAATCGATGTTGGCGAAGCGTAAGGCTGGTTTAAAATCCGCAACGCATGGGATTCCAAAACCTTGGGATTCCAAAACGACCGGCCGGTTTGTCGCTCCACCATTTGCTTGGATATTTGCTCGTATATGGTTTTTAACCCGCGATTCCCCTTTGAAATGATTGCCCAGGACCCATCGACTTCGGCCCGTCGAGGGGTGTTGAGCTTACCGCATGGCCAAGTCCAGACGCCAGCGTTTATGCCAGTCGGGACCCAGGGGACGGTCAAGGGCCTTTCGATCGATCAGATTTTGGCGACCGGTGCGGACATTTTATTGGGCAACACCTACCATTTGTCGTTGCGTCCTGGAAGTCAGCGGGTGGCTGACTTGGGGGGGTTGCATCGTTTCATGGGCTGGGATCGACCGATTTTGACCGACAGTGGAGGGTTTCAGATTTTCTCGCTCGGGGACATGACCAAGGTGGGCGAGGATGGCGCGACGTTCAAGTCGCATTTGGATGGCTCGATGGTGCATTTGCGGCCCGAGGATTCCGTGCGGATCCAGCAGGAGCTCGGCAGCGACATCGCGATGGTGCTCGACCATGTGGTGGCCTTGCCGGCGAGCATTCAGGAGGTTCGCGATGCGATGGAGCGTTCATTGCGTTGGGCGCGACGATGCCAGGAGGCCAGGACTCGAAGCGATCAGGCGATGTTTGGGATTGTCCAGGGGGGACTCGATGCCGGATTGCGTTGCCAGAGCGCCGAGGGATTGCAGCAGATCGGATTCGACGGCTATGCCATCGGTGGATTGAGTGTCGGAGAGCCGCCTGCGGAGATGTACCGGATGCTTCAGGAGGTGTGTCCGGTGTTGCCTGCGGACCAGCCGCGGTATTTGATGGGGGTGGGTCGACCGATCGATTTGGTCGAGGGGGTCGCGCGAGGGGTGGACATGTTCGATTGCGTGATGCCGACTCGAAATGGGCGAAACGCGCTTGCTTTTACCGCCGACGGACCGCTTCGGATGCGGAACCAGTGCCATGCGCAGGACCCATCGCCGATCGAGGCCGACTGTCCGTGCATCGCATGTCGGCACAGCAGGGCTTATATTCGTCATTTGTTCCAAGCCGACGAGATGCTCGGTCCGACCTTGCTATCCATTCACAATTTGACGTTTTATCAGCGATTGATGCACCGGGCTAGACAAGCGATCGAGCGGGGTGATTACCATTCTTTCTTGGTCGAGCAGCGTCGACGCTTGGCCGGTACAACGGGCGATGAAGATCGAGTATAAACCACAGCAGCAATTTAGGATTCGCACGAGGATAGATTGGCAATGGGAATGACCAAACGCGTCTTGATCATCGGAAACGGCATCATCGGTTTGTCTTCAGCGCTCTCGGCGTTGCGTCGAGGATACGACGTGACGGTCCTGGACCGCAACGCTGAGCACATTGAAAACTGCTCCTTTGGGAATTCGGGAATGGTAGTCCCGAGTCACTTTGCACCCTTGGCACAGCCCGGAGTGATCTCCCAGGGGCTACGATGGATGCGGGACCCGGAGAGTCCGTTTTATGTGCAGCCCCGCTTGAGTTGGGATTTGATGAAGTGGGGGATGCGTTTCTACATGGCGACCCATAAAGATCAGGTAACGGCCGGATCTGCTTTTTTGAAAGAAATGCATTTAGCATCTCGCGAACTTTATTGTCAGTGGCAAGACGAGGGGATTGACTGTTCGCTTGCCACGCGAGGTTTGTTGATGCTCTGCAAGAGCGACCATGGTCTCGAGGAGGAGGCGGAGTTGGCGCACAAGGCCCGAGAGCTTGGGATTCCCGCATCGGTGCTCGATCCTCAAGAGACAGCGGCCTTGGATCCGAACATCACGATGACGGTCCGAGGGAGTGTGTACTACCCTAAGGATTGCCATTTGAATCCTGGCCAATTGATCGCATCCTTGCGGAGCAAGATCGATTCGCTCGGGGGCAAATTCGTCTATGGAGAACACGTGGTCGGATGGGACGAGCGATCTGGATCGCTTCGGGCAGTTCGGACGAGTCACGGAGAGTTTCAAGCCGACGAATTCGTGCTGAGCACGGGCGTATGGTCCGATGGCATGTCGAGGCCTTTGGGGTTGAAGATCCCGATGCAACCGGGCAAGGGTTATTCGCTGACGCTTCCGGATCCGGTGGAGTTGCCCAAGGTCTGTTCGATCTTGGTGGAGTCCAAGGTCGCCGTCACTCCGATCGGATCGTCGCTTCGCTTCGGCGGCACCATGCAGCTTGGGGAACTCAACGAATCGATCGATCCGAGGCGATTGAGTGGGATTTTAAAGAGCATTCCACAGTACATGCCCAAATTCAAGTCGTCACACTTCGAGGGGATTGAGCCTTGGGTCGGCCTGCGTCCGGTATCGCCGGATGGATTGCCTTACATCGGTCGCCCCAAAGGGCTCAAAAATCTGGTGGTCGCCACAGGGCATGCGATGATGGGTGTGAGCCTCGGACCGATCACCGGCGAGCTTGTCGGTCAAATCCTCAGTGGCGAGCCGACGAGCATCGACCTACAGCACGCCTCGGTCGATCGGTTCCGGGACTGATGCGTTATGAAAGTCTTGGTCACAGGATCTAGCGGACTGATCGGTTCGACGGCGGTAAGGCATTGGGATGCCCAAGGGGCGCAGGTCATCGGTGTCGACAACGACATGCGTGGAGTGTTCTTTGGGGACAGGGGCAGCACGCTCAAGAATCTCGAGTTGCTCAAAGCGCAGACCAAGCGATTTGAATCGCATGCGATCGACGTGAGAGATCGCGAGGCGATTTTCGAATTGATAGGCAAGCACCGGCCCGAGTTGGTCATCCACTGCGCGGCGCAGCCCTCGCACGATAAAGCCAGAGAGATTCCGTTGGTCGACTTCGAGGTCAACGCCGTCGGGACGCTCAACATGCTCGAGGGAGTAAGGCGGCATTCCCCGGACGCAGTGTTTTGCCACATGAGCACCAACAAAGTCTATGGGGATGCGCCCAACGAGGTGCCGATGACCGAGCATGCGACCCGATTCGACTATTCCCGCAAAGAGGATCACCATGGGATCGATGAGACCTGTCGCATCGATCGGACCTTGCATTCGGTTTTTGGTGCATCGAAGACCGCCGCCGATGTGATGGCCCAGGAGTACGGGAGGTACTATGGGCTCAAGGTCGGGGTGTTTCGGGGTGGATGCTTGACTGGCCGGGCCCACTGCGGCGTAGAATTGCATGGATTTCTATCCTATTTGGTCCACGTTGCAGTCCATGGCAAGCCCTATACGATCTTCGGATATGGAGGCAAGCAGGTGCGCGATCAGATCGACAGCACGGATGTGATCGCAGCGTTAGAGGCATTTTCGCGGAATCCACGTCCTGGGGAGGTTTACAATCTTGGGGGTGGGCGCGCAAACTCTGCTTCGGTGCTCGAATGCATCGATTGGATCGAAAAGCTCAGTCCTTATCGGCTCGAAGTGCGCCTGAGCGATCAAAATCGAGTCGGCGACCACATTTGCTACATTTCCGACTGCAGAAAACTGGAGCGAGACTATCCCGAATGGCGAGTCCGGATCGGATTGGAGCAGATCCTTCACGAGATGATCCAAAGCGAAGAAATCCATCGGGCCGAGCGATCCTAAGAGGCTCGTTTCTTGAAAAAGCAAGTGTTGAAGCCGATTGGGATTTAGGCTATTATGATAGGATATCTGAACGTCCAGCGCGAGAGGGCTCCTTGGAGCCGCCGAAGGTGTAAAGTGTCCCACAAACACTCAGGCAAAAGGACCGCTGGACCGATACAGAATCTCTGGAGAGCGGTCGCCCTGGAATCCTAGGCGACCCACCGAAGGGGCAAACCAGTCTGGACACTACGGCTCATGGCCAGGTGTCTCGGAAGGGTGAATCTCTCAGGTCAATTGGACAGAGGGGCAAGCAACCGACAAGCGTTCGACGCGTTTTGCACAAGCGAATCCGTCCTCCGCCGACCCGGGGAACTTGTACCCTAACCCCAATTCGATCCGCTCATGAACTCAGCCCATCCTGCTTCGAAAACCTCCGCGCCTGCGCATGCCTACGCACCGTTTGTCGGCCGACACATCGGCCCTCGCGAAGGCGAAATCCAAGAGATGCTCGGCAAGCTCGGCTATGCGAGCCTCGACGAACTGACCCAGCGCGTCATCCCCGAACGCATCCAGGACCTCAGTCCCATGCATCTGGCAGAAGCCCTGAGCGAAGAGGAAGCTCTGGCGCAGCTCCATCAGATCGCAAGCAAGAACCGAATCATCAAATCCTGGATCGGTGCGGGATACTACAACGCCTACCTTCCGAAAGTCCTCCAACGCAACGTACTTGAAAATCCAGCTTGGTACACCGCTTACACACCCTACCAGCCCGAGATCTCCCAAGGTCGTTTGGAAGTTCTGTTCTACTATCAGACCATGGTGTGCGAATTGACCGGCATGGATATCGCCAATGCGTCGCTGCTAGACGAAGCCACAGCGGCGGCTGAAGCCATGGCCTTTGCACTTAGAAACGCGAAAACAGGCAAGCGGTTTTTGATCTCCAAATGGTGCCATCCCCAGACGATCGATGTCGTGCGTACACGCGCGGCTGCTTTGGATGTCCAGGTCGTCGAGTTCGATGAGACCCTCGGCCCTGATTCTTGGGAAAACGTCTTTGGCGTACTGGCCCAATATCCGACCACCGATGGCCGAATCCTCTGTCCCAAGGATTGGATCGCACAGGCCAAGAAGCACTCGGTCTTGGTGATCCTAGCAAGCGACTTGCTCTCGCTGATGCTCTTGGAGTCCCCGGGTGCCCTAGGTGCCGATGTGGCCGTAGGGTCCTCGCAACGCTTCGGCATCCCGCTGGGGTTCGGCGGTCCCCACGCAGCTTTTTTTGCCACCCGCGACTCGCTCAAACGGACCATCCCCGGGCGCTTGGTCGGCCAATCGATCGACCGACACGGCAATCGAGCTTATCGTCTGGCGCTCCAAACCCGCGAGCAACACATCCGTCGAGAAAAAGCCACCTCGAACATCTGCACAGCCCAAGCCCTCCTTGCGATCCTCGCGACGCTCTATGCCTGCTACCACGGCCCAGAGGGACTCTGTCAAATCGCCCTGCGAACGCATCGAAAAACCTCGAGGCTCTTTCGCACCCTTAAAGCCTCAGGCCTGAAATGCAAAAGCGACCGATTCTTCGACACACTAGCCATCGAAGTCCCCGGTCGGGCCGATGCGTTGGTCCAAGCCGCCGTGAATCTCGGAATCAATCTCCGCAAGCTCGATTCAGATACGCTCGGGGTAAGTTTCGATGAGACCACCACCGACCAAGACGTCGCGCTGGTAGCCAAAGCCCTCGGCATCGAGCAACTCCACCACGACGATTCAAGTATCCTGCATGAGGATACCTTCCGCTCCGATGATATCTTGACCCAAGAAGTCTTCCATCGGTATCGAAGCGAAACCGAAATGATGCGCTATGTCCGATCCTTGTCCGATAAAGACATCGCCTTGGATCGCGCCATGATCCCGTTGGGTTCATGCACCATGAAACTCAACTCCGCCTCCGAATTGACCGGGGTGACCTGGCCCGAGTTCAATGCTATCCATCCGTTGGCTCCAGCCGATCAGACCGAAGGTTATCGGATCCTGATCGATCAACTCGAAGCGATGCTGTGCGAAGCGACCGGATACGACGAGATCTCCTTGCAACCCAACGCCGGCTCCCAAGGCGAGTACGCAGGATTGCTGGCCATCATGCAATACCACGAATCGCAAGGCCAAGGGGACCGAAACATCTGCTTGATCCCAAGCTCGGCCCACGGCACCAATCCAGCCAGCGCTCAGATGGCCAACATGCAAGTCGTCGTCGTCGCATGCGATTCCCAGGGAAATGTCGACTTGATGGACCTGGATCAAAAGATCCAGCAGTATGGAACTAAAATCGCCGCGATCATGATCACCTACCCGTCGACCCACGGAGTCTTCGAGGAAGGGGTCACGGCAATCTGTGAAAAAGTCCATGCCGTAGGCGGACAAGTTTACATCGACGGCGCAAATCTCAATGCGCTCGTCGGCGTGGCAAGACCCGGGAAGTTCGGAGGGGACGTCTCGCACTTGAACCTCCACAAAACCTTCTGCATACCCCACGGTGGCGGAGGACCTGGGGTCGGACCCGTCGGAGTAAAAAAGCACTTGGCTCCCTTCCTTCCACGCGATGGAGTCCATACCCACCGCCGCGGACCGATGGTCTCAGCCTCCGCATTCGGTTCGGCTAGCATCCTGCCGATCTCCTGGATGTACATCCGGATGATGGGAGCCGAAGGTTTGAAACGAGCCACGCAAGTCGCCATCCTCAGCGCCAATTATGTCGCTTGGAAACTCAAAGACTACTACCCCATTCTCTATACCGGCAACGATGGACTTATCGCCCACGAGTGCATCATCGACACGCGACCCATGGACCGCGATGCGCACATCGGAGTCGACGACATCGCCAAGAGGTTGATCGATTACGGATTCCATGCGCCGACGATGTCCTTTCCCGTCGGCGGCACACTCATGATCGAGCCCACCGAAAGCGAGTCGCTCCAGGAACTCGAACGATTCTGCCGCGCGATGATCCTGATCCACAGCGAGTACCTAAAAGTCCGCTCCGGGGAATGGGATCCTAGCAATAACCCCTTGAAAAACGCACCCCATACCCTCCAGGACATCCTCTCCGAGTCAGGCTTGGGCTACCCCCGAGAGCTGGCCGCTGTTCCGGACCGCGAGTCCAAAGGCTCGAAATACTGGCCCTCGGTCGCTCGGATCGACAATGTCTATGGCGACCGAAACCTCGTGTGCGCCTGCCCACCGATGTCGAGCTACGAACCCCCGAATCAACCGTAGTACAAGCCTGCCCAGCCTGGAGAGGCTGGGTAAGCTTGAAAAAATGGAAAGATTCGCCAATTGGGGGGGTTGCCTTTATTTGCCCATGCGCGAACGATTCGCACTGGAAGGGTCAGAACACACACTGATACCGACGAAGCAACCTAGCATTTCGTCTTAGCTCATGGAAAAAAAGAGCCCACCTTTTTGCGGCCAACCTCAGGACGGCCAGCCTTCCGAAACGCCCCCCAGCGCCAAGAATCAAAGATCCGCTGCCGGGAAACCACAACTTTCGAAACCCACCACCAGGAAAACTGCCCCCCGGCAGCCTACTGCTAGGAAACGGGCTGATCGAAAGATGTCGGAATCCAAGCATGCATTTCTTTTGAATCGGATCGCAGAGGTGCGCGTTCAGCAAGGATTATCGCTGCGAACTATTTCTCGTAGAACAGGACTTCCGGTGCGAGAGCTCCGGGTCCAAGAACGCCCCAGCGCGAACCTCAGTCTCAAAGATCTCTATATCTGGAAAGAGGCGCTCGAGGTACCCCTCGAACACCTGCTGATGGATCGGGATGTATCGATCTGTGAATCGATCCAATCGCGAGCCAGTCTGGTCAAGATCATGAAGACGGTCGCCTCAGTCCGAGAGATCGTCGTCAGCAAACGCTTGATCGGATTGCTCGATATGCTCAGGCATCAACTCGTCGAGCTGATGCCCGAACTGAGCACCGTTCGCGCTTGGCAAACCAACGCAAACCGTCGCCCGCAAGACGAGCTAGGAAGGCTGGCCGTCGATCCGATCCTTCTTGGCGAATTATCGTTCCAACTGGACTGATCTTTTAGTTTTGCGAGATCCAAGAAGCCAATCTCGATGCGACCTGCTCGGGTTGCGATCGGATCTTTTCGTGGAGTTTCCACGAAGGCTTCAGCAACGGCTCATCGTTTTCGATCAAAGGGGCTTGCTCTCTGAGATCCAGATGCGATGGGCCGTTTGCTTTTTGGACAGCGACCGAACGCAACAGAAGCATTGCTAGCATCACCAATCCAAAGAGCCCAAGTGTCTTCCAGGATTCGGCAAGCCACAGTCTTGCGGCTTGCCAAGGACTCGAGGCCATCGGAGTCGATTCGATCGCGTCGAAATGATCGGTGATGCTGATGCGACTTTCGATTTCCTTGTACGTCATCCACGTGGTGGCTACCAATGGAGTGAGCTTCTCGCGTACGGCTTGCACCGTCTGGGTCTTGATTTGCTCCAAAGCCCGCTGGGTGATCGGCGGGAGGTGCGATGCGACGGCCGACATGGTCGGACCAAGGGACGAGTCCAAGTTATCCGTACTATCCGAGCGATCCGAAGCGTTCGCAGGATCGTTGTTTCCCTCCGATGCGAGCCACGTTTGCCGATAGGCTCGATGGTAATAGGAAGAAGGGATGGAGACTGCGATGCGGCTGCTGTAGAGAATTGGCGTTTGGGCCGTTGGGTTGGTCGACACAAATTCGCTCAGCCGGGCTTTGCGGTTTGCGATCAAGGTGGGGCTTGGATCGTTTTCGGAACTACCTGTCGAAGAGGCCTTCGAGGAATTTTCGACCAAGTCCGCCGGGCCCACCGGTTCGCTTGAAATGACGATTTGCACATCGCCGAAGCCAATCAATAGTTCCGTCGCTTTTCTTTTCAGGTCCTCTTCGTGCTCCCGGCGTCGATCGGTCCAAAGGCTATCGCTTTGGCCAAGGCTCGGTTCGGTGAAGGTTTCGCCGAGGCCCAGGTCGACCAATGCGACTTCGGAGGCTCTCAGGCCCGGGAAGTGCATATGGACGAGTCTCAGGATATTCCTGCGTTCGGCGCGAGAAAGGTAAGGTTTGTTTTTCGGGTGGATCGCGACGGTCGCTGCGCGTTTTTTGTCCGCCGAAAAGCCTTCAGATTTTTCGTCGTAAGTCACCACGGCCTGGCGCACGAAAGGGAACTCCTTGAGCGTGTTCTGGATCTGCATGATCCTCTCTTTGCGCTCGCGTTCCTGCGCGACGATTCGAGGTTCGAGGAACCTCAATGGATCGCTCGAACCCGCGATATCCTGTTCCAAGCGAACCGGCAAGCATTTGGCTTGAGCCAACGCCTTGAGGTAAGCATCCTTGGAGCTCGAAGGGACACGCATGCGGTTTCCGACCCGTTCATAATTCCGCAGGCTCGCACCGCTGAAGGCCAATTCGAATTGGTCGAGTTGTTCGGGGGCAAAATCCTGGCCGTCGAGCAAATACTCCATCCGATTCGAAAGGAGGTTGGCATTCTGGACCAACAGTCCCAAGCCCACTGCAAGCAGTGCCGTGCAGAAGACCATCGCCATACGGGTTTGGAGATTGCTGCGAATAAACAGGGTTCGAAGCGATTCAAAGATTTGGATGAGGCTTTTCATACTCCCGTAGATCTTTAGCAAATCGTCAGGGTTCAGTCCTAGCCCACCTGCCGGTAAATTCCAACCAACCGATTGCGAATTCGAGCCGACGGCCTGGACAATTCACCCTCAGGGTCGCTCTAAAGGGTGCAGAAAATGGAGAGCTAAGGTAAATTAGGGGAAGTTCCGAGCAAGCCCCCAACACTAAAACGAACTATCCACTAGGCATGTCGACCGAAGCCACCAAGACCGAAGTGGGAAGCTACTTCATCTCGAATTACCCACCCTATTCGCAGTGGACCCCCGAGGCGATCCCCGAAGCCCTCAGCGCCCTGGGCACCTGTCCAGCGACGACGAGTATCCCAGGGCAAGCTATCCCAGAGAATGCTATCCCTGAGCAACCCGAAGGGCTCCCCCCGTTGGGGCTCTACCTGCACATCCCATTTTGCCGCAAGCGTTGCAAGTTTTGTTACTTCAAGGTTTTCACCAACGTCAACGCCGAAGCCATCGAGCGTTACGTCTCGGCCCTGTGCCAGGAAATCAGCCTTGTCGCCCAGCAGCCTCTGATGCAAGACCGCCAGTTCCGCTTCGTCTACTTCGGCGGGGGAACCCCGAGCTTTCTATCGGTCAAGCAACTGCAGTCTCTGATGGACCGGCTGCACCGCCATGTATCCTGGAATGGGGCCGAGGAGGTCACCTTTGAGTGCGAGCCAGGAACGCTCAGTGAATCGAAGGTACAGATCCTCAAGGAACTCGGCGTGACTCGCTTGAGCCTTGGGGTCGAAAACTTCTCCGATGCGATCCTCGAAGAGAACGGTCGAGCCCATCTGTCCAAGGAAGTGTATCGGGCTTGGGAATGGATCGCCAAGGCGGAGTTTGCCAACGTGAATATCGACCTGATCTCGGGCATGGTCGGTGAGACTTGGGAGAACTGGAAGCAGAACATTCAAAAGACCCTCGAGCTATCGCCCGAGAGTGTGACCATCTATCAGATGGAACTCCCCTTCAATACCGTCTACTCCAAAGGGATTCTCGAGTCCCAAAGCGAGTCGGCCGTGGCGACTTGGCCGACCAAGCGGGACTGGGTCCGATACGCCTTCGATGTCTTTCAAGAAAACGGTTACTCGATCAGCAGTGCGTATACGGTCGTCAAGGACCCGACGAAGGTCAGTTTCTCGTACCGGGATAACCTTTGGAGAGGATCGGATCTACTTGCAACAGGCATCGCGAGCTTTGGGCATGTCGGCGGAGTCCATTACCAAAACGTCCCTGAATGGGAGCGTTACTTGAGCATCATCCTCGATGAGAATCGACTTCCCATCGGACGCGCTTATCGTCCAACACCGCAACAGCGATTGATCCGCGAGATGATCTTGCAACTCAAAAAAGGATACCTGCACGTCGAGTACTTCCGACAAAAATTCCAGGTCGACATCCTCGAGCACTGGCAATCCGAATGGAATGCTTATGCTGCCGATGGATATGTCCAGTTGCCTTCGGATTCGAGTTCTCAAGACGCTCAGATCCGATTGACCAGCGACGGTCTGCTACGAGTCGATGCTCTGTTGCCAGCGTTTTTTGAGCCGCAGTTTCGCAACGTTCGGTACACCTGATGTCAGGCCAATTGCTGGGCAAGAAGGAACGGATCAGTCTTGCGGTCCTGACGGCAGGCTTGGTCGCCGTCCTGAGCGTTGCAGCTTGGTTGGCCCCCGACCCGAGCGGCTTGGGCACTCACCAGCAACTGGGATTGCCTGCTTGCACATCGGTCGCGATTCTTGGGATTCGCTGCCCGGCCTGCGGGATGACGACTTCCTGGGCCCTGATGATCGAGGGCCGAGTCCCCGAAGCGATCCGGGCGAATCTCGGAGGCTCGATGCTTTTTCTCGTAGCTGCATTATCGGTCCCATGGCTCGTTGGGGTGATATGGACAGCGAACTCTCGACTCCGAGATCAATGGGGACTCTTTGCCATGAGCGGATCGCTTGTATCGATGGCCATCGCCTTGGGCCTCTGGGCTTGGAACTTGGTGACGACTAAGCTGCAAATCCTTTGAAGCGGGGCGGAACGTTCAGGCCGAAGAGGCCGAAGATTTCGTTCCGATTGAGCCCCAGATTCGTCGGCGTGCCGGCTTCTGCAAAGAGGGTTCTGAGGAGTTCCCTTTTCTCCGACAAGACCGCATCGATCCGCTGTTCGATCGTCTCGACGGCCATCATCCGAGTGACCGTCACGGCCTTCTTGACCCCCAAGCGATGCGCGCGATTGATGGCTTGGTCTTCGACGGCAGGATTCCACCAGCGATCGAACAGGAACACGTAATGGCAAAACTGCAAGTTCAGGCCTACGGCCCCTGCCCCGTAGCTCATGAGGATCACGTTGCACGAAGGATCATTGCGGAACCGTTCGATCACGCCATCGCGGCGGTTCGATGGGATACGACCGTGGTACTCGACCGGATTGAAACGCGCAAGCCGTTGGGAAATCACATCCAGGGTCGAAACCCACTGGCTGAAAACAATCGCTTTTTGACCGCTCGCTGCGATCTCCTCCATGTCGGCTTCCAACCGTTCGAGTTTGCTGCTCGAGCCGCTGACGGGATCGAAGTTGCAGATTTGCTTGAGCCTTAGCACCAATTCGAAAACATGCTGAACGGTCACCGATTCGCCAAGATCGGCAAGATGCACGACACCCTCCTCCTCGGCGATCTTGTAGCGTGAGCGTTGCTCGGGGGTCAGCTCCAGATCCGCGTTGCGGTAGAGACGCGGCGGCATGTCCTTGAGCACCTTGTCTTTGGTCCGGCGCAAGATATGGTCGCGCGTCGCATGACCAAGCGACTTCAAATGCATGTCATCGCGCAAGTGCCCTGGCGAGAGAAACTCGAAGATGCTCACGAGATCCTCGACCGAGTTTTCGATCGGCGTTCCAGTCAACGCCCATGAACGGCTCCGTGGGATCGATCGGACCACTTCGCTCGTCGTGCTGTTGCGATTCTTGATCCGTTGCGCTTCGTCCAAAAGCACCAAATCAAAAAAGAGCGATTCGCCGTCGATGATCGACGAGTCCTTGAGCATCAACTCGTAGTTGGCGATCTTCACCGGTGCTTGAGGGTTCGACCAGACCCAGGCCCTTTTGCTCGAGTCCCCTTCGATCACAGCGATAGGGATCTCAGGGGCCCACTGCCGAAACTCTCGCATCCAATTGGTCACCAAAGGTTTCGGACAGACCAACAGCGCGTTGCGAATCTCCCCCGAGAGCAAGAGCATCCGGATAGCAGTGATCGCTTGCATCGTCTTGCCCAATCCCATCTCATCGGCAAGGATCGCCGAGGATCGCGCATAGAGAAACGCGATGCCATCCATCTGATAAGGAAACGGCTGGAACGGGAACGTCAATTTTGCATTTTGAACAATCGACTCCAACGGAGGTTGCAAAACATAGTACAAGCGGTCCTCAAGGCGGATCAGGTTCCTCGGCGGCTTGATCCGGGTCTTCTTGCCGGTGCTGTTTGCCCCACGGTTGCCAAGTCCCTCTGGCCCCGAATCGGTCTGCGGATCCTTGGCGCTCGAATCCTCCGAACCTGGAGCCTGAGCCTCCGACCCCTTGCCATCGTTGGGACCGCTCAGCAGCGGGGTCTTGAGCGTCCAATGAGGCGACTCTGGGAAGGAAAAACCGATCGTCTTGGGGAGCGGATGCGCAAGCTGAATTGCAAGGACCTTTGGGGCAGGAGCCGCACAAAGTCCCGAGTACTCGGCCATCGTATTGTGCATTCGCGGGAGCGATTCGGTCACAAGCTCGCTTTGCCAACTGGCGACTACAGGTATTTCTGCAAGTTCGCTCAAAGGAATCGTCGGATAGAACTCCGAGAGAACCTCAAGAGGCACAGACCCCTGGGAGTCGTTCATGCTCAAGCTGCCTTGGTTCGGGGATGCGCCTCAGACAACGCTTCGATGATCCGCTCGAAAGGCTCGCGCAAATCATGTTCGATCGCATAGGATTCGTTGAGCCAATCGATCGAGCCAAGGTCGCTTCGGTAGGATTCCAAGCAGCAAAACCGGTAGTGCTCCGAGGATCTTTCCGCGTATTCAGAAGCATTCCGCTGATGGCTAGGGGTTTGAAAGCCATGCTCAAGGCTCGTCGGACTCAGAAGCTCTCCGGAGGACGATTGCTCCAAGCTTGTCCCCCCAGAAGCTCCCCCTGAAGCTCCACGGGCCCGGACCCATAGGATCGGCAAGTCGATCCAATGGCGAACGCACAGTGCCGCCGGAGAATCGACCAAAACCACCTGGGGCTGAAGCTTGGCTCGCGAGAGCAACGCTCTGCAAATCTGCTCACCGCAGAGAAATTCCTCGAGCGTCGGCCCAAAGAGGATCGACTGAGCCCGGGTCGGCTGAACCGGCACCGTACAATGGAATTCCAAGGGACGGGCCACGCTGTTGATCAGCAAATAGCCACCGAAGTAGCCTTGGTCCAAGCGCTGCCGGACCGAGACGAAACCCAGGGATTTCTGTGACGAAACGTTGTCTGATGCCATGCGTCTTTGTTGTGAATCTTGCGAAACCGTCTGCGATTGAAGGTCAAAGACCCCGCCCTAAGCTTCGACGCGCCGAGCCGCATCTGTCCAGACATCGCCTCCCAAGCCGACTTGTCGACACAAATTCACCAAATTAACAAGCCACTCGTTCCGAAAACTCGACTTTTGAGCACCCTCGGCGATATACTGGATATTCAGCGGGCTTTCGGGCGATCTCCGGCTTGTTTCTTCATCTCGAGCCTCTTTGCAAGCAAATCACGATGTCTAACGACCCAGGACCTTTTTCCCCCATTTTTTCGATCAATGTCTCGGCCGATGCCTCCAGCGGGCAAAATGCTCCCGCTCAGGCTCCCAACGCCCCGACTGCGAACCGAAACCCTGATGTCGGCACGGCGATGATCGCCCTGATGAGGCAATTGGTCGACGCTCAAAACCGTCAAAATCAGATGGTAGAGCAAATGCTGCAAATCAACCGCCAGGTCCTCCAAAATACTCAGCAAGCATCGACCCAACGCCAAAACGAAATGAACCAGTGGCGAAGCGCCCATCCGGAGTTGGTCCAAGCCTGCCGCTCTGCCCTCGAGACGCTCTCGGCCGTCCAAACCGATTTCTTAGCGAAGATGACCTCGGAGGTCGAAGACTCCCAAGATCAACTCGTCGATAGTGAATACATGTTCGCCGACTTCCTCGATCGCTTCGGTCCGCGCATGGCCCACCTCAATGGGATCCTTCAAATTCTCAATCACCTCGTCGGCTGAGCCAAACCCAGAAACTAACCCGGAAACAAATACGGGCCAACTAGCAACTCTCCCGCACCGAACCATGGAATCTCTCGAAACAAAACTCGAGTCTTTAGGCTGGACCCTACCACCTGCTCCCAAGCCTGTTGGGCTCTACAAACCCGTTCTGATTGTCGGCAACCTCGCGTACGTCTCGGGACACGGCCCGCTCCTTCCCGATGGCTCGCTGATGCTCGGACGTGTCGGTCTGGACCTGGATGTCACGGCGGGCCAAGCCGCCGCCAAGCAGACGGCCTTAGCCATGCTCGCTACCTTGCGAAGAGAACTCACGAGCCTGGATCGTGTTGTCCGCATCGTCAAGACCCTAGGACTGGTCCGTTGCACCGATGACTTTGGACAAAGTCCGCTGGTCATCAACGGCTTTAGCCAAGTCTTCGTCGACCTGCTCGGCAACGACCTTGGAATCGGAGCCCGAAGCGCCCTTGGGACCAACTCGCTGCCCAACGGCATGGCGGTAGAGGTCGAAGCGATATTCGAGATCAAGCCTCTTGCAGAATAAGCCCTGATGAGCGATCGGCAAACACTCAGCTTTCTTTCCCGGACGCTCCAACGCGCAGGCCTTCAGCCGAAAACCAAGTACGGTCAAAATTTTTTGATCGACCTGAATCTGCTCAATCTGCTGGTCGACGGCGCAGAACTCTCGACGAGCGATGTCGTACTGGAAATCGGGACCGGGATGGGCTCGCTGACCAAAGCCCTCGCGACTCGAGCCGGTGCGGTTTTGACCGTCGAGGTCGACCGGGACCTCCAAGCGATCGCGGCCCGCGAACTGGCTTCCCTTCCCAACGTGCGACTCCTGTGTTGCGACGCATTGCGCAACAAGAACCACTTGCGAGCCGAACTGCTCGACAATATCCGCGAGGCGATGTCGCGAATCCCAGGATCGAAGTTCAAACTCGTCGCGAACCTCCCCTACAACGTCGCGACCCCTATCATCAGCAATTTGCTGAACGAAACTCCCCTCGTCGAACGCATGGTCGTGACGATCCAAAAGGAACTCGGCGAAAGAATCATCGCTCCACCTTCCTGCAAAGACTACAGCGCCCTTTCGATCTGGATGCAGGCGCAGTGCGATTGCGAAATCTTGCGAATTTTGCCCCCGAGCGTTTTTTGGCCACGACCCAACGTCGACTCGGCCATCATCCGAGTCATTCCCAACGCTGCTAAACGCGCAAGGATCGTCGATCTGGAGTTCTTCCACACTCGACTCCGGGCGATGTTCCTGCACCGTCGCAAATTCCTCCGCAGCCAAGTCATCTCGGCCATGCAGGAACTCCTGACCAAAGAACAGGTCGATGCGGTCCTGGCCCAAGAAAACCTTGAACCAAACCTGCGCGCCGAACAATTAACCGTCGAGCGAATGATCGCACTGCTGGAGGCATGCCGAACCTCCATCCCTCCCTCAGCCCCCTCATGAGTCGGACCAAACCATGTGGACCACCTCAACGCACCGTCTTGTGGCAACCCTCGTTGCATTCCTGCTCTTGAAGTGCTGCGGATCGACATTCGGGCAAGCCCCAGATCCCAACACAGGCAATCCCAACGCGGGCAATCTCGAAGCGATCGATTTCAATAGGGATATCCGACCGATCCTCTCGGAGAACTGCCTTTACTGCCACGGCCAAGACGCCAACAAACGCCAGGCCGATTTGCGACTCGATCAACCCACCGATGCAGTCGACCAAATCGTCGATCGCATCGAATCGACCGACCCAGAGACCCTCATGCCCCCCCCGAAGTCCAATCGGCGACTCAATGAGGCTCAAAAGGATCTCCTCAAACGCTGGATCGCAAGCGGCGCGACGTATTCTAAACACTGGGCCTTTGAATCCCCCCGCCGCCCTGCGATCCCGATCGAGCCCCTAGCAGATACTGGCAGCATTGATGCTGGCAATGCAGATACTGGCAAAGTAGACGCTGGCAATACAGGCGGTGGCCGATGGGCCAATGAACCCCTCGATGCGTTCATCGCACAAGGGCACCGTCAGCAAGGCCTCCGGCCGAGCGAACCGGCCGAGCGACGCACTCTGATCAAACGCCTCTATGCAGACCTTATCGGATTGCCACCCGATCCGAAATCCGTCGA
>Ga0315905_10002124_pt1 | contig 20961 bp, 33 predicted proteins | sample LakEriMetagenome_5_FD_203522 | JGI IMG/M metagenome (GOLD analysis project Ga0315905, IMG submission 203522) | Freshwater fungal communities from buoy surface, Lake Erie, Ohio, United States - Buoy 4 MA121 | ecosystem: Environmental > Aquatic > Freshwater > Lake | place: USA: Lake Erie, Ohio...
TATTAGCAACTTTTAAAGCAGTATCAAGTAAAACAAACTCGTATTTCTTTGATTCTAATTCTACTTTTTGTGATTCTAATTCTACTTTATCAGTAGTAAATAATTTTTCAAATACTTTGCTTTCTATACTCATTTTAGTTGCTTGTTGTGATTAAAACTCTTTCTTGATTTGTATTTACTATTGTTGATGCTACTGATTGCACTAATGAACCTACACCTTGTGAATGTAATTCTCCATCGCAACATTCAATGCTATATGTACCATCTGCACACAAGCATCCTCTATTACCACCTCTTGGACTTGATGTTTTATCTTTACTCATTTTCTAATATGTTTAAAATTTGATTTACTAATTCTTCATCTTTAATTTCAGGCAATAATTTCAAACTTAATTTATCAGCAAAATATCCCTCAATAGAAAATCCTTTTATCTCTCCACTTTTTGCTTTTGCCCAAATCTGCTCATTGTCTGCTTTCATTGATACCATCCAAGTACCTTTAGGTAAATTAAACCCATAGGATTTAGACTTGTCCATATCAGGATCTGTAATTAGCCAAGATTCTACTAATGACATACCCTCTATTTTAGTTTTATGTTGCAAAGTAGCATTCGACTGATTGCCATTTTGCAAATACATTTGGCTTGCTTGCTCAACCGTACTTTCTGAAAAGAATACTTGATATTTTGATTCTCCATCTTTACGGAAAATCATTTTATTTGGGATTAATGCTGGTCCCATTAATATTTTCTTTTCCTTATCTACTTCGGCTAAATTCATTTCGTATTCTTTAGCCAACGTAATAAAGTTGGATTCAATCGCAGGTCTATCCACCAAACTTATGGCTTCAATTCCATCTTCATCATTTGAAATAATTAGTTCTATTATTTTCATAAAGTATAAACGTATATTTTATATTTTGTTACATTTTCATTATCCTATACTTGCACTCATAACCTTATTTCTGTCCAAAGATTGTTGTGAACTTATTTCAGAAGACACAACATAAGCCTTGATTGGTTGTTGGCTTTGATTAACTACTTGTGCTATTTGATTTATACCACTTGATGCAACTACATTAAATTGTGGTGCTTGTGGTTGAGGTACTGAAACACTAGTTCCACCTGATCCACTATCTACATTACCTGACTCTAAAACAGACTTTGCTCTTGATGCTGCACCTAATACTGCTGCAACTTGTGAAGCATAAAATATAGGCATTAAAAATGGTGCTGCTGGTCCTCCTGCTTTTGCTCCTTTTTGTGCAATATCTAAACCTTGAACAAATCCAACTGCCGTATTAATTGCAATTTCTGATAATGCTGCTGCTTTTGCTGCTGCCGTTCCTTGTTCAAATAATCCACCTAATGCCCCTATTGCTGAACCAACACTTGCAACATAAGATAATTGACTTTCTTTTCTTACTTCTAATATTCTTATATCCTCTAAAGCATTTTGATTAGCATTTTGACTAAGTTTATTTTGTATTTCTGCTAATTTTTGTGAAGCAGCTAATTGAATCTCTGCTCGCTTTGCTGATCCTTTTTCAGCTAATAGTTCTTGTTGTGCATAATATCCTGCATAATCTGCTAATTGAGATTTTAAAGTTTCTCTTTCTGCCATCAACCTATCTTTATCGTTGATAAACATTGCATTGGCTACTTCTTCTTTAGCATATAAAAGATCTATCTCATTTAATGCTACATCTGATTGTACTTGTCTTGATTCTAATAATAAAGCAATTCTTCCTTGATCTTGTTCAGTTATTAAGCCTTGTATTTGCGCCCTTATTGCTAAAACATTATTTTTAGATTCTTCTAAAGCAATTTCATCTTCTCGCTTACCAGTTAAATCAAACTCTGCCTGCTTTGCTTGTTGCTGAATTGCTGCTTGAGCAAGCATTGATTTTGTTTGTTCAGATAATATTACTTTTAAATTATCACTCGCTTTTATTCTTTCATCGAAAGAAAGTAATTGATTATCTCTTGTTTTTCTTTCAATTTCTGCTTGTCTATCAAATGTTTCAAATATACCTGCTTGTTTAACCGCTGCCATTGCAGCCTTATTTGTTAATTCAGTTACATTTTGTGCTGCCTTAAATGATTCTTGAAAATATTCTTTAGTTTTACCAATAGCAGTACCATCTAATACTGAACTTAAAGCACCTTGCAAATTACCTATTAAATTGCCTCCAAATAATACTTTACCAAAATCAGATGCAGCCTTTTTAGTAGTATTTAATGTATTTGAATAAATGTCTGTAATTTCATTTGAACTTGTAATAGCGTCTTTAAAATCATCAAATTGAGAAACCAATAATCCTAATCCAATTGTTTTTACGTTTGCACTAATTGAACGAATACCATTACCCATTCTTTGTAATGCCGATGCTGCCTTTTTTGAAGCACTACTAATTTCTTCTACATCTCCTTCAACTTTATTTAAAGATTTACTTACATTATCAACAGAAGCATTTACCTTATCAAAATCTTTTTTTAATTCTATAGCATTTTTTTGTGCTTCCTTTGAATTATCGGTAATCTTTAATTTAATTACTTTCTCTTCCATATTCTTTTTATTTGATTATATGCTTTATCCCAATTATTTGGAAGTTCATTTTTACCTTTTGCAATTTCTATTGAGTCATGTTTTCCATAATGGTCAATCACCATCAATAAATCCAATATATTCTTTATCATAAACGTATTTTTTAGTTTTTGTCTTACTTTAATTTAGGTTTAAAGAAGATTTATTCCCTATTAATTCCCAATTATCAATATCGCTTTTATGTATATCCATTACAAAACTTGATGAGCTTGTAGTTGACATATTTGTATCTATAAAAAAGCCACTTAATTTTTTACATAATACTTTTACATTGTGAAACATAAATGTGTCACCATAAAATACCTTTAGTGCATTAGGTATATTAACCCAATCTTTTTTCAATATAAATATTAAGCATCCCCATCCGTAGGTTTGGCAATTTGTACTATTTATCTTTTTTTCTTTACTAATATTTATATCATAGTTTTCGTTGTCCATTCCTATAATTCCTAATTCAGATTTATGACTAATTATAAAATCGAATATTTCTGTGTTAAATTCAATGTCATCATTTGCAAGACAAATAATTGAATCTTCTTTACATTTGCTAACACCATAATTCCAAGCAGGATTGACATAGATATTTTCTTCAAAAGAATAAACTTTTACTTTTTTAGAATTTATGCCTAATGGATAATAAACATCAAACTCATTTGTATTATCTATTATATGAATCCGATAAATATTAGGATTGCCAATATATCTATGAATCATTTCAAAGATTTTATCAGACTTCCACATAGTTGGCAATACTATTTCAATCATAATAATGGAGAATTTAAACCTGCTTTTTGCACTTCGTTATAATAATAGTAACTGCTTTTATTTTTATCTAAATCTAAATTTGTATTGTAAGGTAATTTATTTGCATATTCTCCCTTATAAAACAATCCACTTTTTGAATCAGTCACTCCAGCGTTATGTAAAATCTTATGTTTAATAGTATCCGATATATCGTTTGTAGACCACCCAAAATCTAATTCCTTAACTACCTTTGTTTGATGTCCAAAAAACCACGCATTGTAAAGCAATGACCACATACCAGCAGTCCATTTCTGTATCGGATAATCGTTTTCATATTTAGGTACATAATAAGGTTCTTTGTTTACAAAATATTGATATAAACTAATAGAATCTTTTTCAACTTTATCCCAAAAATTATAATCCGTTCCTTTTACTATGTATTGTGCGCCTCCGCTATGATCGTTCATTAACTTAGGGATTAAGCAATCAATACCAACAATTCTGCACATATCAATTAAAAGGTCATTTCCTTTAGACATTACATAATCATAATTAATATAACTATTCGTGTCGCTTAAATACCAAATTTTACCTCTTTCAAATTGCGAATAATCTGGAGTTCCTGTAAATACTATGTCGGAATCATGTAAGAATAAAACTTCATCTTTTAATATGTAATCAGATGCAACATGTTGCTTCATTAAGTTAAAATAAATAGATGGTGCATAACTATTATTTTCTCTTGTGTCTTTATAAAAGAAAAACCTTATTGTATTATGATGTTGTTGTAAAATTCTCCACTTGCTTAAATCTTCATTATTATAACCTAATACAATATCTATGTGATTAGGGTTAATCCCATGCGACATAAAATTATTTATGACCGTTTCTATTTGCCATAAATAATAATCATTCGCAGGTTGACAACAAATATATCTCATATTACACGCAAGTTCCTTGTGGACCAGTAACCGTTATTGCGCCTCCAGCAACTACCGTCCCTATCCTTGCACAAATTGTGACACTACCACCACCTCCTTGTAATTCTACATTATTATTTTGAGTACCATTACAAGATTGGAAATCGTAAAAATCCGAAAACTCATCATTATTAGCTAAAGTATATTGTTGACAATTAGGTGGTGTAGCAGTAGTCGTAGGTGTCGCAGTAGTTGTTGTTGGTGCAACCGTTGTTGGAGCAATAGTTGTTGGTGGAGTACAAGAACCATTTGCAATACTATTAATTTGATTAGTAAAATTAGTATGTGAAGCCGAATTTAAATATCTTAAAATTCCATCCCCATTTATAAAATAAAATCCATTTGCATAATTAGTTGTCGCAAAGAAAGGAATAGGATTTGATGTGCCACAATTACCATCAACATCATATCTTAAATATGTAAATACAGGTGCAGCAGTCGTTGGTGGAACGGTTGTTGGTGGAATGGTTGTTGGTGGCGCAGTTGTAGTTGGGCATCCTGTTAATCCTGTTGCAGTAATTGGAATTAAACTACCTGCTGGCTGATTAAATCTAACTTCTTCAACCGTAAAGAATGCGCCACCAAATGTTACACGATCATTCAAATTAAATGTGCCAATGTTATAAGATTGCGAAAACAATGTATCTGCGTTTATGCAAGATAAAAGCCTATACCAAACAACTTGAATTGTAGTTGTTGTTGGCGCAGCCGTTGTCGTAGCACAACTTACAACAATTGATTTAGCAATTGCATTACCTGTATTATTGGCATCCCTTAAAGCAATCCACCAAGTACCATCTGCAACACTATTATAATTTGTAGGAGCAGTAGCACTAACAAAATTACCTATGAATGCATTTACTTGTGATGTGTAAACTGTATCAGATGCTTGATAAGTACCACTTCCACCGCTAAATGAATTGATTGTGACCGTACCAGATCCACCCGAACAAGCATTTGAAATTGTAAAGTTTACAGGTGCTAAAGTAGTTGTTGTTGGTGCAACCGTTGTTGGTGCTGGTGGGCAATTTTGTTGCGCAAATACTAACTGAATATTAGTGCCTATTGTGCCGGGAGCGGTAGTCGTGGTATTATCCCAAACATAGAATATTTGAGTAACCGAATCAATGTATCTTTGACTTACTAAATTAGGTACTATTGTAGTGTACAATTGACCATAACCAGCTGAACAAGAATCAAGCCTGTAATATGTTGTTGGTGTTGCAGTAGTTGTCGGTGCAATAGTTGTCGTTGGCGCTAACGTAGTTGTTGGCGCTATGGTTGTCGTTGGTGCTAAAGTAGTAGTTGTTGGTGCAGCCGTAGTTGTAGTTGTGGTAGTTCCTAAAGTTATATTTCGAAAATCAGACATCAACTCAAAACTTGTTTCACCTGTGGTTAATTCTGTTTGGTAAGAATTAATAATGTACCGTTTATCTCTAATTACTATCTTGTCATTTAAGGCAAGTTTACTTAATAGAAATATTGGCAAAATTGTTTTAATCTTCATTAGCCTTGCTTTTTGATTAAATGTGTTTGTAAGATATGCTGAATAGTAATTTTGAAATAATGAATTTGGCTCAATTTTATTTGTGAAAGTTGACTGCTCTGCTCCCCAATTAATTGTATTAACAACAGATGACACTAAAGTATCTTGTCCAAATAAATTATAAGTTGTAACGGTTGCACTATGTGTACCATCAAAAAAATGAAAATGCTGACCACCTGATAATGTTTGAATTACACCATAGTCGTAAAGGATAACAGGCTTTGGAATGTATGCAGTTAAATCTGCTTTAATTGAATAACCTACCTGTAAATTTGTATTTGAAAATTTAGTAAATGGCATATTCTCGAATGGTAATTCAATTGAATATTCTTCGCCATCATTATCAACTTGATATTTTAAATCTCCATAAGGTATATCTGATTGTGATAAAAATCTTGTTGCTAATAAGTTTTCACATTCCTCATATTTGAAATTAATAGTCTTGTATGGTTTTACCCTCTCTAAATCTATTTCATCTGTTTGACAATATTCTGATATATCATAGGTTTGACCTGCTGAATACCAATCCTCTAATTGCTCAACATAATAAGTGATTCCATCGTTAGAATAACAAGTAAGATTAAACATTTTTAATAAACCACTAAAAAAATCTTCTGCTTTAAGTTCTGGCATATAATCGCCAACATTTAAAGTAGTGGTTGTTGTTTGTGCTATGCTTTGTGTTGCAGTTACATCAATGCTTGCACCTGATCCACTATTAATTTCAAAAGTATAAACAGATGTAAATGTTAGTGCTGATGTTGAGGATATAAAAAAAGTGTAGGCACCTGAATCAACAAAAGCAATATCTAATCTTATTGGAGTTCCTGATGGAGTTGTAAGTGCTGATTGTTCTGTTATTTTAATTCCATTTTTGTAAACTGAAAAATTAAACGCAATACCATCGCCACTTGTAAAATCTATATCAATATAATTTTTACTTACATAAGCTGGCAAAATAGGTTGAGTAAAATTTAAAGCATTAGTAGATAAATCAAAGATGCTTGATGTTCCAGTAGTACTTGTTTTAGATTGGAATAGTATTTTATTATCAGATCCCTTCTGAACAAATGTATCTGTATTTTTTAACCATAAATAAGCATTTAAAAATTTTGTGTTGCTTAAAAATGAGCCACTTAATGTTATTCCAATTTGAGTTGCAATAGAATCTAAAATTTTGCTTACTCGCATTGCAGGAAATAAATCTAAATAAGAAATTGGATGTGAATTTTTTTGTATGTCCCAATTGCTTTGGCTATTTCCATTAGTATTATATTGCCAAACATTTATTGAAGATATTAAAGGAAATTTAATATCGTTTGCAACACCACTCGTTACCCTATTTTTAACTATAATTCCCGAATAGGTAAAGTTGTATGCTGAATAATCAAAGTCCCTTAAAAACCGATTATTGAATTTATCTTTTAATGATATTAGAGATCCAAAGAAAGTCAAAGTGTAGTTATCAATATCGCCTTTCTTGTAACTGGCTTTTTCTAATTGAATCTTTCCTTTTCTAAATGGCAATGTGTCAATCTCAATGTAAGCATCTTTTCTTTTAGTGGCATTAAATCCAGAATCTAAACTATTTTCATACCAATGTTTAAATATTATATTGTTGTTCTTCGTGGCAGGCACCGTAAACGATTGTGAGAAATCGGTAAAGACTTTTGATATATCATTAATGTTTTGGATTGAACTATTGACTGAAATGTTTTCATCCTCAAATAATTCAAGTCTTTTTGCCAAGCCATCTTCGCCATAAATATAAATACTTACATTAATCATATTACATTGTTTAATAAATTATAGGCATACTCAAAATCCATAGTATAATTAATATTCTTATCTTGAATAGTTGTCTTTAAATTGGTTTGATTTGTCTTTAAGGTTACAGGCTTGTTGTCTAATAGTACAACTTCACTTAACATCAAATCTTGAATTAGATCGGAATAATTCTCTGGAACAAAACCTGTGTTTAGAGTAACTGTTTGCCTTGCATTAAAATTAAATGCTTTTAATTGTCCTTTGTAGGCATTATAGTTAAAATTACTTGGAAGCAAGTTGTACATCGTACTTGATACCGTTAATTGATTTGTCTGTGCTTTAAAGAATGTAAGAAACTGCCATCCACCAAAACGATTAATAAATGAACATTGCACTGGTGTATATTTATTTTCACAAATAGGAGTTACATTAAAGATTGATGAGTATGTTAATGTTGCACCTACAAAATATTTTAAAGTTGTAATATTTCCATTATTGTAATTAGCACTTGATGTGGTTAATGGTACTTTGTACATGTATTTACCTGCTGCAACTCCAGTCCCAAATATTGAATTTGTAATTACATTGTTATTACTTTTATCCTTATATTCAACATCTAATTTATCGCCTAAAGCATTATTAATTAAAACATTTACAAAAGGAATACTTCCTAAATTATATTGTATTTCTTTAGTATTATCAGCCAATAAGCAATAATTGTTTAATGGATTCGTTTGATTATATCCGCCATTGTAATTAGTGTACCCATCAACTCCAGCATAAGTTGTCGTATCAACTAAAGTGTATGCACCTGCTGATGTTTCTTTGTATCGTTTTATGGAAACATTACACCATTGATTATTAGTACCATCACTTGAAACAATATTATCTATGTATTCTCTTATGTATGGTGATATATTGTATATCGTAGATCTTTGTTCATTAGATGATACCTTCTTTGAAAGTATAATTGGAGTTGCAGGAATAGAATTAGGAGTATTCCAAAGAAATATCTCAATTTTACTTCCTACTTGTGCTGCTTCATTAATCTCAATAAGGTAAGGAGATCGTGCGTATATTATCATTTTATTTTCTTTAATTCGTAGTCAACAATATAATCTATATCCATTGCAAAAGCCTGTCCTATTTCTCCATCAATGTACTTTTTCTTTCCAGCTTCAAATGGTTTGGTAAAAAATAAACTTGGCCTTAACCCTGTTTGGTAAATGCTTCGTGTAATAATAAATGCAGTTGATTGATATGAAATAAATCTACCACTTTTTTTATCTCTAAATTGTATTCCTTTTTGCTTTACCCATTTTTCAATTCCTTGAGTTAATCCACCTTCGGGACCAGTACCACTTCCAAATTTAAATCTACTATTTGGTGCTTTAGCTGAACTGCTTTTTCCCTTAACACCTTGATCTTGATACATTCCATAATCAGCCATCTTAAAGCCAACTATTGTGTAATTCTTTTCACTTACTATCTCACCTTTAATGCTATTGTATAACTCCTTTGTGTTATTCTTTCTGCTTTTGGATAGGTTAGACTTTGACTGCTGAATTACATAGTCCCTATATCGTTTTATTAAAGCCTCTGTGTTCTTTAATTCCATCAGCAAACAGACATATCATTAGGTACAATAATATCAAAAGTCAATGTCCATCCTGCCACTTTATTTTCAAATCTATCTGTAAATGGCTCGCACAATGGATCACCTTCAAGTTGAACTAAATTTGTAAATAATTCACCACGTTTTAAACTGCTAATTAATCTTTGCGCAATTGTTAATTGTTCATTTAGCACATCTAATAAATTATCATTGCCCTCGAATATATCTGTGGCATTTTCTTTACTAATATCAACAAGATCCATGAACAAAATTGAAATGTTGTAATTGCTAACAAATTCTTTTGGACTTGCATTATTAACAATTATATGTGATAAAGGATAAATAGTTTGCTTTGCCAAGTCAACTTCAAAGATGTCCCCAGTACTAACTGTATGCACAAAGCCTGTGTCTTTAATGTAGTCCCTTAACTTATCAATAACGTAATAAAATCCGTTCATTATCTATTTTGTTTAATCATTTTAATTTCTAATTCATTCTTTTGTTTCTCAAAGGTCAAAAATGTTAGACATTGATTAATGGGTAGTTGGGTAATTTCATCAAATCGTCTAACATCGCCTTGTGATAAGGCATAGATTGAAGAATACCAACCCCATCTTTTGCCAAATTGTGCTGTTTCGCTGAACTCATCTCCTTGCTCTGTTCCAAAAAGTCCATCGTACTTTTCAATAATTCTCGACCTAAAGTCCAAAAAAAAACCTTACTACTTAATACAACATTCATTGGAGCATCAAGCATTAATTCTGAATACTTATCACTTCCCTCATAAGGTTCAATTAAGTATTTATTGCCTAATTTTTGCTTAATTGGTCTGTATAATATTGCCATGCTCTTATGACTATCTTCCCAATCAGTTATGTAACCATCCAAGTCCATGTACTCGCCACTTGACATATCATTTAGGTTAGGTATAAATCCAAACTCTGTTCCATTTAAAGTAAACTTTGTTACTAACTCTGGAATCTTTTTAAACAATTCGGCAATCTTATTAACCGCATAATTTAAATCTTGTTGCTTCATTTTGGCAACTATCATTAAATCAACATTGCAAAATATCTGAACCATCTTTTGGTTTAGAAATGTGCCTTCTTCATTTTCGTTTGCTATCTTAACAAACTTCTGATATTGGCTTAATTTAATCTCACTTAATAATGTTGGAATTGAAATTTTAATCTTCATAATGTATAAACGTAATTTGTTTGTTTTTGTCTTAATAAATATGGTAGTTACCTTGATTTGGATTGTCTAAATGATAGATTATATTGTACCTAATCGCATCTATAATATGATTCCAAGCATCTAAATAAAGTTTTGATGCCTTATTTATATAAACGTAGTTGTTAAATTCTTTGGCAATGTTCTGTGATTGTGGATCTACTATAATTTGATAGTCTTGCATTCTTACAATACCTGATTCAATAGTTCCTTTCTTTACAGGTTGTATGTTAATACCTTGATATCGTAAATCATCTATTAATCTTGGCTCTGCTGAATCGGCAATAATTAAACCATTGTTGCATTTCTCTTTAATAAGTGATGCAAGAATATGTGTTTTTAATCCTCTTTCATAAATCACTTCTTTGACATAGATAATCTTTCTTGCTTTGTCAATTGCAACTTCTGCTAAAGCATCTGGATCTATTGAAAATCCAAAGTCCATACCAAATGATGTTTGTAATTGATTCGGATTAAACTCGCCAAACTTCCAATTAGTAAACACAACACCTTCAGCCTTATCTAACCATCCTCCTAATATTGTATGTTGAAATTTTTTAGGATTAGTTTCTTTTAAGTTTTCAATTTGATAAATAAACGAATTAGAAAGATATTTTTGATTGTCTTTATAAGTTGTATGTATGTAAGTGGTATCCTTTTTTATTAATGAAGATCCAGCATCAACTCCTTTATTCTCAAAGAATCTTTTGTAAATAAAATGCTCTTTTGTGACAGGATTTAAAATTAGAATTACTCTATTTTGTTTTGAGTTATGCCTAACAGATAAATCAATTTTATCAAATACATCTTCATCAACTAATTCTTCAGCTTCATCAAGAACAAATGTAGTAACTCCAGCCAATGACTTTAGGTTAGCCGTTTGAGTTCCACTACTTGTTTTTATACCCTTAAATATTATTCTCGAATTAGTTTGAGTATTAATAATTTCATCTTTGGTAATATAAAAATGGTCTTGCAATCCTGCCGTTTCTATCTTATCTGTAAACTCTGGAATAATTGACACATGAGCAGATGTAAGAGTATACCTTGTAAATAGTATTACATGACCTACTTCGTATGTTAGGAGCAAAAGGAATGAGTTTAAAGCATACGATTTACCCGAACCACGACCACCAGTTATTACATAGTATCTTGAATCAGAATAAAATAACGGCTTATATTTATCATTTAATTTTATCACTCAAATTTGACAATGTCTTTGATGTCGAAATCGTTAATTGTGTGCGTATTGTTTTGATCTATGACTTGCTTTGGCATACCATACCTATATTGTAACCAAGTCTTGATGGCATTAGTATCACCTTCATCAACTCTTTCAGCTAACTTAATCCATACTGCTTCAGGTACTTTAACTAAATCCATAGTTTCGATTAAAGTAATTACTTCATCCTTTTTTAATCTACCTGAATTTGGTCTTGCGCCTCCTCTTTGTTTTTTTATCTCATCCATAATGAAAAAAATTGAAATCCAAACTATACTTTAGTTTCATGTTCCATGTAAACTTTCCGTAATTTTCCAATAGTATCTCTCCAGCATGAATCACAACTTGTTTGTTGTAACCTAACATTAAAAACGTGTAGATAGATCTCTGACAATTCAGCCTGTATCATAGGAGTGATTGTTTCGTGATTTGCTGCAAAAAAGTTAGTCAAATAATCGTAGTCCTCAATTGATAAACATTCTGGATTGTTGTAAGGGAATAACTTATTTAATACTTCTTTTCTTTTATCACAACCACAATCAAATCCGATTGCTTCCGATAATTTCTCAACTCCTGCTTTAATGCCTGTTGCTTCTGTAAACTTCTCTATTGAATCTCCAAGTCCTTGTGATTTTCTTTTGCCCATTGTTTTAATTTGTTTTTACAATTTCTGATTGTGTTATAAATAGATGTAAATGATATGCCTGATTCTCTTGACATTTTACGCATTGATATTCCTTTTTTTAAATATATAGAAAATAACATTTGATCATAATAATCCCATGTTGCGATGTAATCATAATAAGGTTTTGTAATTTCTAAAATTGCATTGTCTTCTTGAGACTCTATTAAAAGATATTCTATTTCTTTTGTTATTTCTATTTTAATAATCTTTTTAGAATGAAGATTCATAGTTAATGATCTTAACGTATAATAGAAATATGCCTCATTTATTTCTTTATTTAAATCTAAGATCTTTATGTATGCTTCTTGAACTATATCTTCTGCATAAGTCACCTCGCCAAACTTTCGTACAATGTTAATCCAATGTCGATGTCGCTTAACAAGATGATCTATTGCATTCACTTTTTATTTTTTAGAACTAGAATTTTTGTAACTCTCTTTTTAAATACCAAATTGCTTTTTCAAGATCTTGTTTCTTATTTCCTTTCTTATCGCACCTTAAAATATATTTAATTGAATTACCTAAATTAAAATTAAGATTAAAACAATCAATTATGTCAATCACTTCAATTCCATTACTTTGGTAATGCTCGGGATTATTAACTTGATCTTTTATAACTCCCTCGTAATTAAACTTATAATTAAAATTTTCCATGTGTAAATTTAAATTAAAAATTGCAAAATTCTAAATAATCTTTAATTTTTTTTGTTTGTCTGTAAGCTGGATATGAAGATCCATCGTTCATTAGTATTCTGTTTTTATTTACTTGAAGGCTAAAATTCAAATCTAAATAGGTAGCACAATCAATTTGTATTTGTCTTGTTGGATATTGTAACATCTTATCAATCCATTTAATAGCATTCCTATAATTTTCTTTCAAATCTCATCTGCTTTAAATTTTCTTATGAGTTCTTCACAATCTTCTAACCTTCTAACAATCGTGTAATAATACCCATGTGCAAGTGCAATTTGTTGAAATGCTTTTTGATTAGGTTGTTGGCTTCCTTTTTCAATTTTTACTTCAACAAATAAACCTTTCCAATTTTTGTTGGAAATCATCCAAAACATATCAGCGACTCCAGCCTTTGCACCTTCTAATTTTAATTTGATTGCAACTAACCTATGTCTTGCACCTCCGTTTGGAATGGCAAAGTAATAAAAGTCTTGTGTAAAATCTAACCAATGGCAAATTGCAACTTGTAACTTATGCTCGTATTCATTCCTCATTATTTAATGTTTTGATTTTTTAATCTTCCGTGACTTGTGTACAATTTTAAATCTATTGTATCCGTATAAATATCTTCGTGAGTAATAATTCCAAATTTATCAATAAAAATAATTCTTTTTTTAACTACTTTAATATTGTTTAATTGATAAAATATAAAACCAATTAATAATAAAGCAATTATTGATATTAATATTTTTTTCATTATTTATCTTTTACAAAAGTTCCATTTTCCATTTTACCTGTTCTGCTTTTTATTTCTTGATAAGCGGAATTTATACATTCTTCGATAGTGTAACCTTTTATTGCAGCAAGGTTTGTTAAAACAATAACACAATCGCCTATAGCATCTATAAATTCTGTATCGTTATTTTTTAATATTGATCTAGATAATTCTCCTACCTCTTCTAATAATTTTATGAACTGTGTTTTTGGATCACCTTTGGCAAGTATACCTTTATTATTTGCCCATGTTCTAACTGAATCAAATTCGTTTGTTAATTTCATTTTTGTATGTTTAAAAAGTTATTGTAAATATGTAAATTGTGAGCATAATGGTAATAACTACCAATGCTTATTCCTAATTCATTAGAGACATACCATTGAAGTCTAGAGAAACAATATTGATCATTGCAGAAACCAAACCACAGATCATTAGACCTCATAAGAACAGACATGTTTAATTTATTATCAATTATCGTAAACTGTACTGCATAAGTGCAAGGCGTATCATATTTATAAGTATTTATTTCTTTAGCGTCATAAATACTAATTGCCGCTTGTCTTGATCCTTTGTTTGTCTTTAAAACATTAATAACATTTGATAATTGGTTATTTCTTTTCCATTGCCAACCGTAATTAGAATTTACATTTCCGTTTTCATCTGCCATCTTTAACCAAATACTTGGTATTTTTCCATATATGTCACCTAGTGCTTTTATATTACGGTCTCCTGATGTATACCAATCGTATTCTGCTTTTGCATATTTTAAATTCCAATTTCTAAAATCTGCGGTTATGTTATTATCCATAGGTTTTAGTATAGTAAAACCTTGATTAAATAATGCTTTAGTATTACTAAAATCAATTCCTTCGTTTGATATTTTTTTGTAGTAAAATTCAAACACATCGTTTGCTGTATTAAATTCCATAGTTAGTAAAGTCTTTTAAGTCGTTCCAATCACGATAAGAGTTAATTAATCTTTTTTCAATAGTAGGTTTTTCTGCTTCTCCGGCTACGTTAAAGAACCAGTCACCAAATTTACCAAATTTATTAATATAATCCCAACCTTTTGCATCATAACTATTTTCACAGTTAAATTCAATTGGTATAAGATCTGATTTAGATTCAAATGGTTTATGATAAGTAAAAAATTCTGCTGACCCTAATTCACCTTGCTGTATATTCCTAGATACAGCAACAGCCTTAAACTCTGTATTAGGCAATGCTATCTGTAAACTTCTTGCTAAAACTCCTGTAGATATAACGGACCACATTGTTTTAGGCTTTTCTATTTCTAAAAAAAAATCATGAATTAGTCTTACTCCTGCTGCTATAACATAAGGGTGATTTAAACCAAGAGGAATAAAATATGAACCTGTTTTTTCTGCGTATTTTTTTGCTATTAAATTAGCATTAGGCATTGCCGCTATTCTTACAAATAATACCTTAGCACCATATTCTATACATAAAGCTTGATGATCGCTTACTTCTTTTGACGATGGCATAATAAGTGTTAATGCAAGTCCATATTTTTTGCAAAGCCAAGATAAAGATATTCCTGCAAAACCAATCCTAGGTTGAACATAAACTACTTCTTTTATACCTTGTTCAACTAATTGCTGTATTAAAAATTCGCCTGCTCTTGCTTTATATCCTACAGCACATACAACAGATTCATCTATAACTTTAAATCCGTTAACATCTTTTATAACAAAATCGTCAAAAGAAGATTGAAAAGATTTAGTTATATCTAAATAATCATTAAGATTCATATCTTTAAGATTATTATTTTGTTTTCCTATTTGCTTATTTATGAACATTGTTTGTATAAGTTTTATTGTTATTCATTAAAATATGTTCATTAGATTGAAAGTTGTCCATGTATCTTATAAAATCACATGCAACATCTTCCATATCATATGGTTTAGAAAAATTGCCAGTAATATCACAAAGATAACGTAGCGCTTCATCGTGTTTCATATTTGGTAAAATTAGTTTCAAGCATTTTTTTGCATTAGAACCAATGTAAACATCTGAATCTCTATCTACTAGATCAGGGAAATATTCTGCCAAATCCATTGCAAATGCAGTAAGAACAAAATTTTGTCTCATGTATCCTTTTTCTTTAAGATATTTATTTCCATGATCAACTATATCTTTTATTCCTACCTTTCCAGATTTTTTAATAAAATTTTTAATATCATGAATTAAGTATATTGATTCATTTAAAATAAATTTTTTTAAACCACCTTTAATCATTGGAAGTAAATATCCTTTTACATCACAAAATTTATCAGAATAAGGTAAAAAATGCAACCATTCATTTCTATTATTTATATCGTTTCTAAGTAACTCTACTACCCAAAAGTTACCAAAACCGTGGGTACCCCATGGTTCATCATTAATTTTTACTTTAGGTTTATAATTAATTCCTGAACCACATAGTCTAAATAAATAACAAAGATCAATAAAATCTTCTTTAGGTATATTTCTTAAAAAATTAATTCCATTACCTTTAGGATCTTTTTCTTTGTGAACAATAGCTTCTAATAAAGAACTAAATGCTGCATATTTTCTATTAACAACATCATAAATTGGTATATGCCAAATAAGGTCATCGTTAATATCTTGTTTTGTATATGATGCACCTTCATATTTTAATTCTTGCATCATTTTTGCTTTTTTATAATACTCCAAAAAAGTGTTGATCATTTCCATTTATGTAGTCTTTAAGGTTTAAATAATAAGAAGGTCTAATATGAACAGATTGCTTTGCTTCCATGCAATCAAAAGAAAAATTGTTATAGTCAAAATTCCAAGATAAGCACTTATAATTATAATAAGGTGCGCACATGTCATAAAGTTTTTGATTAAAATATAAAACTAATTCTGACCTTATTTGTCTAGATCCATAAAACGGTTCGCCTTTGTATAAACCAGTTCCAGGTAATTTTCTTGATTCATCTTCAATTGGAATAAGCTGAACTAAAGTTATTGATTTTAAATTTAATTCTTGCAATTGATTTTCTAATTCTTTTAATAATTTATCAATTCCATCTTTTCCAAACTTGTGTAAGTGGAATCGAATGTCAATATTACCAGCATAAAAAACAAGAGTGTCTACGTTTTTTTCTATAAAGTTTTTAATACCTATCTTTAAAAAACCATGCAAAGTCTTTCCATCATTTCTACTAATTGCATATCCTTTTTGATAAGCAGATAATGAGTGGCTATCACCTAATACTAATTTGCTAGAAACTTTACTAAGATCAATTACTTCTGGTATATTAAAAGTTAATTGCAAATCTTTTAATTCTTTTCTTTTAGCAATTAATATGTTATAATTAATATGAGTATTAACACAGTACACTTTTCTTTTAAAATTAGCAAATCTTGTTAAAGAATCTATTTGTTTATCTTGTACACCTCCAAAAAAGTTAAATACATTTTCTTTATAATTTACACCTTCGTTAATTATTAATACATCATAGTTTTGATAGTCAATAGAATTATCTAATATTTCTACTTTAGTATTAAAATACGTTTCTAACGCAGATCTACTTACGTAAGTCCATCCTGCATTATGTGAACTAAGCCTTGTGCTTAAGTTGTTTACTATACCAATCATTCCAATTTTCATGTTATTTAGTTTTAATTATGTAATTATTTAATGATCCAATGTATGCAACAGCATCTAATAGATTGTCTTCTTTATAGTTATAACTATGTCTAGATAATTTTAATGCTATCATACATGCGTACATGTCTTTACCATTAATATCTTTTCCTGTCATACCACTTGCGATTTTTGCTGCTCTATCCATTCCTTCTTCAAATGGACCATACATTCTTTCTTTTTCTTCAGATCTTTCATTAATGATCTTATTTGCTTCTGATAAAATATTCATTTTTAATTTGGTTTAATAGTTCCATCGTCATCTATATGACAATCAAATGTAACTAATGAGTTAATAAATTTAATGTAACCTTGAGTTTTGCATTGAATTTTTCTGTCTTCTAAATCAAAATAATTAGAATACTTTTCCCAAAGTTCAATTCGCTCTTCTTTTGATATTGTCGGAATCTTAAATTGTTCTAAGTAATCAAATAAAATTGATAAGCCTCCTGCTATAAATGTAAACTTCTTATTATTTTCTTCGCAATATTTAATCTGCTTTGCATACTCATTAGCCGTATCAATGGCTTGTTTTTTTAATTCTTTTTCTGTTGGTTTTTCTTTCATAGGCTCTATTTGTTTAGGTAAATTTTTAATTTCTTCTCTTGCATATTCAACATAAGCATTCATAATTCTTCCAAAGTATTCGCAACTAAAATTTTCATAACATTTAGCATCTACTTGTAATTTACCTGAAACTGCCATTTCAAATGCAATTTTAATTTCAGCTGATGTTTGATTTCCAAAATTAGATCTAACAAAATTAGTTAACACAAACTTCTCTTCTTCGGTAGGCAAATTGTTTCCTCGTAAGCCTACTAAAACCATACAGTAACGTAGTATTTGCTTAAGATCTTCATCGTTGCTTAGACGTAAACTATTAGTGCTCTGTGCTAGTTGTATAGCTAATGCATTACCACTTCCTAATGGCTTCCATTCTTGCTGCACTAGTGCCAAGTTTTTCTGTAGTATTTCCATTGTTGTTAAATTTAGTTTTATTATTCATCCAAGTTTTAATCCTTCTGCTAATATCAAAGAATTTTTCAGATTCCCAACGTTCCTTTCCAGATTTATTTTTTTCTGACCAGTAAGAATAAAAATTTTCATATTCATCTCCTAATTCAAAACTATGTTGATGTGGAGTTAATATATCACTTAACTTTACTTTACTTTCTTTTACTTTACTTTCTTTTACTTTATCGGTGTTACTAACATGTTCTGAACTTGTTACATTTTCGCTAACTACTTGATTTTCACGCCATTCTAAAATACGTTTTGCATTTTTTTCTTTAGAAACTTGATACTTTTTGCTATAGTTTAGCAATTGTTTGTTAAAAGTATCGCCATTATTAGAAGAAATCAAATCAATTTCTTCAATAAAAGACCAAATTTTCTCTAATTTTTTTCCAACATTTAACTGATGTTTAAGAACTTTTGTCTTAATTGGTTTCTCTTGTAAGGCTAATTTTTCTAAAATAGTATAGAATAAACCTAAACCTTCGTATCCAAATTGAAGATACAATTCTGTTATTTTTTCATCATTAAACGAATTAGAATCATGAAGATAATATTTCATTTTTAAAAATAAAAAAGCCAGTCTGCGTCGGAGTGCAAAACTGGCTTTGGTTATTTAACCTATTAAATTACCCAAGAACTCCGACCCTCTTGGTTAATTATATCACAAATATAACTATTTTATGTCAACTTGCACAATCTTTTTGAAAAATAACCAGAATAAATTGGGTGATCATTTTCAAACAATCTAGCGTAATCGCTAGTGTAGTTATTATTTATTTTAAATCTATCATTACCAGATACCATTGTTTGCCATCTAATTACTTCAAATATTTGTTTAGATCCTAATCTTATATATCCACGATTTATTAACTGAAATGCTAATTTTTTAAATTCTTGATAGATCTGCGGATTATCTTGATGATACTGTTTGAAACTTGTTTTCATTTTTTTTTTGTTTAGGGATTAAATTTAGTTTTACGTAATCTTTTTCTAATTCTTTTGCTAAATAAATATGCCATTCATTGTATGATAATTTTTTCATAAATTATAAAGTTTAATAATTATATTAACAACTATTGCCCAGATCCAACAAGATATAATTCCGACAATTCCGATAAAAGTCAGAAATTCAGAGGTGTTATTCGAACGTGATTGCTTCCCTTGATTCATCGTATTTTTTAATTAAATCCCTTGTAACTGATACCCATTCCCGAATGACATGCTCTTGATGTAAAGGGAAATATTTATCATCACTCTTTTCGTACTTGTTGATGATACCAGTAATATTTTCAACTGTGTACTCGCGCGCAGAAAAAGGAACAATTCCCTTTTTCTTTAAATTCTCTGCTACAATTTTGTAGGAATCCATTTTTCTAAATTTCTTCATTTTAATTTTTGTTAAGTTCAAATTCCATTTCTTCGGTGATAATTAAATCTTCCGTACATTCCTCAAGCCTATTCCAACCACTCATTCTTTTAATGTAAGGCTGAATTTCATCTTGAGTAAATTCTTTCCTTTCTCTAAATCTTGAATTGTCTAATAAATCAATCCAATGAAACAAGTATGTTATCTTTTCCATATCTAAAAAGGTAAATCTTTTTTCTCCCATGTATCAAGTTCAACATAGTACTTACCATTTTGAGCCTGATTAATCTTTAAATTAACCCAACCATTCTTTGAGTTTGCTGCAATAAACTCTGCGGCATCTTTTGCGTTAAGGGATAAATTCCCAATAACAAATGTTGGTGCATTTTCATTTCTTTTAAAGATGAAACCTTTTGCGAATACTTTTTCTGGCTTTTCCATTTTTATTTATTTAACGATAAAACTTAATTTTTTAGTTGAAAATAATGATATAATATCTTTGTTGTTATTAATAAATTCAGATTTCTCTGCATATAAAGCATTTAATTGGTCTATTGATTGACATCCATCAACCATAATTTTCCAACCTGCTAAAGGCAAAGTATTAGGTATTGATTTAGACTCTACCTGTACACCACAAGCATCTAAATCTTTATCGGTAATTAAACCAAGCATTGATGCTAATGCGTATCTGCGATAATAAGTAACTCCAGAACCAAAGGATTGATATTCATTCATAATTCCTAATTTAATTTTAGGTATTGTTGTAAACGATTCCAATGATTCTCCAGATTCGACATGAAATAAAATAGTCTTAATCCCTTCGTTGTCTAAAGGTTGAACGATACACAATCCGTGTTTTCTTAAAATAGGATTGATAATTGAATGAATTTGAGTCAAATCTGCATAAGTGTAGTTATGACCTTTCGTGTCTTTATGAATGACTGGACATTCATTCTGAAAATTGGATAATGATTTAATTAGGTTTTTCATTTTAGTCTTGATTTATTTCTACGAATTTTGATTTGTAAACTCTTTCCTCTTTGGCAATTTTT
>Ga0315905_10002125_pt1 | contig 20961 bp, 22 predicted proteins | sample LakEriMetagenome_5_FD_203522 | JGI IMG/M metagenome (GOLD analysis project Ga0315905, IMG submission 203522) | Freshwater fungal communities from buoy surface, Lake Erie, Ohio, United States - Buoy 4 MA121 | ecosystem: Environmental > Aquatic > Freshwater > Lake | place: USA: Lake Erie, Ohio...
TGCTTCCCGCCGATCAACGCGCGGTCTACGACCATGAAGACCAGACTGCTTCAAAAAAATCACACGCTCCCGAGCAGTGGGATGAGATCACCGCAGCCGCTGAAGCACGGCAAGTGTGGAAGAGCAGAAAAATGAGCCCTGACTGCCCGGTCAGCGGTGTGGACTGGTGGGATGCCTACGCATACTGCGAGTGGAAGCGCGCCCGCCTGCCGACCCAGGAGGAATGGCATGCCGCGATGCGGCTTCAAACCGAGAACCCCCGTGTCCTGAAACCATGCGTCTGGGGGGACGTGCAATCACTTGACTGCAACAAGGCCGGCTTCTTCGGCATGGCAGGGGGCGTGTCCGAATGGACCAGAAAACCCGCGGGTAACCCATCCAATCCACTCGGCGCGCGTGAATGGGTTCTCATTGGCGCTTCGTATGCCCGACCTGAAAATGGCGCGCTTGCCAGGGAGTGGACGATGAATCGCGATTTGAAACGGGAGGATATCGGCTTTCGCATCGCTTACGATCATCTCAGCGAGTGATCCTTGGGGTTACTGCTTTTCGCATGATGGACCACGCATCACCTGTCAACAAGACAGCCCTGGAAAACCAGGGCTGCATTGTATTCGGCTAGAGGATTTGCAAGTGACAATTACAAGGCAGATTTCAAGCTGCTTGAAACTTTGAACCCGACCGATTTGGATGCCGCGATTTTCATCGATTCACCAGTTTTGGGGTTGCGACCCATACGGGCGGCACGTTTCTTTACAGAGAACGTTCCAAATCCAATGAGTTGCACTTTTTTGGTTTTCTTGATTCCCGATGCGATGGCATCAAGAACATTGTTAACGGCATCTTCGGCGGACCGCTTGGTCGCGTCTTTGCCCATAGCTTTTTGAACGGTATCAATGAGTTCGGCTTTATTCATGGCGCGACAGCATTGTCGAATCCCCCTTGAATTGACAAGAGAAAATCGTTCTTTGAGAGTTTTTTTTTAACGAGCGAAGGATAATAGCTTCTTGACAAGACCAATTTTTTTCTTGCTGCAACAGGCTCGCAGACTCCCGCGCTGATCATTCAGATAGATTCGCATCCGTCGGATCGGAAGAAAGAACGCGCTGCGAAGTGATCCGACCCGGTGCGGCGGACCTCTGAAATACTAATTTCATAGTAACAAATGCACATGCCTTCATGGTGCGTTTGACGCGAAATGCAGGCGGCAAAAATCCAGTCGCTCCCCGGCAGACTCTCTGGGTCTTTCATTCCTGCGTGCAAGCGCCGCCTCAAGACGCGGTTGCAAGCCAATGCCACAGGCCATTTGAATCGCCAGACCGGGGCGGGCGTTCACTTCGATCATCAACGGCCCTCTTGTTTCATCGACCATCAAATCCACGCCAAGGTAACCCATGCCGGTCATGTCATAACAAGTCCCCGTGATTTCGAGGATCTTGTCCCATTCCGGAACCTGCAAACCTGCAAGCGGTGCGTCCAGGTCGGGGTGCCGGACGATAATTTTCCCCCGATGGACGGCACGGGTCGTCACACCGGTCGCAAGATCGATCCCCACACCCAGCGCGCCCTGGTGGAGGTTGGCCCGACCATCCGATTCACTCGTCGCGGCACGCAGCATTGCCAGAACAGGGTAGCCATGCAGCAAAACAATGCGGATGTCGGGTGCTCCTTGAAAGCTGATGCCTCGGAATGCCTCCGCGGTGGTGACACGATATTCCACCATGGCGCAATCGCGGTTGCCGCCCAGACTGTGGAGGCCGGCGAGAATGTTGGATGCGTGATTGCGCAGATCTTCCCCGGACAGACGTGCGCCGCTCGGTTTCACAAAAAAACCCCGATCGCAATGATCGACCACCAGAACTCCCCGTCCGCCGCTGCCGCGCGCTGGTTTGATCACAAATGAATCATGGCCTGAAAGATTTTCGACAAGAGTGCGCACTTCGTGAGGGCTTTCCAGGATCAAAAAACTTTCCGGCACTGCCAATCCGTTTGCCTTTGCAAGCTCTTTGGTGAGGATTTTATCATCGACCCGTTGATAATACCTGCGTGGATTGTTGGGCGACAAGTATCGCGCGTTGCGCATGTTGATGCCGAGAACTCCCATGCTGCGAAGCTCCCGCGGCGTGAGCATCAGGGAATGCCACCACTTTGCCTTCATTTCAGATTCGGGTGAAATTGCGGAAACGATGGAGTTCGCTCAAACGATACCCGGTATAGCGACCAATCAGAAGGATCGCAGCCAGAACGATCAGCAACAGCTCGGGAAAATATTGCGCGGAATACTGGATTTGCGGAACTCTCATTACCAGGTAGGCGACCACCGCGACAAACACCGATCCCGCCACCTGCATGAGGGCGCTGCGTTTGCCTTCCTCCTCCCAAATCAACGACATGCGTTCGATCGTCCACGCAATGATGATCATCGGAAACAAAGTGACTTTGAGAACCCCGTGAATGCCCAGGCGCCAACTCAGCAGACTCATCACCACCATCAGCAGTGTGACGATCACCACACAGGCCGCCACGCGCGGCACGACCAGCAAATTCATGCTGGAAAGAAAAAAACGGAAATACAATCCCGCCGCCACGATGATCGAGAACATTGCGATGCCCGAACCCAGAGGCATCTCGAGAAAGGCAAGGGCCAGCAAAACCGGCATGAATGTGCCCAGCGTGGGCAAGCCCACGATGTTCCGCAGAATCACCACAACAAACGCTCCGAGCGGAATCAGCACCACATAGCGGAACACCGCCTGCTCGGATACGGGAAGTCCGAGGATCGTCGAGGCGAACAGCGGCGAATCCCTCAGCTCCTTCATCTGCTTCAGGGAAATCATGTCTTTCACCACGGTGAAGATCACCTTCGATTTGTCGCCACCCTGCACTTCCAGCAGCGCACCGCCACCCCGTTTCCAAACACAGATGTTGTCGCTCCGCAAACTCACATTCGGCTGGGCGGGATTTTTCACCTTCCATGTCCTGCCGTCACAGTATTCGATCAAGGGAATCGCTTCCTGCGGCTCCCGAACATCAAGTTTGACCCCGTGGGCAAGGCGCGCCGGAATGCCGGCCATTTCGAGCAGATCGATCCCCATGACGACAAGGAGATCCCCTGACCTGCTGTGCTCAATCTTCTCATAATGGCGTCGCAGCAGCAAATTCTCCTGAGCGGTGCTGTCCGCGGAAAGCTGCAACAAAAGGTGGGTGAAAAATGTATCGGCATCCGACGATGCGGCCCGCGATCGGTCGATAATCCCTCGTGCGGCTTTCTCGACGGAGCCGCTGAGTCCCGGCGGGCTCGCCACAGGGACCGGACCCAGCGCCTCGATGCCGCTGCCGCCTGTCCTGAAACGCTCGGGGAATCGCACACGGAAATAGAGAGAATGCGGGCCTTCGGCAGGTTGCTGTGCCGACCAAACCGCCTTCACGCCGGGAACAGTGGTGTCCAGCACATAGCCGAAACCAAGCGATCCAGCTTCCTGGCCGATGTTTTCATCCCTCGCAGCGGGAGGGAGTGATAATTTCACGGTGACCGGCTGTGGCAGGGAAGTCAAAAATGATACCTTCGCTTCAATCAGCCAGGAAGTGGATTTTTGTCCCACCAGCAAAGGCACGCCAAGCTTCAGGTGTTTGTAGAGAGCTATGCCCGAACCGGCGAGACAGAGAGTCACGACAGTGAGAACCAAGCGCAGCTTAGGGGACATTCAATTGCCTTAACGAAAGATTTTATCGTCAGCCAGAAAGGTTCTTGCCGGATCAACCCAGCCGAGGATTCTGAGCGCAGACCGCCCCAGAAGAACAGGGCAGAGCATGTTTTTGCGATCGTTCAAGGTAAATTCCGCTCTGACGCTGCGTTCTCCAATGAGAAAATTCAAACGCACCACGCTGCGTCGTTCCGTGAGGCCACCGGGTTCCTTGATCTCGGCCGTTCGCGCCAAGAGAGCCTCCATGACGTGGCGTTTGCCCCCCGCCACTCCCGGTTCGGTAATGACAAACCTCACCCATTTTTGGCCATCGCGCTCAAACAGTTTTTCCTCCTCCGCGTGGAGAGAACTCGTGAGGGCTCCGGTGTCGAGTTTCGCAGCCATTTCATCGGGAATGTCGGCGATTTTCACCTTTTCCAACCATCCGAAGATCTGCACGGGGTCGGAACTGACTGGTCGGTCCGACATCGCCGTCTCCTTCGCCTCTTTCTTTTCCGTAAACAGTTCCTCGTCCGCCACCGGACCACCTTGATGAGCGGCAACCGGATTGCTTGCAGGCGCAATGACCTGCTCAGGCTGCGCCGCAGCCGTAACGGATTCTCGCGGACCAGTTTGGCCGGACGGAGCCACATTCTCATCGGCGGCTGAGACCGGGGCCGTGACTACGGCGGCAAAAAGAAAGACTCTAACCCAACATGTCAATTCAGGTGACGTCATGATGCAAAGGAACTACTTATGTCATTCTAGGAATAACACAATGCAAAAGTCGGATTTTCGACGAGCTCCGATTGCTTACCGCGAAGCAACCGGCGTTTTGGGTCCGTTCGCTTTCAAAGAAGCATCGGACTGGGCTTTGGCCCATGTGGCGTATTCGGCAGCCTCGATCACTTCCATCGTGCCCACCATGTTGCCATGCCCCTCCCCGCAGAGCTGCGCGCAAACGACGGATGTTTCCAACGTTTTGATCGGAGTGAACCACATCGGGATTTCCGAACCCGGTATTGCGTCCTGCTGGATTCTCATCGGCACGATGCAAAAATTGTGAATCACATCCTTGCTGCAAATATTGAGAATGGCCGGCACCTTCTTGGGAAGTTTGAGGATCGGACTGGTGAAGTCGTCCATTCCATTCGGGTCGCTGTGATCAATGCCCAGTTCATTCGTGCCGGAAATCAGAAATGGATCGATGCGTCCGAATTTTCCGTCCGCACCTGGATAATGATAGGTCCAACCGAACTGCCAGCCGACCACGCGGACGCGAACATGCTCTTCTTGAACTACCTGCTTGAAGGTGTCGGTTCGTTCCCTCCACAAAGGCAGCGCGAAACCCAAAAGCAACACCGCCTCGACGATGATCACCGCGATTTCAATGTGCGAGGTGACATGATTGGTCACCCCGTGATAGTCGGCCTTGCGGTTGGCCCCCTTGCGGAAACGAACCAGAGTCACGACCAAATACAACGACCAGCCAAGAAACAAAGCGATCATGAACCAGTGAACGACATCGATCAAATGGTCCACCTGGGGACCGTGGGCGGAAAAACAATCGGGAATACCGAGGAACTTGGATGGCGACATAAGGAATATGGTTAAAAGGACTGGTTCTGGTGGGACAATGAATGTTCGGCAAGCAGGCTTAGTTCCTCCTCACGGGAACATTTTTTCGCCCTGATGGCGAGACGCACCATGAAGAATGCGACAAGCCCCACCATCGCGAGGATGACGATCAAAAGGAAAAAAATCGACCAGCCCACGGCATCGGAGCCGCCCAGGGCACTGTTGTTCTGACAGGTTACACAGGCAATCATCGGCATCATATTACAGGTAGATTTTCGAGGCTTTTTTCCAGAAATACACTCCATACAGCGGTGAAAGCAACAATCCGGCGACACCGCACCAACCGACGAAGGGAACAAATGCGGATCGTTCCTCGGCAAAACCGAACGCCCAAGCCGCGAAAAACGCGCTCAACAGAAACGTGAAGGTGACAAACACGATGTGGAATGATTTAAGCGACATGGCGGGATGGAATTAAAATTATTCGGGCAGGCCGAGATTGAACCCTTGGAAGTGAATCGGATCACTCTTGGCAAACATGAAAAGGAAAATCATGAACGCGAAGAACACGAGGGCTCCGAAGAAAATCCAATAGATCGCCTTCTTCTCATGATTCAAGTGCATGAAAACGTAAGCCACCAGCGTTGACTTGAATGTGGCGATCGACAGCCCGAGCATCATGTCCCATTTGTCGAAGCCATGGTCGCCGACATCCAAGGCCGGAATCACCGCAACCGCGACGGTCACGCCGGTGAAAATGAAGAGAATCAGACCGATCGCGACGTAGATCTTGGCGGTTTTTTTGATGTGTTCTATGGAGTCTGCCATGGTGATAAAAAAAAATGTCGTTGCGGGAAATCGGGTTACATCAAATACAAAATCGGGAACAGGAAGATCCAGACTAGGTCGACGAAGTGCCAGAACAGTCCGCCCACTTCCACACGGTTGGCGAGCCATTCGGGATTGCTGAGATACATTTTCCGGCCCCGGAAGAGATAATAACCGAGCACAGCCGCACCGCCGACCACGTGAAGGCCGTGGAGGAAGGTCATGGTGAAATAGATTGCATAATAAGTGTTCCAAGCCGGGGTGAATTTTCCGCTGAGGAAAACCAGTTCACGCGGAACGTGCAGGTGGGGAAACGTATGGTGTTCGGAGCGCGACTCGTAGTCAGGTCCTTTGAACTCCTCGAGCATATTGAACTTCTGTTCGCCCTTGCCGACACCCTCTGCTTTTGCAACAAAGTCCTTCCAGCCGATCCGGTAGCGTTCGGTGAGCGTCGGAACCCGATTTGCCTTGCCATGCTCATCGACGCCGTATTTGTCGAGCAGCTCTTTCTCCAGTGCGACCATTTGCTCCTTGTTCCATTCCCAAGCCTCTTTCGCTTCCTCGCTGTGCTTGATCAACCAGGTGTTCTCAATCGCAACCTCCGGATCAACGCCTTTTTTCTCCGCCTGCATCACCACGTGTCGGAAGTCGATGGCATCAAGATAGTGAAACGCGATCGGACTTTCCTCAAGAGTGCCGTCGATCACGGTATCGTCGCGCAACCGCGACTGCGTCGCCCCCTCCTTGATGTCGCGATGTTTGAACCACAGCAGCGCGGGAGGATCCACCACAAAGCTGATGCTCGAGGCCTCGGGCTTCAATTGTGATGCGATGCTTGCGGGATCCACATTGACCGTGGAGGCGATCTGCCAGCCTTTTTTGCCAGCGTTTTCCGCTTTCTCTTTTGCCGTCTTCCACTCGGCGCGAAGGGCATCCGTCCGGACTTCCGCATTGTTTGCACGGGCATCCAAGTGAATTTTCTGGATTTTCCCGAGTAGAGCCAGCGTCAGTTCCGAGCCTTTGGTTACCGTGTCACCGTCCAGTTTCAAATCCTCCGCCAGCACCACCTTGGATTTAGCCTCCGCCGCCTGGCGAATCACCTCTACGACCCAGGGTTTGTGGTAGCGCACGGTGCTGAAACTCACTTTCTCCGCCTTGACCAAAATAACATCGGCCTCGACCTTTTCGCCCTTCTTGTCCGTGGCGTGTTCCGATTTGTCAAGGTGACCTTCAAGGATTGTGTAGTCGCTCAGGCGCACGGCTTGATGGTGCCATTTGAAGTTGTATTCCAATGCCTTCAGCCCCATGAAAATAGCAGCGCACATCACGGTCAGTGACATGCAGATCTGGAACATCCTCCATTTGCGCAATTTGAGCCCGACCCAGGCGAAGACCACTGTCACCGACGAAAAGATCAGCACGAAGGTATTGATCAGACCGGGCATCACCGGCAGGGCGCGCTCGGGCCAGGGATAGTCGGCTCCGAGGCGAAGGTAAATGTAGGAAGAAAAGAATCCGCCGAAAAGCATCACCTCCGATGCCAGGAACAACCAGATGGCGATTTTGGAATTCACCATTCCAGTGTCCTTGCGAGGCGTGTAAATATAAGGAATTTCCATAGCAGCTTGAGAGAGATGATTGGCTCGGGCGATGTCGTGATTAGTGGTGCACAGCAGGTACGGGAGCATCGGCAGCCCCCGTCAGGATGGCGGGTTTTTCCCACTGCGGAGTGTAATCCTCTTCGGCACCCGGCTGACTGTATTCGTAAGGGCCGCGATAGACCGCCACATCAAAAGTGAAATTGCCGTGACCCGGAGGAGTCGGGGTCGACCACTCCAGAGTGGTTGCATTCCAAGGGTTGTCGCTCTCGACTTTTTTGCCGCGGAAGTAGCTGAAAATGATGTTCACGATGAAGGGAAGCTGGAAGGCAGCCATGATCCATGCCGAGGTGGACATCAGAATGTTGAGGTCGATGTGTTCGGCGACGGTTTTTCCAAACACGTTGGCCGAATCGGCGGCCTTGGCGAGATAGGCATCACCGCCATTGTACCAGCGGCGGTGGAAGCCAGCCATGCCCTGCGTAAGCATCGGGAAAAACAGCGTGTTCATCAGGATCAGGGTCGGCCAGAAGTGCAGATGGTTCAAAAACTTGCTGGTGTAGCGCCCGGTGATCTTGGGATACCAGTGATGGACACCGCCGAAAAGGCCGAACAGAATTCCCGGCGCGACGACGTAGTGGAAATGGCCGATGACGTAATAAGTGTCATGCAAATGCAAGTCGACAAGGTTGAAAGCCAACGGCAGGCCGGTCAGGCCGCCGATGCCGAACATCGGAATGAAAGCGCAGGCCCAGATCATCGGCGGGGTGAAACGGATTGAACCTCCCCAGAGCGAAATCATCAATGCCGTCAGCAGAATGACCGAAGGAATGGAAATCAGCACGGTGGTGATTTGGAACCACGTGGAAATGTTGGGGCCCATGCCGGTGAGATACATGTGGTGCGCCCAGACGACGAAGGACAGGACGCCGAGCACGATCACGCCGTATACCATCGACTTGTAACCCCACATCGGACGGCGGGTGTTGGCGGGAATGATTTCCGCCACGCAGGCGATCGCGGGAAGCAGCAGCACGTAAACTTCGGGGTGACCGAGGAACCAGAACAAATGCTGGAACAACAGCGGACTGCCGCCGCCCGAAAGCTCAACCAGACCTTCAGACTTGGTAAACAGGCCGGAAGGCATGAAGAAGGAGGAGTGGAAAACGCGGTCGACCAATTGCATGATGCCGGCGGCCTCCAGCGGCGGGAACGCCAGCAGGAGAAGAAATCCTGTAACCAACATGGCCCAGACGAAAAAGGGCAGGCGCATCCACGTCATGCCGCGGGCGCGGAGGTTGATGATGGTGGTAAGGAAGTTGACCGAGCCGAGAAGCGACGAGGTGATCAACATCACCAGTCCGATCAGCCAAAGCGACTGACCCGCCAGCCATTGATTGACGATCTGGCCATCGGCAAATCCAGCGAGTGGCGAATAGTTCGTCCATCCCGACTTGGCCGATCCCGATTCCATGAAAAAGGATCCGATCATGATCAGCCCGCCCACAAGATACGTGTAATAAGAAATCATGTTCAGTTTCGGAAAGGCCATGTCAACGGCGCCGATCTGCAGCGGGGTCACGTAGTTTCCAAAAGCCCCGAATCCGAGGGGCACCACACCGAGGAAGACCATGATGGTACCGTGCATGGCTCCGAACATGTTGTAGGTATCACCCGTCACTTTGCCATCCTGCAACCAGCGAGCCTTCCAGGCATCGGTGAAAATCCAACTCATCCATCCCGGCAGCGGCTCGTGCGGATAGGCAATCGACCAGCGCATCACCATCATCAGGTAAAACCCGAACAACAGAAACAGCATGGCTGTGATCCCGTATTGAATACCGATCACCTTGTGGTCGGTCGAAAACACATACTTCTGCCAAAAGCCCGGTTCGTGGTGGTGTCCATGATCCTCATGATGACCGTGATCTGCTGTCGCTGCGTGTGCGCTCATGTATGATTATTTTGTTAGGAAATGCTTAACAAGCCTTGGTTTTGAAGGAAATCCGCCCTTTCATGGATGAAAAATCCCGTGCAAATCCAAGATATTGTCCGACGCAAAGTGTACCTCACGCAAGGGCTTGTAAAGTAAAAGATGCGTTTTGCAGCAACTTTGTGAAATTTTTCACAAGCTTTCCCCCTGCCATGCTGGCCTAGCCCGCCGCGCCGACTTGATCGCGCAATTGCGGCATGAAATCGGCCCAGGCCAGCTCCTGGTTTTTTTCCCGAATGCCGAAATCCGGCTTCCATCGCGGCGCGACTGGTTTGTTGCGCGGGTGCATGTTCGCCTCGTGAGGCAGTTTGTTGCCCTTGCGGGTGTTGCATTTGACGCAGGAGGTGACGATGTTCTCCCAACTGGTCTTGCCGCCCTTGTCGCGCGGGATCACGTGGTCGAGATTCAACTCCCCTTCCGTGAAGGATTGAAAACAATATTGGCAGGTGTGCTGGTCGCGCCAGAAAACGTTGCGACGCGAAAAGGTCACTTCCTTGCTGGGGATTTTGTCGTAGAGCGAGAGCACGACGATTTTGGGAATGCGCAGTGCGATTTTCACGGAGTGAATCATCTGCGGCTGCGGTGACCGACACGAATAGTTCAACCACGAATCGAAATCATGGGTCTCGAATTTTTCCTCGCCGTCTTCCTGAACCACCCGCGCATGGCCAATGCTCAGCAGGTGAACAGCCCGGCGCGCCGTGCATGTCTGCACCGGCTGCCAGTTGCGGTTCAACACCAAAACGGCTTTGCTCAACACTTCTTCCATCGGCAACAGATAAGCCATTACCCCATTATTGCCCCGACGACAAGCACGAAAGCGCGAATGCTTTTCCCCGGGGAGCGCCTGCGTCCCGCAGGCTGCTGCCGGCATCCTGCCGGGAGCGGATTTTCGAGAGTCAGCACGAATGGCTCCGCGATCATTCTTACTGGCTTACGCGCGTTTGTTAGAGAGCGTTAGTCTGGGATGATGGTTGTTTGCATCAGGGTGAAAAGCGAACGTCCTCCACCGGAACGCTTGGCAATCGTTCCCAGGTTTATCATCATTTCTACTCCGCCAACAAATGCCAGACATCCGCCTTGGGGTCCTTGTGATCAAAATGAACCGCATGCCAGATGGCATAAAACAACAGCGCCCAGGCAGCTGTGTTTTCGCGCTTGCCACCGTGGGTGTAAAGTGCCGCAACGCGATCGGGGCGCGCGATGGCACGAATGGCTTCATTGCGCGCCATCAACGGCGCAAGTCGTGCACCGCGCGCCGCAATCCATTCGCTTACGGGCACGGTGAACCCTTGTTTGCGGGCGAAATAATCAAAGCCCGAAGGTCCGTGTGCCGCCAACCAGGTGCGCAGCAGATGTTTGCCCAGATTGTTTTTGATTTTGAAATCGTCGGGCAGGTTGAAACTGAAATCGGTCAACTCCGGCTCCAGAAAGGGAGTGCGCCCTTCAAGACCGTGAGCCATCAGGCAGCGATCCAGCTTGATGAGCAGATTGTCCGGCAACCACCCCGCGAAGTCATGAGCTTGTGCATTTTGCAATTTGCTCCATTGGCCGTCGCGGGCGAAAGCGCACGATGTCTCTTCGTCGCGCAGGATGTTCAAACCGGCAAAACGTCCCTTGAAGCGCTGACCGCCGCCCATGAACCACGGGCGAATGGCCTTGCGGTATCGGCCATAGCCGCCGAGGGCTTCGTCGCCGCCTTCGCCGGAGAGCACCACTTTGAGATGTCGTGCCGCCACTTCCGCAAGCTTGTAGGTCGGCAACGTCGCATAATCGACGATCGGATCATCGAGAGCCGCAGCCACGCGCGGCAGGATTTCCCAGAAGTCCGACTCGGCAAAACCGACTTCGTGATGATCCGCGCCCAGAGCCTTGGCGAAGTCCCGAGCACGCGGGCGCTCGTCCGCTGCGGCCGTGCCATCAAACCCACAGGTGAAGGCGATCACAGGCGCAGTGTTTTGCCGCGCCATCATGGTCAACACCGCACTGCTGTCGATGCCGCCCGAGAGAAAGAGCCCGTAAGGAACGTCACTGCGCTGGTGTAACTCGATGCTTTCCGAAAACTTCCTGTCGAAAATTTTCACCGCCTCGTCGAACGACATGTTAGACCGCCGCGCGGCTTTCGGCAGGGTCGCGATACGGGATGCGCCCCCGGTAGCGATCACCTCCCCCGGCATGAGGCGCGCAATACCCCGATAGACCGTCCGCCGCCCCGTGACCCATCCTTGTTGCAGCAGTTCGGTGACAGCCTCAGGAAGCAAGGAGCCATCGACGCCATCGAGAACGCGCAGGGCGGAAGGAAGAGATGCAAAAGCAAAATAATCGACCGTGTCGGCGACATAGATCGGCTTGATGCCATAGCGGTCGCGCGCGAGCACGAGGCTGCCGTCGGATTCCACACGCGCCAGCGCGTACATGCCGCGAAATTGCGAAAAATCATCCGGAGGCGTGCGCAAGACACATTCAAAGTCCGACCCGCTGTGATCGTCGTGACAGTTCCGTTGCCGGTTCAATTCACGGTAATTGTAAATTTCTCCATTGCCGACCAGCACCGAGTTGTTTCCGAACAGCGGCTGGGCACCGCCCTCTGGGTCGATGATGGCCAGGCGCGTATGCAACAACACCGTCGTGTCCCCTGCCCATTTGCCGCGCCCATCAGGACCGCGATGCGCCAACGCGGTCAACATCCCGTCCAGCCACTTTCGCGGCGGCTGCTTGCCATTTTTCATCCGAATGCCCGCTATCCCGCACATTTTATGTCTTCAGTAAATTGTTGAAAAATTCAAGATAACGAGCACAGACCGCTTCTTCGCTGTAGTTCGCAAGATAAGTCTGCTGCGCGGCAGCCCCGAATTCCGCCGCCCGTTGTGGATGGGCGATCAGATCATTCACGGCCCGCGCCAGCGCCGCGGCATCATCGATCGGAGTGATCAGCGCGTTGTGCCCGTCCTGCAACAGTTGCAAGGCACCCTGGTTGGCGGTGCTGACAATTCCTTTGCCTGCGGCCATGGCTTCCAAGATAACATTGCCCAACGGTTCATGGCGCGAAGGACAGAGGAAAATGTCCGCCGCCGCATGGAGGGCGGTGATGTCGGTGCGCCAGCCCAGAAAATCGATGCGGTCGAGTAGTCCGAGTTGCGCCGCTTGATCTTGCAGAGCGGATTTCAGGTCCCCATCGCCTGCCAACCAAAGCCGCGCCTGGGGAATTTGCGCCAGCGCGTTAAGCAGCACGTCAAATCCCTTGTTGGGATGCAGACGACCCAATGCCAGCAGCAGCGGAGCCGCAGGACGCGGCAGGCACACTGACGGCGCGGTTGTGTCGGCAAAGTTCGGCAGATAGAAGGAGCGATCCGCAGACCAGCCTTCGCGCACAAAATACGTCACCAGATCCGCGGTATTGCCGATCAATGCATCGCAGTGCCGGTAGTATTTCAGATCGTAGTATCCGCCCAATCGTCCGACCATTTTGATCCCCCTGCCTGCCAACCGACGTGAGAAGGCGGCGGCCCGGTTCATCCACGCCATGATGATGTTCGGCTGAAAATCCGCAACGGCCTTGCGAATGGTGTTCATTGTTTGCCAATCCATCCATGGCGTCGCGAAACGCGCGGTCTCAACTGCGATGCCCGCCGCCACCAGTTCGTCGAGCTTCGGCATGTGGGGTCGTGTGACCAATGCCTGCGAAAGACCACGTCGAGCCAGTGCGGGCAGCAAACGCAAACAAAATGCCTCCGCCCCGCCCTGAGCACTACCCGCCATCAAATGAAGAACCTTGGCTTGCATGGAATCAGTCCGGAAAAACGCATCGACCAAGACCCTAGTCTGCCCGCACACCCGGTCAAGATTATCTTCGCCAGACATGGGGTCAGTCCTTGGAAACGCGCATTTTTTCGTTGCGATTTTTGCCATGATACATAAAATTTCCGCACGGCCCGACTGTTACGCTTCGAATCTGCTTCTATGTGCCATCAGATCGTAGCTGGAGATGGCGCGAAGCGAATCTTGTCGATGGGATGCGCCGATTGATGCGCACGTTTAGCCAGGGGTGGAATGCGCGGCATCACTGCAGCGGTCGTGTGTTCCAAGGACGCATCAAATCCATTCCTGTCTCAGGCGAAAGTGCGGCGGATGGAATCCGGGCACTGACTCGTTTCGTGGTCAACTGATCGACCGGAAGGATGAGGGAGAGAAAATCGTTCTGGGAGCGGGAGCGACCGAAGCCGCAACACAGCCATCCCTGAGCAAAAAGCTCGTTAAAACATCAGCAAACAACCATTGAACAAGTGGCGGGTGTCATGAACGACGGCGCAACGATTTTTCCACCTCCGCGTCCTTCTTTCTGGCTCAACACCGAATGGTTTCAATGATGTGGTGTCCAGATTCCCAAAGCTATGAGCTGTCGGGTTGCGGTGCCCGGCCAGTCGCGGTTGGCGGCGGGGGATGCGGGCGAGGGATGGAGGATTTTTCCGGTTTTTCGCCCGCTGCCGGTCGAGGCCCCGATCAATCGTTGCTCGGCGTACGCACCCACACCGATCAGCCATTCAGGCTCCAGGATGTCGATGACTCTGCGCAAATGTCCCATGCAGGCCTGCTCCACCGGGGCGATTTCAGACGCGTTGATTTTGTCAGGCGTGATATTGGCACCACTCGCCGACATCCAAACCAGCGGGCAATAGTTGGCGACGAAATGGTGAAGGAAGAAATCGTGCGCCGACGGGAAGCGCTCGGCGAACAAACCCCAGAGGCGCCGGCCGCTGACTTCGGATCGGTCGCACTGAAACCCCGTGATCGGACGCTTGGGATGAGGCTGTTGCGGCGAGTCCACCGCAGCGGAAATGTTCATCCAGTCGCGTACGGCGGCAATTTCGCCGAAAGGCACGCCGGTTTGCGCCATGCCATAGGGGCCGGGGTTCATTCCGAGAAACAATACTTTTTTCGCACCGCAGCCGTAGCGTTCGAGATACAGGCAGTGCGATTTCCATGCGTAGTCGAGCGGTTGATAGCAGTGGCTGACCGGTGCGGAGAACGTCATTCCGCGCAATGCTTCGCGGAGTTTCTCGGCGGCGGCTACCAGCGGATGTCTCATTTCCATCCGCCCACTTTGCGTTGTTTCGCAGCCGACTCGAGCCGCCGCAGCAGGGTTCGGTGACTTTCGGCCTTGGAGCCATCCGGCAGATCCGCCGGCAGGGTGATGATACGGGCGTAGCCTTTTTCGACCAGAATTTCGTCCAGCCAACGGCTTTGTCCGTCGATATCCACCCGAACATGACAGTAAAAACGTCCGCTCTCATATACCTTCTCGTGCCGGGTGAAGATCATGAAAGGTTTTGCCTTCAGAAGTGACAGCGTGAATGACTTGGCCTCCGTGCCCAGGCGGGTTGACGCCTCGGAGCTGATGCCGCCGAAATACTCCGCCTGTTGGGCGATGCGTTCAGCATTGGTGTTGCCGTCGCTGTAGCGCTTGAAGGAGCTTTCGGGCGTGTCCACGAAATACAGCCGGAATTCGTCAATGCCGCCGTCGGGCAATCGAATATGGAAGCTGTCGCCGTCGTTGTTGTGATGGTCCACAAGCGGGCAATTCTGATAGACCGTCCAGCCGTTCTTGCTCGTTCCGGAAGGGAGCTGCTTGCCGGTCGTTCCCGTCGTGGATGGCAGTGTGCGTCCGCCTTCGGCGCTGCGGTTGACCGCCGAACCGTATTTCAACACGGCGATGACGATCAGCACGATGATGCCCAAAGTCGAAATGCGTGCGGTTGTTGGCGCGGCCATGCCAGTGCGATTCGTTAGAGCCCCTTGCAGCCGCGGTAATCGGTGAATGTGCCGATAGGTGTGGATTGTTGCTTGAGTTCCCGTTTGAGAACGCGGTATTTGGTGATGAAAGCCCGCGGATCGGCCCAGTTGTCCATGGTCCGCGGCACTGATTCCCTCTGCATTCCGGTGCTGAGGTTGTGGCGGATCTCAAAGTGCAGATGGGCGGGATACATGCCACTGTTTGAGCCCAATCTGCCGATTTGCTGTCCTTTTTTGACGATCTGCCCGACCTTGACAGCCCGATCAAGCAAATGTCCGTACAGGGAGTCGCAAAAGCGCACCAGGCCGGTCTGCAGGTCCCTGTAGGCATGACGGAGAATGACGATGTTGCCCCAGCCGGCCTGCACATCGTAGGAAAACATCACCACGCCGTTGGCGGTTGCGTAGACCGGGTCGCCCATGTCGGTGTCACCGCCGCCATTGCCGTTCCAATCCTCGCCAAAATGAATCGGCTCGCGCAAGCGCAGCCCCCTGGCCACGTAGTAGCCCTTGCCATCCGGTTTGCCGATCGGGTAATCAAACCCGTCCGCCAGCGGGATTGCCACCGTCTTTTGCTGTGCGGCAAGCGGACTTGCCAAGCCCAGCAACAAAGTGGCGAGCAAAAAGTTCCGTCGACGAAACCGTGTTAGGAGGTTCATGGAAAGAAAAAGCTAGGTTTTCTCGTTCCGAGTTCAAGAAAAATCATCCCTCACCAGCGGGAGGAGCCGCAACATGGTGCATCGCGACCGGCTCCGGCACGTCCCGGATGACACCATTCCAGACCAGCAGCGCCGCCACCAGAGCCACGGCAATCCGATACCAACCGAACACCTGCATACCGTGTTTCTGAAGGTAGGCAACCAGCCACTTTACCGCCAATGCGGCCGACACAGCTGCGGCGGCGAATCCTGCGAACAACTTTGCCGGACCGAACACATCGAGCATCATCGGGCCGTATTCCACCGCGTCCTTCGCCGTCGCGGCGCTCAAGGTCAATACCCCGAGCAGGAAGGAAAACTCCACTGCGTCCTTAGTGCGGAGACCGACCAGGATTCCTGCCGCGATGGTCATCAGACTCCGGCTGGTGCCGGGCCACATCGCCAGGCACTGCAGGAGACCGATCATCAGGGCCATGCGCCAGGTGAGGTCGACGAGGGTTTTGACATTTTCGGGGCGGGGATTTTTTTTGTTGCGGTGACAGAGAAGCAGGATGAGCACTCCGCCGACCAGCCATGCAAAAATGATGGGATAGAGGCCGAAAAGATGGTGTTTGATCACCTTCTCCAGCGTCAACGCGGATACCGCGGCAGGGAGAAAGGCGACGACAAGATTGACAAGCATCTTCAGACCGTCGGGTGATTTGCCCAACAAGCCGAGAAACATTTGCCAGACGTGTTTGAAATACAGGCCAAGCACTGCGGCAATCGCGCCACCTTGAATGCAAATGGCAAAAGCATCGGCGGCTTCCTTTTCGCCGTTGAAGCCGATGCCCATCAGGCGCTGGGCGACAATGAGGTGGCCCGTGGAACTGACCGGAAGGTATTCGGTGATGCCTTCGACGATGCCCAGGATCAATGCTTGCAAAATGTTCATCGGCGGGGACAGTGACAACATATTCAGAATTGTTCAAGGATTTCCTCTTGCGCAACCATGCATCCGCATACACACTTGGCCCAGCATGAAGCAACATTACTTGAAATTCGTGCGGCGCTTTTACAAGCAATTGCGGCATCCAAAGCTGCGCGGCAGTCGTTTTTTTTCCGGCATCACCCAGCGGCTCACCAACCGCAGGCTCTGGAAACCATGTCGCGCCACGGTTTCGCACGGGTTGGCGATCGGGCTGTTTTTCGCAATGATGCTGCCACTGCCGTTTCAAGGATTGATTTCGGCATTTTTCGCGGTCCGTTCGCGCGTCAACGTTCCCTTCGCCATGCTCGCGGTTTGGGTTTCCAATCCCTTGACAAACATTCCTCTGGCATTGATGCAGGAACACCTCGGTGGCTTCCTGCGCCAGTCATTCACTCTTTCCATGCCATCGTTCCTCGATGTTTCTGGCAAGTTTCCCTATACCGACATCGAGTGCAACGCGGCGAACTTCGTGCTGGGCATGCTGGTCAGCGGCGTGCTTGCGGCATCGCTTGCTTATCCTCTCGTGCATTTCTTATCCTGGCTGGTTCCCCAGCACTTGCCTGCCAAGCGGGTTGAAGTGGTGCGCATGGCAAAAAAAACCGCCTGAGAATCATTGCCCCGGTGACTCACGGGAAAACGGGCCCCGCGCCACGATTTGCGAGATGCGACCGCGGTTGGGGAATCGGTCGTCGATGACGACAACTGGACATTGCGCAAGGACTCCATTCGAACTCGTGTATGATCATTACAAGAACGCAGCCGCAGCCGGAAGAACGCCCGTGGTGTGACGGTATTGTCGGATGATTTTTCTTGGTGATCCGCCGGATTTCCTTATCGTTTCGGCCTTATGCCAGTTGTCCGATTGTCCGGCACCGTTGCCGGTGAACTTGATCCGTGCCGCGCGGAGCGCGCGAAAATACTCTATCTTCTCTACAGTGCCGGTTGGGATCTCTATAATTCCAACGGCGATCAAACGATCACGCTCGGCAACATCGAACGCAAAATCATCGAGGCGGATGCATTTGTGTTCACCCCGGGTGCGACACTGGAAGATCTTTTCAAGGCAGTTTCAATCTTTGTCGGCTACCAGACTCTGGATGCCAACTTGTTTGGCAAACCCACGGTCTTGATGAACGCGAATGGTTGTTGGGACGGACTGTATGCCCTGCTGGGCCATTTGCGGGGTCTGGGCACCATTCAACAGGAATTTCTGCGGTATTTGCTGCCGGCAAACGAACCGGAGCACGTACTCGAAGTCCTGACCGAGGCAGTGAAAACCGGTGTGCCCGACATCGGCAGAAAATCCGCGGGAGACTCAGCGGTCGACTCCTTTGAAAATGGTGCCTCCGACCAGGCACGCAAGGACATCTGTGTTTTCTGCTCGGCCACCATCAAGGACGAAGCATATCTAAAAGATGGTTACCGGATGGGCGAATTGATCGCACAGGCCGGCATGGGTTGCGTTTCAGGCGCGGGAAAAACCGGAATCATGGGCGCGGTGGTTCGCGGAGCGGTGGATGCGGGCGGCTGGGCGGGTGGCTCTAATGTTCCGCACATCATCGAGCTGGAGGGCTTGCCCGAAGGCTTGTCCAGCTTTTGGCTCCGACCTGACATTTACACTCGTATGGAAGTCATGATCGAACGCTCCCATGGATTTGTCATTTTTCCCGGTGGTGCCGGGACCGTTCAAGAAATGCTGGCACTGATGATTTTCCAACAGCAGAACCATCCCCTCGTGACGGGCAAACCCGTGATTGTATTCAACCGTCACGACAGCAACGGAGTGCCGTTCTGGAAACCACTCATCGACCTGCTGGAAAAACACTGCGGTCGTGATCGATTTGATGTCGTGACTGACTTGGAACAAATCATCCCGACAATGCAGAACATGATCGGATGAGGTTCTTATGGGATCACGACAAAAAACATCGTGCCCCGTGGGACACGATGCAAAGGGAAAAAAGCGGCGCCAGACTTGCTTACAGCGAGTCCACCTGAAGAACCTTGCGGGCCTTGTAGTAGCCACAGGAGGGACAAGCGATATGAGACAGCGCTTTTTCGCTGCATTCAGGGCACGATTTCAAGAGCGGTGCGTGCCAGCGTTTGGCGCCACGACGCATTTTCTGGCGGCTTTTTGATTGACGGCGTTTCGGTACGGCCATGGCGGTGTGTGGTGTCGTTAGTTGTTGTCTTTAAGGTCCGGGAGGGCATCGAGAGCCGACCAACGGTTGTCCGCGGCAGGCGGGGGCGGTGAGTTTAATGCGGAATTCGCGGAATTGTCCAGTATTAAATACGGGGAATCGATTTTACATTCCATCGGCTCGTCTGCCTGATCACAGCGAGGGTCGGCGGGCAGTTCCAAGACGATCTCCTCGCGCAAAGACTCGGCGATGTCAAAAGGAGATTCCGATTCCAACTCCAGCGAAATGGCGATGTCCTCGAGGCTGATTGTTTGCAAAAAGCGCTGCAGTGTGACAACGCAGGTGAATTCGAAGCGTGCGGAGATGTCGCCGCGCAACAACAATTCCGAGCCAAATCGCTGCACGTGCAGGTCGTAATGAAGCGGGCTGACAGGCTTGGCATCGTCGTGCGGCGGGAAATCAAAGATCTCGGCAGCAAGCCCGCCACTGAGCGAAATACCCTCTTCCGGCAACGTCGCAGGGTCGATGAACAATGACATGATCGTGGGATTAGAGATGATTCAACGGGGGGCGAAACGAACGAAGCACGGAAAAATCCGCAGATGTCTTTCACCCTTGCCGGGCAGGCAGCCTACGCGCTTTCCGGACTTCTGAAAAGACAGAAATCCGCTTTTCGCGATCAACCACGGAATGAATGAGCGGGCATACCTTTCGCACCGGAATTTTTGATGATGAACAAACGCCCGGCATGCTCCTCGATCACGGATTTGTGAATGCCGGTGGTCACATAAAGATCGGCGTAGTCATCGCCACCAAAGGCGCAGGCGGTGGTCTCCAGGCAGGGCAGGTCGATGCGGGAGACTTCCTCGCCACTTGCGGGATCAAAGCACGCCACGCAGGCCCCGTGGCAGAATGCGACCCAGAGATTGTCGTCGGCATCGATGCACATGCCGTCGGGCGAGGCATCAATGTGCGCAGTGGAAACCACGCTGCGCGGATTCTGCAGCGTGCGGTTGCGGTAATCAAAGGCGAGTATTTCCCGGCGTGGAGTATCGATGTAATAAACGGTATTTCCATCAGTTGACCAGACAATTCCGTTAGAGTTCGTGACCGGACCGAATGCAGCGGATACGCTGAGGTCGGGATCCAGCCGATAGAGCCGTGCGTCACCGGTCTTTTTCACGAGGCTGATCGTGCCGGCGAAGAACGCGCCGTCGGGAGAGCATTTGCCATCGTTGAACCGGTTTTCGGCTTTCCCTGCTTCAGGGTCGGCAATCGGAGTGACTGCGCCGGTGATTTCGTCCAGAAAAAAGAAGCCGTGATCGCCGGCGCACACCAGCCCGCCACTCGCCCTGGGAACAACGGTGCCGACACGCTGTCCGACAGCCCAGGTTTTTTCCTCACCGCTTGCCGGGTGAAATCGGATCACCTTGTGGTTTTCGATATCGACATAATAGAGGCAACCCTTCCACCAGACAGGCCCTTCGCCCCACTGGGCCCGGTAGTTTCCGATTGTTTCAATCACCAACATGATGCGGCATTGTCTAGCGCCTGGACCATCGCTTGGCAATGCAATTCATAAACGACCGCAGCGGACATCACCCCCCGTTTGGTTGATAAGCGGCTTCCTTGTCGATGATGAAATTCCAGAGCAGCGGAGTGGCGACCACCTTGTTGTTCATGGTTTTCCAGCTTACCGATACCTGACAGACATCGGTGCG
>Ga0315905_10002126_pt1 | contig 20957 bp, 13 predicted proteins | sample LakEriMetagenome_5_FD_203522 | JGI IMG/M metagenome (GOLD analysis project Ga0315905, IMG submission 203522) | Freshwater fungal communities from buoy surface, Lake Erie, Ohio, United States - Buoy 4 MA121 | ecosystem: Environmental > Aquatic > Freshwater > Lake | place: USA: Lake Erie, Ohio...
AACCATTGTCTGAATGGAAAGAAAAAACATTGAATGAAAAAGACCCCATCATCCTTACCCATGCTGCCATTGGATTGGCCAGAAGAGGGGATGTCTCTGTCAAGAAGCCATTGCTGGATGCCCTCACCAAGGTGAATATCACTCCGATGACAGAATCACAAAGGCTTGATCTGATCCGTGCCATCGAACTGGTGTTTGCCAGATTGGGTGCACCGGATGCAGGAGAAAAAGAAGCAGTAGCCAAACTGCTGAATCCCATTTATCCAGCCACCGCCAATGACCTGAACAAGGAATTGAGCAAGATATTGGTATATGTTGATGCTCCAGGTGCTGTAGACAAAACAATGGCTTTGCTTACCGTTGCCAAAGACGATGCCAACGGACAAAAAACATTGTCTGAATCATCCGACCTAATCCTCCGCAATCCTCAATATGGAATGGACATAGCCGGCATGCTTTCCAAAATGCCTCCCCTCACCCAGACATGGTATGCCAATGTGTTGAGTCAGGCGAAAAATGGATGGACAAACGACTCCAGGAACAAATATTTCCAATGGTATTACAATGCGTTTGGATACAAAGGCGGTGTATGTTATGTTGGCTTTATTGACAAGGCACGTAAAAATGCGCTGGAAAACGTACCAAAGGAAAGCTTTGCCAACTTCAACAAGCTATCGGGAGATTCGCTGGTAACCCTTGCAAGAAAAGGGTTGGACATTGGACCCATTCGCCCCAAAGGACCCGGCAGGAACTGGAAAGTGGAAGAAGCATTGGCCATTGTTGACAGTGGAAACGGAACCAGAAACTTTGAGCAAGGCAAGGCCATGTTCGCTGCCTCGCTCTGTCGTACCTGTCACCAGGTCAAAGGAGAAGGAGGTATAGCCGGTCCTGATCTTACGCAACTGGGTACAAGATTTTCGAACAAAGACATGCTGGAAGCCATCATCGCCCCCAGCAAAACCATTTCTGATCAATATGGATCAACAGTATTCTTCCTGAAAACCGGAGGGTCAGTATTGGGAAGATTGATCCGCCAGGACAACGAAAAATACTATATCTCTCAAAATCCGTTTGACACCCAAACCATCAAGGTGATCTTGAAAAAGAATGTGGTAAGAACAAGGGTTTCAGAGATCTCTCCCATGCTTCCCGGCATGATCAATGGCTTGAACCCTGATGAATTGAAAGACCTGATGGCTTTTCTGAAATCCGGCGGCAACCCCAATCACCCGGTTTACAGCAGTTCAAAATAATTTGAATTGGCACCAAACCCATCCATATGGAATGACAAGGTTGGCAATGCTTCCCAGATCGGAGGCATTGAAACCGCTGTGATCGACAATGGTCTTAGCAGGGGCATGCGGGCGGCCTGGATCAATACAGGATCCGGACTTCGCTACAAGGTATTGATTGACCGTGCGATGGACATTGCTGATGCATCCTACAATCAATTCAACTTGGCATGGCTCAGCCATGGAGGTTTTACCCCCCCGCAACCTTTGTCCGACAAGGGATTGGATTGGTTGCGAACCTTTGGAGGCGGGCTCTTGAATACATGCGGGCTCACCCATGTAGGGGGTCCTGAAAAAGATGAATATGGAGAAAGAGGCATTCATGGCAGGATCAGCAATACCCCTGCTTATGTTGAATCCATCATCCAACCCGATCCCGCTGCAGGCAAATACGAAATGAGCATTACCGGCATCATCAAAGAGTCCAATATTTTTGGTCCTGCTCTTGAACTGCGGAGAACAATCTCTTCAACGCTTGGATCATCAGCCATCCATATTCATGACGAAATAACCAACCGAGGAAATACAGCCGCCCCGCACATGATCCTTTATCATTGCAACTTTGGTTGGCCACTGGCGGATGAAGGAGCCCAGTTGATTTGGAAGGGGAACATGACAACAAGAGAGGGGAAGGAATTCCCCAACCCTGAAGCTTTCAAAGTATGCCGCGATGCCATCCCTGAGCACAATGGTAACGGAGAGCAGGTGGCCATCATCGATATTGAAGCGGATGAGAAGGGACAATGCATTGCAGGACTGCACAATCCGAAAATCCATCTCGGCATTGCCATGAAATTTTCAAAACTAGAACTTCCCTGGCTCACCAACTGGCAACACTTTGGCAAAGGGGAATATGTAACCGGCATTGAGCCGGGATCACACCCGCCTATCGGACAGGCAAAGGCAAGAGAAAACAACACCCTGATCTTCATTGAACCCGGAGAAACAAGAACCTACAACCTAACAATAGAAATTACCACTTAAAACAACTGTTATGAGCGCACAATCAATGGCACAGAAAGCACTGGAACAAGGAAAAGGTATTCTACGCCTGGCTCCCACCTGGGTACCGCGATCCTTTTGTGTTCCCGGAAGAAGGATCAAATTGCATCCAGACGATTACTATGTACTCGGCGGTGCGCGTGGGGGTATTGATGAGCGTTGGCTGTCCTCCACTACACCTGCGAAAAATGGACCCCTTACCGGAGAGAACGAAGGATTGAGTCCCATTGTTTTTGAAGAGGGAGGAAAAACCCATCAGTTCCTGCTCAAAGACGCTGTTGATGAACTCAAAGGCGCATTGATCGGTGACTGTCTTTGGAATGAATACCAGAGCTGGCCCATGTATTCCAAATTCTTCGACAACATGGGGCCCCTTCCCCATCATGTGCACCACAATGATGAAAAGGCTGCACTCATAGGACAGAAAGGAAAACCGGAAGCCTATTATTTCCCGCCACAATTGAACAACCATGGTGGCGATTTCCCCTATACCTTCATCGGTATCGCTCCTGGTACGCCCAAAGAAGTGATCAAGGAATGTCTGATGAATTTCACCAAGGGCGATAACAAGCTTACCAACTATTCTCAAGCCTACCGACTAGAACCCGGAACTGGATGGGATGTTCCCCCCGGACTCCTTCATGCACCCGGCAGCATGTGTACTTATGAGCCCCAAAAAGCTTCAGATGTATTTGCGATGTACCAGTCGCTCGTGAATGAAGCGATCATACCGGAAGAATTGTTGTGGAATGGTACCCCAAAAGAAAGCATCGGCGATTATGATGCCCTGATGGATGTGCTCGACTGGGAACTCAATGTGGATCCCAACATGATGCAGCATCGATTCATGGCGCCCAAGCCAGTAAGGAATTTGGATGAAATGAAGGCCGAAGGTTATGTTGAAAACTGGGTTTGTTATAAATCGGATGCCTTCAGTGCCAAGGAGCTGACTGTGTTGCCCGGACAAACCGTTACCATCAAAGACAGTGCTGCGTATGGCATCATTGTCATGCAAGGTCGCGGAACATTTGGCGTATGGGAAATTGAAACCCCAGCATTGATCCGCTATGGACAACTCACCAACGATGAATTCTTCATCAGTGAAAAAGCGGCGATGGAAGGCGTGAAGATCGTCAATACCTCCACGACCGATCCCATTGTCATCCTCAAACATTTTGGTCCCAATAACCCCGATCTCTCATTATGATGCTTTCCAACATGAAAATAAAATCGAATTTTAAAAAACAGGCTACATGGTTGTTATCAGGATGCATGCTATTGGCAGGTATCATGGCCTTCATACTCCCTGAGGATCCCAAGATCAGCATCAGGAAAGGATCCCATATCATCCTGATCGGAAACAACCTGGGGTCCAGGATGATCAATGCCGATTATTTTGAGACCGCTCTTCATCTTCGTTACCCAGACAGCCTGTTGTATGTCCGCAACATGTGTGACGGTGGCAACACGCCTGGATTCAGACCTCATTCAGGAAGAAAGACACCATGGGCTTTTCCGGGTGCGGAAAAATTTCAAACAGAACTGGCAAAGCCTGCAGACCTTCAGGGATTTCAAGAATATCCTGATCAATGGCTGACCAATCACAAAGCAGACATCATCATCGCTTTCTTTGGTTACAATGAATCCTTTGCCGGCGCCGCTGGTTTGAACAATTACAAGGCCGAACTCGACGCCTTCATCAAACATACCCTTGCCCAGCAATACAACGGCAAAGCTGCTCCTCAGTTGGTACTGGTATCTCCTATTGCTTTTGAAGATCTTTCTGCCAAGTATGATCTGCCCAATGGAAAGAAAGAGAATGCCAATCTGCAATTGTATGCAATCGCCATGAAAGAGGTGGCCGCCAAAAACAAAGTTCATTTTGTAGATGCCTATACCGTCAGCAAACAATGGATAGACGATCCCTCAACAGATCTGACGATTGACGGATCACAATTGTCCTATGATGGGTATGCCAAATTCGGACCTTTTCTGGCTGACAAAGTATTTGGAAAACAGAAAACGATCTCAACGGCCAATCCAAAAACGGTATTTGATGCCGTGATGGAAAAAAACTGGATCTGGCACAACGATTACAAAATACCCAATGGGGTTCACGTATTCGGAAGAAGATATGATCCATTTGGACCGGATAACTATCCCGCAGAACAAAAAAAGATCCGCGAGATGACCCTGATCAGGGATACCGCGATCTGGATGGCTGCGAGAGGCACTGCATATGACCTAGCTGCTGCTGATGCCAAAACATCCGTTCTGCCCGCCGTAAAAACCAACTATGTTCCCAAGGACACCAGTGCAGCCTTGCGTTATTTGTATGGCGAGGAAGCCTTGCAGAAATTCACATTGGCACCTGGCTATAAGATTGATCTTTTCGCGTCAGAAGAACAATTCCCTGATCTGGCAAAACCTGTTCAAATCTCATTCGACAACAAAGGCAGGCTATGGGTAGCGGTTATGCCTACCTATCCCCATTGGAAACCGGGTGATCCCAAACCGAACGACAAGCTGATCATCCTGGAAGACACCAACAATGATGGCAAGGCTGACAAGCAAATCACCTATGCTGATAACCTGCACCTCCCACTGGGCTTTGAACTGGCACCTGAAGGAGTGTATCTTTCACAGGGCACCAATTTCTTTTTGCTGAAAGATACCAATGGTGATGATGTGGCAGACAAACGCGAGATCCTGCTGAGCGGATTCGATGACCACGATACCCATCACGCGCACCATGCCTATACCACGGATGCATCCGGTGGTATCTACATGGGACAAGGTGTATTCCTTGCCAATGACATCGAAACATCCTATGGCACTGTTAGGGGAACCAACGGTGGTTTCTTCCGCTACGATCCCAAAAAGAAAAAACTCGACCGCATTGCGCAATTGTCGATTCCCAATCCCTGGGGTATTGCCTTTGATGAATGGGGACAGGTATTCTATGCCGAAACCTCCGGTCCGGATGTAACCTGGATGATCCCCGGAACGGTAAAACCTCGCTATGGCGAATACACCCCCAAACCAGCCAGCATCATTGAAGAGAAGCACAGGGTAAGGCCTACATCGGGTCTGGAATTTATTTCCAGCCGGCATTTTCCGGATGATGTCCAGGGCGATATGCTGATCAACAACACGATAGGTTTCCTGGGCACCAAACAACACAGGATGTACGATGACGGAGCCGGATTTGGCAGCAAGCATCGCCAGGACCTGATTCGATCCAGCGACATCAATTACCGTCCCGTTGACCTGGAATTTGCACCGGATGGTTCGCTGTACATCGCCGATTGGCACAATGTTTTGATCGGCCACATGCAACACAATATCAGGGACCCGTTGAGGGACCATTCACATGGCCGGATCTACAGGGTCACCTACCCTTCCAGGCCATTGGTTACGCCGGCAAAAGTGGATGGTGCAAGCATTTCAGAATTGCTGAATAACCTGAAGCTTCCTGAGTACAGAACCCGGTACAGAACAAGAAGAGAATTAAGGGAGCATCCTGCATCAGCAGTATTACCCGAACTCAAGAAATGGATAGCCGGTCTTGACAAAACATCACCACAATATGAAAAACTATTGCTGGAAGCCCTTTGGGTTTCATGGGGACAAAACAAAGTAGACCAACCCCTGCTCCGCCAATTGTTGCAAGCAAAAGATCGTCGGATCAGGTCGGCAGCGTTTGAAGTGGTGAGGTTTGCTGGAAGCGAATTACCCGACAAAGCCAATTTGCTGATGAGCGCTGCAAAGGATGAAGATGCCAGGGTTCGCCTGGAGGCCATTGTTTCTGCCTCCTGGTTGAGCAAAGAACAAGGATTGCCCATCATCCTGGAAGCAGGAAAAAAACCCTTGGACTCTTGGATGAAAGGTGCTTATGCCGCAGCAGAGGCACATATCAACGGACATGGCATCATCAAAACCAAACAGGTTCCTGAAGACAAAGCTCCTGTGGTAGCCGGTATCAAACCCGAAGTAATGTCGACGGGCAAGGCCATTTACATGCGCGAAGGATTTTGCAATACCTGTCACCAGGCCGATGGCAAGGGACTGGAAACATCCGGCTTCCCTCCGCTGGCAGGTTCTGAATGGGTGAACGGCAGTGAAGACCGATTAATCAAATTGGTCATGAAAGGGATATATGGACCGATCGAAGTCAACGGAAAAAAATATCCAGGTCAGGTTCCCATGACTCCCTACGCAGGTATGCTGAATGACAATGACATGGCGGCAGTATTGACTTACGTGCGAAATGCATTTGGCAACAAAGCCCCAGCAGTATCTCCCCAGAAAGTAAAAGAAGTGAGGGCTGCCATTAAAGACAGAACCGGTTTCTATACTCCGGATGAATTGCTCAAGCAACATCCCATGGAGAAAAAATAACCTTAAATCATACACTTGATGAACACTCAAAAAATAGCATATTATCTGTTACACAAGGGCACGATCGGTGTTTTGCTCCTATCCTGCAGCATACTCATTGCCACCATTGGCATGGCACAGAAAAAATCCAAACAACCTTTGGTTGTTTTTGTAACCGGTGATCATGAATACAGCAGCGAAGCCACCATGCCCAAAATTGCTGCGGAACTGGAAAAAAATTATGGATTCCGGACCAAGGTATTAAAGGCTTATCCTGATCACAATGCAGAAGAAAACATACCCGGAATCGAAGCCTTGAAGGAGGCAGACATGGCAGTATTTTTTCTCCGCTGGAGAAGATTGCCGGCTGAACAAGTGAAACTCATCGAAGAATTTCTGCAAACAAAAAAACCCATGGTAGGATTCCGTACCACCACACATGCTTTCAATTATCCAAAGGGTCATCCTTTGGCAAGCTGGAACGCCTTTGGTGAATGGGCTTTCAATACGCCTCCCGGTTGGGGCGGTGTAGACAAACACACACACTACGGACATGAATCTTCTACCGATGTGACCATGATCGAAGCCGTAGCGGATGATCCGATACTCAATGGTGTAGGCAAAAATTTTCATGTGCGTTCATGGCTGTACCAGGTGCTGCCAAAATTTCCTTCCAATGGCTCAAAGGCCCTGATGATGGGACATTCCGTGAATCCTAATACGAACAAAGCCTATGATAATCCCGTGGCCTGGACAGGCATCAACCAATATGGTGCAAAGATTTTTTTCACCACGATGGGACATCCGGAAGATTTTGATCAGGAGCCCTTCCAGCATTTGGTGATCAATGCCATCCACTGGGCAGCTGGAAAAAAAATCCCCAAGAAATGGGCCGGTCCGATTGACATTCATGTACCCTACAGAAAATAGCATACAACATGTATAAAATAGGTTTCAATACTCTGGTTTGGTCAGCAGTTGTTTCAGATGAACAGTTTCCCATCATCGACCGACTCAAAGAGATTGGTTATGATGGGGTGGAATGTTTCATCGGTGCACCCGATGACGCAGCCTATAAACGTTTTGGAGATCATGCAGCGAACATTGGATTGGAAACCACTGCCGTATTTGTAGTAGATGCAGAACAGAATCCGGTCGATCCCAATCCTGCAGTTAGAGCAAAAGCCTTGGATCGTATCAAATGGGGCATTGACCGTGCACACGACATGCAATCAACCATTCTCTGTGGTCCCTTTCATTCTGCCCATGGAAATTTCTCAAAAAAACCTCCTCAGGAAGACGAATACAAATGGTGTGCAGAAGTGCTGCACCAGGCTGGTGAACATGCGGCAACAGCAGGAATCACCCTTGCATTGGAAGCCTTGAACAGATTTGAATGTTACCTCTGCAATACCATGACACAACTGCGTCACCTGATCGAATTGGCTTCTCACAGCAATGTGAAAGCCATGTACGATACCCATCATTCCAACATCGAGGAGAAAAAAGCCAAGGACGCCTTGCATACCATCGCTCCCCTTCTCGCACATGTACACATCAGCGAGAACGATCGTGGTACACCCGGTGATGGCCATGTGCATTGGGATGAAACCTTTGCTGCGCTGGCTGAGATCAACTTCAACGGATGGCTGACCATTGAAGCCTTTTCCAGAAACGATCCCGACTTTGCCAATGCCATCAACGTATGGAGAGAATATTCCGCACCATGGGACATGGCAGAGCATGGTCTCAAGTTTATCAAACAACAAATCGCCAAACATTCACACTGATTCTTTCAATTTAAAATTGCAACCATATGTCTCAAAACAATTACCCTAAACTGCACAATGCAACCTGGCCTGGTATCGTAGGAAAAGGTCCGGATTCAGAACCACCAATCGATCTGGATACCCTCATCAATTTCACTGCCAATGCTGAGGTGAATGGAGTGAAATTCGATGGCATCGATATCGGTTTGTTTGAACCGCATTTCAACATTGATGAATCAGAAGATGGCATCAAAAGACTGGCCGATAAGGTAGGTTCGCTGAACCTGAACATTGGCTCTTTGGTGGCTCCCATCTGGGGCGGTCCTGCCATGGGCAGCAAGGAAGATCGTGCTGTCTTTGTAGACATGGTAAAACGCTCCTGTGAGTTCGGCAAGAAACTGCGCAACGCTGGTGTAAGGCCCTACGGCATCATCAGAATCGATTCTGCCAGCAAACCTGAAGCATGGGCAAAGGATCCTGCCGGCAATACCAAATTGATTGCAGAAACATTCCGCGAAGCCTGTGACGTGGCGGCTGATTACGGTGAGCGACTGGCAGCCGAGGGGGAAATCTGCTGGGGTGGGATGCACAGCTGGAAGACCATGATTGATACACTGGAAGCCGTGGATCGTCCGAACATTGGTTTCCAGGCCGACATGGCCCATACCCTGCTGTATCTGCTGGGATACAACGCTCCAGAAGATCGCATTCTTCCTGAAAATTTTGATTGGAGCGATGGTGCTGCTCTCGATGAAGGATTGAGGAAACTTACTGCTGCCTTGAGACCCTGGACCATCGATTTTCATGTAGCACAAAATGATGGTACCGTTCATGGAACTGGATCACATGACAAGACCGGAAGGCACTGTCAGGCATTGGATCCCAACGGCAAGCTCGACATTGCCAAACATGCCGGCTTCTGGCTCAGGGATGAAAAAGGAGAACTCACCAAGGCCTTTCAGCACATTTGCTGGGATGGCTGCATGTTCCCCAATGAAGTGATGATGAAACAACAAACCTGGAACGATATCCTGGCCGCCTTGATCAAGGTGAGGGATCATCATGGTTGGAACGGTTAAAAGAAAATTGACTATATATTTTTAAAAAATTAAAACATGGCAAAAAAAACATTGAACATCGGATTGATCGGTGGCGGCTTCATGGGCAGAACCCATTCGAACGGTTATAAGAGAATACCCAACTTTTTCCCAGATTTGGAATACCAGCCAGTATTGAAAGCGGTTTGTTTTCGAAACGAAACAAAACTCAAGGCCTTTGCTGAACAATGGGGTTATGAAAGCACCGAAACCGATTGGAGAAAACTCATCGAAAGAGACGACATTGATGCAGTGGATATTTGTACGCCCAATGATACCCATGCAGAGATCGCCATTGCAGCAGCGAAGGCAGGCAAGATGATTCTCTGTGAAAAACCGTTGGCCAGGAACTTGGCAGAATCCAAGGAAATGGTGGACGCCATTGAAAAAGCCGGTGTGAAGAATACTGTATGGTACAACTACAGAAGAATCCCTGCCGTAACCTTGGCCAAGAATATTGTAGCCTCCGGAAAGTTGGGCAAGATCTATCACTACCGTGCCAATTTCTTGCAAGACTGGACCATCAATGAAAACCTTCCACAAGGAGGCGAAGCCCTATGGCGCATGGATGCAGCGGTTGCAGGATCCGGTGTAGTAGGCGATCTACTCTCGCATTGTATCGATACTGCCATCTGGATCAACGGAGGAATTCAGGAAGTATCCGCCATGACGGAAACATTCGTCAAACAAAGGATGCACCAGCTGACGGGCAAGGTGGAAGATGTGCACATTGATGATGCCTGTTCGTTCTTCTGCAAATTCAACAATGGATCACTGGGGCTTTTTGAATCCACCCGCTATGCGCGCGGACACAAGGCCTTGTATACATTTGAAATCAATGGTGCCAATGCTTCCATCCGCTGGGATCTTCACGATCTCAATCGCCTGGAGTACTTCGACAACGGAGATGAATCCAATCTGAGGGGATGGCGTTCCATCCATGTAACCGATGGCGAACAACCCTACATGAACAAATGGTGGGTACCCGGATTGGGCATAGGCTATGAGCATTCCTTTGTTCACCAGGTGGCTGATTTCCTGAAAAGCATTGAAACCGGTGAGCCCTGCTCCCCTACCTTCCAGGATGCTTATGAAACCCAAAAAGTTTGTCAGGCCGTTCTGGACTCTGCTGCAAGCCGCAGTTGGAAGAACTGTGATTAACGAGCCTTCCAAAACCGGATCAAATCTATACCACAAAACAAAAAGATGAAAACCAGGAATCTCAAGTTGTTGCTTTTTACCTGCGCATTCAGTTCGCTTTTCTTGAACCTTCATGCCCAAAAAAGCAAGGATGGATTCAAGAAGATCTTTGATGGCAAAACCATGAAGCACTGGGAGGCGGATACCAGTCACTGGAGAATTGAGAACGAAACTTTCGTGGGTGAAGTGACAAAAGAGAAACAGCTAAAATCCAACACTTTTCTTATTTACCGCGGTGATACTCCGGGAGACTTTGAATTCAAGGCGGAGTACAGGATCAGTCCCGAAGGCAACAGCGGCGTACAATACCGCAGCGAAATGGTTGAAAATGTGCCTTACGGATTGAAGGGCTATCAGGCCGACATCGATGGTGCCAATCGCTACACTGGTCAGAACTATGAGGAAAGAGGAAGAGGTTTCTTGGCCATGCGAGGTGAACAATCTGTGTTAAAAGAGGGTCAAAAGCCCACGATTACCGGTAGTCTAGGAAACAGTGATGAATTGAAGTCCAAGATCAAAAAAGACGACTGGAACCAGATCCATATCATTGCCAAAGGCAATCACATCTTGCATTACATCAATGGCGTGCTGATGAGCGAGACCACGGATGAAGATGCTTCCAAGAGGAAAATGAGTGGGCTTATTGGCTTACAAGTACATGTAATGCCCAAGATGAAAGTGGAGTACCGGGAAATCTACCTGAAGAAACTCAAATAAATCAGATCATCGGCCATTGGAAACTGGAAGTCAGCTTGACTTTCATTCCGGTGGCCGATGATTTTCTGGCCGCTTCGATTATTTCCAGCACATGCAAGGCATGTTCAACATTGATGTGGGGTTCGGTCTTGTTGACAATTGACTCCCCTACCTTGGTTGCTCCTTCCTGCCATTGGTATCCTCCCGTTTCTTTTTCATGGAGCACTCCGGCTCTTTCCCAAGAGTCATCTAAGATTACACCATTGGTCTCCCAATCATATCCGATCAAGCGCATGTTCCCTTTGTCACCAAAGATCTGGATGGAATGCAGTTCTTGACCCTTGGCTTCATGACCATGCGGATCAAAATAATTGAACCCACACATTACATGACTGATCACTCCATTGGCATGTTCCAACAGAACATGGGCATTGTCTTCTGCCTCAACTTTGATCTTGCCTTTGTCATCTACCGTGCGTTCAGGATTGACAATGCTGAGCATGGCCATGACGGATTTTGCAGGTCCGAGTAAGCCAGTAAGCGTGGCCATGTTGTATACACCAAGGTCTGGCATGCTGCCTCCGCCTTTTTCATAAAAAAAGGCAGACCAGGTGGGACCGGTATGTCCGTATTGCCCATGTGCACTGGCAATTCTTCCCAATTTACCTGCCTGAATGGATTTGCTCATGAAAGCAAATTGTGGACTGTTGACGACTGCCGGTGCACCCCATAGTTTCAATCCTTTGCTGCGCGCTAGCTCCAACAAGGCCTTCCCTTCTGCGTAGGTATTGGCCATGGGCTTTTCACTCCAAACATGTTTGCCTGCCAACAGCGCTTTCTTGTTCAGTTCACCATGCTTTTGCATGTCCGTCAAGGTGACCATCATGTCAAAGGGAACTCCTTTCAACATGTCATCGATGTTGCCATAGGTGGCAGCATTGACCTTGTATTCTTTGTTTTGGGCAATGGCTCTCTCTGGTTTGATGTCACAAAGACTGACGATCTGGATAAGAGCGGAAGTCCGAAGATGAGGAATGTATCGGTTGCTCACACTGCCGCAGCCGATGATGGCTACCCGCAATTTGGTCAGCTGGTTCTCGGCAGCCCAGCCCTCCAATGAGCCTAGCAACATGGCAGCACCGGCGGCAGCTGACATGGATAAAAATTGTTGGCGGGAGACATTCTCTTGCATGATGAAATACTTTCCACCAATATACATATTCAAGTGGTAGGGATAAACAAAAAGGTTCAGGAAGTTGATCCTGAACCTTTTTTTCTGTGGGAGTTGACGGGATCGAACCGCCGACCCTCTGCTTGTAAGGCAGATGCTCTAAACCAGCTGAGCTAAACTCCCAATCGGGTTGCAAATATAGGGCGAAAAATGAAAATATTTTGGTTGATCAGAAATTATTTTTAATTTTGATGTTTAAACATCAATTATGAAGAAGTCTACATTTATTGAAGCGCTGGAATGGCGGTATGCAACCAAGAAGATGAATGGGGAGCAGATCCCTGAAGAACAATTGAATAACATACTGGAAGCAATAAGGTTGAGTCCCAGTTCTTTGGGCTTCACTCCCTACACCATCCTGGTAATCAAAGACCAAGAAACCAAGGAAAAGCTGCTCCCCCATTGCTATAATCAATCCCAAATTACCAGTGCATCTGCACTGGTGGTATTCGCTGCCTGGAAAGATTTCAATGAGATGCAGGTCGATACATACATGCAAGAAATCGCAACGGCCAGAAACGTAAGTCTTGAATCGCTTCAGGGTTTTGCCGCCAATATCAAAGGTAAAATCAGCAATTCCTCCCCGGAAGAACTGTTGGAGTGGGCCGCCAAGCAAACCTATATAGCTTTGGGATTTGGTCTAGCAGCTGCGGCAGTAGAGAAAATCGATTCCACCCCCATGGAAGGTTTTATTCCTGCAGGAGTAGATTCGGTGCTGGATCTGGACAAAAAAGGGCTTACCGCTTCCTGCATATTGGCCCTGGGCTATAGAGATGAAGAAAAAGATTTTCTTGCCAATGCCGTCAAAGTAAGAAGAAAGTCCGAGGATCTTTTTGTTACCATCTGATCTACTTTTCAAAGACTCAATCCGGAAACAGGTTCAAGGGCATGATGAACTCAAACCTGTTTGGATTGGGTTTTTGCACAAACAGATCGGTATCCAGCAAACGGCTGTATCTCACCCCAAAGGAAACCGATTGCTGGTTCCACCATTTCGTATCAAAGTATATCTCCATGCCTGCACTCCTCAGGTTGATCTTTCTTCCGGTTCTTAAACTCTTTAGGGTCATGTCATCATAAAAGGCATTTCCCCTAACCCGAAGAAAATAGACCATGTTCCCTATTCCCTTATCGGGATAGAATAAGGGGAAATGATAGTTCAAGGAATACCGCCACATCCTGGGATAATTGAAAGGCTCATATCCTCTTGCCATGGGCATCCCATTGGAATAATTGTATTGCCCCAACGTATCCCTCCGCTGATAGTGAAAACCCAATACCGTGGAATGTGTTCTGCCAAGACCCGGTAAAAAAGCATTGGCACTGTAGAAGAGCTGATGGGCTTGCGTATTTCCCAATGCCGTACGGTTTTGGATCCTTGTTACCAGCGCATAACGCGGATAGATCTGTTGCAGTGCCTGTTGCGTCTGCATGGACCAGGAAATTTGTTGTTGCCAATAGGTCACAAAGCGGTCAGCAGGACTCACATTGTTCTTGTTTTGATAATCCAATGAAACCCCATTCAGTCGCACAGAGAGATCAAGATTCCTGTACCATTTGCCAAAACTAAAATTCAAGGGCAAGCGAAGGCCCAAATTCCCATTCCATTCGTTCCATTGAAACTCCCTCGTTGCATCCTTAAAGGATCTATCCATTGTATAATTCGTGCCACCCGTTATCCAAGGATACAAAGTGCCCACTGCAAAATCTGCTCCCACCCTGTGTGAACCCTCATTTTCATTGTATACATAGCTGAACTGAGATTGCACAGTATTCAATACGTTTTCACCATATAAAGTAAAACTCCATTCCGGCTGCTCATAAAATGGACGCCAGCTGTGAAGGTTAACAGGAGCATGAAGAGATGAGATGGATCTTTGCTCCAAGGGAAAAGAATCATCTGCAGTTGATGCAGCAACTTTAACGGCTGACGAGAAGAGTGGACTGGAAACGATATCGTGGAGTGGAGAATTTTCCGCATCCTGGCTGGTCATGCTCAAATCTCTGACAAAGAGCTGTTGTCCCTCTGCAGTGGGACTTCCATAGACAATCTTGTTTTGGTCTTCATGAAGATCACCTCCATAAGAGCCTGTCAGTCTCCTAGAAAGAACCTTTGATAATCCGCTGGTGAGATCGATTTCCCTGAGTTCATTGGCATTGCCCTGGCTAATGGTGAACAATAAGCTGTTTCCCCTTACCCTTAAAAAAGAAAGTGGTGCCTTTACAAAAGGGAAGAGCGGTTTTGATGCTCCGGTAGCTTGATCAAAGGAAAGGATTGAAGAAGATCCATCGGGCTTCCTGGCAATGACGTAAATAAACAGATCATCACTTGAAAAAACAGGGTAGCTATAAAAATCCTCTTCTGCAAACTTGAACTTTTTCTGTATGGCTCCATCCAGGGTGTTGAGCAATACAAGCTGGCTCTTTCCACCCGGCAATACTTCTACCGCAACCAGTTTGTCACCATCATGGGAAAGATCAGGAGAGGCAAATCTTCCTCTCTGGGTCAGGGTTCGGGTACTGCGATCGCATACATTGAACATCCTGATCTCACTGAACTCCTTCCATTGCCAGCGGGGATCAGGGTCATAGGCCGTATAAACGATATTTCCTCTTTTGTAGGTGAAATAATCTTCGCTGCTGATGTCTTTGATGACCAGTTTATACCATTTCCCTTTCGAGAAAATCGACCAATGGGGTTGTTGGTTATACGGTTTCCTCAATGAGAGGATAGAATCTCCCCCCATCCATACCGGGAAATAATGATCCACCACCCTTCTCGTGTCCACCTTGTTGATGGGCTTTATCGACTCATTCTCAAAACCAGCCAAATTTGCCATACGAAAAGAGTCCAAGGCATGCGCAACAAACTGCCTATATGCCAAGCCACTGTGCCTGCGAATGGCCTTTTGAAAGGGATACGTCAGCCCCTTGAACCGTACCGCATCATTGGTGACCTTTCCCCAGAAATCCTGTCCGTATTTTTTATACCCATATGCCACCAGCAAATAGCCCAGATCATAGTGGTTGGGAACAAAATCCTTCAGGGAACCACTCCTTAGCTTTTGATAAGAATAGGTTTTATTCGCTTGCCAAATTGACCTGAAAGGATCAAAAAAACCCGGCAACCGACCTCGACCTTGTCCCAAATGAAGGGTTTCATAAAAAACCGCATCCCCTTCAAAGAACCAGTCCGGTATCGAAGCAGCATTGGCCAGGGCCTGACCCTGTTCCCCTGCTACCCAATAGGCGAACTTTGACAATCCCTTCCTGAAATTTGAATATTGGTGGATGTGCCGATACTCATGGTATGCCAGGTTGTCCAGCCAGGAGGTTGAACCCAGTTCCAAGGCGTTTTGGGGAGGATATAAGAAAAATTCACTTCGCCAGGGCCCCAATCCTACATAGGCATTGGAAACGATTGGCAATCCCTGCAGCACAATAGGGGCTTTTTGAACTGCGGTCCCCAAGCTAAACGCTGATCCTGATGATAGTGATTCTGAAATTCCCAATACCCTTTGTGCCTCCCTCTTCAAACTCAAGGGATATATTAAATCAACTGAGTTTCCCTTTGCTTTGTGCCATTTCATCCCAGGAGGATTTCCTCCGAATCGTTGGGCAATTGCTGCCTGACTGAGGAGAAAAAAAATCAAAACACTATATATATATTTACTTGATTTAAGTATCATTAAACTATGATTTACAATAATTTAATTATTTTTTATCATAGGGCAAACGCCACATAGCTGTCTCCCTTTTTAGCCCCGAGTTTTGTACCACCACAGGCGACAACCAGGTATTGCTTTCCATGGGATTCGTAGACACTGGGAGTCGCAAATCCACAAGCCGGGAGCTCCGCCTCCCACAAAAGCTTACCGGTCGATTTGTCAAAAGCCCTGATCCGTTCATCCTTGGTTGCCGCAATAAAGACCAATCCCCCTTTGGTCACCACCGCTCCCCCATAATTGTCCGCACCGGTCTGGGGGATTCCTTTGGCTGTCAACTCTTTGTATTCACCCAACACTTTCTGCCAAACAATTTTCCCCGTGTTGAGGTTGACAGCGGTCAATTGTCCCCATGGCGGCTTGACCGCCGGGTATCCATTTTTATCCAAAAACCGGGTATACCCATCAAAAACATAGGGCGAAACAGCTTTTTTCGGCCTGGTTTCGGTCAAGGCTGAAGACTTCTCTTTTCCCAAAAGGAATGCCACCACTGCTCCTTTTTGATCATTTGTCAACTGGGGAAAACCGGTCATCATCCCCTTTCCCTGGGATACAATGGAAGCGACATAAAGAGAGTCTTTTCTCTTGCCAATTTCTTTCAGTGAGGGAATCCCAGCATGGGGCATACCCGAGAAATCAGCCTTGTGACAACTAGAGCAATACTCTATGTAAATTTTATTACCATTAGACAATGAATTATTTATGTAATTTTTATTTTCGTTCATTTTAAGGATGCAAGGAACCTCATGTGAGTTGATGTACAAGATCCCGGTTTCGCTGTCAACAGCCGATCCACCCCATTCTGCCCCTCCATCGTAACCCGGAAAGAGCAAGGTTCCTTCCAGGGAGGGCGGCTCGAACAATCCTTTTTTGAGTCCTCTGTAAATCTTTCTCAACTCCTCCAGGTTTTCCGCCCAGGGATTAAGATCCTCCTCCCTGAATTCTGTTCGGGCAAAGGGTTGGGGCATAACCGGAACAGGTTGCGTCGCAGAAAGCTGCTCTCCCTTAAGCCCATCTACGGGAACCGAAACCTCCTTGATATCATAAACCGGCTTACCGGTTGTTCGCTCAAACACATAAAGATAACCAGCCTTTGTAGCCTGAACAACTACATCAATAGGATTTCCATTCTTATTTATTGTCAATAAGTTAGGAGGCGACGGAAGATCTCTGTCCCATACATCATGGTGCACAAACTGATAATGCCATTTCCGCTTTCCGGTTCGGGCATCCAGGGCCAAAAGACAGTTGGCAAAAAGGTTGTTTCCCTTGCGGTTTCCCCCGTAAAAATCAAATGCTGCGGATCCGGTCGGGACAAAAATCATCCCCCTTTTGTGGTCTACACTCATGCCCGCCCAGGAATTGGCTCCACCGATTTCTTCATTCAGGTGATTTCCCTTTTCCCAGGTTTCATAACCGTACTCGCCGGGCGATGGTATGGTTTTGAATACCCATTGGAGGTTTCCTGACACCACATCAAAAGCCTGTATGTAACCAGGGGCCGCATCGGCACCCTCAGAAAGCCGCAATGGCATGATGATCAGGTTCTCAAAAATGGCACCGGGCGTAGAAGAGATCACAAATTTGTTCCGGGCAGATGCTCCCAATCCCGTTTTAAGGCTTACCCGTCCCCCATTGCCAAAGTTTTTCACAAGCTCCCCGGATTTGGCATTCAATGCATACAACCATTCACCTGCGGTGAAAAAAATCCTTTTATCGTCCCCTTTGGCCCAATAACTAACCCCCCTGCTCAAACTGTACCATTTGACTTCCCCGGCATTGCGGAATCGCCAGACTTCCTTGCCGGTAGAAGGTTCCAATGCAAAGACCTCAATAGAAGCAGTAGTAGCATAGAGCAACCCATCCGCAATGATGGGATTGCATTGCATTTGTCCGGATGTATCCCCCGTATGATACTCCCATGCCTTTTTCAACTTCGACACATTGCTCCGGTTTACTTGATCCAGTGGTGAATAATGATTTCGATCGGCTCCCCCTAGGTATTCTGTCCATTCAACATCAGGGCGTTCTTTACCGGAAAAAAACAAAATCAGAACAAGTATTAATGCATATCGCATGGCAGCAGGTTTACGGTAAATTTATTGTTCTTTTATGCATGAAAGGGCTAATTTTGCGCAAATTTTACTGACATGTCAACTACTGCTCAACTAGACTTTGCACTGCCTTACAAGGTTAAAGATATCACCCTTGCGGAATGGGGAAGAAAAGAGATCCGCCTAGCGGAAGCCGAGATGCCTGGACTGATGGCCCTTCGTGCTGAATATGGCGCTTCCCAGCCTTTGAAAGGAGCCCGCGTGGCCGGATGCCTTCACATGACCATTCAGACCGCTGTATTGATCGAGACCCTGGTGGCCTTGGGTGCGGAAGTAAAATGGAGCTCTTGTAACATATTCTCTACGCAGGACCATGCTGCTGCTGCCATTGCTGCTGCTGGCATCGGTGTTTTTGCCTGGAAAGGACAAAGCATTGAAGAAGCCGACTGGTGCATTGAGCAGACCCTGTTCTTTGGTGGAGCCGACAAGCCCCTGAACATGATCCTGGACGATGGTGGTGACCTGACCAATATGGTGCTGGACAAATATCCTGAACTGGTTCCCCATGTGAAGGGTATCTCTGAAGAGACCACCACTGGTGTGCACAGGCTCTACGAGCGCGTAGCCAAGGGAACTCTCCCCATGCCTGCCATCAATGTGAACGATTCTGTTACCAAGTCTAAGTTCGACAACAAATACGGCTGTAAGGAATCCCTGGTGGATGCCATCCGCCGTGCTACGGACGTGATGCTGGCCGGTAAGGTGGCTGTGGTGGGTGGATATGGTGATGTGGGAAAGGGATCTGCTGCTTCTCTGGCGGGTGCCGGATGCCGTGTGATCGTAACCGAGATCGACCCGATCTGTGCCCTGCAGGCTGCCATGGATGGATTTGAAGTGAAGCGCATGATCGATGCGGTGAAAGAAGCCGATATCGTAGTAACCGCCTCCGGTTGCCGTGACCTGATCACGGGTACTCATTTTAAGCTGATGAAGGACAAGACCATTGTCTGCAACATCGGACACTTTGATATCGAGATCGACGTAGCCTGGTTGAACACTAACTACGGAAATACAAAAGATACCGTGAAGCCACAGGTGGACATCTACAATGTGGATGGCAAGGACATCATCCTGTTGGCCGAAGGCCGCCTGGTGAACCTGGGTTGTGCTACTGGTCACCCCAGCTTTGTGATGAGCAACTCTTTCACCAACCAGACCCTGGCGCAGATCGAGTTGTGGAACAACCACCAGAACTACGACAAGAACGTATACGTGTTGCCCAAGCACCTGGATGAGAAGGTGGCAAGGCTGCATCTCTCCAAAATCGGTGTACAGCTAGACGAACTCAGTGCTGAACAGGCAGAATACCTCGGTATTCCACAACACGGACCTTTCAAAGCTGAACATTACAGATATTAAGGATAGTAGCTTTTGCCTATGTGAATACTTTAAAGGAAAAACTATTTTTTGTTTCATTTTTAAAGGTTAATTTTGAGTAATAACCAGGAAACTACCAATTGAAAATGAAGCTTTTAGATAGAGAATTAACAAAATCTTTCTTTAGTAGCATTTTCATTTACTCAACTGATTTTTGATAGGGTGCCACAGTTCTTTTGGCGCCCTATTTTATTTGGTCTTGAGTTGCCCATGTGACTGAGGTGGCGAAGCCATGATAGATACTAATGCTAAAATTTTGAATTAGATTTACAGATGAAATTGAATCAATCCTATTTCCGCATTTTGCTTCTTTGCGCCATCCTTTTCATTTCAGGGAATTTGGTGGCTCAAATCCCTTCAGATCTCAGCAAGATTCGTTCCTCTCAGATCACAGATGCTCAGCTGATGCAATTTGTTCAACAGGCTCAGTCTTCTGGAATGTCAGAAGCAGATCTTTTGGCAGAGTTTCAAAAGAGGGGATTACCCGAAGCTGAAATCCAGGCCCTTGCAGCGAGGGTCAAAGGTTTGATGGGGTCTGGCAATTCTTCAGACGCTACTGTCGATAAGCAAGCAAACCCAACCAAGAGGGTATATAAGGGGGAGCAACCCATTGCCAAGGGTAAAGAAAATCCTGTCTCCAAGGTTTTTGGTGCCGAATTGTTCAATGGCGCCGATCCTTTGTTTGTGCCCAACCTGAAAATAGCAACCCCCAAAAGCTATGTGATCGGTCCGGATGACGATCTGCAATTGGACATCTATGGCAACAACATCTCCAACCAACGTTTGACCGTTTCGCCTGACGGATTGATCAATGTCAAATATGCCGGCCCTGTGAATGTGAATGGCATGACCATTGAACAGGCCGCGGGTGTGTTAAAATCCAGGTTGACCAAATATTATCCTTCTTTGAGCAGCGGAGAAACCAAGATACAGTTGAGCCTGGGTTCCATCAGGAGTATTCAGGTAATGGTGATCGGGGCGGTTAAAAAACCGGGTACGATTACTTTGCCATCCATTGCTACCTTGTTCAATGCACTCTATGCATCCGGGGGGCCGATCGATAATGGCTCATAC
>Ga0315905_10002127_pt1 | contig 20954 bp, 24 predicted proteins | sample LakEriMetagenome_5_FD_203522 | JGI IMG/M metagenome (GOLD analysis project Ga0315905, IMG submission 203522) | Freshwater fungal communities from buoy surface, Lake Erie, Ohio, United States - Buoy 4 MA121 | ecosystem: Environmental > Aquatic > Freshwater > Lake | place: USA: Lake Erie, Ohio...
ATATTGAAGAAGTAGTGAAGGACATGAGTTGGACAGAACTATCTAAGCAATGTCCTATCACTGTAGACTTTGTTAAAAATCGTTTCCCTAGCAAACTGTTTGGTAGAGTTAGATTTATGTTGGTAGAGGCCGGCGGTTATATCTCAGAACATATGGATTCTAGGGTACCGTTATTAGATAACACAAATATAAGCCTTAGTAACCCAGTAGACTGTTTATGGCAATGGGGCGATAAAGAAACATTGTTTATGGAACCCGGGAAATCCTACGTAATGAACATACACTACCCCCATTCGGTACTTAACAATAGCAATGAAGATAGATTTCACTTAATCATTCATCGTCTAGACTGCACTGATGAATGGAAAGAAAAGTTTGATAAGGCTTGCATAGAACAGAATATAGTTGGCAAGTACCATAACCATGAAGTACTGGTATGAAAAAAGAAATATCAACTGATATTATCAATAGTAATAATCAACATGTAACGATAAACACAGAGACCGGGGTCATATTACAGTCTAATAGTAATAGAGTAGTGCGTATGGTTGGTGTTGCAGGTGGTGATAAACCTAGAGTTGAGATACATGCTGTACGTGGGACTATTGACGAACCTGAAACACTACACCCGGGTGACTATGGAGTAACGTTGAGCTTCACTACTTATTCTAACGAAAATAACAATGACATTAGCAAAAGTCTAGTATCACTAATTTCAAGGGTGGATCCAACTGCTGACAAAAATGACAATGCACCCGCAAGTAGTTTAAGCATCCTTGTTGGAGCAGGCGACGGACAGGGTGAGATATTAAACGATTATCGTGGATGGAGATTCAATAAAGACGGTGGATTTGAAACTAAAATAGTTCAGTGCATCGAACAAAGCAGTTTGTCTATAAATAGTATAGAGCCCAAAAACGGAATGATTGTGTACAATGATGATACTCATAAATTTCAAGGTTATGCTAACGGAGTTTGGGTAGATTTACATTAGGATTTAACATGCAAAGAAAAACGATTACGAAAATACCAAACATTGTTATTGATGTTGATGCCGCACTAGATTACTACAAGCGTTTAGAAAGTGAATTTCAAAGTCAAAAGTGGGTGGGTATGGGAGGGTGTGCGTGTGAAAATCCGTGGGCAGATCATCAAGCATATGGCTGGGGACTACAAACTATATATGAGGATGTTAATAGAACATATCATGCGTTTGAAAACAACACAGTAGGCGATTATAAACTATACAAAAACACCGGATGCTGTGTAGATTGGGCGGCTAAAGCTGTTGGATCATTTCCCACAGCGCATAGAAGCATCGTAGCTATTGCACCACCGGCTACTATTGTAACCCCTCACACTGACCAAGAAAACAAAATCAAAATACATATTCCAATAATTGCAGACGATACGCATTGGTGGGTAACTGACTATGGATTCGACCATATGTATCCGGGCAGTGCTTACATACTAGATGTTAAGCAAAGACACGGAACTATTAATTGCGGACATGTGACTAGAGCACATATAATTATTGTGTGCGATACCGATCAATTTGACGATATATACAATCTAAATTTAACTATCTAATTACCATCTAGGGTATTTGTTAAGTTCTTCATAGAATCTATCTACATGTAATTTCCAAACTGTTTGCATAGACCCACGATAATCTAGTTCACAGACATTTGTTACTTGCCCCGATTTAGCCATAGAGGGAAAATATATGTTGTGTACTAATCTTTGACTTCCACTTTCTAGATTGTTAGAAGTAATATATAAATCATTTTCTTTACCCGCCCACTCAATACATGCAGGAATTAAAAACTGTGCAGTAGCATGTTGATGCGTGATGATTTGATTTCTTGTTCTTAATGACGGTGTAGGTATATCCTCTGTAAGTACACAAGTTCTAGCCGCTATTCTATATGAATTCGATCCCATCTCGGGGAATGTATGTGCTACGACAGACCCAACAGCTTTTTCATTATAGTATAGTATCCAAGTCTGACTACTCTGTTCATTGCGAAAGCAGTCTTTGATCCAATATTTGCTACTGTTATTTTTATAGCCTCGGGCTAGAGCTTTAATATAGAATTCTGTTAAATCTAAATCGTCCGAAAAAGGAACAATATTATACATTTAATGCCTTCATTATAAAGTCTTCAGGGTAATTAGTTCTAAAGCTGTTCCAGCATAATTGATCCATTAATGGCCATGGTTGCGGAATATCCCATTCAATTCCCAAACTTTCTAAATGCTTACGCATTTCTACTTGTCTATTACTGTGTATATGACTTTGAACATCTTTTACACTAACACACGGTTCTGTATTATGATATGTGAAAAAGTAATTGAAACTTTTAAGTTGACCATCTACTATAAAGTAACTGCTAGGATGCATTGAGTATTTGTGTATGCCTAAGGCTTTATGAGCGTTGAAAATCTCAAGCATTTGTTCTCTCCAATCAGGTAATACACTATCATAATTATCAGTTGAGCATTCAGCACGGTTCCAAAAGTCAATACCATCTATGCTTAGATATATTTTTTTATTGACGTAATCTATGTCATTTATTTTGGGTACTAATTCAGGATAATTGTCTCTCATCAAAGACAAATACTTTACTTCACGTTGCCATTTTTCTTCCATTTTATCTGAGTCAATTACTTCATTTTGCCCAGCATGATACACGGAATCATTAAAATACCATTGTACAAATGTCTTCTTATCGTCAGAAATTAAACTGGTATAAATTAAATTGTTTCTAGTCAGGCCAACGCCCGGGACGTTGTTATAATAATATTGATAGTTCATTCACAATATTTATAGGATTAGACACACAACATAAATAATATATGACAATCAATCACATACACCACACTACTAGTTTATGTACTACATGCAGTAAACATATACCTGCTGAGTTATTTGAAAAAGATGGTAGAGTGTACTTGAAAAAGAAATGCCCAAATCATATCGGAGAGACACACTTAGTTGATCCTGATTCAGAATTTTATTTAAATTACCAATATCCAAAGCGTGAATTAAACACATTCTTAGATGCTATATGCTTGGATATAACAAATAGATGCAATTTAACATGCCCCCATTGCTATCAATTGCCCGATAGTACTAGCAAAGACCCAAGTATTGAAAGCATTATAGCTCAGATTAAAAACTGGCCCGGCAATCGTGCTGCCGTATTAATGGGTGCTGAACCCACTGTTAGAGAAGACTTACCCGATCTTATTCGTGCAATCAATGAAGTATCTATTCGCCCTATCATGATTTTGACTAACGGTGTTAGACTTAGTAAAGAAGAATACATTGATGAATTTCTAGGATTTAACAATGTTCACTTTACGTTTGGATTAAATCATCCTGATTATCAGGGTCATACTGTTAGACGAAAACAGTTGCAGGGTATTGAAAATTGTAAAGCTAGAAATATGTCAATAAAAAACATTAGCTATACACTTGAAGGATATCACCAATTAGAATATTGTTTAGAAGAAATACAAAAATTTAATAAAGAAAAACAATATTGCAAAATGTATCGTATACGTGTAGGCACTGAGATTGGAAGAAGCCCTGTACAGGATAAGATGTTTATGAGTGACTTAGTGAAAAACAGTCGTGCTATAGCAGAAAAGAATAATTGGACATTTAATCCTCGTCCCGAGTTGGGAATTCGTGCTCACTATCCTGTAGAAATCAACGGCGTATTAGTTAAACTAATACAGTGGCCTGATATCAAAACACTTGATTTAGTAGAAACACAAACTGAGTCTTGGGCTGATATGTTGCCCGGTATGCCAATATCTCCATTAGTACATCAAGTGTTATTGCGTGATAGATTAGTTAATAATAAATTACCTCTATTAGATGTGGTGCCTGAACAATATAGGTTAACATAATGCATCACGGGTTAATGTTTAGCTATAGAAAAGAGCGAGGTCACAGGGGTACCGGTGCGCATCGTATAGCTTCTTATCTAAGGGCCAGTAGCTGGGATATTGAAGTGCTTGACTTTGCTATTGAATTCACACTTGATGAACTAAAAGAATTTGTTAGAAGCAGAGTTAATTCTAACACTAAATTCTTTGGATTTAGTTCATTTATTAATTGGTGGCCGGAAGATACTAATAACTTTACTAAATGGCTAAAAGAAACTTATCCAAATATTCCAACAATATTAGGTGGTCATGGATGTTTAATTACACCCGCACAAAACATTGACTACTGGGTAGACAGCTTTGGTGAAGTTGCAATGCTAGAGTTATGCAGACATATCTCAGGAAATCTGATATTTCACACTGGATTACAGTTTGAAGATTATCAGGGTAGAAAAGTAATTAGAGCATTACATAACTTTCCCGCATGGAATCTGCCTACGTATAGAAACACACATGAGAAGCGAGACTTTATAGAATCGTTTGAAATGCTTACGATTGAGACAAGTAGGGGTTGTAAATTTAAATGTGACTTCTGTAATTTCCCAATACTAGGGGTCAAGGAAGATACTTCTAGATCCAGAGACGATATTAAAAATGAATTACAGTTTAATTACGATGAATGGGGTGTTAAAAACTATACTATTGCAGACGAAACATTCAATGACCGTGTAGAGAAAATTGAAAAGTATTCTGACGCTGTATCTAGTTTAGATTTTCAACCATGGTTCATGGCATTTATGCGAGCCGATCTATTAGTGAATCAACGTAGTCATTGGGATAAAATGTTAGCTATGGGACTTGGTGGACATTTTTACGGAGTAGAAACATTTAATCATCAAGCTGGAAAAATTATAGGTAAGGGAATGAATCCCGTCAAACTTAAACAAGGATTACTTGATGCAAGAAACTTCTTTGAACCACATAATATGTATCGTGGTACCGTCAGTCTTATTTGCGGATTACCCAAAGAAACTCCCGAAACGTTTCATGATGGTATTGACTGGTGTGTGCAAAATTGGAAGGATCAAAGTGTTACATCGTGGTACTTAGAAATACCAGAGTATAATTCACAAATGTCTAATCTAAGTGAGTTTTCTAAAAACTTAGAGAAGTACGGTATAAGAAAGAAAAAGATAGATAAAAAACCAGATATCATTAGCTTTTATCCCGGACTAGATGAAGTCACTATTTGGGAGCATGATGGTATGGATCAATTAACTGCTATTGACATTATGCAGAATTTCTATGATAATATATTCCCTGATAATTTTAGTTGTAGCGGGTTTAATTTCTTGACAGGGTTTATTGAGCACAATACCAACAATGTTGCTGATATTATTAAGATGCGGTGGTATAATGATGAGTCTGAAAATGTAAATAGATTCATTACAAATTACAAATATAAAAAATTAAGTTGGAAATTATGATTAAAGGTATTAACAATCAACCATATATGGATATGACTTCATATCTAGATATGAATGCATTTGATAAAATGCAACCAGAGATATACAAAGGCTTTGCAGAAGCAAGAATGTTTGCAAAAGAAGGTACTTGGATGGAGCCCGGCTTTACCTTTGAAAAAATGAGTTATAGAATTCATTGGAAGCCTATCTACGAATCAATGCAAGAGTTTATGAAATTGCCGGACACTGATCCTATTAAAATTGCAGGATTAGAAGTAATGCCCAAAGACTTTAAAAACTTCCAAGAACGAAACATATTCACACGATACTTAAAAATGAGTATGGGTGCGTATGATCCTTATATATACTACTATTTATGGGAAGAAGGTTCATGGGATGATAGAACAGCACCCCGTAAACTTACACCAGAGGCTCAATACTTTCCTAATGTAGTTAAATGGGTCGAAAGTTTAGTTGGTCCAGTGTTTGAAGAAATCGGTCGTGTTATATTCTTTCACTGTGAACATGATGGTATCCCATTCGAGCACAGAGACTTAGATGCTAAGAACGGCGTTAATATAGTAAAGCCGCATCGTAATGAATTTATACATGTACGACCTAACACTAAGAAAGCGTTTTATCTATGGGATCCAGAAAACAAAGACAAAACGTATCTGAATACACGTGCAGCCTGGTGGAATGACACTGACTGGCATGGGGGAGAGCGCATCATGGAACAGAGTTACGGACTACGAATCGATGGCAAGTTTACGGAAGATTTTCGTAAAAAATTAGGCATAGATCATTTGGAGACATACTAATGGAATGTATAGGAAATTTTAAAGACTGGATTAATCCACTGTGGATAGACTATCTCAGTAATAACAATGGAGAGAAACACCCTAGAATTGATCCAAAAGAATATGGATCTGGTAATCCATTAGATAAATTAAGAGGTTATGGATATAAGCTAGAAGATACCTTTTGGGAGAGTTATGAAAGTCGTAGCTTTCCGTTCGAATTAGAACTGCCCTTAGGATTAAGCGAACACACTGATTGGTGGTTTGTTAAGATGGGTTGTGGTAATTTCATACCTTTTCACAAAGATCATGCACCACAGAATCACTTAGCAGATATGAATGTCAGACGATTTTGGATGCCGTTACAAGACTATGTTGAAGGACATATTTTTATCATAGAACATAATTTTATCAAAGATTATAAAGCAGGTGATGTGTTTGAGTATACTAACGAATCCGACCGACACGGCGCATTTAATATAAGTATGGGTATTCCCCGCTACACACTAAATTTTCAATATTATATATAATGTTCAATTACGTCAACAACGATAAAGCCTGGATCACTAGTGAGTTAATGAATCACTTAGAACATAGCAAGGGTGATACTATCCCTGTATGGCAACCTGAAAGATGGACAGGACATCCAACACTAGATACATTCAGAGAAACTGCTAGACCTTTCTTTGAAACTAGCACTCCGTATTTCCAACAGTTTAATTCTAGAAGCAAAGATATGCAAGACTTTCCAGTTACTATGCCTATAGTACCCGAGACTAGAACAAATATGCACTGGTGGTTTATTAAGCTGTTGCCGGGACAAATGCAAACTATGCACATTGATCCGCATTTAATTGGAGTAAAGAACCCTGTACGTTACTCTATGTTTTTACAAGACTATGTGCCCGGGCATATATTCATGTTTGATGACTTTCTAGCAACTAACTATAAAGCAGGTGATATCTTTGAATGGAGTGATCCTGAATGCATTCATGGCTGTGTTAATATCAGTTATACAGTAAGATATACACTACAAATTACATTGTATGACTAAGATTATATGCACCGGTGATCCTAATCACGGAGGGATTACTAAAAGTTTATTGAAGTATTACCCGGACACAGTGTTTATTAGTAGAACTACGGGGTATGACTTAAAGACAGTTGAAGGATATAGTAGATTCCTAAACATAGTTAAAGAATTTAATGTGTTTATTAATCATTCACAGGTTGAATTAGGGTTTCAAGAAAGAGTATTGCGTGACGTTGCTAGTATATTAGATAATGGGCATATCATTAGTATAGGAACTATACTAGAATTTGACGAGTGGAAACATCTTGATCCAATTACCGGTGATGAGAAATTGTGTATAAGAAATGCTAGCTTAGAGTTAGCTAGTGAGCATATAAAGACTACACACTTGATAACCAGTGGGTTTCAAAGATTTGGGGTAGAAGAAGATGTTAAAATAGACCCGGATGATATTGTTGAAACAATTAAATTCATCATTGAGTCTAATATCGACATACCTTTAATTTATGTAGATAAAGTAAACGACAACAGATTACGTAAGTGGAGAACGCTTAAAGACGTTTAGCTTTAAGATGATACATGTATTTAGGAACTAATCCCGCATTCATTCCTATATGCCACTCATCATATCTATTCCATTTAATCATTGTACCGTGTCTAACATTGAAAAAGTAATCTTCCTCACCTAATATAAAGATATGCCCCAGTTTAGCGTCCCCCAAGAACACAGTATATCTTAATGCATCGCCCACTTCTTCTGGGTCATCTTCAACATCCCAATGCCAGGGTGCTGAATAACCCGGATCAATTCTACTGATCCAACTACGTCTTAATTTTACATTAAGTATCTTACATAGCGTTTCGTCAATATCACCCGTATCATAATGTTCACCCGGGTAATAGTTAGTCCATTTAACTGAATCAAGTTTATAGTTTGCATCGTTCCAAATATTTAATATCTCAGTGTATGCAGGAACTTCCATTCGCCAAATACTAGGGTCAGGTGTTATGTCAACACCCTCTTTATCTTTTAAACTATCTAATATACTAGCCCAGTCAAATGGTACATCAATGTTTACGTATTCTGCGTTAACAGGCGTCATATCAAGATTCCCCAAACAATTGATCGAAGAACCTAGGTAATGGATTACCGGGCCACTTAATCCACGTTTTTAATGAATTTTTAAAATGACCTCCCATCTGATAGTAATCACCTTCTTTAACTTCAATAAAACGTTCTTGACTGTCTACGCCAATAATTGGTTCAATTAAGTCTTTATGCATTAATGTGTTACCTTGTTCAAGTGTAGCATAATAATCTATCATTTTTAATACACCGTCTTTAGAGTAAAAAAAGCAATGGGGGTATAATGAAGCCTTAATATATCCAGAATTATATAAGTCTTCAATGATGTTGTATAAATCTTGTTCCCAATTGGGAAATTCATCAGTTAATGAACGACCCTCAGTATATACAGGCCAGTTCAAACTCTCTTTATTAAATTCAATTAGTATCTTTCTTTCGACATAATCGACTTCGTACAACTTTGGACACCATGGCTTATCTTGAAATAGTGTAAGATATTTAAGTTCTCTTTGAAAGAAATCTTCCATTAACTCTGTTGTTCGTCCTACACAACTACCATTCATATATACTTGTGAATCAACTGTAAAGTGCAAGCACATCTTATCTTTTGTTGGACTTATAGTTGGGGTATATAATATATTTGTAGAACAGGGATATCCGTTCGTTAATTTGTAAATGTATTCCCATCCGTCATTGTTAATCATTGTTATTCCTTAATATGTAAAAGTTTTCAGACATTTTAGATTCTAATTCACTAATGTAATCTGAATTAATACAGAGTTTGACTTCTTTGCTAGTAGGATTGAAATCTGTAATAATGTTGTTTTTGTTGTAGATGTTGAGAAGTCCGCTTAGGTGATTATCAAATAGAAATCTATTGCTAAATTCATTATCTGTTTTACTCTTTATAACAACCATTGTTGGATTCGATACATTGTTTTTGTTTAATAGCTTTCTAACTACTAACTGTATTCTTTCTACATATCCAAAGTTTGCGGCGCTGTGTCTACTTGACGCATCCATTTCGTACCATTTACCATCTGTAGTTATAGGGTACATTGTGTTTGTGTCTAAATTAATCAGTGCAGAAATGTCACCCTGTATGTTTAAATGATATCTATCATCTATATCTGCATGACTTTGATAGCAGACTCCGTATTTTAAGTTTATTAATCTTGCTTCTCCGATCGGATAAGGCAGTGTCTGTAAGATAGATTCCCATATTGTGTCTCTGAACTCTGGTCTAATAGTCCATGGACTATAGAAAAAATTACCAGTGGGTTCGTTAATGGGTGTCTTAAAATCACTGTAAGAAAATTCTGCCATGGCTTTGTCTAGAATATCTTTTGGTACAGTGTGATTTAATTCTTTAAGCATCATAATATTTATAACACAGACCAGTAGCTAATAAATATGTACATGAATATTCACTTTGATGATAGTTGGAAAAAGATATCTATTAGTCTAAGTGGTGGAGCCGACAGTGCATTGCTAGCATTTCTTATATGTCAGCAAATTACACACCAAGAACTGCATATAATATCACATGTTAGATGCTGGAAAACAAAGCCCTGGCAAAGAAATGATGCTCTTGGTGTATATAATTGGTTACAGATTAAGTTTCCTAATGTTAAGATGTTTAGACATGAGAACTTTATTCCACCTGAAATGGAGTGGGGAGAATTAGGACCCATTCTAACTGATGAGTATGGAAAAAGTGTCAGCGGTGACAATATTGAGTTACGGTCTTTTGCTGAATACATATGCTATTCACATGATATCGATGTATATTATAACGCAGTAACACGTAACCCGAAAGCAGTGGAATTTGCCGGGATGTATACTAGAGACATTGATCCTAGTGAGTCTAACAAGCATCTAGAGTATACTACGCATATGGGTAAGGCTGCTATTCATCCTTTTAGATTCTTAGAAAAGAAAGAAATACTGTTAGAGTATAGAAAACAAAACTTACTAGAACTGTTTGAACTGACTAGAAGTTGTGAGGGTGTGTTTGACAATTTAAATTATAAAAATTACATAACAGGACAATATGTTCCGTTATGTAACACGTGTTTTTGGTGTAAAGAAAGAGAGTGGGCAATTGAACAATCAAAGTAAAACGTTTTGTATGCATCCTTTTACCGGGCTAGCTACACGTGAAGATGGGGCAGTTAAAGTCTGTTGTCGTAGTGCGCCAATTGGTCATATTCAAGACAATACGTTAGAAGAAATTTGGAATAATGACACAATGCAACTTGTACGTAGGCAAGTGTTATCCGGGGAACGACCTGAAGTATGTAAGCCTTGCTTTGATTTAGAAGATCAGGGAGTAGAAAGTCTACGTCAACGACATATTAACGGAGTGATACCCGAAGCACGTATCAACTTGTATCCAGATACACCACTACAAGAAATACTACCCTTCACATTTCCTACTATGGAAATCAAACTCAACAATCTATGCAACTTAAAGTGCCGCATGTGCAATCCATTAGACAGCACTAATTGGACAGATTGGGATAAAGTTGTACCGTTTTATAAAAAAGAAAACAACTTTTTAGTTCCCACAATTGAATCATTGGTAAATAAGCCGGGCAAGTACATAGGTGCATTTGATGATACTGACAACTGGTGGGCGAGTTTTGAAAAATTATTACCACACTTTAGGCGTGTAGAGTTTGCAGGTGGTGAGCCATTAATGGACCCACAACATTATAAGATACTAGACATGCTGAAACCATATGGGAAGAACATTGAACTCAAGTATGCTACTAATGGAACTACACTTGGTATCAGCAAGGGACGTACAATACATGATTACTGGCCATACTTTAGAAGCATTGCAGTTAACGTTAGCCTTGATGGAATCAACGATGTATATAATTATATAAGGGGCAACGGTGACTTTAGTGAAGTTGAAAGAAACATAAAAGAAATTCAAACAATACCCAACGTAAGTCGTGTAGTAGGTGCGTTTACCGCACAAGCAGGCAATATACTACAGGCTGCTGAATGTATCGACTATTTTATCAACAAAATGAATATTGTGTTCTATAGTCATCGTGTTAGCTATCCCAATTGTCTTTCAGCACAAGTATTACCACATGAACTCAAAGAGTTGGCTATACAACGTCTTGAGACAATCAGTAAAAAAGTCCACACATTTAGTAATGTTGTTAAACATCCTATACTAGAAAAGGTAACACAACAGCAGATAAAGGACAATATCAATTACTTACGTGCAAAGGATCAACATAACTTGTGGCAAGATTTTCTATCATTTAACTATGCATTAGACAGTACTCGCAACCAAAGTTTATTAACAGTAATCCCAGAGTTTAAGACTTATGCATAAAGTTAAAAGTCGCTGGAATCATCAGGATAGTATTAAGATTGAATGGAATATAGGAAAACGCTGTAACTATGATTGTAGTTACTGTCCTTCAGTTATACATGATAACAGTAGTCCCCACACCGATATTGAAATACTTAAGGCAACTGTAGATAGATTATGTGACTTAGAAAAGCCTATTCGTTTAAGTTTAACTGGTGGTGAACCATGCGTACATCCTCGTATAGAAGAACTCATATCATATATTAAGAGCAAAGGATTTTGGCTTAGTATTACTACTAATGGAACTAGAAAGGATAGTTGGTATACATCTCAGCAAGTAGACCAATGGGTATTCTCACTACACTTTGAGTACGATTGGTTAAATGTATTATACACTATCAAAGCTGTGCATGAAACTGTTATGCACACTCACGTATTAGTTAACGTTATGGCTCATCATAATCATATGCGAGAAGTAAAGACGGCAGCGGGCTTATTAGAGCATCATAACATTAATCACGGCATACGTAGAATACGTTGGACTGAGGGTGACCACGATTTGTTTGACGATATGAAGTATGACCAGAACGATTTAGATTGGATACTGAGCAAGAGTAGTACAGTACAACCAAATACAGTTATTATATACAAGGATCGTGAACTAATGATGCATGCCAATGATGTGATTAAAAAGCATTTAAATCAATATAAAGATTGGCAATGCAATGCAGGGTTAGAAAGTTTAATGATTAACTGGGACGGTGACGTACATCGGGCTACGTGTAGAGTTGGTGGAACATTAGGAAATATATATACCAACTCGTTCGTTGTACCCACCAGTCCCGTTATCTGCGATAGAAATTACTGTACGTGTGCGGCAGATATACCATTGACAAAGTTAAATCAAGTGACTTAACTCAGGGAACGTTTCTTTGAAACTAGTCCCCCTAACATTATCCATAGTCTCTATATACTCTTTGAATGCAGGCAGTAAATGTGTATGGTCTTCACTGTCCATGAAGTCTAATATAGCTTGCCAACGTTTCCACCCGTACGGGTTGTGATGCCAAAAGTTATCATCCTGTCTATAGTTGTCCCATAACCAAGTCTTAAACTCTCTATAAATTTCTCTTACTTCTTGCTTGTCTTTTTCGGGTAATATTTTGACACTTAGAAACGTAGGGATATAAACAAAATGCATGTTAAAGATTCCCCCGCCTGCATCAGACTCGTCCATGACTGTTGCTTTGTTGATTTTCTTATAGTTCTTTTGAATCTTCCACTTAGCAAACTCAGGTAGTTTCTTAACGTTTAAAATTTGAATAGCAGTAGCAATGCTTACTTCAATGTTGTCTTGTGTGTTATCTAGTATCTCTAGCTTTTCTTCCACTATGTCCCACTCTGTTGGGTATCTGATATAGTGATTTCTGTCTCCAAACATATCTTGACTACATGCAAACTTAACTTTTCTAAACTTCTCCCACAATTTAATGATACTATCATCAAGTAACAAACCATTTGAGTTGTATCTAATTAATATCTTGTTGGCATAACCTTGACGAACAATTTCTTCTAAGAATAGTTTATGCTCTTTAATCATTAGAGGCTCTCCGCCCGCAAAGTATACTTGCTTTAGATTAGGAATTTGTGCATACATCTCTTTCCAGAAGTCTGGATTTTCGTGCCATTTGTTATTGAACGATTCTTCATTCCAACTTAGCTGAGATTTGATTTCGGGTGACTTAAGTATAGGAAACACTTTTTTGTAATCTTGTACCCATCTACTTGAATCATGTGGGCTACACATAATACATTTGATATTACAGTTATGACCCAATCTTAAGTCTAGGTACAATAGCTTTTCAGGAACTGTCCCGTCTTCTTCGGTTTGCTTGATAAGTTCTTTAACGTCTAGTCCATCTTGTATCCATGTACCAGACTCCCACATTCTCTTACTAGCCACACCGTTTGATTCTTCATCAAAGCATTTGCTACAGCTTCTAGGTATCTCACCGTTAAGCATTGTAGTTCTAACCGAGCGCATATAGCTATTGTTCCATGCACTCATAGGAGTCTCGCTACCAAAGTTAGCAGGAGATCCGGTCTCATTCTTTACTAATCCAATCTCATGGTCTGACCCTGCACCACTAGAATTAGAACCACAGCACAACCTCATGTCGCCGTTAGGTCGTGTAGCAAAATGTATCCAGGGTAAGATACAAAAGGTATCACTGCCTGAAATATCAGCGACTTTGCGTTGCCATTTACCTAATAGGTTATCTTCTGGTTGTAGCCAATATATTTTACTCATTGAATGATTCTACTTTGATAAATTGTTCGTCATATTGTGTAATTATTTTTTCTGGGAATGTACCACATATCTTAGCACATGTTGCCAGACTATGCGTATTCCAATACTTCTCCCACACGGTTGACCAATCAGGGTTTTCTAAAATTGCCTTGACCGAATACTTAAGAAGGTCAATTGAATCGTAACCACCAATAGATGTTACTAATTCATTGATAACAGTAGACTGTTCAGTTTGGTATTCATGGACAATGTCTGTAGGCTTACTATAAGTATACGGTATCATTCCTATCCAGCAACAGGGCCATAAATTCTTAAATGCATCAATGTACAATGATTTAGTATTTACTGCTTTGCAGTTGATGGATGCTGTCTCGACCACCTTTTTATAAGACTTAATAATATCAGGGTGTATGAAGGTTATCTTATGCTCAGATGGTGGTTCGATTTTATGTAATACTTCACCCTGTGCATTCATAACATCTAGCCACGGCTTTTCTAAAAATCTACTAGTTGCTTTATGAGTAAATTTTTCAAATCCTAAATCTTTTGCCATCTGTCTAGCTGTTTCAACTTGATGTTCGTTGTGCTTAAAAGATAAGAAAACCCATTCAGCACGTCCACCTGCAGATATAAATGCCTTAGCGTTTTCTAAAATTTTATCAAAGTTAGTACCCACTCTGTATAAGTGATGTGTGTCAGCAAGTCCGTCTAATGCAAAATGAACACTGTGTTCCGTTGGCAGTGCCGTTGCCAATTTACTCCACCAATCTGGTGTTCTAGCACTACCGTTAGTGTGTATGCCTAACTTGATGTTTTCTTTTTTACTTTTGCAATAAGAAACTATCTCTAGTAAGTTATTAGATATTATAGGGTCTCCATAGTTACCACAAAAATAAATGTATTCGATTTGAGAAAGCACTTCTGCATTAACTATACTTTTAAAATCATCTACAGAAATTTCATCTAATGGTAAGTTTTTATTTTCTTGCCCCGAATGATAATTTCTTGCACACATAGGGCAACTAGCTTGACAACGTGATGTTAGCTCTATATGTAAGGTTTTTAGCTCAGAAAACTTAAACATAACGTTTTCCAATAATCATAAATCGTTTATATAAGGGTAGATCAAGTTCACCCGCATATAATATATTTTCTATGCACGACTGACTCTTAAATTCTTCTAAGTTATTAGCAATACGAACATGTTCTGGTATTGAGTAATTATTACTTTGCAAAACTATTAAACTATCGTTCCTAATTCCAGACAACCATAATTCGTAATCATCTTGTGATATATGTTCACAGCTAGTGTTTATGACAATATCTGCATCTGACCTAATTACACACATGTCACTGGTAATAGCACGAAATTTTCCTGCATGAGTTTCTATCTGATTCATAGTGTGGGCTATATCTTGACAATCAGGGTCAATGTCAATACTACGAATAGTTGATATGTGTAAGTTACTTTGAAACAACATGCTGGCTAGTACTCCAACCCAGCCACCGTGAATGTCTACTGACAGTAGTGTTTTATTGATATAGGGACGAACAACAAAATCTAAACTATCTATTAACCACTCTTTGCTTTTTATTTGACCGTTCCAAAATGCATCCAATGTTCTTAGGGGATCTTTACTACCACGAATAGCTCTCATCCAATGATGTAAATGGTCTGTGTCTATTCTCATAGTAGCTACCATATTAAAACAATAGCTTAAGTTTCTTATAGCGTTGAAAACATGTTGTAAATCCCTCACCCGGGATAACTTCAACTAAATGATCCGGTTGTGGGAATTCAGCTGGCACTGCTAGTATATTAGATACTGTACTATCTTTAAATGGGTTCTCATCACTGGGTTTAAACGTTTCAGCAATTGGCTTAGTTCTACAAGCTACCCAATACTGTTTGTATTTTCTTGCTTCTAAAAACTTTTGACAATTATTCCACACATCCCATTCCATTGCTTCATAGAATATAACAGGTCTATGCTTACTGATAGTCTTAACACATCCCTGTAGTGCTTCAAACTCATGTCCTTCCACATCAATTTTGATAACATTACATGTAGCAAGATCAATATTGTCTAGGGAAATCATTTTAACAGTAATTCCCTCATCACCGGTAATATGAATGTCACCGTAGTTAGTATTTTGTGTGGGGTCAAAATCTTTTAAAACACGTTCAGATTTTTTATTGCTGGCACCGGCATTGATAATTTGAATTTTAGGATAGTCTTTGCTGTTATATGATGCTACTGCAAAATGTTTAGGATTAGGTTCAAACCCTAACACATTGCAATTTGTTTCTTTGTGTACTGCTACTAGGTGATATCCAATATTAGTACCTATATCTACGTATTGGCTAAAATCGTTTGATAAGTATTCCTTAAGTATATTAACTTCTGCTTGACAGTATTCTCCGTACATGTCAATTGACTTACTTATTACAGTATCGTTTTTATATACCAAAAAGGTACCCAATCTACTATCAGTAAGTAGTAGAGTATCCTTCATTGAATCGATGGTTTCTTGAATTTCTTCTTCTATGGTTAACATTAAAAAATCTCTCAGTTACTATAATTTATAGTAAAATACAGTAACCAAAATATTTATTGTTGGCAAGTTCTAGTACGGGTAATAGTACCATCTGAATGCTGAGTTTCAGTCCATGGAGTACAGTTTTGACTTTGTAATACAGGTTGTTGCTGAATAACTACTTGTGGTTGTTGAACTACGACTGGTCTATTATAAATATCATAAATTACTGCACCCACTATAGCACCACCAACGACTGGGCCAAGACCCCAGCCACCACGCTGATGACCATGTCCGTGACCATGATAACGAAAATGATGTTGGGCAAAAGCGGGAACGCTAGCCAATAATAACAATGCAAACACAAATTTTTTCATAATATTCTCCTAGTCATACTTATATAACGTTTTAGATAACGGTCTTGTTGACATGTATTTAGTAATCTTGGTTATCCGATTCAGCTACAAGCCACCCAATTGACAATAAATCTTTACGTATCTCATCGGTCACTACGCTTTCAGATACACTGGCTTTAGTTTCTAAATATATTTCTTGTTCTTCTCTACTGAGTTGGTTAAGGTCTTCGTCGGTTAAGTCTTCTGTGTTACGTATACCACTACAGTACCAGTCGATGTAGTCGCCCTCTTGTCGTATATCAGCGACTATTCCACCTGCATAACGCCAACTACAACTCCATTTTTTCTCTGTTAATATAGGCCATACATCATTCTTAGTGAATTCATTATTACACATTGCGGCATATAGATGTTGCGCATAGATGTTATCTTTGCATTTCTCTATGATAAGTTCACTAGTGCGCAAATCATATTCCATATTGTCAGTTTGCCATTCGTCAGTTTCTTCTAGCTCCAGCTTTTGTTGTTTTGAACTTTTAAAAAAGTCAATCATAGACATTGCAGTTTCATCCCGTGGATCATCTTCTAGTATTTTTTCATAACGTTCCATACTAAATGTTCCCCTCTGTGGACTTCTTCTTATCATTACTCTTTACTTTCTGTTTACTATAAAATATGTGATTGCCTATACGTGCTACTTGTTTATATGGCCAAAACGGATCGACTGTTAAGTTATGAAAGAACAATGCACTACGTGGCAATACATCATGGTATGCATCATATGCCAACACTTGATAAGCAATATCCATTGCTTGTATATACTTAGGGTCATTGACGTTTATTTTTTGTCTGTTCTCGCATACCCAACTAAACTGGCACAGTCTAACTTTGTACTCATCTAATGTTTCTTCATTAATCTTGGTTACTGTTGTTACTTGATATATTACATTGCAAGGGGTGCTAGCGAAACCGTGATTTACTCTATTCATCACAACTCTAGCTACCGCTGCCTTGCCAGTAATACTTTCACCTCGGGCTTCATAAAATATATTTTCAGCTAAACATTTTAGTTGTTTATTATCAACTGGTTTGGCTTCTACAACTTCTTCTACTTCTTCTACTTCTTCTGGTTCTGTGCTTGTGTTAGTAAGCACTACAATAAGTGTAAATACAACCAATAATATTGAAAATATTTTAGTGGCATTTAAGGCTATATTTTTCATATATACTCCTTTTCTGTACATAGTATAGACTATGCAGGGGCTAATGTCAATTATTTCGGATTACATTATATCGTCCCAGCAATCGCAGTTGCATAGTACAACTTCATCGATTGCTTGCGACGGCGTAATAATTGACGGTTTTACGATATCAGTAATATTAATTAAATCTATCGAGGGTGGGACTAGAGTAGTCCACGGCGATGTATTCGGATTCCCTGTATTTGGGTTGATAACCGGATACGGTGAAACAATATCTGAATTTGGTGTTGTTTCAGTATTGTTTGAACTTGGTGTAACAACATCGCCATATGGTGGACCAACTGGGCCGGGACCGCCCGTTACGATAGGTACACCAATGAGAGGGCTAGTAGTGATTAATGGTACTGTGATCGTATTACCTGTCACAGGATCTATTTTAGTAGTTGTTGGTACTGCTCCATTAACTCTAGGCAATGATAATTTTTCGATTCCTACTTCATTGTCTTGTTCGGCTCCGGTTAACCCCAGTCGATGTGCATTACGTACTTCACGCATACTACCAATCATACTGTTACCACCTACTTTAGAAGTGTCAGTTATGGCTTCTAAGTTTTGTACAGGACCCCATTTTTCTGTCTGCATGGCATAACTATTCAAACTTTCCATGAATCCGTATATTTCAGTGACGATAGTATCTAGATCGGGTAGATATTTCTCTGCTCTAAGGCCTAAACTTCTAGCATTCTGTTCTAATGTCATATGTCTACCAAAGACATTGTACAATTTATTAGTTATAATTTTTAATGCAGGATTATTATTTGCAATAGATGCAATTTCAGTATTAGCTTGAGTAATATATCCCATGCACGGGCCGTTCATTCCTGACCAACCAGATGTATTATAAGGTGTGTTTTGACCAGCTGAATAACTATTTACTGTTACTGGTAACATTGCAGTAGGAGGACATTCAATACGTATTTCTACAATAGGATTTCCCATTGGAGGGGGTCCGGAACGTCCGTTACTTGCTGGCACATTTAGACCGTATATAACTTGACTACCAGGATTAGTCAAACTTAATCCTATCAATTGACCAAAAGTGCCGGGCCCAGATGGGCCACTTGCATCACTTGAATTAACTGTTGTCTGTGCGGCTGCACCTGAGGGGGAACCAATAGCTGATGGTTCATAAAATTGAGTGAGGGGAGGTGGGGCTAGACCTCTACTGTAGCCACCGCCCGGTAAAATAATAGTTAATCCTGTAATACTGTATGTTAATGTATACAACGCCGGACTTATTGTTGCTGAAGTTTCAGGATCAATAACTTCATCTGCCGTTTTTATATAAGATTTGCTAATCTGAACTGAACCCGTACCGGGTGCCCACGTAATAGCTAGGTACAACTCATGGTATACTCTAAACAAGAATGCAGTTTGTAAACTAGTAATATATCCCTGCAGGATAGACCAATCATACGAGAGTCCGGACATTGCACCAAAAAAATCACACGTAGTATATCTACCCTTATCTCCGTTGCCCAATGCAATACGTGGAAGTGTACTATTTCTAATAGGTTGGTTTGCAGGGACATTTGTACCATTAACTCCTAGATCAGTTACTGTTTCTAAATTTTGTACTACTTGACTAAATCTTTCAATGTCCATTGACTTGATGTTTTTAATTTGCAACATCGTAGTAGAAAATGCATCACATGCAGAAGCTAATGCGGCAGGTAAAATTATTTTTAAGTTCTCACCATAGTTGTTTACTATGTAAGAAGTTACTTCTCCGGAAGTATATATTAGGTAGTACGTTTTGCTATTAGTAGGGCCCGGTACACCATTGTATGTAGGTGCCGTTAGTGTGGCATAGCTATTTGGAAACAAGTACTTTGGATCCAATAAGTCAGCAAGTGTTCTTACCCCCTTAGTTTGGCAATTCAAACCTATCATAACTTCAACAAGGTCTATGCCCATGACAATACAGTATGCACTATATAGTTTTTTCTGCTGGTCAATACTAGGTTCTGTTCCTGCAACAAGAGAATCTATTTCATCTGAAGAAAAGCCGGCAGCTAATAATGCTAAATTTACTGCTTTGGTAAGTGATTTAGTTTTAAATAATGTTCTTAATAGTACTACGGGGCTACCAAACTTATCGATATTGTGTAAATCAATACTTCTACCGGATGCAATTAAGTCTTGCCCCCAAAAGAATAATGCCAAAGTAACTCCCGAAAAATCAGCAGTTATTAGGTCGTTCATGTTACTATACGCACCGTCAAGGTAAGTATCTGATGCATTCATTGCATCAATTGCTTTGTTTGACTGACCAATAAATCCATGAGCCATATTAAACGTAAACAAGAAATCAGTATATGATCCGTTGTTTATATAAAATTCATAATGTGCTTGTAACGGTATGATACGTAGCCAACCAAAACTAGTGTACTCACTTGTATATGGCACTGAATTTGGATAAGGATTTAGTGATGCCGTGCGTAAATACTCCGGTGGCTTACTATCACCTAATACAGGAATAGTTTCAGCACCTATCGTAATCAATGATGAATAATGTGAGAAGGTATTACTTAAGAATCCTGCCCTAATAGACCACACTAGCATACGCAGTACAGTATTTTGTGTTGTTGATCCTAACACATGGTTAGATAAGGAATTACTAGTTCCCATATGACTTTGCGCAACTGCATTGATACGTAAACCTTGATTCTGAACAAAAGACCCTAAACTGTTTAAGTTAAGGGGAGAATATTTACCTGTTAAACTCATGGCACAAATACATCAGGACTACCTTGTACGATACTATGACCGCAACTGTTTCCTGACCCTACTCTAAGAACAGGTGCACCTTCTGCAAACACAGTAGGACTACCTTCGGTAGTGGTTGCTGATTTGTGTGGTGG
>Ga0315905_10002129_pt1 | contig 20949 bp, 10 predicted proteins | sample LakEriMetagenome_5_FD_203522 | JGI IMG/M metagenome (GOLD analysis project Ga0315905, IMG submission 203522) | Freshwater fungal communities from buoy surface, Lake Erie, Ohio, United States - Buoy 4 MA121 | ecosystem: Environmental > Aquatic > Freshwater > Lake | place: USA: Lake Erie, Ohio...
AGCAAATTCTTTTACGGTAAAATTTTTGTGTTTTAAAGACTCGTGTTTTTCCGTGGCCTCCCCCGGGAGGCCACGGGAACCTCCCCCGGGAGGCCACGTGGCCTCCCCCGGGAGGCCCTGGGAACTTTTTTTTTATTCGTTTTCGTGGGTATACGGAAGCAGGTCTATTATTCAGAATTATAGGCTTTTTTGTGACAATGGACCCAAATTTAAAAAGACACTCGGCCCCCATCGGATGCTCAGGCGGCTGCTGAGTCTTCTACTGGTGGCGCGTAGCATCGCGGCATTCCTGCCCCCGCCGCCCGGCGGCGTCTCGCTGGTCCAGCTTCGGGAGGGACAGCCGCTGCGCGGAGGGCGGGGGGCAGCAGCTAGCAGCAACGGCCCTCCGAAAGCACAAGCGCGGTGACACACCTCCCTTCGCGACCGCGCTCACTAGCTGGCAGTCTGCGCGCCAGGCGTTTGTGGCGCCCGAAACTGACTTTGTGAATTATACACCCCCGCCGAGCGCAGATCTCGCAATGCGCTGTCCCAGGGACTGCGGGTGGCGATGGTCGACGCGGCCGAGGCACTGAAGCAGGTGCAGGACTGGGGCGGCGCGCCTGCAAACTCCAAGTTTGTTTGCTCAACGTGCAAGTCGGATGCCGGTGTCATGGCAGAGTTTTTTGCTGAGGTGAGCAGCGGGCAGAAGGGCGCTACCGCGCCATTGATTTTCATCGCGCCCAACTGCCGCAGCGCAACGGACACCCAGGTTTTCTGTCTCCACGCATGCTCTGTGTGTACCCCCACGCCAAACTGCCACAGTGCGATGGACGTCACTGCATTCTATCTCAGCACACGCTCTACCAGCGAGAGCTGGGGGGCGCCTAAACCCTTAAACCCTGACCACCATTCTATTTCAGCGCACGCTCTACCAGCGCGCTTGGGGTTCAGGGTTTAGCGTTCAGCGTGCGGGGTGTAGACATGGTTATTTCATGAAGTCTCAACACCTTGTCTGCGGGCCCGTAGGCAGTGTCTGCGCCTTTCTCAGGCATCTGTGGTTTCCCGCGCGTCCTGGCTACTGCAGGATGCAAGCAGATCGTCCAGCAGCAGAGAGAGAGGAGAGAGGAAGGGAGAGGAGGGGGGGGGGAGGGGGGGCAGAGGGAGAGCGAAAAAGGTGGGGGGGAAGGGGAACAGGGGGAGAGACAGAGAGGCTTGGAGCGTGACGAGACTCGAAACGCCCTGCAGCCGCGACCGGTGGGAGTAACGAAAGGTACTTTGGAATGGTGGCAGGCGTTGCAGCGCCTAGTGGAGCATCTCAAACGCAGCTGCGTCAGTGCGAAAGTCCAGGTAACTAACCTAAACCCTAAACTCTAAGCCCTAGTGGGGCATTATCGACGCTGCGTCAGTGCCAACGTTGCGGTGCATGCCCATATCGCACTCTCAAGGTTGTTAGGACGCGTTGCTCACTGACCTGCAAGGACAACATGGCGTGAGAATGATTTGACTAATCTCATCGGCGGCACCACAGCACTTAGAGGGCGCTATCATGGCAGCCCTAGTAGCTAACCCAAACCCTAAACCCTAAACCACAGCACTTGGAGGGCGCGCCCCAGGCAGCGCTATCAATGCAGCCCCAAGTCTGCCCTCCAGCGCCCCCGACAGATATGACCAAGGAAGAGGTGTGAAGCTGGCCCACAACATCCATCGTCTCCACCCGCACCGCTTCTGTGTTCCTATGTTCCTGTGCACGCGAGGGGCTGCGAAGAGGGTTGGATACTGGATACTGGATAGGAAGGGGTTTGCTGTTGAGAGCGGTGGTGGCCGAGGCGGCGCAGGCGCCTACGCGTGCGCTGCGCCAGGCTGTCGGCAGTGCTAGCTAACGCCGACGCGTAGATTCTTGACGCATTGTCTGACTTGGTGCCTCCTGCCGCATGCCGACTGGGTTGGCGCAGGTGATGGGCAAGGTGCTGGATTGGTTCCAGTCCATGCTCGTGACCCTGACTGACGAGGAGGACTTCATTGAAATCGGTGGCATTATGTTGTGTCGGTGCCATTTTGTTGCCATCGTGTTGCCACCCTCGAGTTGCACGCCACGTGGGAATGTGTCTCGCCGTTGCGCACCATGCTTCATGTGTCGGCGTTGCCTAAACCCTAAAACCTAAACGCCTCTTCGTTGCACGCCATGGTTCATGTGACGGCGTTGACGGCAATCTGCCTGTTCCTTGATGCCCATGTCCCTCTTCTTGAGTCTTTGATGCCAATGTGCCTCTTCTTGCGTCTTTCCACCACTGCAAGTGGGGCGGCGTGGCTTGCAGGCGCAACACGCTGCACCGCCTTGCTTTCGTACCTACTTCGCTTCCTCCATGCCACTCACGTGCCATGGGGTCTCTCTCTCGCTCGCTCGCTCGCGCGCGCTCTCTTTCTGGTGAGGCGTTGGCCACAGGGCGCATCTTGCTCTCGGTAAAAGATTACACGGTGAACAATGCCGTCTCCCCCGAGAGATTCCAGGCTGAATTCTGGGCGGAAGTGGCCAAGCTGGTGGAAGCGGCAGATGCCGGCAGCTCGATGATGGTCGCACCCAACTTTATGCTCGACGATTTCAAGGGTTTCCAGTCCTTTTTCAACCGTCAGGTTGAAACCCTGAACACCTCTCAGCGTCGCAGTTTTGTGTCCGCATGTTGGTTTGTGTGTGTGTGTGCGTGCGTGCGTGTGTACACGCTGGCGGCATGAGTGTGTGGCTAACAGAAGAGGACAACAGCTGGAGCTGCCTCTGGCCGAGTGGGCTCGGGAGGGCAAAGACCTCCGCGTCTCCTCGTTTCATCCTCAGGTTGCCGTGCGTGCCGGGCATGCGCCAGCGAGGGCGTGCATGCGCCAGCGAGGCCGGTACAGCTACTAAATCTAAATCCATAACCCTACAACATTTTGATTATTATTGTTGGGTAGTTTTTTCCCGATTGCATCTCGGTCTTCCAGCTGTTGCCATCTCCGCGCCCTCGACACATATCGCTGGCAAGTGCAAACGTTGAGGTAGGTAAGCGACAGCAACATGGCATGCTGTCTGACAGGCATGACGACACATGAACAGGGGCCGCAAAAGTCGCCATGGCCCATCATCCAGATTTATTTTTTCGACCCAGCTCCTCCCAAGAACACAGATTGCGCGGATGTGGGTAAGGACTATTTCCCGGACCTGCCCCGCGCTTTCTGTGTCTCCGCGCATGTTGCAGCAAGAAGCAAGCGCCCACGCACAGCGCGTGAGATCTGGGTGAGATGCTTGAGTGAGATCTACGCAACCAACCGCCAACCCTGAGTGATGCTTGCACCAGATTTCGACGCCGAGATAGATTGGGGCCAGACCACCAAGCAAGACCTTCTGGAGGCCAAGGCCAGGGCACAGGTGTACTCTCTTCTTCCTCTCTCCTTACCGTTTCCTTCCTCTCGCCTTACTCTCGCCTCGCTTTCCTGGACACCCGAGCGCACGCGAGGCTTGACGCCGTTGACCTTTTGACTATGCCGGGTATACAGGCAAAAGGTGAGGGAGCGATGCCATCCATGCCGCCCGACATCCCGCTCCAAGTTGATCCGTTCAAGTCCGGTAAGGGGTTCGGTAACACGCCTGATTCCAAGCCCAAGTCCAAGTAAAGGCATTATAGAAGCCAAGCACCCGACAGCATACCCGACAAGAGCGCAGTTGATCTTGCTCCTCGGCACATCCCACATCTTCCTAGCGATATGACGCTTTTACGACCGCAAGCAGCGGGTAGGAGGCCGTGGGTGTGGTGGAGTCAGCCCCGCTGACATTTGCTCACATGGAGAAGGCCGCTTGTAGACGTAGACCCTCCTAGGCAAAGAGCACGTCCTCTGGACGTGCACGCTGCAGACTTCGCTGCAGGCGCGACGGAAGGCGGCTGCAGGCGCGACGAAGGGTGTCGAGCCCGATCACAGGCGAGAGCTAGCCAGCAAACCTCAAAGCCCTTCTAGAGAATTATAATACTGTTGCCAAGGGTCAATACCAAGGCAGCTGTCTGCCAAAGCGCCCGCCCTGCTAGGCTCCTGGCTCCCCGCTTTGTTGCTCGTGGGCAAAACCGCGCTGCCAGCATGGATGCGGGAGCTACAGGCGATTGAGAGGAGGAATGGCGAAGTGTGGAGGACTTGTATCGTGCATGCGTTGCCGTCGACATCCGAAGTCAAAGTCAACGCGCTCCATAGCTCTTTCTGTGTTTGTGTGCGGAAACAAAGTCCTGGAATAAGAACGGGCCACAGGCGTGGCAATCGCGCGCATCCGCAGCCTGTGCTAATCCTCCTCAGAGATTTCCGCACGCGTCTCGTTGCACGGGCTTTTGGAAAGAGGTGCTGCACACAACTTGGCGGCGGGGGTGAAGGAGCGTCTCACTTGTTTATCAAAAGGCACACGCAACACCGCCGTCTTGTCCTTGAGCACCTGAAGCACGTCTACCTCACCTGGGAGACCCACGTCGCCGTAGAGCGAGTGTACACACGACACGATGATACTCTGCAACCAACCCAGACCACCGCGGTCGAACATCAGTCGGTGCGCAGTGCGCACGCGCGCGAGCAGGTGACCCTCGGGCGGCACACATCCGCACCCTGCATTGCCATCAAGCGCATTCCCGTGACAAAGTGTTGCTGCCCAAACAGAGACATTCGCGTGCACACCCAATCGACCCGCCTGCACACTTGCCAGCCCGCCGCACACTTGGGGCACATGCACAGACGCTGTGCGCGCGAGCAGCGTGCGTAGCCACCTTGACGAGCCGCGGGTCGATTACGACCGAAGGTTTCTTGCCCAGATCCAGCGCAACCCGGAAGTAGGCGTGCTGCCATGTCATCCCGAGACTAATGGTCTGTGTCTCTCCGAAGATCCAGGCATGCAGGGGGGCATGCGGCGCGCGGAAGCCGCGCGTGCAGCAGCTTCGACACGCATGCACAAACACACCTGCGCCACCATCGTCCACTTTTCGGTGGCCCCCTTCTTTCGCTTCATCTTTCGCTGGGGGCGTCAACGGACATATATATTCCGCACCTGTTCGGACCCGTGTTTTGGTATTTCAGTGGAGCGGGTGGTCAAAATCAGGAATTCATGATCAAAGATTTGTGGGTCAAAAGCTGATGTATTGCACTCGTGGGGAAGTCGCCGCCTCATCCTCAAAATATGTCCGCAGTGGTCAGAAATTTAAAATAGAGGTCTATTTTGGTTGATTTTAAATTACTTTCAGAAATACATAACCTAGCCGCCGCAAAAAAAAAAACGAATTTTGACCTGTGCCTCTTGGATGGATTTCGTGAGCGGGGACAGCAGGAGAGGTGGCTGCGTGGTGATGCCCAGAGAGAAGAAGAAGATGCCGGGTGAATGCAACAAGACGGGTGGTGGCAAGCGCCCGGTTGAGGTGGCAGCAGGCGAGACTAGAGCACGCAGGCAGAGGCCCTCGCGAATGCTCGATGACACAGTAGCCAGCCGCTGGGGGAAAGGGCGCGCACCCGCGCGCCTACCCCAAAGCCAGGACTGGTGCAGTGGGCGGGCCTCTGCGGGCCGGCATGTCGCCATTTGCCACGAAGGCCCAACAGGGCTCTCTTGTTTGCACCTAGGAGGTGCTGCCGCGGGTGCGGCTGGCGAGGCTAGAGACTTGGCCAATGTGTCTATGTCTCGTTGCGGGTCGCCGCGGCCTGGCGCTGCGGGAGGGCGCCAGACAGCCCCCTGCGCACGTTGGTGTAGATGTACCGCGGGAAGACACAAAGGCAAGAGCGCGCAGCTGGGGCCCGAAGCGGGAGTGGCCGGATTTGCTTTGTTATGCTGCTTTCTAGCGGCGCTGCCGATCGTGAGTGACGCTGATAAGCTGCAATTACAAAGCCACACAGAAGACATTGATCGCCAAGCAGTGCGAGGTGAGCTTTTTCGAGTGCAGCCGCGCTTGTGGCTGTACAACGAGGACGGCGATCGTCTTGAAAGAGCCGGAGGTAACCCATGTTTGTTTCTTGTTGCGCATGCGTTGCGATCACAGCATGCGCAGTGTAGGCAGAGCGAATCTCCAAATCTGACGTTTCGGGCGCCAACAGTTCGAGTGGAGGCACACTGTAGCTCCACAGCAGGCAGCTGTGTTGTGGACTGTGGCACTTCTGTGCGAGCATCGCAAGGAAGCTGTTTTGCGGTGTCAGATGACGAAGGGGAGATTCGATTCACAGACTTGATGCTCTTGGACGAAAGTATTGGTATTTACACAATAGAACTCATCCAGATGAATAACATTTCATCCGCTGTTGCTGGGCGGGCAAGTTTCGATCTTTTTCTGGATGGTGGAACAGCGCTGGTAGCAGAGAAAAATTATGGTCTAAAAACAGAGTTCTACGACATGACGACAAACGGCGAAGGGAGGCTCGAAACCTTGGCGGGTGTCCCGTTTGGCAGGGTGGAGGTTAGCCTTTTGGACGGACTGGGCCAACCTGTCAGATATTCAAGAAAGGCCATTTTTGCTGAGCTGGTGCCACATGCGTCTGCCATCAATCTGCCGATCATGTATGCTCAGATGATGCCCTTGTGTGTCACCGAATCTGAATGGAAGGCATACTGCGGTTCATCCTCAGCGTGTTTGAAACCAAATGGGGAACCAATAATATTTCCTCCCGCATGCAACAGCCCAGGCTTCCCGAGCGAGTACGTTAGGAGTCCCTTCCCGATCACTTGTTGCCAGCACAGCGATTGCACCGTGATGCCGATGCCAGGGGATGCCACAGACAGGTGCTGCGAATGCTCGCGTCCGGAATGTACGCTATGCCAGACGCCTGCGATGGGGCGCGTCGAGTTCAGATTTGACTTCCGACGAAAGGGAACATTCGGAGTTGTTTTCAAGTACAAGTCCTTTGATGAACAGACTTTGTTTGCAACATGCACCGATGGATCTGGCAGCGGCGCGCTCGTCTTCACACAGCCGGGTTGTGTTTCTGATAGATGGACTGACAAGTCATACCTTCCTGCGGAAATAATCGCAGTCAAAGCGGTAAAACACCGAAACTGCGCCCGAATTCGCTGAATTTGTCGATTTTCTTGTGCGCTTATTGCTGTGTGCTGAGCCTGGATTTTTGTGCCAGAATGTGCCCGTCGACCTTACAGTAGCGACGCATCCTGGGCCCTTTTACATCGGCACAATCACCGGCGATGAGATGGCAGTTATCACGCCGGCGCCGCGAGTATATGTAAGCTTTGCGACAAACGCGCAGCTGTGAGTGTGACTGAACGCTGTAGTATACGTGACTTCTAAGAGTACGTGTGCAGTTTCAAGACGCATTTAGCAACTTCGCAGCACTGCAAGAACAAGCCCAAGATGAAATTGCCGCCATGCTTTGCTACGACGGCACCGCACCCGCTCAAGTAATGTTTTGGATGTCTATAAAAAAGCGATGAGACATTATGTGCACGCGATGGAAAAAATGTAAGCGAGATGGCATCGGCAACCTGTAATGGACATGGTTGTGTGGCAGGAAGGAGTAGCACCACGAGGTCTATGCCGGTGTGATGCGCTTCCAAGGTGCGCAACGCTTCAAGCCAACGCTCCCATGCCAGTCCTCTCTGGAAAGACGAAGTCGCCTGTTGAGAACAACAATAGTGAGTCGGGGGTGGTTTTCACAGAGCTTTACACTTATGTTGCCCGGTCGGATCTTCGACTCTATTTCCAGCACGTGAAGCGGGGGCAGCTTTCGAGTTTGAATGTCACCTCGCAGAGCTTTCGTATAAGCGCCGGAGCTTTGCAGTCAATTGCATTACCTTCTGACTCGGACCGGTCATTGGTATGTGTGCTCGCGCAAATGTCTTTTTGTGCTTGACCTTTTGGCGTTATCTTGAATGCTTTTGATGAAGTCAACTCACATTCATGCGGATGCCGAAAGGAAGCAATGCTAATCAATTGTGACTTGAACCAGGTGGGAGGCTGCCCCCGATGTCCTAATGGAGTGTATTTAGCGGGAGTTGCGGTCCGGGTGTCAGTCACCCTCTTGGACACTTACAACAACACGCTGGCCTACTGCCACCCGCTGAGTCCTTTTTGCGTGGCGCATTCCTCTCATCTAGTCATAGCACAAGTATCTCTGTCGTCTAGCGAAACGCTTGTTACGGGGACTGCTCTCGCGCCAGATTCTGTGACTGAAGCAGTGTCTGCTGCTGGACGCGCTGTGTTCAGTGATATTCGCATCTCTCGCGCTGGTTCGGGATACAGCTTACGCTTTGTGACTTCCAATCAGATCGGCGGCTTTATCACAGCCCAGACTCCGGTATTCACCGTGACGGCAGGGTGGCCGACAGAAATAGCTGCCGTGCAAACACGGCAAACCCTGCTGGCCGCAGATGCTGAATATTTTCTCGTCCAGCCGCACATTGAGTATCTTGACGCATTTGAAAATCGAGTGGTGAATCATTGTTACACCAACTGCGGAGGGACGCTAACAGGATTTTGTAACCTGACTCAAACTCCGTGTATGGCTCACGCGCAGGTCAGCGTGGACATTGACAGGCGAAATAATTTGCGGAACAACCCTTCCTTTGAAGGCACCAAGATAGTCGTGGCAAACAATGGGCTGGCAGTGTTCACGGACCTCAAAATCGATCTGTTTGGTGAGGGGTCGACACGGGGCTCGGGCACAGCGTGTGCTTGCAATCAGATATCTTGTCCGTCATGCTCAACCTGCTACAATGATCAATATCCCTTGGAAAATGTGATATTAATTTTCACCACGAGGATCGACGATGTCGTTTTGGCGGCTCAGCAGACTGTGCAGATCGCTCACAGGGTGCAGAAATTGCTGATTAAAAATCAACCGACGGACAACGAAGTGCAGGTGGTTGCACAGGATTTTTTTATTAACCCGGTCGTGCTCCAGGCACTATCATGCGACGACCAACTGGTTACGACTGCCGTTGCCACCTGCAAAATCGCCATCCGCGATTCACCCGCGCGAGCAGAGATTTTTGGAACCAAAACAGAACCACTCGTTGGGAGCTTTTTCACCTTCACAAATCTTCTACTCGATTTGCCCGGAAGCTACACCCTGCAGTTCGCATATGCAGGCAATGCTGTGGTGGAAACTGTTTTTAGCTCTACCTTTGACGTGTCTAACGAAGTGCATCGACTTCAAATTTTGAGCTCGCCCGAAAACACAACAAATGTCGCTGGCATCCCATTTAGTGTGCAACCAAAAGTGCGACTGGTTGATAGATTTGGAGTCATCGCTCTTGGGTCATCCAAGCCTGTGACAGCGTCAATAGGTACAGACCCGGGTTCAACCATTCCGCACTTACCCGGGCCGTCTACCTTGTACGGGCAGGTGGCTGTGCCCGCTGTTCGTGGGTCGGCCAGTTTTATGGACTTGATGATTCAAAAGGCATCTGTCGGACAAGGGTCGAATTTCGGCGCCTACACCTTGCAATTCTCACACGCTTCAATGAGGGCCGTCTCCATGGAATTTTTTGTGGTGCCGAATAAGTGGGTGGATCTGCACGTGCCCTTCTATACGCAGCCGCTCACGAGCGTTGCAGGGCAACCTCTTGCCCGACAGCCGCACGTGTTTCTAGTTGATCAATTCACCAATCGAATTCTGCCGTCGCAAGTGCCACTCGGGACTCGAATTCTCGCCTCTATCGTAGAGCGCATTGAGTATTTTCCAGGAAATCCAGCAAGGCTACTGAGGCACGGATGCAATGAGGTTTGTACCGGAGGACAGGTTCCGATCATCTGCCGTACCTGTCCTGATGTTACTCTCTCCGCCGCAGCAGGGTGGGTTCGATACACAGATTTGCGCATTGATATAGAGCATGGAGAATACCACTTGCTCTTCAATACTACTGATGGAGAGGGCAACCGTTTGACTGCCAAGACGCAAACATTCTCGGTTACACCCGGGAAATTAGAAGGCCTTCTAAGCAATGACTTTGAGCGAAAGCTGTATGCTGACAAGAATTTGGTGATTCAGCCTCAGATTCAACTTACTGATCTGTATGGCAACCGTGTGCGTGATGTATCTCTCCTAAAAGATGGTATCGTCCATGTTCGTTTAGTCACCGTAGGTGGACAGTTGCCAGTGGCCCCTCCGATGCAGCCGGTGTCGGGACAAACTCCAGGGTCGGTATGCAATGTTTATCCCAGCCCGTTACGCGGTAATGTGAAGGGCAACATTTCCACTGGTATTGCAGAATTCACAGATCTAGCAATTCGTCAGGCCATGACACAGTATCGCTTGGAGTTTCATGTCGCAACCCAGAATGATCCATTGATACGCCTTTCAAGGAATTTTGACGTGGTTGCAGGGGAACCCGTTCGTTTGTGCAACATGTCATTGCCAGATCGTTGCAATCAGCTTTCTGACTGTGTCGACTTGACGGAAATCGTGTGCGTAGATGCGTACGGGAATGTTCAAGAACAGTGTAAAGTCTGTAGGTCGGGAATGCCCGTGGATGGCAGGTGCACTGATAATTCAAATGAAGGGCTTGCCGAGAATTGGGACGATGCATGTCCTTTGGGGAAGGTGTGCGCCCAGCTTGTGAGCCCAACTTATGCTGATGGCGCGTCGGAGACACCCAGCATTATCAGCACACATACATGCGGCAAAAGCCCAAACCCTTCAGTGCCCTGCGCATCAGTATCACCCAAATCTGGACCGTACGGGGCATTGTTCACCTCGTTGAAGTTTCCATATCCCTCCGCAGACTACGTGGTTCGCTTCTACACGTACCTTGCGGACCCGGCAAAATTCACCGGCAAGATTATACTAGAGTATGTAACGCCCGAATTCAGTGTGTTTCCAACACGTCCTAAATTGCAGCTGGTGACGTTCTCAGAGACCTTTGTGGAGTTGTTCTTGCAATTCGACCGAATCACAAACAAACGCCCAAAGCTGTTGGGTCCACCAGAATCGTGTGATGAATATTTAGCTCCAGAGTTCATCGAAACGTTAGGCACCCCCTTGACGTGCAGGTGGGCGAGCTCTACCAGGCTAATTGCATATCTTGGTGTCAATGCTTCTGTCGGTCCGTTTACTCGGGTCCTGTTGTCGCCAAGAAACACTATCATGCATATGGGAACGTACAATGGATACGAAATGACATCCTCTCCAGCCACAACCGACGTCAGAGTCTTTATCGCTGGTGTTCCCTTGCAGCCTGTTTATCCGCAGATCTCCGCCACGGTTGCAGTACCGAAGCCAGTGACAATGGGTGTACAAAACATTGGTGCCTGCGAATTGTTAAAAATTGACGCCAGAGCATCCACTGGAAATGCAGGACGGCCTTTTTCTGAAATCAAATGGGGTCTTCACTTTGATCGCACTTACAATCTGGACGGAATACTGGGTGCAAAAGACACACCGATATTCATCAATCGTTTCATCGATTTTAGCAGCTTGCTGCCAGGAGAAGTGAACACGGTTACAGTGCGCTTGCGTCCAAACGCAGATGTGACTCAGGGCTCCATCATCACCATCCATGGTCTGCCTGGCCATTCGAGAAGGGCGTCAGGTTGTGTGCCTGAAGAAAAGGCTTCCGAGTCCCCTCCTCCTTTCGTGCCATGCATCAGCAAATTCCAGACCAAACAACACATGAGTACCTTTCCCCAGACGAATATATATTTCGATTCAAGATGCATTGATGTCCCGTTGCGGGGCCCAGGAGCCAAGTATTTTGAATTGAACGGTTCGATTGCTGGTACTGGTGTGCCTGCAGCGCAGTGGTATGACGGTCCGAATGGGGTGGAACTACATATCCGTGTTTTGGGTATGCGCGCTGATAAGATGCTTGCTGGGGGCTGTCCCAGGAAGGCTAACCCGGATGACCCGGGTGACCCAAGAATGTTGGACTGTACACAGTGCAATTGTGCTGCGTATCTACCAGCAGGTACGGTTTAGGGTTGAGAGTTTAGACCTTGAAGGTTTAGGGTTTAGGGTTTAGAATTACACCCTAAACCCTGTGGACTGTTAAAGCAGTCGGTCAGGCACCTTGCAGGCAGTCAGGCAAGCAGGCAGGCAGGTAAGCAGTCAGGCAGGTACGGCTGGTGTACAAGCTGGCGCTTTGTTGAGGCGTGTGCGTGTGCGTGACTCCATCCCTTACTCACTCGCATACCACCTCTCCCGCACTAAATACCGGCAGGTAAAGTTACTGAATTTGAGTTCGACATGGTCAACCCGCACATGGCAACGACATCCAGGCGATTAATGATAGAATCAAATTGCGACGAATATTATTACGCATGCAAGCCTGAATTCGGTGTAGACAAAGGTGGCCCTTACGGTCCCATGAATTGGATCAGACAAGAGAATGAGATGCAACTAAATTGCGGAAGGTCCTGGAACGAAGGCGCAGCGTGTCAGGATACAGTCATTTTCGGTCTGAATGATTTTGACATTCGATTAGTGAGCGGCAATATTTCTGAGACTACAGCGTTGCTAGGTGCAAAAAACACTCTGACTGTGACCGTAGTGCCATCGACAGGCATGCCCGCAGGGTCAAGAATTCTGCTCAGAGGCCTCGAGGGAAGTGCTACGGAATCTGGAGCGGTGTGCTTACACAGTGCTATTGACCTCCGATCCGGACAACAGTTGATTTTTTTTAACTGCAAAGAGTGCTCATTCGGCATGCCGTTCGGTGAATGGATCGCTGAGTCTGGGTCGCTTGCAGTGACCATCAAGAACGGCTCACTAGTAACAGAAGCTGGAATTGCCTTCTCTTTCGATTTGTACAACGCAGATCGCATCAATCGTGGCAGGTGTGCGGATAGAGACATCTTGAAATGTCCTTCCGTCGCGCGCCCTGAAATATTGTTGCTGTCGCCTGCGAGACACTCGGGTGCTTACACGTCGCTACCCGGCAATGTCCTGGGGAGTGGATTCGAACCCAGAATACTCACTGCGAATGTTGCTGAGGGAAACTCACTCAAAGGGCACTTGAATTTACTAGTCTTTGAGTTTTCCACCAATGTAAAAGTCTCTGGTGGTTCTGTTGTGACCATCTGGACAGATAGTGCCGTAGGGCTTGGACGAACGATTAACAACGGTGTTGACCACTTCGTTGACCCAAACGAAAGAAGTTGCTGGGGTTTCAGATGGCATGCTCGAGGTGGGTTCGCTACTGCCGATGGAGAATATGTCATTGGTGCCATTTCCCTCACAGTCTCTTCCAAATGCAGCGTGCCGGCGAATACGAGATCGGCATTTGCCATCCGGGCGTTGAACACCAACACGGAGACAGCAAGCCCGTCTATCTTTATAAACATTACTTCTTCAAGCTGCAAGCTTTGTGTCGATAACTGCGCATGTGGCCGTTTCGACAGCCCAGATATGGTGTTACCCAACTTTCCGGTGCAAGGCAGCATCTTGCGATCGAACAAGGTAGCTAATTTCGTTCATGCGGTGGCAAAAGAAAGCAGTACAGTCAGACGCCAGCAGAATACCCTAGAAGTTGAATTCCAGAGCACGTTCGACGCGATTGCCCTTGAAGGGGAACAGACGCAATTGACAGTTTCAGGTCTCGCTGGCCTTTCCACGCCTTCGGGCACCATGGATGTCAACATCAGAGTGGAGTCACAGCTTCCATCCAGCACAACAGGCTTTTTTGATGCCCAGGCAGGAAATTTGACATTTGGTCTTCCAGCGTCGGTGCCTGCATTGACTCGCGTATATGTCTCTTTCCTAGTTCAGAATGGAGCAACTGCACAAGAGCCTCGAAGGCTTGGGATCCAAGCCTCTACCTCGTCTGCGCTGTGCGGCGGCTCAATCAGAGAAATTTGCCAAATATTGGGCATGGGGCTCGCGAAGAGCTCACCCAATCCTGTCCATGTGCCCCATCTTGTCACCCAAGGTTCAGTTTTGGGCTTTGCAGGGAGTCCGCGTCTCACGACAGCGACCATTCGCGAACTCAGTCGCGTGAACAACGCGTTTAATATCCTGACCGTGCATGTTCGTGCCAATTTTTTGATTAGCAGCCCGGCGTCTATCTCCGTCTCTAACCTGCTTGGCACCCGATGGCCAGCGAAAGTCGCCAACACTCAGATCAATTTAGTTCGGCGCTTCTCAGACCTGCTTCCCAATTGTTCATGCTCCAGCTGCGAGCCTGAACTGACCTGTTTATGTGACGATAGTACGCTGATACTTTATCAAACTGCATCCGCTTTCTTGTGGACGCCCGAGGATAAAAGATTTTTTGGTCCTCTGACTAGTCAAGCTAGCTTAGTCAAAGGATCTTGGAGTCCGACAACAGGGCTTCTGAGTCTCGACGTTGCCCCCGGTATAGAGATTCAAGTTGGCGATGATATTGTTTTCTCATTCGCAGTGCAGAATCCAGACTTCATCGCGCATAGTCCACGAGTTGCAAATGTGACAGTGACAACACAGGACTTCCACACGACAACATTCGCAGACGGGTTAGTCCTCGGCGCCGCGGCTGCGCCGGGGTTTTCTGTGTTCGAGGTTTCAGAGACAAGCACAGTAGCGGGCGAGTTTAACGAGATTTTCATTGCTGTCGAATCCAACTTTCCCATGATGACGTTGCAGAGAAATCCTGGACAGCTAATCTTGCGAGGGATGAAGGGATTCAGCACGCCAGGCGGGTACATGCCCATATTTGGAAGTCAAGCTTTCGGTATTGCAAAAACGGGATATGGCAACTGGTCAATTGCGAAACTTAATGAGCCCGCCGAGTTTCAACTGACGAGTGGCGTCATGATGTGCGGTTGTTCAACGGTTGGCGGCGAGGAGTCGTGTGCTCTCAAAGTACCCGGCGTCTTCGATTACACAGCCCTGGGTACTCAGCGTTTTAGCTATATCCTCCAAAACACGCTACTCCTCAATGCAGGAGACAATCCTCTTCGCATACAGTACATCAGCGACGAGATAAAGTCTCCAGATGTTGCATCTGTGAGCCCCCCCATTGGCAGAGCGCTCGAGCCTGCGAAAGTTGAGCACGTGCAGCTGACTGAAAGCTCCGTTATTCGGCGGGTGGAGAACGAGATCACGCTGAGGATAAGGTTTAATGTCTTGCTCGCTCCTACGTCGAGCATGACTCTAAAAGGATTCAAAGGATCTCTCACAACGTCAGGTACGCTGGCGCTTGCAGGCCCGGATGGGCCATTGTTTGCCGCGCAATTTGATGGGCAGAATGGAGCAATCGTTTTTGAGTTGTCCGCAAATTCGGACAAAATTCCGGCCCAAACTGATATCGAGATCAAATTTATGCTTTTAAACCCTGTAAACAAGCAAGACGCTCCCTTTTTTACCGTCGAAGCCAGGCTAATCCCTCCGCGGACACAGTTGCCGGATCGATCTACATGTGCTGCCAGAACCATCTGGTACTTCGGTGACGAAATGCGTGTGCCATCAACTTTGATTAGGGGCACAAAATTGTTTCAGGCCGGTGAACCATTAGCGTTTATCACGAAATCAATCCGCGAAAGTACCATGGTGAATTGGGCAGTGAACAACATCTCAGTGGTTTTAGAATCCCCCGCGCGGCTGCCCGTTGATACAGTCATCACACTATCAGGACTGGTCACACCCATCCCCTCCAAGGAATCACTTCCAATTATGGGTCCGACAAGGGACGCATTTTATTTCGCAGGGAAAAAATGTGGCTTCGAGAAAGGAATTCAGATTAAATGCACTTCCACAGCCGCGTGGGACTCTGGTACGCGTGAGCTACAATTGCGTCTCACCCGCGATATTCTGCCGGGACAACGCATTGAAATTTCGTTCCTGTTCCGCAACCGAGGCTGTAACCGCGATTGTGGAGGCTTTTTAATCACGATTTCCGCGACGGGTCCCTCTGCTGCGAGTTATGTGGTCTTTGAGCCTCGGCATATGGACGGGGCAGTGATGGGCGCAGGCGTGGAACATCTTTCGTGGATTAGAAAGACTGTAACGCAGGAACATTTGGTAAAATCGGCTCCGAACAGAGTGAAATTTTCGTTTCGGCCGAATGCACCGTTATATGCAGGTACAGAGATCGCCATCGAGGGAATAATTGGCTCGCAGAGTACCACTTGTAGGTCTTGTAGGCCTCCCGAATCCTTAGAAGGCCTAGGATGTGATGCAGACTGCGATGATTGCAAACCACAGCCCATCCCAAATGGAGGGGGAGCGGTGTTCAAGCCTTGCCTTCCAGTCTATCGGCCTGTTTCGGATACCCTTATCAAGCATGAGAAGTTTGAACCAAATTCGCCGTGGTTTGCAACGACCGGATCTCTAACTCTGAAAGTGAAAAAAGATCAATTTATTCCACAGGATGAAGATACCGAGGTGGTCCTCGTCTTGCTGAATGACATCTGTGCGAGGAAGAACGACATCTGTAGGGCGGGGCTGCACCGCGCAGACTGTACACCTGGCAACACGCCACAAGATGTGAATTCGCCATCAAAGTGCATGACAATCCGCGCTCGAAGCACGATCTTGTGCAATGTGGTCGGTGAATTTGGAGACCAGTGTGCAAAACCGGAAGGGGCGACTATCCCCGATCCCGCATCGATGGATGTCGGGACCAAAGCAATAGACGCATATGGCAATCCTTTAGTTGACCGAAATCCGGTTATTGTACGCGATGAAGACTTTTACGTAATTCAAAAGACTATCGAGGTGATTCCTAATTTGCTTCTCGACAATGTCAGGGTCGATGTGCCAAGCCTACGGGGTGCGCCCACATTGAAAACTGGTGTCTTGCAAGCCGGCAGCTACAGCCTGTTTGTGAATTTAACCAATTGGCTGAACAAGACAGCCATCGCAGACTTCGACTTTACCAAAGCGCACCCCCCGGAAGGCAGTGGCAAGGGCGTCCTTGCGAACGAGAATCCAAAGCCGCGACTAATGATCGAAGGCCCCAGTCAACTTACAATCAACAGGGATCAAGCCTTAATCCTCAACGCTCGGGGCCAGCCCATAGATTGCTACCCACACGAAAAAGACTCACTAGCATATACTTGGCGCGTGCAGTGTGAGGACTTTAATGTATTCACAAGAACATACGCACCAACCTCCGCTAGCACCACCGCCTTGTGTACGTTGCCACCTGTTGGGGACAAAATTGGAATGCAAAACATCGAGAAGATGGTGCAAAGCCGCAAGGTGCCTGACCTCGTGATCAATTCCAACTCAACCATTCCAGGTGTCAAGTACACTTTTGTATGTGATGTCTCTCAGCACTTTATCGGTTCGACGGCGAAAGTCACTATTGAAGTTAGTATTCGTCCGCCTGTGGTCAAGATTGAAGGTGTGAACCGTGGGGGCTATGTTCGTTCTGATCTGCCGTTGACACTTACTGCCAGAAATTCGTACGATCCGGAGCAGTTCACGACGGGGCTTTCCAGCGCAGACTTCCATTTCAGCTGGGGCTGTAAAGAGTTGAAAACGTATTGTACTCTCCCCCCTCAACTTTGCCCACCACTTCAATTTGTGGATTGTGAGCAATATTGGATGGACTCTCCGCAAGGCCACACGATAACAACAAACGGATCCTACTTCAGACCTGGCTGGATTTACCAAATCCACGTCAATGCTACGCGGGATGGAAGTAAATTGATTAACAAGCGGAGTACACCGGATAGCCAAATTTTTGCAGCGCTTCCCGCAATTGAGAAGGACGAGGCGGCGGAGGCGGAGGATACGATAGAGGTCATACAAACATACGACGATCTAATTTTAGACCCTCGATGGCTGAACAGAGCTAAAGGAATGGTGGAGTTCAACACTCTGCCGGCAGAAGGCATTCCTGTCCTTGTAACTGTCGCCCTTTGCGATCCCAGACAACTTGGCACGGCCAGTTTGTGCAAGTCACCTGTTGCTGGTAAAGTCAATCCTGGATCCAAGCTCGTGTTGCAGGCGAGTGGCAAGTCGCAAGCAGGAGGTGTCATCATCGGTTATCACTGGCAGATCGAGTCTGAGCAGGAGGCGCTGTCTGAAGACATGATTCTCACTTCGAGAACGGGGCCCCTTCTCATTCTGAAACCTAACGTTCTTTCAACAGCAGCGGACGTGAAATTTACAGTACGCTTGCAGGATTCTGACGGAAATTTTGGGGTAGCATCGATGAACGTGGTGGTAAATCAGCCCCCTACCTCGGGCAGCCTGACTGTCCAGCCTCCCACAGGTGTTGCGCTTTCCACGCTTTTCAGGATGGAGGCGTTTCAGTGGGAGACTGCAGCAGAGAACCTCCCTCTCGAATTCAATTACTTCTATCTCCTGCAGGACGCCACAACAACGCAGATCACGTTGGGGCGGGGCATGTCCACGACAATCTTACTGCCTGCCGGCAATGCATCAGCAGGCTACATTCTGCGTGTTGGCGTTGATGTTTCGGATGCACACCAGACGTCTACGAGCACCACAGCTCATGTGACGGTGACCTTAGCTTCTTCAGCCACTCAACTTGAAGGGTTAGTGAATGGGGCCATGCAGAAGATCGATGATTTGCTGCAGCAAAGGAGTCATAGAGAGATTCTTGGTCTCGTAGGGTCAATTTCGCAGACGATCAATCAAGCTGCTGATGTGTGCACGGGCGACGTGAAGGCGGAATGTATCAGCGGGGAAGAATGCTGTAAACGGCAGGCAGTCAAATTGCTGTTGTTTCTGAAACTACAGCAATGTGACTCGAACATGGACTTTGCCGCGTCCAAAGTCGCAACTCTTGTAAACGTGATGAAGACCGTTAGCGCTCGACCCCAGGAGATCTCTTTCGACCTGGTCAGGGAGATGTCGCGGTTCATGAAAGAAAAGTTCGAGGAACTGAAGCGGCCAGAAATTCAAAGCGCTGTGAACGATGCCAAGTCTCTCGCAGATGGGTTCAGCGTAGTGTTGGAAGCTCTGGTGAGCCGTGCTAAGGTCATAATCCCGACCAAGGTGCAGGTACCGTACACCCTTTTGGGACAGCATCATGAAAGTGGTGCGCGTCTGAAACCTCAGGCCCCGTCCTTGAGGGAGAGAAGGGACGGAATTACAATTGCAAGTGCGCGCGGTGTCGTGACCCAGTTGCTAGAGCTCATCTCCGAAACATCACGCTTGAGCGTGCAGGATGCCGAAGTAGGCCACAAGCCTGTTGTCATCCGCCGCCCAAACTTTGTACTCAACACCAGTCTCCTAGATTTGGCAACCTTCACAGCCGAGTATGTTGCAGAGACCGAAGTTGGGGGCGGGTTTCATGCTACACTGCCTTCGGATTTATTCAAACCTGCGAACATCAAACAACCCATTTTCACTGCAAGTGTTGTTGAGATCATGCTCGCCGTTTTTGAAGAGCCGCATAACCCACTACCTGGCGCGAAAGGCCCAACGCTTATATTGGAACCTCGTGAGCGTGGTAAAGTCAAGGCGATTGAATTCGAAGAAGCGCTAACGAAAGCAGTTCGGATCAAGGTGATTTTTGCTGCTTGCTGCAGCGTGTTTGTGAGCGAATCTTCAAGAAGGGGTACTACTCCCCAGTAGGGATACTACTGTGGAGGTGGTCCACCCAGTGATTCTAACCTTTCACGTTGCAGCAATCGTGTTGACTATTTGCAAATGCGTGTGTGTGGCATCCGTAAGGTAAGCTATCCATCAAAACCCTGTCTGACTTGTGTGTATGTTTATGTCCAGATGCCATTTTCGAATCTCTCGACGAACTTGCGTCCTGGAGATGAGTTCAACGGATTCAGACTCACACCTTTTGGCAAGTATTTTGATTTCAAAGCGTGGAAGTGGAGTGCCGAAGGGCTCACTCGCAGAAAGCTAGGTGACAAGTACATTGATATGGAGTCAACGCATCTGTCGGTTTTTGCGGCGTCAGAGGTGTGGGCAGGCTGCGACGATGTACCACGGAGTGGCAAGTTTTTCGACCACTGTGGCGTTTGCGGCGGCACGAATAGCACGTGCAGCGGATGTGACGGAATTCCAAACACTGGCCGTGACAAGGGATGTAGCGGACACGGCGAATGCAATTATGTTTATGAGATGGATAGATCCACGGGATTGAAATTCTTTGTCCCGGAAAAGAGCAAGTGTTCTTGCGCCAAGGAGTACTACAACGATATGTGCAGCGTCCGATGCCAGTAAGTGCCCGACAACTCACTTGCCTTTCCCTTTTTTGTCACACTAACGTGTATGCTTTGGAACCAGGGAGGCGATTCATTGTTCAGGACACGGATTGTGCGCCGAGAATGGTGATGACTGTATGTGCAACCGTGGATGGTCCACCAAGGATAAATTGTCGGGTGTGTTCTGTGACAAAGCAGGCGCAGCAGCTTTAGCAGTAGGCGCAGCAGAAGGAGACCCTAACGAGGGCAAGTTGGAAACATCTGCAGTCCGGCAGTTGATTATCCTGGGAGTTGCTGTATTGGTTGGCGTTATTGTGTTCTGCGCCCTACTCTATTACGTCATCACGTATCGGCGCCGGCAGCGGGAGAGTATCCAGAAGACGGTCATCGAGTTTCCCCAGCCGCAGTTGGAGATTTCCGCTGAAAATCGCAACGATACAAACGTCATGGTGCCTGATGAGACTGGGTGGACTAATTTCCAGGTACTGCCTTATCTGGGTTTCCCCTCTTTCGGAATGTCTTGTACATGCGAGTCTTCAGAAAAGAGCAACCCCATTTCTTGGCGCTGTGACGGTAGTTTTCGGCGCAATGTGACTGTAGTTTTTGACGCCGTGACCGTAGTTTTCTTGGCGCTGTGACCGCCTGTGACCATACTTTTTTAGTTTGTGACTGTAGTTTTTCGCGCTGTGGACCCCCGCCCTCCCGCCCACTCTCCTCCCCCCAGACACATTACATTCAGCATGATTGTGGTCTTGAAGACTCGTGAGAGGGCCTAGTCGTTTACGAAATCTGTGTGTGATATGGGCAGCTTCCAAAGGCGACAGCAACCTTCAGCTATGGGCCCAACAGCGGGCAGCTGGCGTCGGCAGTGGCAGCCAGCACTCGAGCGTCACTTGGGCAAATGTCAACGGAGCGCATCGACCGCCGTACA
>Ga0315905_10002130_pt1 | contig 20940 bp, 19 predicted proteins | sample LakEriMetagenome_5_FD_203522 | JGI IMG/M metagenome (GOLD analysis project Ga0315905, IMG submission 203522) | Freshwater fungal communities from buoy surface, Lake Erie, Ohio, United States - Buoy 4 MA121 | ecosystem: Environmental > Aquatic > Freshwater > Lake | place: USA: Lake Erie, Ohio...
TTGATTAGCTTCGCTTTGAATTCTAGGTGAGAACCTAATGGGTTTTTGAAATCATCCCAAGGAAGTACTCGTGGACAGCGCTATCCCCCGTAAGTTCTGGATGAAACGAGGTAGCTAGCAAATTGACTTCTCTTACGGCAACTATTGCCCCAGTGGAAAGTTTAGAAAGAACTTGCACATTCTCGCCGACACGTTCAACAATTGGGGCCCTGATGAATGCAACCTCTACCGGGCTACCTGCGAACTCAACCGATGCTTCGAATGAGTCGAGCTGAGAGCCGAAGGCATTGCGTCTTACGGAAATGTCCATTGCCTTTAGGCTTTGCTGACCTGATGCTTCATCTAGCACCTCAGTTGCGAGCATGATCATCCCGGCACAGGTTCCATAAACAGGATTGTCCTGGGCAATATATGCAAGAAGATCATCCCGCAGCCCAAATATGTCAATCAGCTTTGAAATGGTAGTTGATTCACCACCAGGAATGATCAATCCATCACAACTTGCGAGCTGTTCCGCATTTCGAACCTCGATGGATTCAACTCCAAGCGATGTCAGCAGCTGCAGGTGTTCGCGAACATCACCCTGTAAAGCGAATACGCCGACGCGCAATTACCAGCCGCGCTCCGAGAGACGGTGTGGTGCTGGAAGGTCTTTGACGTTAATTCCGACCATAGCCTCACCCAACCCTCTGGATGAATCGGCCACAACGCTCGCGTCGTTGTATGCGGCAACTGCCTTTACGATTGCGGCTGCACGCTTGACTGGATCTCCAGACTTAAAGATTCCAGAGCCTACGAATACGCCATCTGCTCCGAGCTGCATCATCATCGCAGCATCCGCTGGTGTAGCAACACCTCCGGCAACAAATAGCACCACTGGAAGCTTCTTGGTGCGGGCAACTTCTCGAACTAAATCGTAGGGAGCCTGAAGCTCTTTGGCAGCAACGTATAGTTCATCTTCACTCTTGGCTGAAAGCGCGTTAATTTCTCCAAGGATTGTTCTGATGTGCTTGGTTGCCTCGGAAACGTCACCGGTTCCGGCTTCTCCCTTTGAGCGGATCATCGCTGCGCCTTCGGTGATGCGCCTTAGCGCCTCTCCAAGATTGGTTGCACCGCAAACAAATGGGACGTCGAACTTCCACTTATCAATGTGGTTCACGTAATCCGCAGGCGATAGAACTTCTGACTCGTCGATGTAGTCAACCTTCAAACTCTGAAGAACCTGAGCCTCAACAAAGTGACCAATGCGCGCCTTTGCCATAACTGGAATCGATACAGCCTTCATGATTTCGTCAATCATGTCTGGGTCACTCATTCTTGCAACGCCACCTTGAGCGCGAATGTCTGCAGGAACTCTTTCGAGTGCCATAACTGCTACTGCTCCAGAGTCTTCGGCAATCTTGGCCTGCTCTACATTGACAACGTCCATGATGACGCCGCCCTTGAGCATCTCGGCCAGGCCGCGCTTTACAAGAGGAGTTGATTCATTCTTTGAGGGGTTCATGATGCCAATTCTAACCCGACAATTTGGGGACTATCGAACCGGTTAGTCCCAGGCTGCCTGTATCTCAGCCCTGATCTCACCCAAAAGCCTTGGCATGGCTTTGGTCTTGGCGATGATTGGAAAAAAGTTGGAGTCGTTGGCCCAGCGAGGAACAATGTGCTGATGCAGATGCTCCGCGATTCCGGCCCCCGCTTGAACGCCCTGATTCATGCCGATGTTAAAGCCTTGAGCTTGGGCAACACTCCGGAGCACTTCCATAGCCCGTTTGGTCAGAAGCGCCATCTCAGCTGCTTCTTCTGGAGTGGTCTGATCGTAATCGGGAACGTGGCGATAGGTGCAAACTAAAAGATGTCCTGAGTTGTACGGGAACAGATTCAACAGGACAAAGCAGGTTGTACCTCTATACACAATGAGGCCATCCTCATCGCTACCGGCTGGGGCTAGGCAAAAAGGGCACTCATCTGCTGGTGGCTGCTGGCCGTTTTGAATGTAAACCAAACGGTGCGGAGTCCATAGGCGCTGAAAATTATCAGGTACCCCTGGTAGGAACTCCGGCTTGTACAACTAGACCTGCTCCTTATTTGCGATTGCGGAAACTATCTGCTCAATAGCGTCTTTCACCAAGACTCCATTTACTTGAGTGCCGTCACGGTATCGGAAACTTACCGATCCCCCGTCTCGGTCGTCGCCTCCTGCGATCAACTGGAACGGAACCTTGTCTTTGGTGTGGTTACGAATCTTTTTTTGCATCCGGTCATCGCTTAGATCAACAGTTGCTCTAACGCCCTTGGCTTTCAGCTGGGCAATAATATCCGAAAGATAAGGTGCAAATTCATCAGCAACCGGAATGCCAACCACCTGCACTGGTGCAAGCCACGGTGGGAAATGGCCGGCGTAGTGCTCGGTGAGTACGGCAAAAAAGCGCTCGATCGAACCAAACAGCGCTCGGTGAATCATTACTGGACGCTTCTTAGTTCCATCGCTTGCTGTGTACTCAATGTCGAATCGATCAGGAAGATTGAAATCAAGCTGAATAGTGGACATCTGCCAAGTTCTGCCAATTGCATCGCGCGCTTGAACCGAAATCTTTGGACCGTAGAAGGCAGCGCCTCCGGGATCAGGAACAAGTTCGAGGCCGGAATCAGCAGCCACTTTCTCGAGTGTTGAGGTAGCAGCCTCCCAGATGGCGTCCGAACCAACAAACTTTTCGTTCTCCGGGTCCCTGGTTGAAAGCTCTAGGTAGAAATCTGTAAGGCCGTAATCCCTCAATAAATCAAGCACGAAGTTCAAAACAGAAGTTAGCTCTGATTCCATGTCCTCTTGGGTCACAAACAAATGAGCATCGTCCTGGGTCATACCGCGCACTCGAGTAAGACCGTGAACTACACCGGATTTTTCGTAGCGATACACCGACCCGAACTCAAACATTCTCAATGGAAGATCGCGGTAGGACCTGGCCTGAGATTTGTAAATCAAGATGTGGAACGGGCAGTTCATCGGCTTTAGGTAGTAGTCCTGTCCTGCTTTGCGGACTACCCCATCCGCGTCTACTTCTTCATCGAGTTTCATAGGAGGGAACATTCCCTCGGAGTACCAAGCAAGATGCCCAGAAGTTTCAAACAAGTTCGATTTGGTTATGTGAGGGCTGTAGACAAATTCGTAGCCGGCTTTTTCATGCTGGGCACGAGAGTAGTCCTCCATCGCTTTGCGAATGATTCCACCCTTGGGGTGAAACACTGCAAGCCCTGATCCAATTTCTTCAGGGAAGGAGAACAAATCAAGCTCTGCCCCGAGGCGGCGATGATCACGCTTGGCCGCTTCTTCTAGTCGTTCAAGATGTGCCTTGAGTTCATCCTTGGAAGGCCAGGCGGTTCCGTAAATTCTTTGCAGCTGCTTGTTGGCTTCGTTGCCTCTCCAGTAGGCAGCCGCTAACCGAGTCAGCGCATAGCCGTTTCCGATCATGCGGGTATTAGGAAGATGTGGACCTCGGCAAAGATCTTTCCAAACTACTTCCCCCGATTGTGGGTCAACATTGTCGTAAATTGTAAGTTCACCGGAACCGACTTCCGCGGCACCTTCGGCCAGATTCTCAGAGGACTTGAGCGAAATCAGTTCAAGTTTGTTCGCCTCTCTTGAAAGCTCTTTGGCCGCTTCCGAGTCAGAGACGACCCTTCGAACAAAACGTTGGCCGGATCGAATGATTCGATCCATCTCTTTTTCTAGCGCCTTAAGGGACTCCGGTGTAAAGGGCTCAGCAACATCAAAGTCGTAATAGAAACCATCAGTGATTGGCGGGCCAATTCCCAAGCGCGCATCTGGGTTAATCTTCTGGACTGCCTGTGCAAGAACGTGAGCGGTTGAATGCCTGAGGATGCTCAAGCCATCGGTCGAGTCAATCAGAACCGCTTCAACCTTGTCGCCGGCGCATAAAACATGAGCTAAGTCTTTTAGTTCCCCGTTTACTCGCTGAGCGACAACCTTCTTGTCCTGAAACACCTCAAAACCAGTCGAGCCGCTAGCAACTGCTGTTGGCGCACCTTCAAGGGTCAGCTCGATGGTCTCTGGCAAAATTGTTCCAATCGGTCAAGGCTTTACTATCCTAACCAGCTACTAACTCAGGCTTTGGTAGCCTGTAGCCTGAAACCCAAACCTCAAGGATCAACAACACATGACTAGCCCAATAGACACTCGCGCCGAAGAGCGTAAGGCACTTGCCCGCAGACTTAACTGGCTACGAGCTGGAGTGTTGGGTGCCAATGATGGAATCGTTTCGACCGCCGGAATAGTTATGGGTGTTGCGGGAGCAACAGTTGAAAGTGGTCCTATCTTGATTGCGGGTATTGCCGCTTTGGTTGCCGGTTCAATTTCTATGGCCGGAGGTGAGTATGCCTCAGTAAGTGCTCAGCGCGATAGTGAAATTGCGGCCTTGGACAAAGAGCGCAAAGAACTAGATAACAATCCAGACGGTGAACTCCGCGAATTAGCTAGCTACTATCAGAATCGGGGAATTTCGGAGAAACTCTCACTCGAGATCGCCCAAGAGCTCACAGCAACCGACCCGATCAGAGCTCATGCCGAAGCGGAGCTGGGTATTTCATCGGACGAGAACGTTTCTCCAAAAGCCGCCGCCATTGCATCGTTTATTGCATTTGCTTTGGGGTCAGTCTTGCCGATTGTTGCTATTTCTGGACCTTGGATTGAATACCGCGAGATCGCAACTGTTGTTTCAGTAGTAGTCGCTCTTGCCTTGACTGGATACTTTGGAGCCAAGATTGGACGAGCAAAACCACTCCGCGCCGTTGCTCGAAACGTTGTCGTGTCACTACTAACTATGGGAATTGCCTATGCCATCGGAACGGCACTTGGAGTTGCAGTCGGCTAAGCCTTGAGCTTTAACGCTCTGGCGGTTCGCACCAGAGAAGCCGCCGCAAGCTGTGCGTCATCGTTTAGCTCAAGCCCGTAACTTGGCACCAAGGCCTTGATTCCCGGTTGCCACTTCTGAAACTCAGCAGGATAAATCCTCTGCACCACATCCAGCATCACTCGCACCGCTACCGATGCACCAGGCGATGCTCCAAGCAATCCAGCAATCGATCCATCGGATGAGCTGATCACTTCCGTTCCGAACTGCAGTGAGCCGGATAGTCCTTTGGGTTTGATAACTTGGGCGCGCTGTCCAGCCTCATAGAGCTCCCAATCCCCTGATTTTGCGTTTGGAACGAATTCGCGAAGGCTAGCAATTTTCTGCTTTGGGGATTTTGCAATCTCTTTGATCAAATAGACCACCAGTGGGAAATTTGTGAGAGCCACAGAGAGATATGGGAGCAGATTTGCAAAGCGCAAGGACTTTGGTAGATCAAGAATCGATCCGTGTTTGAGAAACTTCAAGTTCAATCCCGCAAACGGTCCAAACAAAAGAGAAGATTTTCCATCAATGATGCGGGTGTCCAAATGAGGCACCGACATCGGAGGTGCACCAACAGCTGCTTGTGAGTAGACCTTGGCTTGATGTTTTGCAACAAGATCCGGATTTTCAGTTTTTAGGAAGTGACCACTTACCGGGAACGTGCCAAAACCAGAGATTTCCTTGATTCCAGAATTCTGAAGCAACTTCAACGCCCAACCGCCGGCGCCAACAAAAACTTTTGGCGCCTGAACTGAAAAGCCCTGGTTTCTGTGTTTTCCACGAATCGCCCAACCGTCGCCGCTTCTTTTAACTTTTGAAACTTCGTGCGAGGTCAACACCTCAACTCCTGACTGAACAAGCCAGTCAAACAGTTGCCTGGTGATGGCTCCGTAATCAACATCGGTTCCTTGTTCAATTCGAGTTGCTGCCATGGCCTGTTCGCGGCGACCTTCAAGCATCAGAGGAACCCACTTTGCGATTTGCTCGGGATCATCCGAAAACTCCATGCCTGCAAAAAGTGGTTGGTACTTTAATGCTTCAAAACGACGCTTAAGATAGTTAACGTCTTTTGACCCTTGAACAAATGTCATGTGGGGAATCGAGTGAATGAAAGTCTCTGGTGATTTCATAACGCCGGATTGAACCAGATTTGCCCAGAATTCTCTTGATTCCTGGAATTGCTGGTTGATTGCAATTGCCTTAGTTGCTGAGGGAATACTCCCATCGGAACTATCCGGCATGTAGTTCAATTCACAAAGAGCGGCGTGACCAGTCCCGGCATTGTTCCAGGCGTTTGATGATTCCTCAGCAATTTTCGTAAGCCGCTCCAGCACCACAAGCTTTAGATCTGGGTTTAGGTGCTTCAGGATTACAGCTAGGGTGGCGCTCATGATTCCGCCACCAATTAGAACGAGGTCGTAGTCGCTTCGCTGTGGCAAGCTCTTCCTCGAATCAATTCTTGGGCCAGTTGTGTGTGCGTGGGCGATACTGGGTTCGAACCAGTGACCTCTTCCGTGTCAGGGAAGCGCGCTACCACTGCGCCAATCGCCCATTTCCTTTTTTACTCGGAGGTGAAGACGGGATTCGAACCCGTGTAGACGGCTTTGCAGGCCGCTGCCTAGCCTCTCGGCCACTCCACCGATGCGTGGGGTTTCACCACTGCGAGCGGATGACGAGATTCGAACTCGCGACCCTCACCTTGGCAAGGTGATGCTCTACCACTGAGCCACATCCGCTAACAACCTAAGTTGCTTGGCTACTCTAACTCAAATCGCACTTCCCTGCCACATCCCCAGGGGCGTGCCTAGTCGTTAAGCGCCAAAGCGGGGACCAGATAAGGCCCCCGCTTTGGTTTGTACTTACTTAGTCCTTGCCGCGAGCGAAGGCGTATGCCTCTTCTCCGTGGACCACGGTATCGATTCCGGCAATCTCGTCTTCTGCTCTAACCCTGAAGCCCATAGTTTTCTCGATGGCGAATCCAATTACCAGTGCCATCACGAAGCTATAGATAAGTACCGCTCCAGCACCGATTAGCTGCGCCCATAGCTGACCAAAGCCGAAGCCAAATAGCGCTCCTACGCCAGTACCAAAGACACCGATAGCTAATGTTCCGATGATTCCTCCAACTAAGTGGATTCCAACTACATCCAGAGAGTCATCAAAACCGAAGCTGAACTTCATATCGATTGCCAAGGCACAGATCACTCCAGAAATTAGTCCAAGTACGATCGCCCAGACCGGCTCGACGGATGCAACCGCTGGTGTAATGGCCACTAAGCCAGCAATAACGCCTGAGGCTGCACCAATGGAAGTTCCTTTGCCGTGACGAATCTTTTCAACGGTGATCCAGCCCAGCATGGCTGCAGCTGGAGCAGCAATGGTGTTCACAACAGCCAAAGCGGCAACACCATCAGCAGCTAGTTGGCTACCGGCGTTGAAGCCGAACCAACCGAACCAAAGAAGTGAAGCACCAATAAGAGTCAATGGGACGTTGTGAGGCTGCATGATTCCCTTTGAGAATCCAAATCTTTTACCCAGCACAATTGCTAGTGCTAATGCAGCAGCTCCAGCATTGATGTGGACAGCTGTACCACCTGCGAAGTCAATAGCGCCAAGCTTGTCTACGATCCAGCCGCCATCGTCTTCTGGAGTGAAGTTGAAAACCCATCCCGCAACTGGGAAGTAGACCAATGTTGCCCACAAGCCAGCAAACACCATCCAAGCGCCAAACTTAGCTCGGTCTGCGATTGCTCCGGAGATCAAAGCCACAGTAATGATCGCGAACGTTGCCTGGAAGGCAACGAAAGCTAGTTCTGGAATGCTTCCTGCCGGAGCTGCGGCGTCCGCCACTTGAGCCGATAGTCCAAGGGCAGCGGTGTCAATTCCAATGACGTGAGGGATGCCAATCCATCCAACATCGCCTACATCGGCGAACGTAATGGCGTATCCGTAAAGCACCCAGAGCACAGCAATCAGCGCTAGCGAGCCGAAGGAGAGCATCATCATGCTAACTACCGATTTGGCCTTTACAAGGCCTCCATAGAAGAAAGCTAGGCCAGGTGTCATCAAAAGCACCAGAGCGGCGGAGAAGAGCACGAACGCAGTATTTCCCTGTTCCATTCGAGTTCCTTTCAAATTCTGAACCACACCGCTTTGGTGCTTGGGGCTATTTTGGCCCTGGTGTGTTTCAGGAAAGGGTGTTGTAGGTTTCCGAATTGTTTCAAGATCGCCCTCGAGGTGAATTCTTTGTTTCCAGTTTCAGGGTATTTTGGGACTATGAAATCAGAAAGAAACGCCGCTTTAGTGATGATCTTTGCCGCGATGGTTGGATTGCTGTTGGCAAATTCACCTTTCGGTCAGCCGGTGCTAAACGCCATCGATTTCAAGCTCAATCTTGATTTGATCAACATAAACATCACCCTTGGCCACGTGGTTTCGGATCTGTTTCTTGCAGTATTTTTCTTTGTGGCGGGCCTTGAGCTCAAATATGAACTAACTACTGGAACTCTTTCCAGTCCAAAGCGGGCTCTGGTTCCTGTGGTTGCCGCGATCGCAGGTGTTGCGGTTCCTTCAGCAATTTATGCCTTCTTGAATTGGGGAACAGGGGCAATTGTGGGCTGGCCGATTCCTGCCGCTACTGATATCGCCTTTGTACTTGGACTATTGGCAATCTTCGGAAGAGGAATGCCAAAAGAGGCGCGAATTTTCCTTTTGGCGCTGGCTATTTTTGATGACCTGGTCGCAATCGCTATTATCGCGATCTTCTACACCGCCGATGCCCAGCCGACCTGGCTCCTGGCCTGCATTGCTGTCGCTATTGCCTTTAGATTTGCTGAGATGTCCCGTTCCAAAGATAAGTGGCTTATCAGAGCAGGTTTCGGAATCATTCTTTGGTACACCGTTTACCAATCAGGTGTCCACGCGACCATCGCAGGAGTCTTGTTGGGAGTTCTAATCCCCGCGACTCGTGCTCACGGTGTGATTGCTAAGGTGCAACCGGCGACAAACTTCTTGATTCTTCCGCTATTTGCTTTCACCGCAGTTGCGGTTGTGATTCCTACCATGACCGGCGATTCAAACAACGTCTTTACAGGAATCTTCTTCGGGCTTGCGGTTGGAAAAGTTGTTGGCATTTCGATCGCAGCTGTGATTGCCAACCAACTTCTCAAACCCAAGGACCGACTCCCGCTTGGAATATTTGACTTAATTCCGCTGGGTTTGTTGGCCGGGGTTGGATTCACCGTCTCGCTATTGATGGCTCACCTCGCATTTTTAGGCAATCAAGAACTTTACGCACAAGCAGTTCTTGGAGTCTTACTGGGATCATTTGTGGCAATGGGTGCCGGCGGAGCTTTACTCTGGCTGCGTGCTCGTTGGCATCTAAAGAACAAGCCCAAGACTAAAAAGACGAAGTCAAAGAACCGATCCGCGAAATAGCTCTCAGATACTTCTTTTTGTATCCGCCAGATAAATACTCTGAGGAGAAAACCTCCGTAAGCCCAACCCCTGTTGAGCTTATGCTGACTTGAGATTCGTACAGCCTGTCCACAAAAGAAACGAACCTCAGTGCTGCTGATTGGTCGGTTAGAACGTGAGCGTTGGTTAGAACGACAGAATCGACCCCATCAATAAGTTTTAGAAACTTTGATGGATGAACTTTTGCTAGGTGAGCAAGTAATTTGTCGAATTCATCAACTGCAACCAACTGACCTTCGGAGACCTTCTGTTCAACTTGACTCATGTAGTCACCGGCGCCAAGGGCCTGGGTGTGTCCGTCGACGGGGCGATGGCGGTAGTCCTCGCCGTCAACGCTAACAATCAAGAAGCGATCCGACATCGCCGCAATCTCTCTTGCAAAATCCTTGGCCGCGAATCGACCCTGCCCTAGAGCGTTAGGAGGGGTGTTGGAAGTTGCTGCGAACCTGATGCCCTTGGCTCCGAGTTCGCTAAGCAGCCTAGACATCAACATGGTGTCCCCGGGATCGTCTAGTTCAAACTCATCGATGCACAACAGTTCATAGTTGGAAAGCTGTTTTAGCGCATCGGCGAAACCAAGAAGGCCAATAAGGCTGGTGTAGGCAAGAAAACTACCGAATGCCTTGGTTCCCTTGAAATCGTGCCAGATCGAAGCCAGCAAGTGTGTTTTACCAACGCCGAAGCCACCGTCGAGGTAGATTCCTGTGCTTTGCGTCGTTTTTGATCTAGAGAAAAATCCCTTGAGGCTAGATGGTCTAACAAACTCTCTTGCAGAGGCGACCGCTGCGGCCTGAGAAGGAAAGGATGAATCTGGCAGGTAGTTATCGAAGCGGGCTTTGGTAAACTCTCTAGGAGGTACCAGCTGACTGAGTACCTCTGACAAACTGGGATTGGGTTGAATTTCAACCAGGGAACAAATAGCCCCTGAAGTGGTTGACAATGACACCGCCTAGTGTGGTCCCGAACAAGCCCTCAGTCTACAAGGAGAACAAGTTGCCAATCAGCATAGACAACAGTCCTAAATTTGCCGCGTACGCGAATCCGCGTGCACTGGTTAGCACCGAATGGCTTTCCCAGAACTTGGGTTCCGAAGGTCTAGTGGTCTTGGAATCCGACGAGGATGTTCTGCTTTACCAAACCGGCCACATTCCTAGCGCCCGCAAGATTGACTGGCACACAGATTTGAACGACAAAGACACCCGTGACTACATCAACGGTGAAGGCTTTGCCGCAGTTATGTCGCGTCTGGGAATTAAGCGTGAAGACACAATCGTGCTCTACGGCGACAAGAGTAACTGGTGGGCCGCATATGCCCTATGGGTGTTCAAGCTTTTCGGCCACGAAGATGTTCGCCTACTAGATGGCGGCAGAGATAAATGGACCAGCGAAGGCCGAGAGCTAACTAAAGACGTTCCTGCAGTCCAATCGTCAAGCTACCCGGTGGTGGAGCGAAACGATTCGACTCTTCGTGCATTCAGAGACGACGTCTTTTCACACTTTGGCAAGCCGATGATTGACGTTCGCTCACCTGAGGAGTACTCGGGAGAGCGCCTAACGGCTCCGGGCTATCCTGACGAAGGTGCATCTCGAGCAGGTCACATCCCAACCGCGGCTTCGGTGCCCTGGTCAAAAGCCTGCAACGAAGACCAAAGCTTCAAAGACCGCGCAGGACTAGAAGAGATTTACCTCAAGGGAGCATCTCTAGCTGGCCATTCCGATGTGATTGCATACTGCCGAATTGGTGAGCGCTCATCACACACCTGGTTCGTGTTGAAGTACCTAATCGGAATTGAAAAGGTAAGAAACTACGACGGCTCATGGAGCGAGTGGGGCTCTCTAGTGAAGGCTCCAATCACCGTTGGTAGCGAACCTGGTCCCATTCCTCAGCTGGTCTAAATGCCAACACTTGAGACAGCTGAGCAGCTGATCAAAGATTTCGAGATTCTTAGGGATTCCGAGCGACTTGATCTGTTGCTGGAGTTTTCAGATGCTCTTCCGGAGCTGCCCCAGCAATATGCAGATCATCCAGAGCTGTTAGAACGAGTCGAAGAATGCCAATCCCCCATATTTCTGTTTGTTGAAATAGATGATCAAGGACTAACACGGTTGTTTTTCAGTGCACCAGCCGAGTCCCCAACAACTCGAGGCTTTGCGAGTCTGTTATTCAGTGTTATCGATGGCTTGCCCGTCAATGAAGCCTTGGAATTCGACCAGGACTTTCCCTTCAAGCTATCGCTATCGTCAGCTGTCTCACTTCTTCGACTCAGAGGGATGCTCGGAATTCTTTCACGCATCAAGCGCCAGCTTCGGGAAAAATCTCAACAGTGATCAAGCCAATTTTTGGTCTTGCTAAAGCTTCGGGTGCATCAGAGCCAAAATCCTTGGCAGCCGCCTATGGCAATTGGTCCGGCATTCGCTCGAATCACGTAATCACCCAGTCGGGCAAGTTTTCGGGAAGCGATGGATCGTCGCGCTCGATCTCGAGCAGCGAAGATCGGGGGCTTCTTTTGGAAATTCGCTCTCGTTCAGACCTTATTGTGGTCGATGCCGCTACGGCAAGGCTCGAGCAGTATCGAACTCCGCGCTCTGGGGCGCGCCTGGCAATCTTTTCATTGACCGGAGACTTCGACGGTATCCCTGCAATTGAAGATCAACCGAATCCCGTCTTTCTTTTTTCAAGTGCTGCGGTCACAACCGAGCAGACAAGTTCTAAGAATGTGATTGTGCAAATAGGTATCAAGCCCTTTGATGGATTTCTAAACTGGGCAAATTCCAACGGGTTTGGCTCTATCTTGCTTGAGGCTGGGCAAACACTGACAGCCCTTGCCTTCGAGGCAGGCGTAGTTGGGCAATCGGCAATTACTAGAACGCCAATTGCCGCTAGCGAAACTCCCGAGACGCAGCGGAATCCATTTGATGGAGAAGCTGTGCTCGTATCTTTTGCACAGTCCGAGGATCACAGCTTTTCGCTCTGGACTCACTAACGGCGTGGCAGAAGCCCAAGGCCAAGAGCGCCTCGTAGTGTTATTCAAATGCTCGAGATTTCTGATAAAACCGACACGACCGCTGACTTTCAGCTTGCGGTGATGTCCCTGCGCCAGGCGAATATTCGCGAAGGCGTAAACATTACAGAGATCCCCTCTCCTGACAAGATTGCAAAATACTCGGTTGCCTTGGCCGCCAACATCGGAATTGATGCTCACGAGAATCGATCCGATCAGGGAACCGGCCGATTTGTTCTTCTAAACTCCGACGAAGCCCAAGAAGGTTGGGGTGGAAATTACCGAATTATCTGTTTCGCAAAATCTCCCTTGGAAACCGACATCGGACAAGACGAACTAATCACGGACGTTTGTTGGGCTTGGCTTGAAGATGCGCTACGCAGCCGTTCAGCCGGGTACGCTTCCGAGGCTGGAACAATTACCAGAATCATTTCGCAAGGGTACGGGTCCATTTCTGGCCACAGCGACCATGCCGAGCTTGAGTTGCGAGCTTCCTGGTCGCCTACTGATAACAACTTCTCTGCTCATCTTGAAGCCTGGCAAGACCTGCTGTGCATGATGTCTGGCCTTCCACCTGAATCTGGAATCAGCAGAATCTAATTGTCTGAATCACCTGAAGCACCCGAGCTTCCAGAACTTCCACTGCTTCAACACCCTCGCGCAGCAACCAGGCTAATAACCGACGAGAGTGCACTCCAAGAAGCTGTTGCGGTTTTGAAGGCCACAACTGGCCCAATAGCAATTGATGCTGAACGCGCCTCAGGATTCAAATATTCTCAGCGGGCCTATCTGATTCAAATTCGAGCAGTAGATTCAGAGATTTTCCTGATTGATCCAGTGGCCACTCCAGAGATGGCAGCTTCAAAGGCGTTTCACCAGTTAGCAGCCGTCCTAAAAGATCGCGAGTGGATTTTACATGCCGCCACTCAAGATCTTCCCTGCCTCAATGAAATAGGACTTTACCCGGGTTCTATCTTTGACACTGAACTTGCAGGGCGCCTTGCAGGCGCACCACGTGTTGGACTTGGTTCACTAACCGAATCACTATTGCAGTTCCGACTTGCAAAGGAGCACTCCGCTGCAGACTGGAGTACTAGACCACTACCTGAGTCCTGGTTGAATTACGCAGCCCTTGACGTCGATGTTCTCCATGAACTGGCAAGTGCAGTGCAGGAGCTGCTGAACCAACAAGGCAAGCTTGATTGGGCCACTCAAGAATTTGTCTATCTAATGAGCTTTAAGCCAAAGCCGCAAAGAATCGACAAATGGCGTGGCATCACAGGCTTACATAAAGTCCAGGACAGACTTTCCCACGAAATTGCTAGGCAACTCTGGACTGCTCGAGAATCACTAGCTCAGAAAATGGATGTTGCTCCAGGAAGACTGATTCCTGATTCTTCAATCTTGGCGGCTGCAACCCAAAAGCCTAAGGCGCGACCAGAGCTTGCGGCTATGAAATCATTTTCGGGTAGAGCAAGCCGCTCTTACCTAGACCTCTGGTGGGATGCTATCCAATCTGCGCTGAAAGCAACTGAACTACCGAGTCTGAAGCCAGAGAAAACTGATGCCATCCCAAATCACCGCAACTGGATTACAAAGTTTCCTGAAGCCGATCGTCGACTCAAATACGCGAAAGCTTCCCTGATTGAACTATCTGAGAAAAAATCAGTTCCGTTAGAGAACTTACTTACGCCTGAGATTTTGCGTCAGGTTAGCTTCACTCCCCCGGAAAACTTAAGTTACGAAACTCTTTCAGAGAAGTTGGATGAACTAGGCGCCAGAACCTGGCAAATCGAGTTAACTGCTCAGTTGATTGTTGATGCCTTTATTCTTGCGAAGACAGCTCCGGTCGATCAGATAGCGGCTGATCTCCCGGCATTGGACGAGCATGAGGAACTCTAGAGCCTAGAACTTGGGCGACTATCTCCCTAGAAATACTCTGTGCAGTCAGACCCACTCGTTCCAGAATTTCATTTCTGGAAGCGTGCTCCAAGAATTCATCCGGTAGACCAATCTCACTCAAAGCTGTGTCAATCTGCGCGGCTCGAAGATCTTGACGAACTCTGGTTCCAATACCTCCGACACGAATACCATCTTCGATTGTGACCACTAGTCGATGATCAGCTGCCATCTTGACAATCGATTTTGGAACTGGGATTACCCAGCGAGGATCAACCACGGTTGAGCCGATTCCTTGGTCTGAAAGCATCTTGGCAACCTGAATTCCAGTTTCAGCCATTGCACCGACGGTAAGAATCAGAACGTCCTTTGCCGAAGATTCGTGAAGGACATCCACCCCATCTTCGAGTCTTCTAATTGCCGGCAACTCGCTGGCAACAGTGCCCTTCGAAAAGCGAATTACTGTTGGAGCATCGCTTATGGCAACAGCTTCGGCCAACTGTTCTCTGAGGCGAGTTTCGTCGCGGGGGGAAGCAATGCGAATTCCTGGAACGATCTGGAGCATCGCAAGATCCCACATTCCGTGATGGCTGGCGCCATCTGGACCGGTGACTCCAGCGCGATCCAGCACAAAGGTGACTCCCGCCTTGTGAAGGGCTACATCCATCAGGACCTGATCAAATGCCCTATTCATAAATGTCGCATAAACCGCAACCACGGGGTGGAGACCACCAAAGGCCATTCCAGCGGACGATGCAACCGCGTGCTGTTCAGCAATTCCAACATCGAACACTCGTTCTGGATACTTGGCTGCAAATTTGTGCATACCCACAGGAATTAGCATCGCCGCAGTGATGCCAACTACCGATTTGTTGTTATCGGCGATAGTGACCAGTTCATCGGCAAATACTGAAGTCCAGCTCTTCTTTCCTGAGGACTCGATAGAAACACCCGTATCCGGGTCAATCTGTCCAACTGCGTGGAACTGATCAGCTTCGTCACTGACGGCTGGGTCGTAACCTTTACCCTTTTGAGTAATGGCGTGAACAATAACTGGGTTTGCGTACTTCTTAGCTTGCTTTAGGGCAGCTTCCATTGCGTGAAGGTCGTGACCATCAACTGGACCGATGTACTTCAGATCAAGGTTTGGGAACATCCCCTTAGGTGCGAAGGAGCCAAGAAGTCCTTTACCTGCACCTCGCAGAGTTGAGTATGCCATCCGGCCAATAGTTCCAAACTTGAAAAATACTTTCTTACTCAATCGATACAAACGACGGTAGAACTTCTCGGTTCTAATGCCATTTAGATACCTTGCGAGTCCACCGATTGTTGGGGCATATGAGCGACCGTTGTCGTTTACAACAATCACAAGCTTGCGGTCGTTGTCGTCGGTGATGTTGTTTAGTGCTTCCCAGGTCATGCCACCGGTTAGCGCGCCATCGCCAACAACCGCGATTACGTAGCGGTCGTTTTGCTCAGTAAGTTTGTATGCCTTCGCAATTCCATCTGCCCAGGAAAGAGATGATGAGGCGTGGGAGCTCTCAACGATGTCGTGGACGGACTCGGATCGCTGCGGGTATCCGGCAAGACCGTCTTTTTGGCGAAGGGTGTCAAAATCTTTTCGCCCAGTTAGCATTTTGTGGACGTAGGACTGGTGACCGGTATCGAAAACGATGCTGTCATTTGGAGAATCAAAAACTTTGTGAATAGCAATCGTGGTTTCAACAACACCTAAGTTTGGACCTAGGTGACCTCCAGTTTTTGCAACCTTGGCAATTAGAAAATCACGAATCTCTTGAGCTAGCTCAAGAAGCTGCTTGTGGGTAAGCGACTTTAGGTCCTCGGGACCGTTAACTGAATCTAAAATCGCCATATCTATTCCAACTTCTTTGTCGGTACTTGTATTCCTAAGCCGATACCAAGGATCGCAGTACGTATTGCAAAATACCACCATGCCTGAAGTAATCGGCCTCTCCTGGGGTATCAATGCGAAGTACCGCATCAAAACGCACCTCAGCCTTACCTGGTGCCGAGTGCGCTGAAGGCTTAGCTGTGACCTTCAGGGTCTTGGGAGTCACTCCATTGTTGAGCTGATCGACGCCTTCGATTTCGAAGATTTCGGTGCCATCTAGTCCCAAACTCTCTGCCGAACTTCCGGCTGGGAACTGAAGGGGCAAAACACCCATTCCAATCAAGTTGCTTCTGTGAATGCGCTCAAAGCTTTCGGTGATTACTGCTCTGACTCCCAGCAAAGACGTTCCTTTGGCAGCCCAGTCTCTGGATGAACCAGAGCCGTATTCTTTGCCAGCCAAAATCACAAGTGGCGTTCCTTCAGCCTGGTAGTTCTCACTCGCATCGTAGATAAATGACTGGGCACCATCTGATTTTGTGAAGTCTCTGGTGTATCCGCCTTCTACGTTGGCCAAAAGCTGGTTGCGAAGACGAATGTTTGCAAAGGTTCCGCGAATCATGACTTCGTGGTTTCCACGGCGGGATCCATAGCTATTGAAATCAACTCTAGAAACATCATGGTCGGTTAGGTACTTTCCAGCAGGAGAATCGGCCTTGATGGAACCGGCTGGGCTGATGTGATCTGTAGTGACCGAATCGCCAAGTTTGGCAAGAACTCTGGCACCTGAAATGTTTGTCACAGGCGCTGGGTTCATTGTCATGCCATCGAAGTAAGGCGGCTTTCTTACGTAGGTGGACTTCGCATCCCATGCGAAAGTATCCCCGGTTGGAGTCTTGAGTGACTGCCAGCGATTGTCTCCCTCGAATACACCGGCGTACTGCTTTGTAAACATTCCGGAGTTAATTGAAGAATCGATGGTGTCCTGAACTTCAGTTGGAGACGGCCAGATGTCCTTTAGGTAGACCTCTGAGCCATCTGAGCCAGTGCCTAGAGAATCTTTTTCAAAGTCGAAATCCATAGTTCCAGCCAGAGCGTAGGCAATAACTAGAGGTGGCGAAGCTAAGTAGTTCATCTTCACGTCTGGATTGATTCGACCTTCAAAGTTTCTGTTTCCAGAAAGAACAGCGGTTACTGCCAAGTCATTTGCATTTACGGCATCAGAGATTTCCTGATCCAATGGGCCAGAGTTTCCAATACAAGTGGTGCAACCATATCCAACTAGCTGGAAACCAAGAGCGTCTAGGTCCTTGGTGAGACCTGACTTGTCGTAATAGTCTGTGACAACTTTTGATCCCGGTGCCAGTGAGGTCTTCACCCATGGCTTTGCTGTTAGACCCTTGGCTACTGCTTTTCTTGCCAATAGACCCGCGGCAAGCATCACAGAAGGGTTTGAAGTATTAGTACAAGAAGTAATGGATGCAATGCTCACGTGACCGTGATCCATTGCGAAATCCTTACCCTTTACCTTTGCTGGGTTAGAGGCAACTGCGGAGTACGCCTTGATGTCCTCCGAGAATTTGCGCTTGGATGCAGAAAGTTCGATACGGTCCTGTGGGCGCTTTGGTCCCGCAATCGAAGGAACTACGGTTGCCAGATCTAGTTCAAGGTACTCGCTGTATCGCGGTTCAATTGCTGGATCGTGCCATAGACCCTGGGCCTTGCTGTAAGCCTCAACCAGAGAAATTTCTTGCTCTGAACGACCAGTGAAACGCAGGTAATCCAGAGTCACTGAGTCGATTGGGAAAATTGCAACGGTGGAGCCAAACTCCGGGCTCATGTTTCCAATTGTTGCGCGGTTGGCTAGTGGAACAGATGCCACACCGGCTCCGTAGAACTCAACGAATTTTCCAACCACGCCGTGCTTACGAAGCTGTTCGGTGATGGTTAGAACTACGTCGGTAGCGGTTGCCCCCATTGGAATTTGACCGGTGAGCTTGAAGCCAACAACTTTAGGAATAAGCATTGAAACAGGTTGGCCCAGCATCGCAGCCTCGGCTTCGATTCCTCCAACTCCCCAACCGAGCACGCCAAGACCGTTGACCATGGTGGTGTGAGAATCGGTCCCAACGCAAGAATCAGGGTAAGCCTGCAAAACCCCGTCAACTTCGCGAGTCATCACGGTGCGGGCTAGGTATTCGATGTTCACCTGGTGGACAATTCCAGTGCCCGGAGGAACCACCTTGAAATCATCAAAGGCCATTTGTCCCCAACGCAAGAATTGGTAGCGCTCTTCGTTTCTCTGGTACTCATATTCAACGTTGCGCTCGAAGGCATCGGCTGATCCAGCCACATCGATAACAACCGAGTGGTCGATGACTAGTTCTGCAGGTGCAAGCGGGTTGATCTTCTTTGGGTCTCCCCCAAGCTCCACCATCGCCTCGCGCATGGTGGCAAGGTCAACTACACATGGCACTCCAGTAAAGTCCTGCATGATCACTCGAGCCGGAGTGAACTGAATTTCGGTATCTGGCTCGGCCTTTGGATCCCAATCGATAATGGATTGGATGTGGGAAGAAGTCACGTTGGCGCCATCTTCGGTTCGAAGCAGGTTCTCTAGCAAAATCTTGAGGCTGTAAGGAAGAGTCTTGGCATCTAGTTTGGACATGTCAAAGATTCGGTACTTCTTACCCGAAACTTCTAGCTCGCGCGCGACGCCGAAACTATCTACCTTGGACACTCTTTACTCCCTATTTCCCATGGACCCGCTGGGCCCTTAGCTCTAAAAATACCATCCCTAGCGGGGCTTTAAAACGGTAGCCCTAAGCATCAGCCAGGTACACACGATCACTAGGGCGTATAACGGTGGACCCATTGCAACGCGCGCCGTTGCTAGTAGCTCTGTATTGCCAGCAAAGTAGAGGGGAAGCTGAATAGCTAGCCTCAGGCTAAAAAACCCAACCCAAAAGGCAGTCACACCTGAGTAAATGGCCAATACTTTCTTATTTTTCCGCCAGCTCGTATCGTGGCCTCTAAGGATTTCTACCAGCACACCGATTATTGGCCATCGAACCAGAATTGATAGCAACAGCACAGATCCGTAGACAGCGTTAGTGATAAATCCAGGTATAAAGTAGTCAACTGCTTGACCGCCTTCGCGCAGAGCTAACCAAGCTGCAAATCCAACAGCCAAAGCTCCAATCAAAGCACTGGAAGCTGACTTGCGCGTAATCAACCGATAAAGAATGAACAAGGCTGAGGTGCCGCCAGCCAGCGATACCGAAATCAGTGCCTCGCCGGTTATGGCAAAGCTAGTTCCAAACAAAACGCTTGGCAGTATGGTCTCGACTACGCCGAGCCAGCCACCCATTCCTGCAAGTAAAGACTTTTTGTCAAACTGAAGATTTCCATTTTCAGCACTAACCCCGAGTCGCTTTGCGGCAGAATCGCGCAGTTCATCATTGGACATCAGGAAAGAGCCTTTTTAGCTGCAGCGGGAGCAACGAGTTGAAGCAGTTCCTTTGGGGGCATAGGGCTAGTACCTCTCATAACCACCACGGATCGGAATATATCAATCATGTAAGTCATGGCAAGAGTGTCAGCCAGAGCTAAACCTGAAATAACACCGCGAAGAAACCACTTCGGTCCATCAACACCAATGAACTTTGCAAGTCTGAAACCTCCGTCACGGGTTGGTATTTGAGCGTTGAGCTCCGGACCTAATGGACCAACGACAATTTCAGTTTTGCCATTTTGGGCCTGAATTGATTGCTCGAGAGCTGCTCGAATTTCGTGCCAGATACCTTCGCTGCCAGGTGCACTAAAAGCCTGAAGTTGCAAAGACGATCCCTGGTGATCAACAGTGAGAGCAACTATTCGACTAGATGCCTCTTCGACCTCAAGTTTCAGCGTGACGTTTTCACGAATCGGGATCTGAAGCGCACCGAAATCAACTAAGGGCTTAATTTCAATAACTTCGCTGGAGTCAAATGGGCCAGCGGAAACCCTGTCGATGGGTGCTGACTTTGAATTTCCGTATGCGAGCATCTAGGCTCGACCACTCGAACCGAAACCAGTTTCGCCGCGTTCGCTATCAGGAAGTTTGTCAACTGCGGTAAAGACAGCCTTCTCGACAGACTGGATAAGAAGCTGAGCAATGCGATCCCCTGCGGCAATTTCAAAATCAGTATCAGAACTGTTATACAAAATCACCATAATCTCACCGCGGTAACCAGCATCGATGGTTCCAGGTGTATTCAAGACTGTGATGCCGTGCTTTGCCGCCAAACCTGACCTTGGGTGAACTAACCCTACATACCCATTAGGTAGTGCAATCGAAACACCGGTAGGCACCAATACTCGAGACCGGGCCGGAACAGTGGTTGCAACAAAAGAACGCAAGTCAGCACCCGCATCTCCTGGTTTGGCGTAGACCGGTGCAAAGCCCTCTGGGGCGCTTATCAATACTCGAACTTCACTCATCAGATGACAGCGTAATCTAGAAACTGTGCCCAACCCAAAACCGACAGAGCCAATTGTCTATAGGGAGCGAGTTCGCCCAAATTTTGGAACCTTTATAGCGGTAGCAACGCTGTTGCCGGCTGTGACACTGGTTTCTGAGCCGTTTGATTATCGAATTGGAATAGCTGTTGGGCTAATTCTGGTGATATCAATTTGGGCAGCGCTATTTTTCTTGGCCCCAGTTATTCAGGTGGGAAGTTCTCATCTAAGTGTGGCTCGTGCAAAGATTCCGAGGAATTTACTTGGAAAAATCGAAGAGATCGCTAAAGATCAGATTTTTTCT
>Ga0315905_10002131_pt1 | contig 20934 bp, 14 predicted proteins | sample LakEriMetagenome_5_FD_203522 | JGI IMG/M metagenome (GOLD analysis project Ga0315905, IMG submission 203522) | Freshwater fungal communities from buoy surface, Lake Erie, Ohio, United States - Buoy 4 MA121 | ecosystem: Environmental > Aquatic > Freshwater > Lake | place: USA: Lake Erie, Ohio...
CGTTGATGAAAATGACCCCCGCAGCCACCAGTGCCGCCCAATCATCGGCCGCCTCCCACCCCGGCCCCATCCACAGCGCAAGGCTGATTCCCACGCACGCCGCCACGGACGTGAGGGCGTCACTGAGATGATGCCAGGCATCGGCCTGCACGGCCCGGCTGCCCGCGTCTTTTCCCGCCGCATGCACCCGGCGAGAAATCCACCACTTTACCACGATGACCGTGCACAGAACGAAAAGGGTCCACCCGGCCGGCGCATGATGCGGCGTCCGAATCTCGCGGACCGCCTCGACCGCGATCCCAATCGAAGTCCCCACCAGCATTAATGAAACCGCCACTGCGGCGAGTGTCTCGGCACGCCCGAATCCAAACGGAAACTCATCGGTCGGTCCGCGGGTCGCCACCCGCAATCCTCCCAGGACGACCAGGGAAGAGAAGATATCGGCTGTCGACTCGACGGCATCCGCCACCAGCGCATATGAATTGCCAACCACACCGGCCACCAGCTTGACCGCTGCGAGTGCGGCATTCACCACCACCCCCAGTTGCGCCGAACGGGAGGCCTGTTCCCAGGAGGGATTCGCAGGTTCCGTCTTCATGTCTCGGTTCCCCAAAATTGATCTGCCTCAACGGGATGCCCGCTCTCAAGCCGCCACGGCTGCCGCCTCACTGGGGAAGTCTGCCCTTCAGGAGATGCACTTCGGTCGGCGGATAGCAGCGGCGACGGTAAAGCCGCCTTGAGTGCAATCACAAACTTCTGAAAGAATGAAGTCGTCACCCCTCGCATCTCCGTCCCTCGAACACATGACCACCTGCCATGTCTCATCAAACACTGTGGGCTCCCTGGCGACTCGCGTACATCAAATCTCCGGATCGTCCCGCTGCGGGAGAGTGCTTCCTCTGTCTGGGCCGGGATCACCCGGCCAACGACCGGCAGAATCTGATCCTGCAACGCGGACAGCACGCCTTCGTTGTGCTGAACAGGTTCCCCTACAACAACGGCCACCTGTTGGTCGCCCCCTATGCTCACAAGGCTCATCTGTCTGACCTGGACGACGGTGAACTGCTGGAATGTGGGCAATTGCTGCGTGAATTGACCGGAGTTCTCACCCGGGCCATGTCGCCCGACGGCTTCAACATCGGACTGAACCTGGGGAAGGTGGCGGGGGCCGGATTGCCGGGACATCTACACTGGCACATTGTGCCGCGCTGGAATGGCGACACGAACTTCATGCCGGTCCTGGGAGATGTCAACGTCATTCCGCAATCGCTCGACGCGCTGTACGGACTGCTGCAATCGCACCGCGCCCCCTGACCCTGCTCACGAAGAGGCCCCCCGTGCCAAGGCTTCCCGCAGGCCAAGCAGTCTCTGTCCTGCCGCGTGCAGGGTCTCGTCCTTCTTGGCGAACATGAACCGCACCTTTTGACGCCCCTCGGATCGAGGCGAGTAAAAGCTGCTGCCAGGGACGGCCGAAACCCCCACGGTCTCAATCATGCGTCGCACGAAGGTCACATCGTCGAGCCCCGTCGCGAACGGCGTAATGTCGGTCATCACGTAATAGGCTCCTTCGGGAGCCTCGCACTCGAAACCAGCCTGCTGCAGGTAAGGCACAAACAGGTCCCGCCGCCGGCGATAATCGTCCTGCAGTTTCTGGTAATACGAAGAGGGCAATTCGAGTGCCGCCGCTCCCGCCATCTGCAACGGATGCGGAGCCCCGACGGTCAGAAAATCGTGGGCTTTGCGAATCCCGACGCTCACGTCAGCCGGCGCGATGCAGTATCCCAGTCGCCAGCCTGTGATGCTGAACGTCTTGGACAATCCACTGATTGTCACCGTCCGTTCCGCCATGCCCGGTAGAGTCGCGATGCTGATATGAGGCTGGTCCCCAAAGCGGATGTACTCATAGATTTCATCCGACAAGGCGTAGACGTCGTGCTCCACGCAGAGGTCCGCAATGAATTCCAGCTCTTCCCTCCGGAAGACTTTCCCGGTCGGGTTGTTGGGAGTGTTGAGAATGATGGCCCGGGTCTTCTGCGAGAACGCGTTGCGCAACTCCTGGGGGTCGAAACGCCAATCGGGCCAGCGCAGCGGCACCCACCGGGGAGTGGCTCCACTCAACAGCGCATCGGGACCATAGTTCTCATAAAAAGGCTGAAAAATCACCACCTCATCGCCGGGGTCGATCAGGGCCATCATGGTCGCCATCATGCATTCCGTCGCCCCACAGCAAACTGTGATCTGCGTCTCCGGATCGGCCTCAATCCGGTTGAAGAGACTCGCTTTGGCGGCAATCGCGCGACGCAGGGCGGGGGCCCCCCAGGTGATCGCATATTGGTTATACCCATCGCGAATGGCCTGACAGGCAGCCTCCCGCACGACCTCTGGGGCATCGAAATCCGGCATCCCCTGCCCCAGGTTGATCGCCCCGTGCTTTTGGGCGATGCGGGTCATCTCGCGAATCACTGACTCAGTGAAGTACTGGCAACGCTGCGCCAGCCGGGAACGGGGCTGGATGTCTGCGGAGGGAGACGGCATGGGGTGCGATGGAGTGCAGAGGCGTGAAGTTCTGGAAACTCCAGTCTACCCTCTCCGCCAAGTGTGTCCCATCCTGCCCATGGATGTTTTCGGGGCTCGTCAAACGCCCCCAACGCAGCCTCGAATCGACCCCACGAACGGTTGCCATTCCGCACCCACCCAAGTGGCCCTTCGGGTCCGCTTGTCCCCCCCGCCGGGCCGCGATACTCTCGCCGTCTGCTCCGCCGGGAGTGTGTCGTCCCTTCCTCCTTGACCAACGTTTTCTCTGGATCATTCATGCGACGCAACCGCCTGCGGGAGCTGCTCCAAGCCGACCAACCCACCCTCGGCACCCACATCCACAGCTCCTGGCCGACGATCATTGAACTGGTTGGTCACTCGGGAATGTTCGATTACGTGGAATTCGTCGGGGAGTACGCTCCGTACGATCTCTACGCACTCGAGAATATCGGCCGGGCGATCGATCTCTTTCCCCACATGTCGGGGATGATGAAGATTGAACAGGAGCCCAGGACCTATCTGACCATCCGCTCGATCGGCTCGGGGATCCAGAATGTTCTGTTTGCCGACCCCCGCACGAAGCAGGATGTGGAGGAGTGCGTCCGCGCGGTACGTGCCGAGGCTCCTCACGCCCGGGGCCGCCACGGAGTGGGCATGCGCCGCGATGTCGGGTTCGTCATGGAACCCGGAACCCCCGCCTTCGTCGACGCACTCGACCAGGCGGTAATTGCCCTGATGATCGAAAAGGAATCGGCCGTTGAGAACCTCGAAGACCTGCTGTCGGTCCCGGGTGTCGACATGGTTCAGTTTGGTCCAGCCGATTACTCGATGAGCCTGGGATTGACGGGCCAATTCGCCCACCCGCGGGTGCGTGAGGCCGAGAAGTATGTCATCGAGACCGCTCTCAAAAAGGGGATCGCCCCCCGTGCGGAAATCTCGCATCCCGACGAAGCCGCCCGATTTCTGGAGATGGGCGTCAAGCACTTCTGCATCGGGACCGACGTCAGCATCCTGTTTCAGTGGTTTCGCGATCAGGGGAACGCCATGAACTCCCTGCTCCAGCGTGACGCCCCCCAACCCGATGAAGGCATCCGGTCCAATTACCGCCGCTGATTGGCACGATTGTGGTGCCCCCCCCACTCCGGGTTGCCGTTCCGAACCGGTGCCGTCCCGAAGCCGGTTGCACCGCTGCGGATCCCGACCCCCGACTCCCGAGAGAGACCCCATGCGGCATCCAGTTGGCAACTCGCAATCCCGCCGCGATTTCCTGGCGACCGCATTGGCGGCGGGAGTGGCCTTGACCTCGCAGACCCCGGGCCGAGCGTCGGAGACGGGCGACAGTGCGGCGGAAATTCCCACGATCGATACCCACACCCACTTTTACGATCCCCAGCGCCCCGAGGGAGTTCCGTGGCCCTCCCGGGATGATCCGTTTCTCTATCGCACGGTGCTTCCGCCGGAGTATCGGAAGCTGTCTCAACCCTTGGGGGTAGTGGGCACCGTCGTCGTGGAGGCGAGTCCCTGGCTCGAAGACAATCAATGGTTGCTGGATCTGGCGGAGTCGGATCCCTTTGTCGTGGGAATCGTTGGTCAACTTTCTCCCGGCAGTCCTGGGTTCCAGAAGCACCTGGAGCGGTTCGCCGCCAGCCGGCTCTTTCGGGGCATTCGGATTGCGGGAGGCAACCTCCTTCAGCAACTTGAAACCGCCGCATTCCTGGCCGACTTGCGCCAGCTGCAGTCTCTCGATCTCACACTCGACATCAACGGGGGTCCCGAGATGTTGAGTCCCATCCGCCGGCTGGCCGAATTGCTGCCCGATCTCAAGATCGTCGTCAATCACCTCGCCAACGTACGGATTGACGGACAGACTCCCCCCCAGGCCTGGCGCACCGATCTGTTGGCCCTGAAAAAGCATCTCCGGGTCTGGTGCAAAGTATCGGCCCTGGTGGAAGGCGCATCTCGCCCCGACACCAAATCGCCCACCTTGCCGGACTTTTACCGTCCTGTGTTCGAAACGGCATTCGCAGCGTTTGGAGACAGACGGTTGATTTATGGGAGCAATTGGCCGGTGAGTGCCCGCTTCAACAGCTACCCGGAGGTGCACCAACTGGCACTCGCACTCGCCCGGGACCATGGCGCCGCCTTTGCCCAACGGCTGATGCACGACAATTCCCAGGACGCCTATTCCTGGAAGGCCCGCAAATCCTGAGGCGTTCGGGGGTCGACAGCGCGGTGACCGAAGCGGTTCCGCACTCAAGACGGTCTGAAATTCAGACGTGGTCCGGGTTCAATCCCGACCGTCTTGATCGCCATGGACCTGAATCACAGCCCCGTGATTGAGTGGACGGGTGCAAATCACCTGACAGGCCCCGCCAATCGGATCCCGACTGAGCCAGCGGATCAAATCCGCCGCATCGCGTTCATGGGGTTGAATCACGGCGAGGGTTGGCCCCCAGGATGTCTGGGCCACCCCCAGGACTCCCCGCTCTCGCAAGGCGGCGGCCAAAGTCCTGGCCTGGGGATGTGCGAAGACCCCCCCCTGCACGGGCGCAAAATACTCGCCGACTCGGTGGCCATATTCCCACAGTCCCTCGGCAAATCCCCGAAAATCCCGTTCCTGTGCGGCGGGAAGAATCTCCCGAACCACCAATCCGCACAGTTCCGCGGTCAGGCCGCCGGACATGGGAGGCAAACTCGCAAAGGCCGACACCTCCTCACTCCCCGAGACCCCCACGTCGTCGCGGGGTCGCACCAGAACCCAGCGCCAGTCGCGGGGCAACTCGGTTCGGGCCACGAGGCAGCCCACAGCCTGCCCGGGGAGCTTGCCCGCCTCCAGCAACAGACCGCCCTGATCAAACCCATGAATTCCCAAGGCAGATCGGCCACCTCGCCCGATCCCTTGGGCCAACTGGAACGCGGGAGGAACACTCTGCCCGGCCGCTCGACACACCCCGGCGGCAATCGCCAGAGCCAGTTGTGTACCCGTGCCAAATCCACAATGCGCAGGAGGGACCTTGCGCAACTCAACCCGAAACCCAGACCGGGCGGGAGGGGGCAGTTGATTGCTGATTGTGTCCAACGTGCTCCGGATCCGGTCGGTCCAGTCCTCGTCCGCCAGAATCTCGTTCTGCACCCCCCTCTGGACCACAACCTCGAGGCCCGGGTCCTGGATCATCACCCCGAGACCACCAAACTGGCGGCCCGAGGTCGCTCCCGCCGCCAGCGGACCAAAGTGCAGTCGGGCACCTGTTGTCACCGAAACGCAAACACTGGGCACGCTTTCACTCGGGCAGGGGGCGACCGCGGGTCTCAGGAGCCAGCCAAATCACGAGCAAACCCAGTAGATAGACCAGACTCATGGTACTGCAGGCCGCCGGATAACCACCCGCCATGGGAATACCCAGGAGTTTCACGCCATTGGGGAACAGGGATGTCAGAACTCCTGACTGCAGGGCCCCGACAGCGGCCAGAATCCGCCCGAAATTGAAACCGAATCCCTGCCCTGTGGCCCGCACCGAAGTTCCAAACAATTCGGGCAGATAGAGAGGCAACCAACCATAGAACGAGGCCGTGGTGGCCCCCAGCAGGAAGGCCGAAACCAGGAACTGCCTGTTGTATTCACTATTGCCCCCGTAGAACCACAACGTGGCCGCCAGAGACATGACACACAGGGCAAAATACGAGATTCGTCGTCCGAAGAGATTGCCCGCCATGGCGGCGGCAATGGTCCCCACACAGGCTCCAGCGGCCGAAAAGATCTGTGTCCATTCACGGGCGGTGCTGCCTGCGATCCCGTTCGTCAGCTTGCCTGCCCAAGCGGCCGCCCACTGGGCCGAAGCCCACGTCCCCAGCAGGGCAATTCCCGACAGCAGGGCGGCGATCAGCATTCGTCCCAGGATGGGTCTGGTCTCAGAGGGGCGCCCCGCAGCCGCGGTTGACCGCATCACAAACCGCAGCACCGGATAGGTATATCCGATGGTCGCAACGAGCAGCCCGACCGCAATCGATCCCCAGCGGACAAGACCAAGATTCTGCCCCATCCAGCTTTCGGGATGACTCTTCGACCAGTCCTGCGCCCACGCCAGAATGATCAAGCCTGGCCCGAAGGCCCCCACCAGCACTCCGAACAGATCAGCCGCCTTCCAATGCGAGGTTGTCCCACGGGAATTCTGCTCCTGCCACTTTTCCGATTCCGGTACGAAGAGCCGAAAGAAGAAGGTCAGGATCGCCGGGGTGGTTCCCATAATCATCAACAGTCGCCACCCCTTGAACGCCACCAGCGACTGCACAGTCTCGACTCCCACTCCCCAACCCAGCAGGGTTTTTTCGACGGTGGTCAGCCAGGCGGCCAGAACGAGCCCGACAAACCCGACCAGCATGTAACCCACATTGGCGGCCGCGCCAATCAGCCCGGCCATGAGCGCTCGCGACCGATTGGGCCACACCTCCATCACCAGGGCCACCCCCAAGGCCCACTCGCCCCCCATCCCCAGCGACGCCACAAACCGCAACACAGCCAACTGCAGCGGCGTGGCGGCGAAGCCGCACAACCCGGTGAAGACCGCATACGTGAGCACGGACAGGGACATGGCGCGGACGCGGCCAATCCGGTCACCCAACCATCCAAACAGAACCCCGCCCGTTGCCGCCCCCACCAGGAACATCGCAATGACGATGCCGAAATAGAGCGCGATCTGGTCTTCCTCGGGCTTGCTCGGAGCACTGCCGAATCCCAACAGATCCTGCATCGCCGCGCGGCCCACCATCGAAAACAGGCCCATCTCGGCCCCATCGAACAACCACCCCAACAGGGCGGCCAGCAGGGCCATCCATCGTCCGGCAGACGTGATCGCTCCCGAGGAGGCCGTCTCAGGCACCAGACTGGTTGTCTTCGCGGAACTCATGCAGTCGCTTCCTTGGCGGGGCGTTCAAGATCAAACAGCCGCGAAATCGTCTCCGCGGAAGGAGGCGCCGTGAGCAGGCTCACGACAATTCCCAACCCGGCCGACACCAGCAAACCCCAGATCAACGGATCCAAACCCAGCAGGTAGAACGGGCGAAACGCCGAAGCCGCTCCAATCGATTGGCTGCCGAATCCCCGGGCTCCCAGCACATACATCAGCACCATGGTCGCCGCGCCACCGACCATCGCGGCGACCATCCCGGCCACAGTCGCCCGGCGCCAATAGGCCAGCATGATCGCGGGGATACAAAATGTCGCGGCCGCCCCGGTCCCACTGAAAACCACGATGACCTGCAGGTAGGCCACGGGCCGGATGTTGGCGAGCACCGCCACCACACCAATGCCGATCATCGTCAGGTACGAGAGCCGCCGCAGTTCGTGGGTGCCCGCCGAGGGATTGATAAATCGCTGATACACGTCGCGCACCAAGCCCGAAGCGATCACCACGAGATAGGAACTCACCGTCGCCATGACCGCCCCAAAGGGAGCCGCGAGGATCAATCCAGCGATGATCGATCCCCCGGGCAACCGCGATGTGGTCATGATCGACAACTCCGGGATGATCGAATCGGTCTTCCCTGCGGGAAGATCGGGGATCAGCGCCCGGCCACAGATGCAGATTACAACCAGGGGCATGTAAATCAGCAGGTTGTAACCTGCCAGCAGGTAGATCGACTTGCGGATCACCTCGGTCCCCTTCCCGGCCATGATCCGCACCATCCCGGCCGGCGAACCCACACCGGAATAGACCCAGACCCAGAAGAAGGAGAACGCCAGGCTCACCGGCATGAACATCCGTCCGGTCCCAGTCGGATCATATCCGGGTCCCATCGCGTAGGTCGGGCCCAACCGCTCAACCGCCATTCGGGTCGCCGCCTCGGGACCGCCCGATGAACTGACGACCAAGAACAGCAGCAGCATCACTCCCAACAACATCAGCACGCTCTGAAACAAATCGGTCCAGACCGCCGCCAGGAACCCTCCCAGCAGCGTGTAACTGACGACTGTCACGGTGAAGACTCCCAACCCGACCAGGTACTGCCAGTCCAGTTGCTCGGAGGCCGCCACCACGGCAGGACCGTACTGATTCAGCCCTGCATCCCCCAGAACCTTGCCAACTTCCGCCTTCAGGTCCTTTTCGGCATCAAATCCCCGGTCTTCCAACGGGGCCAGCCTGGCGATGACGTCGGCCGGAACTCCCCGCTCTCCCAGCTTTTCCAGGGCCGCTGAGTTGAGTTTGTAGGCGGGAATATCTTCGGCCATCTCACGGGAACCAGCCCCCGGCCAGGAATGCTTCATGACCACCGCTCCCGCCTTGAACTGGGCCACCATCATGAACGACATGTAGAACATGATCAGCAGTGACGCCAACAATCCCAATCCGGGACTGTTGAACCGGGCCCGAAACAGGTCGGGAACGGTAATGGCTCCCGTCCGTCTCGAAAGCTGGGCCAGGCGTTTGCCCAAGATGCCAAACCCCGTAATCGGCACGACCATATAGCCGCAGATCCACAACGCCACCACCCAGCCATGGGAGTAGACGAGGGAAGGAAACCCCATGAAGGTTCCGCCGGACTGCACGGTGGCAGTCAGGGCCAGAGCCCAGGCCCCCAGTCCCCGGTTCCCCAGGAAAAACCCCTGCATGAAGCTGCTCTTCTGCATCGCCTTGTTCGCAAGCCAGCCGATCCACATCGAGGCCGCAATGAACAACACGAGGGCGACCAGAGTTCCCCAGTCAGACGGTTGAGTGGTCTTCACTCCCCAGAGGGGAAGTACAGCAGCGGCAAAACACAGCGCACTGGCCATCATGACTCAACCCCCCAATCCCAGTTCGTCTTCCTGCTCAGGGAGTTCCTCTCCCAGATCTTCATCGCGCATGAAGCGCGAACCAAACCACAGGGAGACCACGCTGCACACCACCCAGGGGCAGACGATCCCGTAGAAAACCCAATCCGGAAAACCCAGCACAAACTTCAGATCGGAGACATCGCGGCCATATCCATACAGGCTACAGACACCAATCGTGTAGGTCATCGCCAGCAGCCAGATGGCGAACACCACCCACGCCTCGCGGCGGGCACTGTGAAGGGCCGGATCCTCGGTTCGGTTGCTCATGGCCCGAATCCTAACCAACGCCCCGCCCGCTGTGTATCGACCCATCGAAAGTTCCTCATGCCAGAACTGAGGTTCCCCCGATGCCCCCCTCCCCCTATCATCCCCCAACGCTGCGGCCACGAGGGTCCGCCGGCCCGGGAGACGTTGTCAGGGAGTGATGTCCATGCGTATTCGCAGCCCCAGATTGACCGCCGCGATCGGCTGGTCCGCCGCCGTGGTGTTTCGCCAACTGGCACGCACCCTGCATTACGAATTGCTGATGGACGAACCGGGGCTCGACCCCTCCGGCGACGTCGCTGAGCCGTTCATCTACGCCCTGTGGCATGATCAGATCCTCCCTCCTCTGGCCCGCCATACGCTGACCCAGCCTCCCGTCGCGGCGCTGGTCAGCCGGCACCAGGACGGGTCGTACCTCGTGGAATTCATGAAATACAGTGGGATTCGCGCGGTTCGCGGATCGTCGGCTCGCGGCGGCGATCAGGCCCTGCGGGAACTGCTCGATGTGCCGCCAGAATACCGGATCTTCATCACCCCCGACGGTCCCCGCGGCCCCCATCATCAACTGAAGGCCGGTCCCACCTACCTGGCGTCGCGTTCAGGCCGGCGGATTGTGCCAGTGGTGACCGCCGTCCCCGGCTGCTGGTACAAGTCCGGCAGCTGGACAGGCCTGCAGATCCCCAAACCATTTTCCACAGTCTATTTTCGCCTCGGGAAACCTCTGGCGGTCCCCCCCGATCTGGGCCGCGACGAGCTCGCGCAATATACCCAGCGGCTGCAATCCCAACTGGAAGCCCTCGAAGCCGATCTGGCCGAAAAACTGGGAGGAGACGCCGTCATTGCTCCCCTCCCCGCGATCAACACCAAAGCATCACGTCGGGCGGCCTGAGCCAGACTGGGAGGAACTGCTTCCCGGTTCCCAGCGTCCTCAAGGCTGCCGTCCTGCAGACCGGAGACGGTCCGTTATTTTGAATTCAGCGTGCCCGAACATCGCCCCGCAAATGTCGCCCCGCGGGCTCGTCCCGGACGCCTGCAACGGCGGTCACTGATCCCGAACTATCGTTGGGATACACCGCGGCCCGTCTCGACAAGCGACTTCTCCCGGCCCCGGCTGAACCAGACCATCCAGCCCCTCGATTGGGATCGAAGAGCTGGACTCGGTTGCGGCACTCCGCTGGTCCGGTACGAGGCAGTCGACCAGCCTCCCGACTATTCGTGTCGCAGGGCCTCGATCGGATCGAGTTTGGCAGCCGCCTGAGCGGGATAGAGCCCGAACAGGATTCCAATTCCGACCGAGATTCCAAACGCGAGAGGGAGGCTCCAGGGGGCCACCTCAGGCTGCATCTCCTGAAACATCTTGGACGTGTCGGAGAGGGTCTTTGGGTCCAAAACGAAATTCAAGGCGAAACTGCGGATCATCCGGAATGCGATGGGGGTCAGCAGTCCCAGCACGATGCCCAGCATCCCGCCCGTCCCCGACAGCACGACGGTCTCGGTCAGGAACTGTTCAATAATGTCCCGCCGCCGGGCTCCCAGCGCCCGGCGAATCCCGATCTCGCGGGTCCGTTCGGTCACTGTCGCCAACATGATGTTCATGATCCCGATGCCGCCGACCACCAGGCTGATCGCCGCGATCGAACCCAACACCACGTTGAAGATCTGCCGCAATTGCTCGGCCTGCTTGAGCAGTTCCAGCGGCACCACGACCGCGAAATCTTTCTGGGGATGAAACTTCTCCAGGGTGCCGCGCACAACTTCCGAGGTGCGAATCACATCCTGCACATCGCGAACCTCGAGGGTGATCTGATTCAACTCGACATGCTCCGAGTCCATCCCCCCCTGCTTCGGAGTGTAGACCTGGTCGCCAATCCGCGCCCGGAAGGTTTCAATGGGAATGTACAGATCCTTGTTGAACTCCTGGCCGGAGAGACTTCCGCCAATCGCGGCCGACGCGTTGCGCGGCTCGGTCACGCCAATGACGCTGTAATAAATGTCTCCCACCTGAATGGCCCGGTCCTCGAGCGGATCTTCGATCGGAAACAGTTTGCTGGCGACTTCATACGCCAGCACCACCACGTTCGCCCGGGAGGCCCGGTCGGTATCCGAGATGAAGCGCCCTTTGCTAAGCCGCAGCTGATTCAGTTCCTGATACTCGGGGGTGCAACCCACCAGCCGCGACTGCATGGTGAACTTGCGATAGCGCGCCTCGCGGTTGAGCTCGCGAATGGGGATGGCCGAGACCACCTCGGGGATCGTCTTCTGCAGCCGGCGCAGGTCAGACCGCAACAACCCGTAGCGGGGTGTCCCACCACCACTTTGATCGTTGCTTGACCCCTCGACCGGCTTGACGCTGCGGACGATAATATTGCGGGCCCCCAGCGCCACAATCTGCTTTTGCGCCTGTTTGCTGGCACCTTCACCAATCGCCAGCATCGCAATCACCGAGAACACGCCAAAGACGATCCCGAGCATCGTCAGCCCCGAGCGCAGCTTGTGCAGCAGCAGGCTCTTGAGCCCCAATTGAATGGTGCGAATCACGCGCGAAAACATGGCTCAGCCCATGGGGATCGGGTTGCAACACACTCAGCGCCAGTCCGCTCGCGACCTGTACGCTACTTCTTCTTCGACGAATTGTCGCTCTTCTTCTCACCGCTGACCGCCCCAGAAACGACGCCAGGATCGGCCGAAGCCGTCTTGGGGAGCGCGGCCAGAGTCGCTTTGGCCACCTCATCATCGACGAAGGCCTTGTCTTCCTTGGCGGCCAGGGCCGATTGCGGGGTGGTCCGGACCTCGTTGACGATCTCTTTGAACAACACGCCGTCACGCATCACCAACTGCCGCTTCGCCCACATGGCGATGTCCGGTTCGTGGGTGACCATGATGATCGTGCGTCCCTCATCATTGAGGTTCCGCAGCAGGGTCATGATCTCGATGCTGGTGACCGAGTCGAGATTTCCCGTGGCCTCGTCGGCCAGGATGATCTCGGGGTCATTCATCATCGCCCGGGCGATCGCCACGCGCTGCTGCTGACCACCCGAGAGCTGAAACGGCCGGTGGTCCATCCGCTGGCCCAGCCCCACGCGCTGCGCCATCCGCTCGCACTTCTCACGGTCGACGGGAGACAGCTTGGGGTGCCCCGGACGGTAATGCAGCGGCAGTTCGATATTTTCCAGCACGGTGTACTGCGAGATCAGATTGTACGACTGGAAGATGAATCCAATCTTCTGATTGCGCACCGTCGAGAGCTGGGTGTCATCCATCTGGGAGACATCTTCGCCCCCCAGGATGTATTTGCCTGAGGTCGGCCGGTCCAGGCCCCCCAGGAGGTTGAGCAAGGTGCTCTTGCCACTTCCTGAAGAGCCCATGATCGCCACGAAGTCTCCCTCGGGGAAGTCGAGCGACACTCCCCGCAGAGCCTTCACCACCACCGGCCCAAGATCGTAATGCTTCTGCAGGTCGATTACCTGCGCGGCCATTTTCATGGGTCAGCCTCCCGGCCCGCCCGCTCCGCCACCGCCCCCTTGCTGGAAGCGCTTGCGGAACTCCTCCATGGCCTTCATGAATTCATCCTTGTCAACGGCCTTGTCGCCATTCTTGTCCATGGTCTCAATCTTCATGAACTGGCGGGCCTGCTCGGGAATCTCGTCGGCAACGAGTTTGCCATCACCATTGGCATCCATGCGGGCGAACGACTCAGCCGGATCCCGGCTGCCCCCCCCTGCTCCCCGGCCACCACCACCAGGTCCGCCACCTCCCCCGGGAGGTCCTCCGGCACCCGGTCCGCCGGCACCGGCCCCAGCCGGAGCGGCACCCGCCGGGGTCCCTCCCGCACTGGGAGCGACGGGCTTCGGAACAGGCGGCAGTGCCCCCTTGGTTCCTTCGCCCGCGGACTGGGCGGAGACGGCGGGTATCTCTTCTTCGAGCTTCTGAACTTCCTTGGGAATCAGCGTGCGGGGAGTCTGGATGACCCGCTCTCCCTCGGCCAATCCCTCGATAATCTCGGTCTTGTCCTCACTCGACCGGCCCACCTTCACCTTGCGGCGTTCAATCGAGCCATCTTCCGACTGGGTAAAGGCGAACTGCTGTCCGCCGCGCTCCACAAACGACTGCACCGGTGCCATCAACACGTTGTCAGCCCGATCGATTACAATTTCCACCTCGGCTGTCAGACCGGGCTTCAAGGCCGAGATCTTTTCCACGGTATCGGTCAACTTGATGTAGCAGAGGTATTCCTTCAGATTCACGTTCGGCCAGTTGGCCGACATCGGTACGGTCGAGACACTGTCGACCACCCCGCTGAAAACCTCTCCCGGCCGGGCGTCGACGTGGACAGTCACCGGCAGGCCGTCGCGAACCATCGAAATCTTCGACTCATGGATGCGGGCATTCACCTGCATGCGGGTGATGTCGGGCAGATTGATAATCGCCTGCCGCTCCCGGACCTTGGCCCCCTCGTAAATCAGTGGCTCGTTGCTCGAACCACGGAAGCCACCCGACCGGTTGTTGGCGTAGACCACCAGACCGTCCCGGGGCGCCGTGATGATGCACGCTTCGATCTGCTTCTGCAGTTTCTCGTACTTTTCCCTCTCGACCGTGTAGGTCAGGTCCTTGGCTTTGAAGTCGGCCTGCTTCTGAACCATGGCATTGGCCGCTTTCTGCTTGACCCGCACCAACTCCCGTTCGTAGTCCTTCACGTTCGCTCGCAACTCAGACAACTGCCTTTTGCGCTCGAAGTTCTGCAACACATGCAGTTTTTCTTCGGCGGCCGCGAGTGCAATCCGGGCCTTCTTCTCGGAGATCCGATCCGCATCCAACTCGGTTTGCGTGGCGTAACCCTTGCGGATCATCCGCTCCTGATAACGCAGCTTCTCGATCGACCGGGTCAGGTCTTCCTCGGCAATCTGAACCTGCCCCTTCTGCTCGTTCTCCTGCTGGGTGTACTCACCTCGCTCGTCCTCGTATTTCTCGAGGTCCAACTTGGCGATTTCCAGCTTCAGCTCGGCATCGGCGATATCAGACTGGTTCTGACTCTCCTGGATCTTCAACTCCTCTTCCGCCTGGGTCTTGGCGGCGCTCGCCTCCTCGACCTTGATCTGCTGGCTCGTCAGATCGTTTTTCAGGCGGGAAGAATCCAGCTCGACCAGAACCTGGCCACCAGTCACCCGGGCTCCCTCATCGACAATCTTGAGGATCCCGGTTCCCGACTCCCCCTCCACCATGCACGAGAGGGTCACGTTGTTGGCACTCTCGAGGTTGCCCCGCTCAACAATCGTGATCTCCAGCATCCCCTTGGTCACGGGAGCCGTGCTGACCACTTCCGCCTTCTTCTGGGTCCCCCCGAGCAGGCCGTTATTGAACGCGGCGGCCAAACCACCGCCGGCCAACCCCAGAATCGCCAGCGTTCCGATCAGCTTCTGGGCTGCTCCCCCGAACCGTGAGCTCAGGCTCCGAGACTGTCCGGCCGGCCCCATCCAACTGGGCATACTGGATCCGTTTCTCGCGTCCAGGCTTCCGCCGGGCTTGCGGCGGCAGCGGCCCCTGGGGAACGAATTGCGGCGCTGCATTGTTCAGATCCTCACTCGGAAGGGGAATGTACTCGGGCGTGCCGGGGGGCAGCACGTTGAAGTCAGCAGGTAGAAAATCCGGTCCAAAGCCAGGGCGGTATACTCCATTCGCATCCAACCCCGCCAGATCTTTTTCCCGTTGGTAGAAATCATCGGTCCAGAAGCCTTGTTCGTCCAGCGTCAACACCCCCATCGAGTTGTAGATGTTGATCCGGTTCTGCTCGTAACCCACCCAGATCTGGATCAGCTGGTTCTGGGCATTCAGCAGCGACCCCAACGCATTGAGGATGTTCAACCCCTGGTTGCCTCCCCCCATGCCGCCGCCCCCACCGGCCGGTGTCGCCCCCGTCGGGGCATTGCTGCGATCCACAGCAATGTCGTACTGGATGACGGCCGCCCTGAGGTTCGCTTTCGCGGTCTCAAAGTTCTGTCGGAAGAGCTCGATGTTACGCCACGCTGTGCGCACGTCAAGCTTAACCTGGTCCTCCACACGCATGAAGTTCCGCCGCGACTGCTGGTAGCCAATCAACACGGCCCGATAGGTGTTCCGCTGTTGCACCAACTGGATGGGAGTCGTGAACTGGATCCCCAACCGGATGTTGCTCTCATCCCCCCGGAAAGCGAACGGATTGTCAGCCCCCGTTCCGATGGGTTTCGTGCGAATGTCACCCGCCGCTGTAATGTTCAGTACCGCTTTGAGCTGGTTTGCCGCCACTTCGACCTTCCGGCGGGCATCCATCACAAAAGCCTGGGAATTCTTGAGGTCCAGGCGATTGTCGAGGGCAATCTCAACCGCCTCTTCCACCTCCATGTCAAACGGATTGAGTTCGATCAATTCCATTCGCAGGTTGACTTCCGTACCCGTCACTCCCTGTGACAGCGCCAGCATGTCTTCCCGAATGTCGTTGATTTCCGCCGCAATCGCCTTGCGGGCATCGGCCGAGAGACCTCGCTCCAACACCTTGTTCCGCAAGTTCTGCAATTGCTGGTCGAGCAGATCAAACTGCACCACCTGGCGATCCCGCAATTCCCGGAACTTCTTGGCGTCGTACGGCTCCAGGCCGACATCTTTGGTCGTCGGGCCACCCCGCTGCTCCAAGACTTTCACAGCATCCTCGTAGTTGCTCTTCATGGGATCAATCGCATCCCGCGAAATGTCATCCCGCAGCACGAACAACTCCAGAACCAGCCCCTGCAGCACCTGCTGATCCGGATCCAATGGATCGAACCGTTTCATCAGCTCGGCCACCCGCTGCATGGTGACGTAATCGGGATGGGACGGATCGAGATCCGGGGGATCCGGGACGAACCGTTCAAGTCGATCCGCGAGCCTCGTCAGTCGGGAATCGACCAGTTCGAAGGGTTTCAGCAGGTCCCGATTGATCGAAACCGGCATACTGGTCGGCAACCCCAGGGTGATCTTGTAGCTGTCGATGTTGTTCTGGAGCGTCGTCCGGTTCGAACGCAGCGACGTGTAGAGCGAAGCCAATTGGGTTTCCAGCTGCGCCACGTCCTGGTTCCGTGTCGCCTGGCCCGATTTCTCCGCCAACTCCTGCACCACCGAACGCCACTTCGGGTCGTTGCTCAGCGCCGCCAGGCTCTCCCGCTGATCGTCGGTCAGCCGATCGGTGATGTACAGACGACCCTCCATCTCGAGGTTCCCCTGCTCATCCCGAATGGGCTGCAGCGACTCATCGAGCATCGGTTCCCGGCGATAGAAGACCACATCGCTGAGGTCGGCCGGAATCTCCAGCCCGGCCGGCAATTCGTCGAGTGTTGCGTAGGGACGTCGCGGCTGCGAGACCCGGTTCCGGGTTTTCTCCAGGTTCGACAGCAGCAGCCGGATGTTGAACTCCTGGTTGGCAATGATCTGGACCTGCTGCAACAGCCCCAGATAGCCGTTCGCAAGCACGGGAGATGCCAAGGGGGTGACGCCTGTTCCCACCCCGGCGGAAACACCACCAAATCCCGACAGCGCCCCGGCAATCGGCCCCCCGACCACAATCTGCCCAAAAAAGCCCATGCGGTAGCGGGCGAAGTCGCGGACTGCATACAGCATGCTCCGCTCCGCCTGGGTCAGGTTTTCCAGCACGACGCGCTTCCCGGCTCCGGCCAGCAAAGGCTGAACCAGGGAGTACGACAGCGTCGAGGTGCTGGCGTCGGTCGCCTTGCCGTCCGCCCAGAACCACAGGGTGTTGTTGGCCAGGCCCACCAGCCATTGACTCCCCCACGGTGTCAACTGCTGGATTCCGGCCGCAGGACCAAACGTCACCTCATCACTCAGCCCGGGAAATTCACGGCCGGTCGAGCCAAACCCCGGCTTGTTGCCGTTGCTGATCCCAATCGGGGTGGTGGCCGTTAACCCCACAAACTGAACCTGGAACCGGAACCGTTCGAAAGAGACCGCCAACGCCGTCAGAAAGACGTTCTCCACCTGGGTCTGGTAATCGCGGCTATGCAGATAGGCGAGGTCAACCGCCTCCCCAAGCCGCATGTCGCGAATCTCGGGGTAGGTCCCATTGTGCTTGAAATTGTCGGTCACGGTCTGTGGTCCATAACCGAACGGATCCAGCCAGTTGGGGTTCTCAATCGCGTCGAGATCGCCAAAATCGTGCCACTTCTTGTAACCCTTGAGGCCCCACACGCTGTGCATGTACAGGTGTGCCGACTCATCGTCGGGAGGCAACGGGGCGCAGTCGGCATCGTTGGTGTCGTAGAAGCGACTGCGCGGATCGGCAATGACATCCATCCGCGGATTGGCCCAGCGCTCGTCGACATACCGTTCCTTGACAATCGCATAGGCGGTGTCGTCGGCTTGCTGATGCCACTTCTGGCGAGAGCAGCCCGAGAGCAGTCCCAAAGACGCCAGCAGCAGCGAGGCAGAACGGCGGGAAAGGTTCGGTGGCGCCCCGCGTGACCCCAGAAACTGGGCCAGGATTCCGATCATCTTAGCGCTCCTATCGGTCGGTCGAAGGGGACGGAGGAAACAGATCCAGCCCAACTCCCATCGGGTGTCGTTTCGCTCCGGAAGGTAAGGTCGGCCCGAAGTCCAGAACCCGCTGACGCAGTTGCCCTTTGGCGACAGCCGACGGCAACTGCTGGTGGGTCCCCGATTCCAGCCGGCAAAGCATCCGCCAACGTCTCCATGCCATACTCCGGGCCGTCGGACGGCTTGTCCGTCGTGTTCCCTAGCACTGCCTTCCGGCGGTCGCGGACACTCTGCTCCCGGTGCAACAGACCCGCCAGGGTCCGCCGATCCACCAGGGATCTCAGGAACAACTTCGAGTGCTGCAGTTTCCCTTCCCGTTCGGGCTGGGTGCTCACTGGCCCCCCGTGCTCAGCCAACGTCTGCAGCATTCGAAGTCGCGACAGATTCGTTCCTTTCTCACAGCTCCATTCCACCTGAATGCGTTGCAGTGTCTCGGCAACCTGCCCAAGGCAGGCAGACAACCGCTTGACCTGTTGCGGGTAGGTCGCCGCGGCAGCCGCCGAATGAGGATCTGCCGATTGTGACGGGCACAGGGCAGATTCCGGTTTGCAACGAACGTCAGGCATGTGGCGATGATGCCCAGAGAAGGGAAGAATCCTGAGTTGCAGAAGAATTCGACCCCGAATGATCCGTACCCGCAGCATTCATGGTGCCCTAGGATCAACCGCTACAACACCGAACCTCAACGCCAACTCTCCATCCCCCCCAGCCGGTAAAGTCACACTCGACAGCGCGACCGCCAGGTGGCCCACCGCGCTCAATCGATTCCGGACGCCCCCCGGGCAACCTGGGAAGCCTGGAGAAGAAATACCGATTTTTCCAAAAGTCTGGGGCACGGATTGTCGATTGAATGAAGACGAAGACAGGGTTCCCCCGGAATCCACTCCCTCCCGTCACCGCCCCCGGTGTCTCCATGCAGTCTCCCCTACGCCCTTCCCGCAACCCCCTCGACCTTGCCTTCTGGGCCCTGATTGTTGCCATTTGTGTAGTGATGGGAGGCGGCATTTATGCGATGGGAGTCCGTGGCCGCCCGAATCGCCCAGTGACCAACTCCAGTGGCCAGGCGTCCAACAATTCGCTGGCCCAGTCGGCCAACGACGCACCGGTTGAGTTTGACGGGTCCATTGAGACCGATCCCTCGTCGGGACCGCGTCGATTCTCCAAGCCCATTGCCAAGGGGGTGAGCCAACCCTCGGGAGATCTCACCGGCATCGAAGAACGTCTCGATGCCATCGCGTCGAACCTGGGTGAATTAAGGCAGTCCGTCCATCGCCAGTCCCACACTGGAAGCCCGAGCCTCGAGCCCACTGTCGAGTTTGTCCGGGAATTCCGACACTTGCTCGAAACCGGGCAAAGACATCTGCAGCCCCTCTCGACCGAGTCGGAAAATCGACGGGCATCGCCCCAAGCGCCTCGCCATACCAACCCGGTTTCCGACGATTCTCCCGTTCCGGGTGACCTCACGCCTCCTCAGGCGTTTCTCGGAGAAGAAGAACCGGCGACAGTGACCGCCCAGAACCCCTCCCTGCGCGCCAGCTCCTCTTCCTCAGAAGCAGTCCCCGAGTTCACCATACAACAAGACGAGCCCGTTCCCTCCGCAGAGGACGATTCGGAGAGTCTCCCGCCCACCAAAGATTTCCTCCGGGATGACGTCGAAGTGCCAACGACCGAAGTCGCGCCCCACACCACGGAGGTTGAGATCGATTCCGACCCCGTGACCGAGATTCAGACCGAATCCACGGACTCCGAAGAATCGAACACCACCGCCGAGGTGCCCGCTGTGCCGACGGAAACCTTCGATTCCGCTCCGGCCCTGACGGAGACGGAATCGACGGGGGACGCCTCGCGCGAATCGAACGATCATCACCTGCAGCCCCACCAGCAGGATTTGCAAGACCTGGAGGCGGATGATCCCAGCCATGTCTCCCGGCAGTTGCCACCACCTGCTCCAGGCCGCTCAACATCGACGCAATCCTTCGGCAGCCAACCCGCCAAGCTCGACGATCTTGCGGACGAATTGCCGTCGCCCGAGGCAAACAGCACGCAGAAAGACACCCCGCCCACGGCGGTCCAGTTGTTCTACCCGAAACATCGCACGGTGGAACAACTCGTACCCCAGATTCAGAAGTATCTGACTCCTGGGATCGGAAAGGTTACCGCGACCGACAACCTCGTCAGCCCCAAGGCGCGGGGGGTGGGACCCGCACCAACCAAACGGCAGGCGATTGCGGTGAAAGACACTCATGCCGCCCTGCAACAGATCGCGGAACTGCTGGACCAGACCGACGTCCCCTCCCCCCAGGTTCCCGAGGCGTCCCCGGCGGTGGAGTTCACGGTTGATGTCACCGCCGTGGGGATTCGCGTCAGTCCCCAACAACGACGTGGAATCGATCTGCAGGATCTCAGTTCCGCCGGCGGGCCTTACACCCTGTGGGCTCATCCCACCGACCGGATTCTCAAATGTGCCGCCGGACTGCCCAATGATCGCGATGGCCGGCTCAAACTCGCCATCTTCAATGGAGAAGAAGCCTCTCTGTTGCGGGATCTGAGAGACCAGGGACCTTTGCAGGCGGTCGCCCGTTCGCGGGTCACCATGAAAAGCACTGAGGCCTCACGCCTGGTTGTCGAGCAGGAGAGCGGCACGGGACGGAGCGACCGGATGCGGGACCACAGTATTGGTGTGCGCCCCATGATTCACTCGGACGGCAGTCTCAGGCTGCAGGTGCTGCCGGGAACCGATGCACAGGGCCGGCCAATCGAGCAGACCCGGG
>Ga0315905_10002133_pt1 | contig 20924 bp, 14 predicted proteins | sample LakEriMetagenome_5_FD_203522 | JGI IMG/M metagenome (GOLD analysis project Ga0315905, IMG submission 203522) | Freshwater fungal communities from buoy surface, Lake Erie, Ohio, United States - Buoy 4 MA121 | ecosystem: Environmental > Aquatic > Freshwater > Lake | place: USA: Lake Erie, Ohio...
CTAAGTCTGTGCAGCTTGATCCAAACAATCCACAGCACCAAAAAACCCTTAAAATCTTAGGAGAGTTTTAATGAGCGTATATTCTGATTTAGCACACGAAGTTTTTTCTGTAGAGTTTGGCTCTGACACTGGCACAACCACTTTCACTCAAATCAGCGGTTGGTTTTCGACTAATTTAGGGCTTCTTAATAATTTGCTTTATACAAATTTTAGTGGTTCTGATCCCTCCTTGGGAGAAGAAGAGAAGTCTATTTTCAAAGAGCTTTATTTAAGCAATTTTTATTCACGCCAAGCTCGAAATGCTCTTCGCGGCATCTTGGCATCTAGTAATAATGGCGACAATATTCTTTCTGTTTCTGATGGCGATAATTCAATCACGTTTGTTAATCGCAACGAAGTGAGTAAAGTTTATCGCGGTTTATCTACAGATTCTCAGATGAAACTTAAAGACCTTGTTTATGCTTATAACAGCTACAAGGCTGAACCTCGTCAACTTGGCGGCATTGAGGCTGGCTACCAGTCTGGGAGTGGGTTTCCGTATTCCTATTATCCTGGCGGTTATCTATAAAGCGAATATTGAAAGCGTAAACAAAAAACCCCGCTCCTTTTGGGAGCGGGGTTTTATTTTATTGAGTGTTAGAACGCTCTAGCAGAAGCGCCAGAGAAGTAGATGCCGTGAACAGTATCGTTAGGACCACCAATTTGAGTGGAGAAGCTAAGATCAACACTCTTGTTAGAGCCGATGTCAGAAGAGTAGCTTTCGCTATCAAGACGAGCGGCTGCAAAAGTGTATTTCACAGCAGGAGTATTTGTGCCAGGAGCTTTGATGGTAAGAGTGATGTCTCTTTCGGCTCCGTCATCAATCATGTCAGCAAGGTTACGGGCTTGAACTTCATTGACAAGAGCGTTCACTGTCATTGTAGCGGTTACAGGGAAGTCAGTCACGCGAGCGAACGCGAAACGGCTACCAAGACGCTCAATTGGAGTGCGGCTCATTGGAAGTGAAAGGCTAACACTTTGAATGTTGATTGAATCTGGACCGCTGAGTGTGGAGGTTGGGGTTCCGCCTGTGCCAGTGAATCCACCAAAATCTAGTGTAATATCACCAGGGCGAAGAGCGGTTACTCCATCACCTGTAGTTGGAAGAGGAAGCTTGATATAGTCTCCAGTGCCAGTGAATAGCTTAACTCCTAGTTCTGGGTTAATTGCTGGAGTATTAAAACCAGTAAGGTTACCATTTACGGTGTAGCTAGAGGCATTGAAGCCAAGACCTTCAACAGAGACGGAAACAGTTGGTAGATCACCTACAGCAGCGTTAAGAGTATAGTCTGTGATGAAACCATTACCAATACCAATAACACCTTTACCACTGAGAGCAGTAGCTGGAGTATTGTCATAGTTAAGGTCAATGCCTTCGCTATCGGTTACGATAAAGAAGTTAACGCCAGAGGAGCTAACCATTTGGCCAGAGGCAAAGTTAGCAACAGTTGTTGGGCCAGCAGGAGCGCCAGTGCCTTGCACATAGAAACCAAGAGCGGATTCATTGAATCCGTCAGCGAGGTAGTATGAGAGGTCCAAGCTCACAGTCGGAGATTGTAGAACAAGAGCATCAATACGAGCAAGCTGCCCAAATTGGTTTACGTCTTGACGAGTGATTTCAAAGCTGTAGTTAGCGCTTTGCACACGTTTTAGCTGCTTGTGTTCAGCAGCACTTTTAGATGAGAGTCCGCTGCTTACAAACAGCCCTTCAGATTGATAGATTACGCGATTTCTTGCCATAAATAGAAAGTTTGCTTTATTTACATTTAAATAAGATGAATGAGAACTATATTCTAGGATACCTCATAATAGAAACGTCAAAATCAATAAATCCAACATATAAATCATTAACTAATGACTTTCTTGGTTTATCATTCATTTTGGAAGTTTTAACTCTTTCAATAAAATATTTATTGTTGTTTTGGTATTGGGTTTTTAAATTCTGATAGTTATAATATCCACTTTTTAAATCTCCATATTCAGTAAAAGGATAGTTATCAAAAGGAACATCAACAATACTCTCATTTCTTGAATCAGCAAAAATAGACAAAACTCCATCAAGTTGATAAGGAGTTTCGGCGATTACTACTGCATTTAAATTGGTAGTTGTTTGATCCATGCCGCCAAATGCAAAAGGCTTATTATCGAATGCAGCATTGCAGATATAAATTGCGGGAACAACTTGATCGTATGGTTGAATGTATGTGGGGCTTAGATTTGTGCCTATCTTACTTTGCGGAATGAATTTGTTTTCAATCAACAAATCTTCCTCTGTTTCATTGCTATAGTAAACACTGAAATCTTTAGTGGCGAAAGCTCCTGTGATAACTGCTCCAGTTGCAGCGCCACTAATTAAGGCGCGGCCATTGTCAAAGTCAAGAATTCTTGAGCTTGTGCTATTGTTTGAACCAGTAGCGCGGCCAGAAAATGACCCGTTAATAAAAACTCCAGAAGGAATTGTTGCGCCAGTAATAGAATAGTCGGAAACCCATTGTTTATAAGGGCTGCCAAAAACTTTGTATGTGTTAGGGACTCTTTCATCTTGATAATAATAAAAACGACCAGTTGTATTGGTGTATGCTTGACCTTTGGTTAATAAATAATTATCAAACCACAAGAGAAAAGACGATGATAGTTTATGTTGAAATTGAGGAATCATAGAATGCCCGTGAGTACGACACTTTTGTCGATTTGCTGGAATTTTTTGGCGTATTTACTTAATAGCGCAGAAATGTATGCAGTATTTTTAAACTTACCTTTTCTAATTACACCTTGCGCTTGAACGCCTGCGCTAGAACGACTCAAGTTTGAGTCTGTATTTAAATAAGAGCCAAAGCCAGATATTCCTCGCTCTATGCCTTCTGCCCAAGAGCGACCACTTGCCCAAGGCATAGGAGTAACAGAAAAAACTTCCTCTTTTGAAGGTAAAAAAATCTTCATTAAAAACCCAGATTCAGTATCTCGACCATCTTCTATCTTGCTTGATTCAATCAAGTCAATAATTGACTGTAGCGGCGAATCTCCCTCATTAAAACCAATAAAAGAAAATAAATTGCCGTAACCTCCCAAAGTTTCACTGGTATTTTGAGCGTTTGGTCCTCCAAGAATTTCAACAGAAACAGGGTGCGCCAAAAACTCTTCAAGCATTTCTTTTTTGATTTTTTCAAAAGCAGCTATGATTCTTTGCTGGAAAGCTTTGCGATTTTGCTTTACAACTGCGCGAACAACAAATTTTTGTAATTCTTTTGCGAAAGATTTTATAGAAACTTTTTTTGCCATTATTCGTCCATTGGGATTAAAATAAATTCATAATACTGCGGCCCAAACATGCCAAGAGGTTTGCCGTCGCTTTTGATTGAAAAACGCCGCCCATCCAATTCAACTCTCTTAGCTTCGCGAACATATTCGTAGCCTTCTAAATTTACTTTAATTTTAACAGTTCCCGCAGGAAGAATGATTTTATCTTGGCCAGATGAGTTCGATTGAGATTCTTGCAAGAATGTTTCGCTCATCTCAACATATTTAATTCGCGCTTGAAAAGTCTGTGAGACTTCTGTTGTTTCTGTATTAGCAGACTGTTGGCGATAAAGAGCGTTATAATTAGCAGAAGAAGAGATTACAGTTCTTTGACCAATTTTGAATACAGTGATCTCGCGAGCAAAAGTGTCGTGGATTTGATCAATGATTGATTTGATGTTAGTTTTTTGGTTTTCTGATAAAAATCCAGCCATGTTATTTATTTTTACACTTTTTCTTTTATTATAATAAAGGTATAAGGCATGAACGCAAAAAAAATCTTATCTCGTCACTATAACGAAAACACTAAGCATCTTTTTAAACAATTTTTAAGAATTGTGGAAGAGCTAAAACGGGATCACGATGATGCCCATAAGAAAATGCGTGAAAATTTGCCAGAACAATATTCTTCCATTTTAAATATGGGAGACTATCTTGATGATGATAAAATGTCTTATATCAGAAAGAAGATTTTAGATTTGGGCAATGAGACTATGCGCTCCTCAGATTCAGAATTAAATAATTTTACTGTAAGTTTCGTTTTTAAAGATTAATATATAACAAGGAATATGGAATTCAAAGACATCTACAATTTTACTGTTTATGAAACAGTCGAGAAACCTGTTGAGTCCGTCTCAAACGACGAACAAGGCAATGAAGTGAAGGTAACTAAAAAAGTAAGCGAGAAATCTCCCATCAAGGTGTTTCTCAAGAAGCCTTCGCGCCGTCAAATCGAAGAAGCTGATTTGGAATATAGCGTGGAAATGTCCCGCTGTATTAAAAAGGGCATTCTTACCAAAGCAATGCTTGTCAAAAAGTATTCTGACACTGGCGGCTTGATGAGCGAAACAGAAGCAAAGACTCTTTACCAGAACTATCAAAAGCTCTTGGAACTACAGAGAGAATATACTGAAAACGAAACCATCAACAAGGCTGACGATAATCGCAAAAAGAAAACTGAAGCTCTTTCTCTTGAGATGGCTCAGGTTCGCGATCAAATCGTCAAGACTGAAATGGCTTATCAGTCTCTCTTTGATCACACTGCTGATATGAAGGCTCAAAATCGTCTTCTCATTTGGTACATCATCAATCTCACCTATATTCAAAAAGAGAATCAAGACAAGCCAAAGCCATATTTTAGCGGCGAAGACTTTGAAGATCGTCTTGAAGACTACTATCAAAAAGAAGAGCAAGAAGACCCTCTTTATTTTGAGATCGCCCGAAAGGTTTCCAATGTTGCTGCTTTCTGGTTTTATAACCAAGCTGCCAATAAAGAAGATTTCGATGGTTTGTTTGAAGACAAAGGAGATTCGGAAACTCCCCAGAAAGAAGAGTCCCCAAAAGAAGAGTTGCCAAAAGAAGATTCGCCAAAAAAGAAAAAAGCTAAGTCTTGAATGACAATTTTTACATAGAGATTGTTAACGAGATTTTTGATGGATACACACGGTTTGATTTTAAAGATCAAACCGTGTTTTTGCGCCATTTTTCATTAAAGGATCAAGAGTTCTTAAATAACAATTTCGAACAACACAAAAATCGAGCCATTGCAAAAGGTATTCAAGAAGAAAAAGATGTATTAGCCCGACTAGACAGAGATGGCACTTGGAGCAAAGATGATGAAACTAAAATCTTAGAGCTAGAAAATTTCGTGCAAAACCTAGAGAAGACAAAGAGCAAACTGATGCTTCCTTCTCAAAAAGAAAGTCATCAAAAATTAATTGATGAAGAAAAATTTAAACTTTTTGAATTAAAAAGTCAAAAAAAACAACTTGTAGGCAAGACTGCCACAGAGTATGCTAACAACCGATCCAACGAAGATTTTTTAAGAAATCTTTTATACAGCGACGAGCAAACCACAAAACTACTTTTTTCAGACGAAGACTTTGGCGAACTAGATGACAGTGAGCTTTCATCGCTCATGAACTCTTATTACAAGATCATGAATAAATTCTCTGACGAGAATATTCAGCACGCTGTTTTACAAGACTGTTTTAGCTTGTATTTAAGCCACTGCGAGAAGCCGTGGGATTTTTTCGCCAAGCCTTTGATTAGGCTTTCGCTGTATCAACTCAAAGTTATTGCTTATGGCAGAATGTTCTTAAACATTTTCCAAAACGTTGACAAGATTCCAGATTCTATTCGCAAAGACCCAAAAGCCCTCATAGATTTCGCCGAAAGCAGCCGAAACAAAACAAAGCTCTCAAACTCTGCAAAAGATAATTCTGCCACTGCTCTCTTTGATGCTAAAAAAGAAGATTTAGATTTTGTTGATCCAGAAGCTAAGAAAGTTTCGCTTTCGGAACTATTGAAGAAAAATAACGGGCAATTAAATATGGAACAAATGATGGAAGTTATGGGACAAAAGGTGTAATAACCTTTTAAGGAATAAGGTATGGCTATAAATGTCCCTCTTAACGCACAGCTTCAAAACGCTACCCAGTTACAACAGCAAATTCAAAATGCTGTTAACTCTGTTAGAATTAATTTGGGTGGCCAAAATGGCGCAAGAGCATTAAGCTCTCTTTCTCAACCTCTTGGTCGTTTAACTGGTCAAGCAGACGAGTTCACAAAGTCTCTTGACGCTGCAAATGCTCGCGTTCTTGCTTTCGGCGCTTCTGTTGGCGTTGTTAATGCAGTGACTAGCGCTTTCAAAAGTCTTGTTAGCTCCACAATTGAAGTGGAGAAGGCTATTACTGCAATCTCTATTGTTGGTGATAAATTCACTGGTAAAACAAAAGAACTTGGTCAAGGTCTTTTTAAAATTGCAAAAGAGACTGGTCAAAGCTTTAGCGAAGTTTCTAAAGCTGCTCTAGAATTTTCTCGACAAGGCTTGCTGTTAGAGGACACTTTAAGCAGAACTCAAGACGCTCTTGTTCTTACTCGTTTGACTGGTCTAGATGCTGCGAAATCAGTTGACGGTTTGACTGCTGCTTTTAATGCTTTCTCAAAAGCTGGATTATCAACTACTCAGATCGTTAATAAACTAGCCGCTGTTGACCAAGCGTTTGCTGTGTCTTCTGCTGATTTGATTGAAGGCTTTAATCGAAGCGCTGCTGTTGCGCAAAACGCTGGAGTAACATTTGATGAGCTTGCTGGCATTATTACCGCTCTCCAACAAGAAACTTCTCGCGGTGGCGCAGTTATTGGTAACGCCCTTAAAACTATTTTTACTCGTTTGCAAGATACTAGCACTCTTAATAACTTGCAAAATCTTGGCGTTGCAGTGCAAGACTTACAGGGAAATATTCTGCCTGCTAGACAAATTTTACAAAATCTCGCTACTGATGTTGAAGGATTAGGTCAGATTACTAAAGCTGGCATTTTTAAAGACGTAGCTGGCACTTTCCAAATTAACCAATTAATTTCTCTCGTTGGAGACTTAAATAAAGAAAACAGCATAGCTGCTAAAGCCACACTAGAATCTGCTGGTGCCACAAATCAAGCTTATGTTGCTAATGAAAAATTAAATCAATCGCTTGATGCTATTCTTAATAAGGTTGCTAATACTGGTAAGCAATTAGGAAGCATATTAGGAGAATTAGGATTAACTGATAATCTTAAAGGTCTTTTAGATGGAATTAATTCTTTCTTAGAGGGCGCGAGCAGCCTCTTGCAAGGAGACGATCTTGGCTCTAATTTTGCCAAGGGTTTTGTTAAAGGTATTGGTGCTGTGTTAAGCGGTCCTGGTCTTGGAATTTTCTTGGCGATTATTGGTAAGCTGTCTCTTGATTTAGCTAAATTTGGCGCTCAAAGCTTAAAAGCATTTTTTGGTATTGGAAAAGCTGCTGCTGATCAAAAACAAGTACAAGAATCCATTGTTCAAACTTTGTTAAAAAATCAAAGTGTTTTAAGTACTATTTTAAATACTCAGGGTGGACAAAATGCACAAGCGTTAAAATTCTTAGGGCTTTTGAATCAACAGGCCGCTGCCATGCAATCTATTCAGAGTTTAGCTGGTGGTATTGCTTCAACAGTTTATGCTGGAGGGTTTCGCGCAACTGCTGGAGGTTTGCAGCGTAAAGCTGCTGGTGGATACTTGCCAGCGCAAGAAGCGTCAGATGTTCGTCGTGGCGTAGGCGGAGCTTCGCCGAGTTCTAAAGTTGTTTCTATTCCAAACTTTGCGTTTGGTGGCGGCAAACGCGGCACAATGATTGCCAACACAAGCGAGTATATTGTTCCTAATTATGCTGGCGGTGGTTCTGCCATCTTTAATCAAGACATGGTGAAGAGCATGGGCTTACCAGCGGGAGCAAAGAAGATTTCTGCGGCTGGTGGGTTTGTGCCTAATTTTGCAGATCAAATTAAAGATGTCAGTAATAAATATGCACTTATTGTTAATGAGGCAATAGGTACGCAACCTATTATTGCTTCACATAAATCTAAAGACGGTGACCGTATTGATTACAAAGCTAATGCTTACGGTATTGATTTAAGTAAATTAAAAAATCCAACCGCTTATAGTAAAAAATTCTCTCAAGAAGCATTGGTTAAAAAATATCAAAATTTTGCACAGAGAGACGCTGCGAGATTTGCTGACACTGCTATTGGGCGACCAATATCCCCAGTTTCGGTTCAAAAATTAGCTAATGCTGGATCAATACCAAGTTTAGTTGGAACTATTTTTGAGAGCGCGATTGAATCCATTATTCAAGACCCTGAATATTTAAATGCTTTTAAATCGGGTGGACAAAACGCTCTTTTTGATTTTGTTAACGCTGGTGAAGTTAATGATTTTTTTGGAATTCCTAGGGGCGTAAAATATGTTGAAGCAAAATATCGAGCGTCTGGTGACGCTTTAAAAAGTTTTGGTAGTAAAATTTATAAAGAAGAAGTGTTTGGAGCTTCTACGGCTGGAGTTGCGAGACAAAAGTTTTTATCTGGAAAACCCTTAGTCATAAGACAAAGTAATTTTGCTAATCAATTGCAAAGAGTTAGTGGAAAAAATTTCCAAGCCAATAATTTAACTTCTGATCAAATTTCTTTATTAAAGAAAGCTGGCGGAATATTGACTTCTAGTTCTGCTTCTGGCTATGTTCCAAACTTTGCCGCCGCAGCTTTGCAGCAAGCTATTGCTCGCGAAAAAAGCGCTGGCCTTTCAGATTCACAAATTTATGTTGACCAAAATTCATCATTAAAATCATCCATGAACCCAATGGGGTTAATGGTGGCCAATCGAAGAGATGAGCCTGCTGGCGGTTTCCAAGGCATCGCTCGCGCACGCAAGGAAGGCATGAATCCAAAACTTTATGGTGCGGCAAATGGATTTGTGCCGAATTATGTTAGCGGTACTGGAATTGCGCAAAGCTATGGTCTTCAACAAGCTCAACCATCAAGTGATAAAATAAATAAAAGTTTTGCCGATACTGCTGGTAAAATTTTCCTATTACAAAGCGCTTTATCATTTTTACAAGGTGCCGTTGGAGACACAGAAAACTCTTTTGCAAAAGTAACTAATACACTTGTAAGTGCAGGTGGCAATATAACTTCTTTAGCTTTATTAGGAAAAGAAATTCAAGGAATCAAAATTGATGGAACTGGTTTAGCTGCTGGTTTCGGAAAATTTGCAAAAGGTTTAGGTATTGCTGGCGTGGCTTTTGGAGTTGTTACTGAAGGTTTTAAATTTGCTAATTTTGCTATTAAAGAATTTTCGGGAGAGAATGCAAAAGCTGCATTAGCAACTGCTAAACTCGCAGACGCTTCTGATAAATTATCAATCAAATTTGATTCATTGTCGAAAACAAGACAAACTGAAATCTCAACTCAGGCGGAACAAATTCTTGGATCGGCTGGTTATGAAGGATTTTTTAACGGGATTGCAAACTTTTTTAGAGAACAAAAAATTGGTGGTGGAGATATTGGTAGTGATCCAGCAGTGAAACAAGGCGTTGCTCAATTATTAGCTTTGGGAGCTTCGAAACAAGAAGTGCAAGGAGTTCTTGAAAGCGGACGAAAATTTAAAGAAGAAAAGGTCTATACTGCTGGCTTTAGCGCGGGTAATCAAAGTCAAACATCTTATATACGCACAACGGATGTAACACAAAAATCAGATATTACTGCTGGCATAGAAAGCTCCATGACTAGCGGCTTGGGTAAAGAGTTAAGTGATAAGTTTCTTAAATTTTCTTCCGAAATAGAAAATATAGATTTTAATGCTGACTCAGCAAAAGTCCAAGAAGCAATTAAAAAAATTCAAACCGCAATTTATGGTACAGGCGAAATTTCTCCAGAATTGGCTAAAACAATTGAGGGAGAAACGAAAAAACAAGAACAAGATTTTAAAATCAAAGCCGCCAAACAAGCTATTGAATTCAATAAACCTATTAATGTTTTAAAACGATCCCTAGAAAAAATTATTTCAGATGGAGGGCTAGTTGTTGAAAATGTAGCCAGAGAACTAGAGCGTCAATCAAAATTAATAAGTGCAATTTCTTCTAGTAAAAGTTTTGCTTCTCTATCGGATAGTTCGAAACTTGTTTTTGAAATTGATTCTTCATCTAGACAGTTAGCAAAAGAATTAGAAAATAGAGTAGCTAAATTTGGCAACGATACACAAGCTGATTTGTTAAAATTTGTTCCAGAATTGGGACTGAGCAAAAAAGTAGGCACATCTTTAACTAAATCATTTAAAAATTTAGGACAAGTAAAAACAGAAGAAGATGTAAAGACTAATTTAAATTCTTTTAATGAAGCTGTAAAAAAAGCAGGACAAACTGTTGATAAAACTAAGTTTGCTGAGTTGACAAGAAAAATTACAGAAGTTAATAATAGTTTTGGAAATTTACAAAAAGAAATTGAAGTAGAAAAAGCTGTTTTAGCTTTAAATAATTCAGAAAAATTATTGGAAGCCCGCGCTTATGATACTTATAAAAGTAAATTAGCTGGATTTGTTGAAGAAATAATCAAGGGGCAAACAAGTCTAATTCAAATGCGCGGCGATCTTGACAGAATTGACATTAAAAAACAGGGAGATATTGAAATCGCAACAGCTAACGCTCGTTCTAGCAGAGAAGCAATGCTATTGCGTCAAGATATTGAGTCGAAAGCATTTCAAAAAAAGCAACCAACAGAACAAAAAATACTATTGCAGGAAAAAGAATTGGCCGCTAAAAGAGAATTCTTTACAAAAGACAACATTGCTGGATTAAATAGAAACACTGAAGCTCTTAATAATTTAACGAGGCTTTTGGCGTCTGATTTTATTAATAAAATTGATGAATCAATAAAGTTTGTTCAAGACATGCGAGCCTCTTCGGGTCCAAGTCCGTTTGGAGGTGGACCAGTACCTTTAACCACGGGCATCACACTACCATCAGGAATAAAAGATTCACAAGATGCCGTAAATTATCTCCAAAATTTAAAAGGCGTTTATTCTTCTTCTGCAAATCTTCCAATGGCAAGTTCTGGTGGTAATTTACAAACTGCTAATTCATATTTAGAACGAATTGGAAATAGCGTTACTAAAGGATTGACTTTCGCACAGATTCAAGATGAAATTGGGAAATTTGGCGTTACGCCAGAAATGCAGGACAGATTTACCGAATACGCCCAACAATTATTACTAGCTTATAAAGAGTCATCTGAGGTTTTTAATGATAAATTAAACACACTAAAAGCTCAGCAGGAAACCGAAAAAGACATATTTGATTTGCAGAATAGTTATGCTATAAAATTAAAAGCCCAAATTAGAGCATTAAACGATTCGCTGACTGATCCTCAAACCGCTGGAGAATATGCTTCCAAACTAAGACAAAGAGCAAGAGATGCTACAGAAGTAGGTAAAGGATCGGATGCTGAAAGACGAGCTTATCGTTCATCTTTTGGATATGGATTAGATCAAGGACTTGAAGAGTTGGAGAAAAGAACTTTAGACTATAAGCAAGAATTAGGAGTGGAGATTCCACGTTTGTTCTCTTCTAATCTTGCTCAAGGACTAAACGATGCAATCAGTGGCGCGAAAGACCTTAAAACAGCGCTCACTGATGCTGCCACAAGTTTCTTCCAAGAAATCTCACGCAAGAACATCTCTAACCTTGCTGACATGGTTACTGGCGGCACTGGTAATTTCATACAATCTTTATTTAAGCCAAGCATTCCTAAAGCTTTACCTGTCAATGAATTAGCTTCTGGTGGCTTCATTAAAGGCGGTTCTGGCACCAAGGACGACGTTCCAGCAATGCTCATGGGCGGCGAATATGTTATGAAAAAATCCGCCGTAAATAAATACGGCAAAGGATTCCTAGACGCTCTCAATAACGGCAAAATGCGCGGCTACGCCACTGGCGGTTTAGTTGACCCAGAAACATTCCCAACACAAACTGGCCGCAGTGGATTCTTCACTCCTGGCGACTATGGTCAAGGAGCAATCACTGGCAAAAATGAACTTCTCACTTTTGCAACCCAAAGCTTTACTGGTGGTCAATATGACTACATGGGCGGCTTTGGAATGAGTGGTGCAAGCGTTGGCTTGGAGCCAGAAAGCGCTCGACTCTCTTCTTTCGGCAGAGAGAACAGCCCAATGTTTGAAAGAGTTCAGCAGTCAAAAGATGAGGCTTTTGGAGTTTATCTACAAGGATTACAAAAAGAAAAAGAATATTCTCAATTATTGGATCAAATTGCCAAAGATAAAAAAGCTCGTAAAAAACAATTACAAATGGCAATCATTTCAGCAGTTGCATCTACTGCTCTTAATTTTGCTGGTAGCGCCATGTTGTCTGGAGCAAAAAATGGTATTGCTGCTGGTGCAAAAACCGCTGCCGCTAGTGGAAAAACCTTTGGCTTTGGAGCAAAATTCATGGCTGGAGCAAAAGGTATGTTCACTGGTGCAGGTGGTCAAGGTGGATTAGCTAATATTTTTAAAGGAACAGGAACTCAGCTTTCTGATTTAGCTATCGCTAGGCAAAATGCAATGAGTGGGAATATAGCAAGCCAGTCAGTTCAAGGAGCAATGTCATCTCCACAAATGGGAAATCAACCAGGGTTAACACTGCCGATGACCGCCACAGACTCCATGAATTTAGAAGATAACATTAAGTTATTTAAAAAATACAATTTTTCAAGTCTTGTCAAAAGTTTGTCCAATCAAAGTTCAGGCCCGAAAGCTCAGGGCGGCGGCTTCAACAATCCTCTTCTACCGCAAATGACACCAGAGATAATGAAACAAATGGGATTGCGTGATTTTGGATCAGATGGTAATTATAATCCATATATAAAACGCGCTTCTGGCGGTTTAATTTCTGGCGGCTCTGGAACCAAAGACGACATTCCAGCAATGCTTACTGGTGGCGAATTCGTCTTGAATAATCGCGCCACTCAACGCCTTGGTGTTCAAAACCTTAATAAGTTAAACAACGGTCAATCAGTTGGCAGCGAAGGCTCTTCTGCTGAAATGACTCAAGCTTTAATTTCCAAACTTGACGAACTGATTCAAACAACTTCAAACTCTTCTCAGAGCAATGTGGTTGTTAATGTTTCATCCACTGATCAACAGGAAGAAAACCCTGCGGACATGAATGAAAGAGATAGAGAGCTTCAAAAGAAAATCCGCCAAGCTGTGCTAGATGTTATCGCTCAAGAAAAAAGACTAGGAGGATCGCTTGAAAAATCACGATGAGCATAGACCGATCACTTTCAGTTCAACCATACGATCAAGTTTTTGTTGTTAATGGCTATCAGCTTTCTGGAGTTGAAAGCATCAGTATTAATTACAGTGTCCCATTAGAAAATTCTTTAACACTAGGATCAACTTATGGCTATAATCTCAACAATCCAATCCAAGCCGAAATATCTTTACAGCGCAGCATGTTGTACCAAGACCCGCTTTTGGCTTTTACTGGCGACTCTAGTTTTTCTGGCAGTTTAAGTTATAACGGAAAATCTTATGGATTTACAAGCGGCTTCTTGAATCAATATGGTATTTCCTGCACAGTTGGCGAGATTCCTTCAATCTCTTGCAGCATCACTGTTTATGGAAAATTAGAACCATCGCTAGAAGTTTTAAAAACACAAGAGCATCCAAGTCTTTTTATTCCTAGCCCACGGTCAATGACTATTTCTGGGAATAACACTGCCAACAATCGCGTAAAAAGTTTTTCTTTCGAGTATTCAATTAATCGCCAAGGAATTTATTCTCTTGATAGCGCAAAAGAGGTTGATGAGGTGGTATTTTTGCCGCCAGTTAACGTCTCTGCTTCGCTCACTTTTGATGCTTCTAATATGACTTTAGAAAACCACGAATTCTTTTTAACTAGCGCAGAACAAAAACAATTTGATATTTCAGTCAAAAACAGAGATAATAATAGTGAAATGATTCATTTAACTATTCCTAATATTCAGGAAATTTCTCAGCAGCTTTCCTCAAGCTCTGATAGTTCACTAAGTATTGTTAACAATTATATAGGATATTTATCATGACCTCAACTAATTATGAGATTAATCCAATATATTTTTACAACAGGGATAGAAATATAACTGGCGCTGCTCTATTAAATTCTTTTGAGTTTAATCCCAACTACGGTTCATCAATCAACTTTGTTTGCAAAACAAACAAGTATATGTATAACAATAATACATACGCGATGATTCCAATCACGCTGAATAATGTTGTTGCTGAATGTGATTTTAATTTTACTGTGAACGAAAACAATGCACAGCAAATTATCAATTTCTTTGAAAGCCAAAGTGGAACAGGCGCTTTTGCAATTAATGATTCTTCTCAAATATATAGACCCTTAACTGGATTTGCCGATAATTTTAACATTCAGATGCTGCAAAATAATTTGTATGGCATCAATTTAAAATTTTCAGTTGAAAGAAATTCTTCGTTCTTGAATTGGAGCGGCATGTCGTTTTTGAATTATGATTTTGTTCCTTGGCAAACTGGACAGTTTTATAAAAAATATCAACCAGTATATTTTGAGATTCAATCAGAAAGCCAATTTGATAATTTCTTTTATGCTAAAGAAGACCATTTGAGCGCAGTCAATAATTCTCCAGTAGATGAAACTATCTGGACTCAAGAATTCTTTTACGAAAATGAATTGGGACTACCTGTTGACACCAAGCCAAAAATTACAAAAAATGAATTCAAAAACTCTTTTGCTCAAAGAATCAAAGACAATCAAAACATTCATTCAATAGAATCTTTAACGCTAGAGTATAAAAATATATCTGATTTTCAACTCAAGTCAATGCTTCATTTTATTGAAAACAAACTTGGGTATAGAAAATTTGTTTTTAATTTGCCGAAAATTTACAATCGTCCGAAAATATTCTATGCAGAGAGTTGGTCGCATTCTTGGAATTACGAAGACTCTAATAATTTTAGAGTCACGCTTGTTGAAGACCCTCTTGGTCTTAAAAAAATCAGCGACTCTCCAATGTTGATTTTGTCTCAGTCACGCTCTTCAAGCAATTTTTCCATGCAGTTAGCCCCACAAAATGAAATTTGTGTAGTTTCATCATCAGGAGAAAACTTGCTCTCTACTGGTGATCCAATTAATGTTAATTGGTCAGGTTGGCCGTTAAGAAACATTAAGGTTTATCGTCCAGTATCCAATTTAGATTGTCAAGATCAAAACTTGTCAAATGTTTATTTTGCTAGAACAAGCAAGATTAATCAAATAAATGTGAGCTACAACTATATCACTGATATTAGTTTTAATGGTGCAAGAAATATTAGCAGTCTTGATGCTGGTCATAATTTGCTGACCGAGTTTAATTGTAGTGGGACGACTGGTTTGCAGAATCTTAACCTAGAAGCTAATCTACTAACCAAAATCAATATAGATAATTGCCCTTTTATAACAGGCTTAAATTTAAGATCAAATAACATTAATCAATCTGATTTTACTCAAGCTTTAGAAGCGCTAGCTTTTGGCTCTGGGCGGTCTGGACTGATTGCGATAGATAGTGATATTAATTTTGCCGTAGTAAATCCAACGCCGCAATCTGGCATTGATTATAAATATATTGCCTCGATTGATTATCGCAATTGGACGCAGCTTTATAAAAATTTACAACTTCCAATTGTTCCGACAGGTTATATCAACACTGCGGTTTTCCCAATCTGGCTAAGCAATTCGTTTAGCGGTTTAACTGGAGCTGGCTCTAACGGTTTTTGGAATTCTTCATTTAATAATTATTCAGTTGTACAAAATAATTCTCCTTTTGATTCTACTTGGGTCAAGAAACAAGACTATGAAATAGCAGCAAGGCCAACCTACTCATTCAATAACTCTATCATGACTGGTAGCGGAATCAATAACACTGGAGACTATTTATCAGCTTTTGTAGTTGCAAAATTTAACAATACTGGCAATCAGTGTTTGATTAACTTTTCGCCAAATAAAGATTATGGATTGTTCTATAGCGGCGGAACCGTTTCATTTAGAGATGGTGCAAGCGTTAGTGTTTTAACAAGCAATGTCGCAGTGAATGAATATCATTCTATTGGCTTTATTCGCAACTCAACTCATTTTACTGGTTATTTAAATGGCGTAGTTGGTAATTCTGGAACTCTTGCTGTTAGCAATTTGAATTCAATCAAACTCTCTGTTGGTGCAGCAGAAGGTTCAGCACCAAAATATTTTGGGGGCAACTTGGGTGAAGTTTTAGTGTTCTCCAACAACGCACCTTTCAATTTAAACACTGGTTTTCACAAACCTTTTAACGCTAGATTTGGAATATTTATGCCATGATTATCAAGAGTAATTCAATCATTTTAGCTTCTGATCTAAGTCCAGCTTTTCAAGCAGTTGAGGATTTTGTACCATATAAGAGGGGCTTGTTTCCCATTGCTTTTGTGGACAATCTTGCATTTGATGTTCAAGGTAATCGCATTCGCTCAAAACAAGTTGGAGGTCAAGAATTCTCAGTGGAGAGCTTGGCTTTTTCGCCAAGTGTTTCTCTTTCTTTTGATTATATTTCTTCGCTAACATTTGATAATGAAAACTTGCTGGGAATGTTTTTTAAAGGATGGGGAGATTTCCAATCTGTGTTTAAAGGCAGCAATGGCCAATCTTGCAATCTTTATTTTATCTTGAGCGATCTTTTTGGTCTTGATTTAATCCAACAAATTAAGGATCGAGGTAATTTCAATGGTTTAGAAGTCATCTCATTTGGTAACTGCACTCTTAACAATTATAATTTAGCAATCGCTGCTGCAACTATTCCAAAAACTTCTATTCAAATGGAAGCAGTTAACATGGAAATGCAGGTTGTTTCATCGAACTTGATTCAAATTCCAGCCATTAATCTGAGTGTTGGCAATAAAGATGGTGCTACTCAATTAATGATCGACAATTCAGAATTTATTACTAATCTTAATACTTTAAAGAATTCGTCTAATGGCCAACCAATTTTGCCAACATATCAAACAACAGCGTTTAACATAGTCACAGAAAATCCGCAAGTTCCATCAATTAAAATCTCTCCTTGGGCAGATGCGGCGATTTCCTCGATTGGTTTTTCAATTGCAATTGAGCGCGAAGCGAGTTATGGATTTGGCAGCGATTTCATTTACGATAAAAAAATCAAGTTCCCAATTGTTGGTAATTTAAATATTTCTGCAACAGCTTTGGCGCTCAATTCTGGAGTGCCGATTCTTACTGGAGCCATGAGCAATGAGCCATCATACTCTCTTGAGCTTCAATTTATCGACCCTAGTGAGTTAAAATACATTAACCAATCCATTCAGACTCTTTCTGGTTATGCTAATCAAAACTACAAAGGCTTTTTAACAAACAATAAATATTTAAAAATCGACAATGCCAAACTAGAATCTCATAGCCATAGCATTGACTACGCCTCTAATCTTACTGTTGAGTTTGGTTTTTCTTTTACCTGCAATGAGCAGAATGGTTTGCTAATGAAGTGGGGTCAAAGATCAGAAAAAGAAGGTGCGCAGTTGTTCACTTATGAAGGGTTAAAATTGCAGTCAATTGATGGTTCTGGCATTGATCTTGACAATTATCTTTATTTTAATGACGCAAGCACTCCAATCATTCCTTCTATCTGCGCAAGTCCAGGACTTTCAAGCGACGGCTTGATGTTGCTAACAAGAGATAATACAGCAGATTTTATAAATTATTGCGATTCTCCAGAAGCGAGTCCATCAACAACAACGACCACAACACAGCCGCCAGCACCGCCACCTCCAGCACCGCCACCTCCACCGCCGCCACCGCCGCCATCAACGACACCGCCGCCACCAACATCAACAACACAGCCTCCAGAATCACCAACGATTTATTCTCACATGGGAACAAATTGTGCCGCTAGTGCTTTAACAATTTATACATTCGTTAGTCCTTTTAACGTTAGTGATTTTGCTTATTCTGATATAAATGCGACAGTGCCCTATACTGGATATTTTGTATATAATGGTGAAACGTATTATTATAGTGATGGTTATGGTTCTGCAAGCACTTGTCCAATCTCGGTTGGGTCGTTTACTTTCACAGCGGTAGCTGTTAATGGTGGTGGATATGGCGAGATTAGTTGGACTTCAGCAGCTAATGCTGTTTCGTATTCTGTTTATCGTTCTGAAGATAGTGTTATTTATTCTCAAATTTTTAATGGTTTAACTAATAGCTATCAAGATTTCTCCGCATTAGGTGGAGGAAATTATTACTGGTATAATGTTGCTGCATTTAGTGGAGGTTATTCTTTTAGTGGCTCTCCGCAAATGGTTTATTTCTCATGACATGACAACTAACTTTAATTATCCAATCGTTGAAATTTCATCATCTTCTGAAGTCTTAAAATCAGAAGACGGGGAGATTTATAATTTTTTATTTTCTGGAGGAAATTATTCAGATTCAGAATTGTGCATTCCTTCCGAAGAAGAAGGCTCAAATTATTATTTTTATTCAGGAGATGGGCAAATTTCTGCTGTTGAAGTAAAAAACTCTTCTATTTAAAGTGTAATTCTATATATGGCAGCAGGCACATATAATTTAACTGGTTCAAATGCACTAGAGAGGGGCGCATGCTATTCTTATTCTGTTGATTTAAGCACTTCAACAGGAGAATACTCTCTTTCTGGCTACAGCGTGTCTGGATATTTACGACGAAAATGGGACGGCTCTTTTGGCCCAAATTGGACAGCCACAATTTTAAGCACAGGCTCTGGCATTATTAATCTAGAATTAGATGGTAGCCAAACATCTCAATTGTCTTATGACGCTTACGAGCAAGAAATTTTTATTTATCCACCTAGCAGCGGTTGTCCCGTGAGAATCATCAAGGGTGATGTAGATGTTCAAGGAAGGGGATTTGAATAATGGCTTCTGATATTTCTGTAACAATCAATCCTCCAGCGCAGATTGGAGTCACAATTTCTGACGGCGTTCCTAAGCATTCTGCAACGCATGCTCCAGAAGGAAGTGATTCTCTTTCTGCTTATTATGTTACTGGTTCAGTGGTGCGCCCAAGCGAAACTGGAAGTTTTATTACAACTTCTCAAACGGGTGGGTTTGTTACCACTGGACAAACAGGATTTTATACTGGAGTTTTTTATCCTTATTCATCCAATCCTAATGGGTATGTGCAAGGTTCTGTTGTTCGCCCCTCCAATACTGGCGCATTTTTGGACACTGGCAGTAGTCAAACAATTAATTCATTAAAGAACTTTTTAGTTCGCCCAACAGTTAACGGCACTGGAGTTTTATTAAGTGGCGAATCTGCTGGTACGACCAATACAGGATCATTAACTGGAGCTTTTTATCCTTTAAATTCTAACCCTAGTGGTTATATTACTGGAGTTGATTTAACCAATTATGTTACAAAGTCTTCAACAGGAGTTTTTGTAACCACTGGACAGACTGGCAGTTTCATTACAACCTCCCAAACTGGACAGTTTGTAACGACTGGACAAACAGGGACTTTTGTTGTCTCATCTCAGACAGGCGCATTTCTTACTACTGGCGCTGCTGATGGCCGTTATGCTTTGCAGTCAGCTACGGGAGTTTTTGTAACAACTGGGCAGACTGGTTCGTTTATCACAACTTCTCAGACTGGACAATTTGTTGGAACAGGATCAACTGGCTCTTTTGTGACTGGTTCTGTAGTGCGCCCAAGCGAAACAGGAGCATTTTTAACAACTGGTGCAACTGGTAATTTTATTACGTCGAGCCAAACAGGGCAGTTTGTTTCTACTGGAGCAACTGGTTCTTTTGTTACAGGTAGCGTAGTTAGACCAAGTGAGACTGGTAATTTTATCACTTCTTTTCAAACGGGACAATTTGTGAGCACAGGAGTAACTGGCTCTTTTGTTGTTTCATCTCAAACAGGAGCGTTTTTGACCACAGGCGCGGCAGATAGTCGTTATGCTCTTCAATCTGCTACTGGGGCTTTTGTTACCACTGGACAGACTGGACAATTTGTTACAGGTTCTGTTGTGCGTCCAAGTGAAACAGGTATTTTTATTACTACTGGGCAAACTGGTTCTTTCATTACAGCTTCTCAAACTGGAGCATTTTATCCAAATAGTAATCCATCTGGATTTATAACAGGAGTTGATCTAAGCAGTTATGCAACAATAAGTTATGTTACTGGAGTAAGCGGATATTTACAGTATCAAATAAGTAACTTTTCAGGTTCTAGTTCAACTGGCAGTTATGTTTCTTTAACGGGTAATGAAACGATTTCTGGGATAAAAAATTTTATATCTAGGCCAACCGTTAACACTACAGGAGTTTTAATAAGCGGCGATGCTGTTGATACCATTCATTTGTATGGTAAAAATGACGAACCTTTTACTTTAAACAAGGGTAGGCCAGTTTATATTGGCGGAGCAAATGGCGCAAATCCTTTAATAAAAGCTGCCGCTAATACTGGAGAATTTTCATCTTCAAAAACTATTGGTCTTCTAGCTCAAGACTTGTCAGTTAATGCTCTTGGTTATGCAATAACCGAAGGGATTTTAGAGGGTTTTGACACTAGCGCTGGCGCTGCTGGTGATCCTATGTGGTTAGGGTCAACGGGACAAATACTTTATGGCACTGGCAATAAACCTTATGGTTTAAATAATTTAGTTTATCTTGGCGTTGTTTTGCGTTCTCAGTCAGTCAATGGCAAGGTCTATGTTAAAATTCAAAATGGATTTGAAATAGAAGAGTTGCATAATGTTTACGCAAACAATCCACTTAATAAAGACTCGTTGTTCTACAATTCTGGAAGCGGAGCTTGGTTCGCTAGACAAGTTAATACTGGAGACGTATCAGGAATTTCAGCTTATGCTTTGGCCGCAGATACTGGTTCGTTTATTACAGTCTCACAAACTGGAGCGTTTGCCGCTTCCGCGCTCACGGGCGCGTTCCTAACCACGGGCGCGGCAGATGGCCGCTATTACGGTTTGAGTAACGGCCAAT
>Ga0315905_10002135_pt1 | contig 20909 bp, 15 predicted proteins | sample LakEriMetagenome_5_FD_203522 | JGI IMG/M metagenome (GOLD analysis project Ga0315905, IMG submission 203522) | Freshwater fungal communities from buoy surface, Lake Erie, Ohio, United States - Buoy 4 MA121 | ecosystem: Environmental > Aquatic > Freshwater > Lake | place: USA: Lake Erie, Ohio...
AGGCAACATGACCATCTACGGTGATGCTGGTAACGACACGATCAACATGGCGTCTTACCTCTCCTCTGGAGATGTGATCAGCGGTGGAGACAACTCGGACACGTTGATCACGACGGGCAACATAGCCGCTGGATCATTTGCAGGTGTCTCTGGCATCGAAACCGTTGTCATGTACGGTGATGGCAACACCATGACATTGAATGTGGCTGACCTGGCCGCCTTTACTTCGACAGTTACCATTGATTTGACTGCTTCGGGCAACCAATCTGTCGACTTTGGTAGCGGATCAAGATCATTCACTGGAAATGCTGTGATCAAGATGACCGCAGGCGGCTCAACAATGAATGAGTCTATTCTCACAAGCGGCTCGGACGGTACCGTCACAATCGTTGGTAACGTTGCTGATATTGCACTGGGTGACACGATCCAGGCAGGGGGCTCAGTTTCTGATGTGATGCTGCTTACAGCTGACAACAGTACTACAGGTGCTAACTTTACTAACGTCACTGGTATCCGTAGTGTCACAATCACCGGTGCAATCGACAACGATGCAATAATTACCCTCGGCTCTGACACAGAAGCCCTTACCATCACAGCAACTAGCATGACAAACACAGGAGCAGCATTGAATGTTGTTGGTGGAAGTCATGGCGGTGACTTGACGATCTACACCGGCGCTGGTGCAGACTCTGTTAACGGTGGTTCGGGTTCTGACTACATTAGCACAGGCAACGGAGCAGACGTAATTACAGTTGGCGTAGGGACTGATGTTGTGGTTTCGGGCTCTGGGAACGATAGCATCACAGTAAGCAGTTCAGGCAATGTAAACATTGATGCGGGTGAGGACAATGACACAATCACCGTCGGCTCATACTTAAGTTCTGGTGATGTCATCTCTGGTGGCACCGGTACAGACACATTGGTTATCAGTGGTAACACTGCAGCTGGTGGTTTCACAAGCGTCTCTTTGGTAGAGACGGTACAGATCACGGGTACGGCTACCTACGTGAACTTGGGTGCGGACGACATCACGGCGTTTGCATCGGGTGTTACGGTTGACCTCACTGCCACCGACAACCAAACACTTAATGTGACAACTGCATTCACTGGTGCACTGACAATTAAGTTGACTGGTAGTGCAACTGGTTTGGATTATGTGAATGCAGCAGGAAGCCTTGCGACGTTGAATGTAGTCGGCAACATGGCTGACATTGGCACCACAGACTCGATCATTGGTGGTAACGGTACAGACACGTTAACTTTGACGGCAGATAACAACTCTACGGGTGCAGTATTCACCTCTGTCTCTAAGATAGATTCGGTGATCATCAATGGAGCTATCGATAACGATGCCAAGTTGACTCTGGGAGGTGATACCACATCCTTGACGATTGATGCTTCAAACATGACCAATGTCGGTGCTGACTTCTCATTGCTAGGTGCCAACTACAACGGTGCTTTGACAGTGACGACAGGTTACGGCACCGACAGCGTGACTGGCGGTGCTGGTGCAGACTACATCTCAACTGGCAACGGCGCTGATGTGATCGTGGGCGGTGCAGGGGCTGACTCTATCTACGGCGGAGCTGGTAACGACACGATTACAGGCGGTACGGGAGCCGACTACCTCAACGGTGGGGCAGGTTCAGACACCTATGTCCTAACAGGCAACGGAGTTGTTTCACTAGACCGCCTGGAAGGTTTTGTTGCTGGCACAGGTAATGATGTAATTCAGATCACTGCTGCTACTGGTGTTTCATGGGGCAATGATGCGATTCACTACTCGTCAGACGGAATCGCAAGCAACTTCTCCATCCTGGTGCTGAACGATGCAGACTCTTTTGCTTCGCTCGCAGAGGCAACAGCGTACGCCGATCAGTTGTTCAACATGGACACCGGTGACGATGCTAACGGAGGCGCCTATGTGTTCCTGTGGCAAGATACCAGCTCAGAGGTTCACATCTCTTACGGTACGGCAACTGCAGGAACAGATTCCTCAAAGGACATGGTAAAGCTGGTTGGTGTCTCCATGAGTACATTGCTCAGTAATCTTGTCATTGGAAACATAGACCTGGGTTAATCTGCGTAAAGTAGCAAAAACCCCCCGCCTCGGCGGGGGTTTTTTTTTGATCAAGATAAGATGCGTAGGTAACGATGAACAAAAATGCAACTCTTGATGTGCAGGGGCTAAAAAGTCGGGCCCTGCAGGCATATAAATCTAAAAATTTTGCTCTAAGTGCAACATACTTTGAGGCGGCGTATGAGCTTGATAAAAATGATGTCGAGTCGCTAATCAATTTGGGTGTTGCCCTTAAAAATTCAGGGCGCTTGGACCAGGCAATTACTAAATTTAAAGAAGCACTTCAGTTAAAACCTGAGGACGCAATTGCTTGGTACAACCTTGGAAACACATATCTCAGCTGCAATAAATATCAGAACGCCACCGAGTGTTACGAGAAGAGTCTTTCAATCAGGCCTCAGTATGTTGATGCGCTCTTAAATTTAGGTAAAACATTCACAGAAACAAATGAGCTAGAGAAGGGTGTAAAGATTCTTACTCAAGCACTGCAAATAAGCCCCAAGAATGCTATGGTTGCGTGTAGCTTGGCGGAGGCGCACCAAAGAGGGTCACAAACGGAAGCAGCGATTCGTTACTACAAATTGGCAACAGAACACGCGCCGTCTTACAGTGAGGCATACGCTGGACTTGCGTTTAGCTACAGCAAAGCAGGGAGGTATCACGAGTCTGTCGTAGCGAATGAGAATGCACTCAAAATTAGGCCCGAGTACCCTGAAGCACTGAACAACTTATCCATGAGCCTCATGGAGGTCGGTAGGCACGATGATGCATTGGTGCAAATCGACAGGGCATTGAAGATCAACCCAAACCACACAAATGCACGCTACAACAGGGGCTTGATTCGACTGCTTAAGGGTGAATACAAGGCAGGCTTTAGGGATTACGAGGAACGCTACAACCCAAGAAGGAGCAGCCAGAACAAGATTACGATCCCGGAACTCAGAATACCGAGGTGGGAAGGGCAGGGGCTACAAGGAAAAAAAATCCTTGTCTGGCAGGAGCAAGGGGCGGGTGATGCCATCCAGTTTGCAAGGTACGCAAGAAACCTTAGCTCCCTTGGTGCGGAAGTATGGTTCGCAGTCAACCCGGGACTAGAAAAAATCATCGCCACTTGCCCATGGATATCCAGGGTTGTCCTGAAGCAGGACGTGGACTCGAAAATTACAGCCGACTACTGGGCCATGGCACTCAGCCTGCCACACTTGCTGGATGTTGAGCAAGTTGAGCAGGTTGCGGGGCCCATCTTCAATACCGACCCTGTAAAAAACTCAGAATGGAAGGTAAGGCTTTCAGCACAAGCCTCACCGAGGATCGGCCTAGTATGGGCTGGTAATAAGGACCACTCAAACGACAGGAACAGGTCATTGTCTATCGATCTGGTAGCTGAGCTTTTACAGCTCAATGGGATATCTTGGGTCGTATTGCAAAAAGATAGGCTTGAGGAAGTTTTGCACCTCAAGAATCATAACGATAGCTTGACTGATTTGAGTGGTGAAATAAACGACTACACCGACACAGCATCCATTCTCAAGGGCCTGGATTTGTTGATCACAGTGGACACTTCTGCGGTACACCTTGCCGGGTCACTGAATGTGCCGACATTTCTTCTACTGCCCGCCAACCCAGACTGGAGGTGGGGCCTGACCGGTGAAAAAACTGCGTGGTACGGATCGGTCAGGCTGTTTCGACAGCTGAAATTAAATGAATGGAGCCCAGTACTTCAAGACGTCAAGAGTGTCATAGAAAAAAGTATTGCCGATAAAGATACTGACTTCCTAAAGATTATTCTTGATAGAAAAATCTCGACTGATGAGGCCCTTGCAGCTCAAATTTTTCCATTTGAGCTGGGACAAGAAAGCAAGACTGGACTTACGGAGCAGAACAAATTTGTTGAGGCCAAGGCAAGCGAGGGGGATGACATTGCTAGGATAGTAGAGAAGGCACGCTCCCTTGCAAGAGAAAACTCATTCGACGAGGCGGTAGAACTCTACGAGGCTCTTCTGTCTAAAAAACCTAAGCAACCCGATGCGCTTTACGGATACGGACGGGCCGAGTTTGGAAAAGGAAACTTCACAAAGGCCGCTGATCTGATGGCAACGGCTGTCGATGTGATCCAGAAGTCTAATTTAGAAAACAAAAATCAGTTCGTCGCCCCATGGTCCAGGGACCTGGGTGTGTGCTTCCAAAAACTTGGACAGGACGAAAAAGCTGCGCAATCTTTTTACCTGTCTCAAGCCATCCTGCCCGACCAAGAGGTTGGAAAGTGGCTGCTGAAGTACTGGACAAGGGTCGAGGGTCCGCAGATTCAGAAAGCTGTAGCACTGCACAAGGCCACAAAAGAGAAGCAGGCAGAGAAGATATACAAAGAAATTCTTGCTCGTGACTCTAACAATGGTGAGGCACTTCACCTTCTGGGGTGCATATACCTGAACAGAAAAGACTTTGCAGAGGCAGAAAAGTTAATCCGAAGCGCGTCGCGCATGTGCCCCAGCTCGCACGTTTACCAGCGCAATTTGGCGGCACTGCAGGTCAGGAGTGGAAGGGGGGACGATGCGATTAGGACATGGCGGCACGTCATCACACTAGACTCGATAGATGAAAACGCAATCATTGATGTGGCCAACGCATTCATGGAGCACGGCGCGTACCAGGATGCCATTGGTGCTTACAAAAAATCTCTCGACAAGAACCCAAACAACGCAAGGAGCCACGGCAGCATTGGCAGGGCCTACACGCTGCTTAAGAGTGACGACGAGGCGAAGGCGCACCTGCTAAAGGCCGAGGAGCTTGATCCCAAGCTGCTGGATCCTCAACTACTTCTTGCCCGAATTGCGGTGGACCAAGGAAACTACGAAGACGCCAAGAGGTACATCCAAAACTGTAAGAAAATTTCGCCAAAGCACCCCTACGTAGTCTGGTCGGATGCCTTCCTTGGCCTGGGAATTTACTACGAGACCTTTGAGGAGTCGCAGACCCTGATGAAGGACTTTAAGAGGAAGATGCACTCCTTGGAGAAGTATCTCAATAAGGCTGCAGTCTCAGAAGTCGAAAACGCAATCGGGTACAGGCAGCCGTTTGAGTTGGCCTACTTCAAAGAAAATAATCGTGACCGGTTGGAGGCATACGGCCAAGCCATGGCCGCAGGCATGGCACGCTGGCAGAAGGATAAAAAAATACCATTGCCCAAACCTAGGCCTAAGAGGGAAAAAAAACGTGTCGGTATTGTCATGGGATTTTTCTTTAACCACTCGGTCTGGAATGCGCTGGTGAACGGTTGGATGACCGCATCAGACAAAGAAGGTATAGAGTTCTATGTGTTCCATACAAGACCCATCTCAGACAAAGAGACAGAAAAAGCAAAGAGCATTGCAACCAAGTTCTTCCCATCCCCAAAGAATTTAATTGACTGGGCGAAAACGATTGCGGAGTCAGAGTGCGATGTCCTCGTCTATCCTGAGATTGGCATGGAGAACATGACCGTCAAGTTGGCATCGATGAGGCTTGCTCCGGTTCAAGTTTGCAGCTGGGGTCACGCAGAAGGCTCTGGCCTTCCAACGCTGGACTACTACATAACGGGCGACCTGATAGAGCCACCAAACGCCCAGGACAATTATGTCGAGAAGGTTGTAAGGCTTCCAAACCTTGGCTGCTACATAGAGCCATGGGACGTAAAGCCAGAGGAGATCAACCCAGATGAGTATGGGCTGGATGCAAGCCGTCCGTGGCTTGTTTCACCAGGCTCCCCCTACAAGTACAGGCCAGAGGACGATGAGGTGTGGCTTGGGGTGGCAAAGCGCCTTCCGAATGCCCAGCTAGTCTTCTTTATGCATACAAGGCGCCAGGGTGTCTCCAATAAGATTCATTCGAGGCTTGAGCGATTATTCAAGAGCCACGGGATGGAGCTGTCTGCCCATGCAGTGTTCATCCCATGGATGACACCGCAGAAATTCTTTGGGCTCATGAAAAGATCGTCCGTGTTTATGGACACGATAGGATTCTCTGGGTTCAATACTGCCCAGCAAGGTCTAGAGTGCGAACTGCCAGTCGTTACAATCAGAGGCAAATTCATGAGATCACTCCTTGCGACAGGGCTGCTAGAGAGGATTGGGGTCTCAGAGACTATTGTGAGTGACAAGGAGCAGTACATCGATCTTGTGCAGAGGTTGGTCCAAGACCATGAGTACAATGAGTCCGTAAGAGTCAAGATTCGCGAATATATTCATAAAATATACAGGGACAAAGAGGCAATAAAAGGATTTGAGGACTTCTTAAAGAGTGTGAAATGAAAAAAATCTTAGTGACTAAACCAGCGCTACCCGAGCTTGAGCGCGTTATCCCGTACTTCAAAGAGATTTGGGACTCAAGAGTGCTGACCAATTCGGGGCCGATGCACAACAAGCTGGAGACCGCGCTTTGTGATTACCTGGGCGTTAAGTACGTGAGCTTATTTTCGAATGCAACTCTTGGATTGATGGTTGCCCTAAAGGTGCTCAATATTAAGGGGGAGGTCATTACGACCCCGTTCTCTTTTGTTGCGACGGCGCATTCAATAATCTGGAACAACAGTACACCTGTCTTTGTTGATATTGAAGATGACTTCAATATTGATACAAACAAAATAGAAGACGCCATTACTGACAAGACAACTGCCATCATGGCGGTGCACTGCTACGGGATGCCTTGCAGGGTAGAAGAAATAGAGGCAATTGCCAAACGTAGAAATTTAAAGGTAATTTACGATGCCGCTCATGCCTTTGGGGTTAAGTACAAGGATACCTCCGTTCTTAATTATGGAGACCTATCGGTCCTGAGCTTTCATGCGACAAAAGTATTTAATACCTTTGAGGGAGGAGCTATCGTTTCTAATTCTTTGGAGATGAAGACTAAAATAGATAAGCTTAAGAACTTTGGTTTTGAGAGTGAGGTTCACGTTTCAGAGATTGGTATCAATGCCAAAATGAACGAGCTGTGCGCAGCTATTGGTTTGGTTCAACTGCAGGATATTGATGAAGTATTAAGAGAGCGCAAGAATATAGCTCACTATTACCAACAGCTTTTTAAGGGAAGCAGACTCGTCAGTACATTCAAACACCAGAGTCTGACCAATAACTCTTATTACCCTGTACTCATAGAGTCGGAGGGTAAATTTAACAGAGACTTTGTGTACGAGGAGTTGCGATCCAAGGGTATTTTTGCTCGCAGATATTTTTATCCTCTGATCTCTGATTTTTCTGTGTATAGAATTCCCGAAAAATCAAAGACAAGAGACTTGGCCATGGCTAAGATGATCTCAGACAAAGTGCTGTGCTTGCCAATTTATCCCGGACTTGAAAAATCAGAACAAGAATATATATTTAATACAATCGTAGAAATTCAAACCTCAAAACCAAAATACTTACTATCTGGTGTTCCAATTAATGAATGCATTTAAAATTATGGTAATAATGGAATTTAAAGTTTTCACAACGCAAAAGTATTTAATCAATTTGAAAAATGAGTAATTATTTGTCTTTGAAAAGAAGTGAACGAAAAATTTAAATTATTGTACTCAAAATAAACATGACAAAATAATTATAGTATCCAATAAAAAATGAATGAGATTGCTGTAGATTTTGACTTTCTTAAACTGAAATATACAAGCAATTAGATTTAAAAGTAATTGGGATAAATATTTTTATTGTTACGTCAAGACAATATTAAAATAAAATTTTATACTATGAATAAGCCAGTATTTTATATTTACGCACCAGATTATACGGAAATGTCCTCAGGTAGAAAGGCATTACACCTTATATGTGACAAATTAAATAATATGGGATTGGAATCGTATGTGACATGTAAAGTCACATCTATCAATCTTTGGACACCAAAATTATCTAAAGAGTTATATGATCATCACAAAGCTGCAAATAGAATTCAAATTGCCATCTACCCTGAAGTTGAAATGGGTAATCCATTGCAATGTAAAAATGTAATCCGTTGGTTATTAAATAAGCCTAATTTTTTCACCCCAAATTGGTTCGGACAATTTGAAAAAACAGAGTTTATTATTCACTATGCAGAAGAATTCAGACCACCTTGGATAAATTCAAATCTTCAATATATCGGAACGATTGATCGAAATATTTTTAATACTAAAAATATAAGTAAAAAAAGAGAAGGTGTAATCGTTTATCATAATCGAGTACAAGGTAAAGAAGAATTTCCTGATTGGATAAAGAAAATAGATTATATCTCAAGCTCTAATCCCAAATCCCCTTTCGAGTGTTCACAGCTATATAAGAACGCTTCTGCACTAATTATATATGAAAGAGCTGCTTCTCATGTTGAAGCTGCCTTGTGCGGCTGCCCAACTATTTTCAGAGAACACGCCAATTACAACGCAGATTCTGTTTTCTCATCATATTGGAAAATTTCAAGTTATAGAAATTTTCATCCAAACATAAATGAACTTAATCATGGTAATGGCGAAATTCTAGAAAAACTTTATGATAATGAACTTATTGTTGATTCAATTAATTTTAATAATCTAATTGAAAAAGCTATAGATCACTTCAAATTTGTTAACGGTAACTCGCCTGACCAAATTGAATCCATTCAATTAGCTTTGATAGAACACTATCTTTCAATAAAAGATTTAAAAGCAGCTGAATTAATTATTAATCGAATTATTGAGTCGGGAAATATATCTAATTACGGACGTTATGTATGCTACAAATTCTGCAAAGTTACCAGTAACAATGAAGCTCGAAAAATATTAGAAGATTTAATTTCAAGTTTGGAATCAATGAATGATGTGAGTTTTTTGGGTAAAATAATTATTAAACTCAAATTAGAGCTTCAAAATTTAAAATAAAAGCTCTCTATCTATGTTTTACCTAGTAATACGAGTGAAATATACTAATTCAATAACTCTATCAGGAATATCAGAATAAACTATTAAGTCCGTGCCTATTATAAAGTTTGAGTAAAGTTTAACTACATCTTTGAATTTAACTCCCATTTTAATGTAAGTTTTGCTTCTATTATGCAAGAACTAGCTAAGTTAATCATTGAACATATAACTGTATGTTAATCAATTTTTAACTTAAGTTTAATAATACTCAATATATTAATAAAAAATTGCTTTAAATATTCGCTTCACATTGAACGGAACATAAAAAACTAATAGTATCAAGTGAGATAAGTGATGGTTCTAGTATTACTGATGCAGTCAGATATTTAAAACCAGTTAACTACCTGACCATCGGCATTCACTTTCCAAAACTATTACCAAATAGAATTAATATAAGAAGATTAGCCATTTCTTAGGAAGTCCAAAATGACCTTCATATGAGCTCAACCGGATTAAATACCTATGTAAAATCACTAATCTGAACGATCGTTCCACTTACTATTGCTTTATTAACTTTTCGGCCAATAACGCTGTTGAGATCAGCGGGTGATATTCCAGTTCCTGGACGTTTGAACTCAATATTTGCTTCAGTGAGCGTATCCCCAGGATTGATATCCATCTTTGTTACAATACTTCTTCGCATTTTTGGTATCTGACCCTTTTCCTCTTCACTGAGGACGCGGCCAGCGCCTCCAACTGCAGCATACACCTTATGGCATGCAAGGACCATAGCCCGCATCTCTTCTGGCTCTGTCGCCATTTGGTTATCCATACCGATTCGTGTGCTGTCTAATGTGAAATGTCTTTCTATTAGGCAAGCACCCAAAGCAATGGACGCTGCAGGTATCTCAATCCCTTGACTGTGATCCGAATAGCCAATTGGAAATTGAGGGAATTCGCTTCTTAATCCAATAATGTTTTGCAGACGGATAATCTCTGGTGATGCTGGATAGACAGAAGTGCAATGCAAAATAATCAATTGCTCGTTGCCGCTGTCCTGAATCGCATTAGCTGCGCTGAAAATCTCATCTAATGAGCCCATTCCAGTCGAAAGTACCAGCGGAACCCCCAAACTTCCGAGCTGTCGCAAGTAAGGCAAATTATTGAGCTCCATGGACGCGATCTTGACAAATGGCACACCACACTCGTCAATAAGAAATCTTGCCTCTTCTAGAGAATAAGGCGTAGACGTAAAGTCAATTTCTTTTCCTGCAGCGAATTGTGAGAGTTCTTTAAGTTGAGGATCACTAAGTGCGAATTTGGTGACTACACGTTTAACAATCTTGTTTTTCTTATAGTAATCTTCACTATAAAGAGTCTCTGCACTCCATGATTGAAATTTAACGCAATCACAACCCGCCTCTTTGGCTTGCGTAATCATGTCTTTAGCAATCGCAATATCGCCAAAATGGCTGGTGTTGAGTTCTGCCACAATGTAAGGCTTGAGATAATCGCCCACTCGGCGGCCATTACCTAATGTTATAAATGACATATTCTTCCTATTGATCGACGGGTTCGATTATCATCTCGCTAAAAAATATGTCACGAGACAAAAATGGGGCTTGGTCTTCCAACGGGCGACGAGTTAGCCTCCTGTCAATCGCACTTCGGGTTTGTCCAATTTCGATGTATCCTTGATCAACGCGGCCCATGATCTCACATAAAACTGGGCCTTGAGTGGCAAAAGTTGTTCTCAAACCTGCATCAAGATCATTCACGCTAGCGATACGAAGATAATGCAATCCGAAACAGTCAGCTACTTTTTCAAAATCTGGGCAACTCACACCGTTTTCCGGATCTGTTCCAATTGTTCTTTTTCGGAACAGGTCTCGCTGTCGCCGGCGAATAATCGAGTAGACATTGTTGTTTATAACAATGATCTTGATCGGTAAATTGTGATAACGGATGCTCTGCAACTCTTGAAGGTTCATCATGATTGAACCGTCGCCGATGACAGCCAGCACAAGATGATCTGTTGCATGCTGAGCACCAATCGCTGCGGGCAGTGCAAAACCCATAGCACCTTGTGAGGCAGGGTGAATGCAGCAAGTGCCGCCTTTAAAACGGATATTGGAAGGGAGAATCACCTCAACTAAACCAGAATCGGTCACCAAAGTTGATTGAGCTGGTAAGAGCTCACTTAAACGATCAGCTAATTGATAGAGATCAATTACGTCTTCGGATAGAAAGTCTGGCTCAACATTCCTAAATAGTTGCTTCCAATGCTTACATTTCTCTATCCAAGTTGCCCTTTCTCCTCCACTTTCATGCTTATTAATCTTGTCCAAGAAACAGGCAATATCGCTTTTAACAAACTGATCGATACGGATTGATGTCTTGCTGTGCTCGATCGGGTCGATATCTACTACGACTATACGCGCTGAACGAGCAAACTTGCAGAAATCAGGGCCTGTTGCAAGTGCAGTTAATCTTGAACCTAACACTAGCACGAAATCGGCGTTTGCGACGGTAAAGTTGCCTGCTCTAGTACAACCCATCGCTCCGACAGAGCCGATCGATAGCTCGTTTGTAGAACCATAGGTATCTGGCGCAGACGCTGTAAAGGTAAGTGGAAGTTGCCAGCGTTCAATGAATTCTTTCAGTTTCTCGTCTGCACCAGCAGAACGAACGCCGCGTCCAATAAGAACAACGGGGCGTTCAGCCAAGACCAATGAGTTCAAAATCTGTGAAACTTCTGCATCACTCGGCTCCGACTCAGATTGACTGAACAGTGTAGCGGGTAGACGAGGAATTTGCTCAGGCTCAATCAATGAGCTCTGCAAATCCAGAGGAATATCCAGCCAGACTGGCCCCTTTCTTCCCGACAGCGCTGCCTGCAAGGCGAGATCCATTGCCTCTACGATCTCACCAGGCTTGGTGATCATGCGGGCGAATTTTGTGATGGGAGTAACCAACCCTACAATATCTGCCTCCTGCTGCCCAAAGGTTCTCAAAGGGATACCGGTGTAGCGGCTGGTTTCACGCAAAATATTTTGACCTGAAATGAAAATACAGGGTACACCGTCTTGCCAAGCCGAAAGTACGCCAGTCATCGTATTTGTTGCCGCGCAACCGGTTGAAACTAGACACGCGCCTAGACCTGCAGTTTGTTCTGCATAACTGACGGCAGCAAAAGCACAAGATTGCTCATGATGTAGCGAGACTGCCTGTAACTCTGTGTGTTTGGCAAGGGCATCACTTAAGAAAAGTGCACCCCGACCTGTAACCTGAAATACATGCTTTACGCCTTCCTGAAAAAGACGATGCATGATGTAGTCTGCTACGCGCATCATTTTGATTTATCAATTATGTTTAGAGTTTAAATTTATCTGGTGCACACTGGTTGCCGCAAAAAAATCTCCAGAAATTATCTGAACCTAACTTATTTTTGGTTTGAATCTATCTAATTCACCCATAACAACAGCTGTAACATCAAAAGATATAGCTGGCTCGTCATTTACAAAACTCTCAACACGACCTTTTGCAACACCACGTGAAAAGCTAATCAAATTCGCATGCAATACGAGCGTATCGCCTGGAATAATTTTTCTCTTCACCTGGACATTGTTAAGCAACCGATCAGCTGTTTCGCATCGTTTGTATTGTTCCAAGCTCAAGAACGTCAAAAGAAAAGACTGCATACAGCACTCAATCTGTATAAAACCAGGAACGCTTGGATCTCCAGGGAAGTGGGCTGGGAAGAAGTGTTCATTATATGTGAAGTTTTTTATCGCCTTAACAAATTTACCTGGCTGAATATCTAGCACCATGTCTATAAATAACCACGGATACTTATTGAGGAGACATTCTCTTATTTCCTTGATACCAAAATCAGACTGGTAGTTTTGTAATTCAGATTTCACTGCATGAACATTTTGCGCTGGAAGCGTTTGCTGTAAATTGACGAAAAGTTTCGGTATTACAATTGTGCACTCCATAGAGCACGCTAGCGAACCATTTACATGCCCGGTAACTTTCCCACGAGCAACGCCACGACCAAAACTATTCAATGTTGCTTCAAGGTCAAGTCTCTCGCCGGACACAATCTTTCTCAGAAACTGAACCTTGTCAAACTTATAGCTCATCGCGACGGATCCACGAAAATCATCAAGCGTGAGAAACGTCATCAAAAAAGTTTGAGACATTGCTTCGATTTGAATGGCGTTCCAAACTTTAGGGCTTGTAGTTTCGTAGCCGTGGAAATACCACTCATTGTAAGAGAATAGCTTATAACCTTTGGCAAACTTACGTGGCACACATTCTGTGATTCGGTCTATAAAAAGCATTGGGTATCGATTTTGTTGACATGACATGATTCCAGGAATGTCAAACGATAAGATTTCATCAGCCATTTTTACCCTCATCTAATATTTTATAAGTTATCTTGCATTCGCTAACAATCTCACTATTAACATATCCAGAAGCAGTCGCAGTTGCAATTCCCATAGAGATTCGTTCTATTGTGGCGAAAATTTCTAATCTATTTCCTGGAAAAACAGGACGATAAAGACGAACCTTGTCAACACCTGCTAACAAAATTGGGATAGCAGTCGTATTTCCGGAATTTTCCATAATGAGTAAAGGTAGCGCTACAGCCTGAGTAAATGCCTCAATCTGCAAAGAACCAGGCATGATTGGTTGGTCTGGAAAATGGGTCGGAAAAAACCATTCATTATAGGTGAGGTTCTTGTATGCTTGACACATCACACGGGGCACAATATTTGAAACCCCATCTAACAGCAACATTGGATATTCTCGCTTCAAGATTTTCGAAATCTCAGATATATTCATAACTGAAAACTTTTCGCTTTAACATGCACTATATATAAAACTAAAATTAAATGAATATTCGAAAAAATAACCAATTTTAGGGATAAATATTTTTTATTAAATATGTGCAAAACCATCTACCCGGATATTTTCGCCATTCACATAGCTTGCATTGTCACTTGCTAGGAATAAACAAACACCAGCTACTTCACTAGGCAGGCCGACTCTGCGGTTAAGATAGACGCCATCAACGAGCTGCTGTTGAATATCGGGAGGACCGGAGCGAAACATATCAGTATCGATAAATCCTGGTGATACAGAATTTACTCGAACATTGAATTGCCCCAGTTCTTTAGCTGATGTCTTTGTTAAAGCTATAACGGCCCCCTTAGAGCTTGAATAAGCGGTTTGCCCCCTCATTCCACCTTCATCGCCACATATGCTGGCAATATTAACAATTGAGCCACTTTTCTGTTTTGACATTATTCGAGATGCTAAGGACATCATTTCAAAGACAGCAAAAACATTTACTTCGTAAATATTTCTCAACGTATTTCTATCAAGCATTGTAATCAACGTATCAACTAATATTCCAGCATTGTTTACTAAGCAATCTAGCCTGCCTTGCTCTTTCATTATTCTGATAAAAACTTGTCTAGTTGCTATCCTGTCTGTGACATCAAAGTAAACAGGAATAATTTTACCTACTCCATAATCTTTGTTACTAAGAGAACTCAAGGAGTCTGTCAATCGTGCGTTGGCGTAAACAGTAGCACCATTTTCGGCAAACTTCTCAGCGATACTTTTACCTATCCCCCTATTGCAACCAGTTACTAAGGCCACTTTTTTATTCAGCATATTTTTGCAATTTACCTAGATTAATAATCTTCACTAATTTCATTAAATTTGTGTTGATTTAAATACTCTATGCTCATCATTGCCCTTAGTTACTCTGGCAGGGTTACCCACTACTGTCGCGCCCGCAGGCACATCTCGAAATACCACTGATCCCATTCCAACAACAGCATCATCGCCAATATTTAACGATTCTTTGATCGCCGAGTGTAATCCCACAAATACACGATCGCCAAATATAGTTCCGCCGCCTGGAACACAATATGGGGACAGGACTGTATGATTTCCTACTTTAATATCATGCCCAATGTCACAAAAAGGTTGAATTAATGAGTTATCACCGAGCCTGACCCCCGTATGAATCGTTGAATACTCACAGATAATTACTCCATTATGAATTTCAGCGCTTGGTGAAATAATTGCTGTTGGATCTATCAAACAAGTCAATTTTATGCCTGATTCTGACAATTTCCGAAATAATTTCTCCCTTGCTGAGGGTTCACCAACAGCAACAACACATTCACATTCACTTTTTATCTTTAATAAAGCATCAAACTGGATTCTCTTCGTGCCAAAATAATTCCCCTCATCATTGGAATCATCTATAAAAAGAATCTGCTTCCAAAGTGTGGATACAGCATTGCGTCGAAGAGCTAATTCATAAATCTCTCGACCTAAACCGCCCGCACCGTAAATGCCTAAAATCATTGAATTCCTTTGAACAAATTTGTAAATTAACTTAATAAAATTCTCAAAAATCTAGCACGACATGTCTTGAAAGCGCGGACACTATGTCATATCCATCCCAAATAATATCCATGTCCAAGGCTTTGCCGATCGGAACTACTCGGTCAATGCCTCGGAGTCTGTTGTTGGCAATGAATTCTCTAATTTTTTTACTGTCAAAGCCAAAACATGTCAAGGTCTGATATTTTTCGGTGACTATTGATGCCAAAGATTCAAGCGTTTCGCATGTTACCTCATGAATCGTTCCGTAATAACCTCTGCACTCATCCTGTCTTTTAGAAAAGTCTGACAATTGGGTACGGTAGAGAAAGTTACTGTCCAGGTTGATGCTAATCACATTACAATTGTTCAACGCAGACTTGCATGCTTGGACGTATTTGTCCATGACCTGAACCCCTTGAGGTTTGTAGCGTGCTTTTGCCATGCGCTCAACTTGTGGCCAAATACGTGCTTTAGCCTCTTCAGCCTGTTCAGAATTTCCAACCCAAACAAGCAACTGCGGTGAGGAACATGCCGCCTGGTCCATAAGATATATGTCATTGAAGAGTCGATGACAAAACGCCTGCAGCTCCACCTTATTTAAGGCTAATAAAGCTGATGGATTTATCGCAGCTATCGAATAGCGGTCCGGAAAAGCTACCTCTCGCGAACGAGGCCGACATGGCAGACTCCGCATATGCTCAACTGTATTATCGCCTCCCCAGACAATACGCCCGTCAGCAACAGACATCCAAAACCTACTTACATCATCATTGCGGTCGTAACGTACAAGCGTTAATGCACTATCAAGTGTTGAGTAAACTTGTTTCTTTATTAGTTTGTCGATCACCTCTACCATTACATTCAATGTAGATGAGTTTTTTGACGGTAATCTAATTACAGAAGTATTTCCCGACAGGAGGCCAAATGCCATTGAATAGGCAAAATTAATTGGCACATTTGCCGGACAAATATGGAACGATAGTCCAAGCCCCATCCTCAAATCTTTGGAAACTGTAAAATTTTTTGCCATTCTAATCAGATTGGCTCGTCGGGACCAGTATGCATAACTAACTACATCTGGTAAGGCGCGAGCTTCTTTATGTGCTAACAAATTTTGTGAAAGTTCAGCTAAAAAAGTTATCCTTTCAGAATTAAAGACTGTTGTTGGTGAATTCGATATCTGGCTTTTTTCACCAACAAGTATCTGCATCAAGCTTGAAATGTTATTGGATATATGTATCACTACATCCCCTCGCCTCAGCATTTTCGATGCGGCCGTATACTTTAAAGTAAGTTCCCATTCTTCCACAGGCGCAGTTGTCAACGCCGATGATTTCACCCTCGTCTTCGCTTAATAGAGAATGGCCAGGATAGCTGCGTGGAACTACGGAAAGCAACTGGATTAGACCTCGCTGACCAGAAGGAAGGGGATCGAAATTTAATGGATCGCGAATGATTACTTCGGACCATGCGGACGTGTGCAAATGTCCTGCCTCGCACTCCATAAAGATAGACCCTGTTTGCTCAACCATGCCATAGTAATTGTGAACATGTTGAATCCGAGTAACTCTGCATAATCTTCGTTTAAACTCAACAGAGCTCACGGATTGTGATTGCAATTGCTTCCAGCCCCCCCCGTGAATTAGAACTCCACGGTCTAGTGGCAGTACCTTTTGCTCGGTATCTAAAATTTGCACCAAGTGACGCCACACAATAAAAGTAAAACCGAATACCAAGAAATCTTGGTCAGGATACTTTTCGACAAAGCGGTGCACACGTTCTTCATTTAATGACATATCATCGTTGAGAGCGTATTCAACATCCCTGCCGAACATGGAGAAGCCCAGAATTCCGGCTGTCCGCGCAGAAAAGCGGTAGCGATCGGCCACTGTCGCGCGGCAATCGATCACCAGTAGAGGCAGTCGTTGGCGCCCAAAGAAATCTCCCATAATTCTTGAAAGTACCTTAACTTGCAAAGCAGCGGTTTGCTTATCCAGAAAAATCTGCGATACGTTTTGGCCACTTGTTCCCGAAGAAGTCATCGTCTTGATCACTTCATCGGGTGGCACGCTCACCAGGCGCTCGTGCTTGAACAAGCGTACCGGTAAAAAGGGCAATTCTTCAAGCTTGCTTGCTATATTGTGTCCGAGCATTTTATTCAAGAGGGTGCCGTACTGCTCACAAGCCCCGTAATGCCAATCTGTGAGCCGCCTCAATTCATGGAGAAGCCTTGCCCTTTTGACTGACTGTGGCCACTCAAATGCTGGCCACTGTTGGACGTCGTTCAAAGCATCTGACTTAGACAAAGATAGTCCACCTTTCCTGTGTGCAAACGGGGTAACTCGGGCAGAAAGCGAACTTGAACCGCAGAATGGTGTACGCTAAGGGAGTCTGCCATTTCAGCCTTCACTGCGTTAAGGTCAATTTGAGGCGATTCGACAACAAACAACACCAATCGATCATCCACTCCGTGAGCCGCGCATTTCAAACCCTTGTTTGCGGTAATTTCCTCGACTGCATCCAGTGAAACTCTGATTCCGAATATCTTCAGGAATCTGTTCCTCCGTCCTTCAATAAAGAAGTAACCATCTTCGTCCTGGCGCGCTAAATCGCCAGTGCGTAATAAACCTTGATTCAAATCACCAAGCGCCAGATCTTCCGGGCATTCTGCATACCCCATAGAAACGTTGGGCCCAGTATAAACAAGCTCGCCGATTGTGCCGATGGTATCGATACGCTCGCCATTCTCGCCCTCCAACCATAACTGCCCCCCGGGAATCGCTTTGCCGATGCTTCCGAGTTTAGTTTCAATATCTTTAGGGGCTAGATATGCGATACGTGCTGTCGCTTCAGTTTGACCATACATCGGAAAAAAGTTGATTCCCTTTTCATTACATATTTTTTGAACCTGCCCCATTTTTATTGGACCCAACCGACCGCCAGCCTGAGTTAAGGTTTTTATAGAAGACATTTCAATCTGACCGAAGCGCAATTTTAATAACATTTCGTAACTAAAGGGCACGCCGGCAAAACTGGTTACTTGGTGATCGCGAATTTGTTGCCAAAAACTTTTGTCCGTCAGAGTTTTATTACTTAAAACCAATGAGGCACCGGCACGCAAATGACTGTTAATCACCGATAGCCCATAAGAGTAGTTGAAAGGCAATGATGTTATGGCACGTTCTTTGGCAGTAATGCGTAGATATTGAACTATCGACTCGGCGTTTTTGATAATGTTGCGAAACGATAGACGAACAAGTTTTGGAGATCCAGTAGATCCAGATGTTGCCATCAGTAGGGCGAGATCTTCATGTAAGACTTTCGATGCCACATTCTCACGTTGATAAAATCCATATTCACCTAAACGCCACTTTTCTTTCGTGTTGTCACGATTCCAACTTGCGCCATCGCTAATGAAAACAAAGCGCGGATTGTAAGTTTGGATCAGGCGATCCAATTGATTGGCAGCCAACCCTTGACCCAAAAGCAGTGGAACTGCCCCGCAACTCAAGGCGGCCAGATAGCAGGTAATAGTCGGAATATCGTTGCTGCCGACCAGAAAGAAAAATTCCCTTTTAGGAAGTTTGTCTGCGAGGCTCTCGACTTGCTCCTCAAGCTCTCGGTAGCAGAGCGTCGAAAAACCGTCGACAATAATCGCCGACCTATCGACATCTCTACAACCGAGTAAGCTTTGCTTCATATTTCGATGCCGTACTTTTTCAGTAATCCCATCCCTGCTTTATAAGAACTGAATTCAATAATATCATCGGTTTCTAACATGATGTCGAACGTCTCCTCCAAGCCGGCGATCATGCCCATGTGACCTACTGAATCCCAAGCTGGAATGCATTGGTACACCAAATCGTCATTCAACATTTCAGCAGAAATAGAAAAACTTTCGAGAAACACATTGTCATACTTTTCTTTATTACTCATATCTAACCCTTTCGTTAAAAAAAATAGCCTCTTTTTCTATGACTGTAATTTAACCCAATGATTTAGGATCTCAAAAGTGTTCATTAGTGAGCAAAGAATTGGGCAAAATTTACTCTTTAGGCAACCAATAAAATCCTCAAGGTTTGATGGCTGGACACCTGCGAAGTAACAATCAAAGGCTTAAGTATCGTGACAAATCAGTGTAATCCTAAATAATTATCGTTTTACCGAAAAGTCTAATCTTACCAATATACTTTATAGTCGTTTTTCATAGATCTCTGGACATCCCGGGTAATCCTCCCCTTTTGCAAGGGAGCAAGAAGTAGAAACGTTATGCAGCCATGGCCAGTTTCTGCTTCGGTGTAAATCCACCCAGAGCCAAATTCGGACGGTCATTGTTATATGACCACATCCACCGGGTGGCAAACTCTTGAACTTCTTCTAAGCTGGACCAGTAATATTGTGACAGCCATTCGTAGCGAACTGTTCTGTTAAATCTTTCAACATAAGCATTTTGCTGTGGGTTGCCCGGTTGAATGTGTTCAAGCCTGATTCCCCATTCTGCAGCCCAGTTCTGGACGGCAGCACTGATGTATTCTGGACCGTTATCGCAACGAATTACCAGTGGCTTTCCTCGCCAAGAAATCATCTGCTTCAGCTCTCTGATCACCCGCTCCGCGGGCAATGAGAAGTCCGCCTCCATGCCAATAGCTTCTCTGTTGTAGTCGTCAATCACATTGAACAACCTGAACGTTCTGCCGTCTTCAAGCTGGTCATGCATAAAGTCCATTGACCAAATCTGATTGATTTCCAGTGGCACTGTTAAAGCTTCTGGCTTCTCGCGAATTAAACGTTTGCGAGGTTTGATTCTGAGGTTCAGCCCCAACTCTTTGTAGACCAGATAAACACGCTTGTGGTTCCATTTGAAGCCCTTCAGGTTGCGCAAGTACAGATAGCAAAGGCCAAAGCCCCAATTGCGGTTGTTATCCGTTAGCTTAATCAGCCACGTTGCAACTTCTTCATTCTCTGCATCAAGCTTTCGCTCGTAGCGGTAACAAGACTCGCTGATCCTAAAGGCCTGGCACGCCGCCCGAATACAAATGTTGCGCTCCTTGACTGCTTTGACTGCCATCTCCTTGCGTAGGAACGGCCTCACCACTTTTTTTCTAGAGCCTCCGATACGATCTCGGCCTTAAGCTTCTCCTCAAGATACATCTTCTTGAGCCGCCGGTTTTCTTATTCAAGCTCTTTCATGCGGGACATCATTGAAACGTCCATACCGCCATATTTGGCTCGCCATTTGTAAATGGTAGCAGTACTGATACCCATTTCTCGACAGATATCAGGTACGCCAAAACCAGCCTCAACGCGTTTTACGGCGTCCATGATCTGGCTATCAGTAAATTTTGACTTTCTCATGTAGAACCTCTTCCATTGGAAAAAATTCTACTTCTAACGCCCGTGGTTCTAGGGGACTATTACCCCTTATCCCAAGTTAATTTTTAAAGGAAAATCAATGGGAATTTCAATCATTGGGCTAACGCAATTCTAAAATACAGTTTTGGAAAGAAAAAACATGTCCGTTCTCATTACCGGCGGCGCAGGCTTCATTGGTGCCAATTTTGTCTTGGACTGGGTGGCGAA